>Ga0114984_1000820_pt1 | contig 11758 bp, 7 predicted proteins | sample Shrwel1BS1Day1_FD_96987 | JGI IMG/M metagenome (GOLD analysis project Ga0114984, IMG submission 96987) | Subsurface microbial communities from deep shales in Ohio, USA - Utica-3 well 1 S-1-Day1 | ecosystem: Environmental > Aquatic > Deep subsurface > Shale gas/oil reservoir > Produced water/Flow... | reverse complement strand
TGATGGTGGCATCTCGGGATGAAGGGGTGAGTAGCTTCACCTATGCTGTCTCGAGTGCTTGTTATGGCGATCATCAGTCCGAAGTCAAAAGGGAAGACCGGACGGGCTCTCCCATGTTCCCGGCTGCTGTTACCAACCGGATCAACGAGCTTTATGCCGACGTATTTGCCCGTAACTATCGGTTCAGGCCAATAGGGTTGCGTTATTTTGACGTGTTCGGTCCCCGGCAGAATACCGGGGGTCATGAAGTGCCTGTTATATCGCGATGGATTTCGTCCATGTTGTCCGGCAAAAAGGTTGCCATCCCCGGAGACGGTGAGGTGCGCAGGGATTTTTGTTACGTGGGAAATGTCGTCGAAGCAAATATTCTGGCCGCGCTTGCCAGTGATGATGCAAAGGCGCAGGTGTACAACGTTGGTGTGGGCGTTGGAACAACATTGAATGAGCTATTCGATTTCCTGAGATTTGAGCTGTCCGCCCTCTACCAGGACTACCTGCACTCTCCGGAATATACGCTTCACGATGTAGATTACGACTATTCAGAGTGCGCTGATATCGGCAAAGCTCGGGAATTCCTCGGGTATACCCCCGCCTTTGATCTGCGCTCGGGCTTGTCTGCTGCCTCATCCTGGTTTGTCCACAGGAATATGGCAAAGTAAACAAAATGTTGATCATTCTTCAAGTTTAGGCAACAATATCTTTACGGTCGGTCGATGCTTCGGGCTCACCCCTCAGGATTAATCCGTTCCTGCCATCGGCCAACCCCTTCGGATGCCCTCCCCATGTCCTGCCTTCCAGTCTCGGGGAGGGTCTTTTTCTGCTCGCTATTCACTCTTTATTTTTTAGCGCTAGTCAACATTTTGTTGTACTAGATACTCATAAAGAGTATCTTTGTGAGCTCAAACAACCCAATATGAAGGTTCCTCTCCAGAATTTCCGGAAGCCTGGAGAAGGAGTGGCAGGATGAGCAGGTGTCTGATACCGGGATCACCTTTCGATCGGCGAGGGTACCACTATCCAGGGCTGAATAAACCGCCATTAGAAGGCGATGTGCCGTTCAGGATGGATCCAGCGGAAGGTCTGCTTTGAGGCAAAGGTATCGTGCTTGAAAACTTCTGGCAGCTCTGTGGCAGAGTTTCTGAGCTGACGTTGACGGATTGAGTGTTTATGAAGGTTGTTGTCATCACTAGAAACCAGAACTGGCGAGAGTTCATTCTGGATATCCCCGAGTGTGAAATCGTCACTATGGAGGGAGCAGATGGAACTTTCAGCTCCGATGGCTCGAGTGCAAATGATCCTGACATAATCCTCCTGGATCTGGACATATCAGAGGTCGGGTATGCACCTGAGCTTTCTTCGCATACCCGCAAGAGATTTGGCTGGTGGCCATATCTCATAGCGACATCGCCGAGTTACCGGCTGAACCGCGATGCCTTGTTATCGGCAGTGAACAGTGGCGCTGATGATTTTTTGGAAGAGTCGTATGACACCAATATCATCCGGGCAAAACTTTCGGCTTTTCGGAGGCGTCATTATTTTGAGATGAAACACTTCAGAAGAGGCATCAATTACACCGCGTATATAAAAAGCAGAGTTGTTGAGGTGGGAGGCGAGCCGGTCCAACTTAGCGAGAAGGAGTTCGAGCTTTTCAACTTCCTGTTCAGCAAAACAGATGCTGTGTTCGATCGGGAGACTATCTATCGGAATGTGTGGGGACGCGGCGATGCCTATTCAACACGGACACTTGACACGCATATCTCCCGGTTAAGAAGACGCCTTCAACTTGACGGTTCGTATGGTTTGAGGCTGAAGCCAGTCTATGGTGTAGGGTATATGATGGAGAGGGTTATGGGCTCAACCGTTTCCCAGACACAAATGACCGGGAATATGTTGCCTCAGGCCTGAGGCAACACTGTTTTCTGCCAGTTCAGATATAACCGCCAGATTTGAGGTCCCCGACCGTCATGGGTTTGCCGGTCAGGTAGCCTTGGCCTTTGTGCACGCCAAGCATACGCAATTCACGAAGTTCTGCGCCCGTTTCAATCCCTTCCGCCACAATTTCGCTGCCAGTGGCTTCGGCAAACGCAATAATGCTTTTGGCCAGGGCCTGCTTGCGATAATCGGTGTCGATATCTCGCGTAATGCTCATGTCGAGCTTGATGATATCAGGCTCCAAGGAGAGGATATGCCGAAAACTGGCGTATCCCGCTCCGGCATCGTCTACTGCTAGCCTCGCTCCCCGGTCTCTGAGTGGTCGCAGTGCCTCTGCAATAAGATCATAGTCTTCAATGCTTGAGTGTTCTGTAACTTCAACAATGGTTCTCGCAGGATGGAGGCAGTTCAGTAGGTCGTCTTTATCAGTTTCGAGAATGGTTTCTGGCGAGAGATTGACTGAAATGTAAATTTCTCCGGGGATCTCTTCTGCTGTTGCCATTGCTTTTTTTATCGCATGGAGTTCGAGTTTCTCCTCCATTCCGCCTTGCTGAGCTTCCTCGAACCAGATATTTGGTGGCTTTCTTGCTGGTGTATCAAATCTGGAAAGCGCCTCCAATCCAACTACTTCGCGTGACCGCAAATCGATGATGGGCTGAAGGGCGATGTGCAGCCTGTCCTCACGTAAAATTCGCTCAATTTCGGAAACCAGTTCTTCCTTCTTACTTCTTTCTGCCTCTTTTCGGGAAATATGCAGGCTGGCTATATCTGCGAAGGTTCGGAGGATCTCCATGTCCCGATTGGTGACACCGGGCTCAGGGCGATGGCTGAAACAACAGAAAGTGCCGTAGATTTCCCCATTATCAAGTGTGATCGGAACGCTCATGTGACTGCCGACCGGTAACGTATGGGTGCCAGGCAGTTTCCGGGTTGCATGTAGCTTTCTGGCGTCATGGATCAGTTCCGGTAACTCACCGTCAACTACTTTTTGACAGTAACTGGTTTCGGCAGGATCGGAGTCGCCGGGAGTGAGGGTGACCTGGGCATTCTGACCTGCGTCGACAAAATCGAAGTAGCGGCGGCCATCCTTAAGATTAGAAACAAAGGCTACATCCATGCCCAGGTGATTTCGGGCCGCTTTCAACATGGTCTGAAGCGCTGCTGCAGAATGGTTCTCAGCCGGGTCGAGAACACTTTTGAACAGGGCTGGTCCAAGCCTTGGCGCCGATTCTGTCATACCACACCATTTGAATTGTTCCATTCAGCCCAAGCATACATTTTCATCTGCAATACTTCACTCGCCTATCTCGAACATGCCCGCCTGAGTCTGTCGTGAACGGCCATCCAGCGGCCGTTGTTTGGCTTCGAAGATCTTTTTAACTGCCCGGGGGTTGGCGGCATCGCCGGCCAGACCGTAGACGGTCTCGGTGGGAAGGGCTACCAGTTGGCCACGTCGGAGCAGGTTTGCTGCGTGTTCGATGGCGCCTGATTGTGTAGCGTCGAGTTTAAGAGTGTGGGGCATGGTTGTTCAGCAGGGCGTGGGTTGAGTTGAGCCGTTGGGCTATTCCGGTCAATTTTACTGTACAAGTAATATCGTTAAGGTCTGATATTTAAATATTAAAAGATCGGTATTTTCGATGTTTTGGGGTGGTTTCCTGGATCAATGCGGTTGAATCCTTACTATGAAAGCCATCTTTTGCAAAAGTTTACGGAATCTGACGTTGTTCAAAAAAAATACCATTGAATGGCGGGTCATTTTGGTGCGAAATATGCGAACGATTTACTTTATAAGGCTCGTGCACTAAGGCGATGAGTTTTTAAGCCGTTTTTTCTTCCCTGGTTTTCTCTACCGATGCTCCCGACACCCAATGAATTCCGGCTGCAGGCGATCCTGCTGATCCTGTTTGGCTGCAGTGTCCTTACGGGCTTAATCAGTTTTGCCGTGGAGGCTATGCCCTTCCTGGCCGTGCCGGAGCGCTTGACGCTCAGCCCGGAAGGTGCGCCTGCTATCATCCTTATCGGTTTCGCCGTCCTTGCCCTGACTTTCCCAGGGCGCTTTTGGCGGATGCTGGCGGGAGGTCTGGTTTCCATATTCGGCCTTTACGGGCTGATCCGTTGGCTGCTTTCTCTCTGGTCAGGGGTTGGACTGCACCCGGTTAGCGTTTCTTATGTATTGGACCTGCTGCCACCGTTGGCGCTGCTGCTGATGGCTGGCGTGAGCTTTTTGGGTGTGCGCAGTGCCAGGGGGAGTCTGTTTGGATTCATTACCGGCTGCACCAGCGTGGGCATTGGTGCCATTGTGCTTGTCCGCCATTTGTACGAGGGGCTCGATGCAGAGGCCAACGGACTTGGGGCAGGCTTTTCCATGATTGGGGGGCTGTACTGTATCGCTTTCGGTGCAGTCCTCGTGCTCCTCTCTGAACAGAAGGCGAGCCGGCGGTTTTCGGTTCACTGTAAGGGCGCTTCTATTGGCCTGTTGGCTGTCACGGGCACCTTCGTCCTGTTCCTGTTGGCGAGTTGGAGCATCAATATGCAGCGCCATCAGGAGGCCCGGACAATCCTCCAGCACTATCAGGAAACCCTGGAGCATGGGGTGGATGAGCACGTCAGACTGATCGACCGTCTGGCAGGGCGTTGGGCCGCTGCGGATAATGATGTTCCCGATGAAACCAGGCGACGGGAAGTCAGCCGCTACTATGCAGACAAGCCGGCCCTGGATGCATTGATGGTCGTCAGGGGAGAAGGGCAGCCACTATGGCGATCGGCACGGTCCCCGGGGGATTTGTCGTGGCTGATGGATCAGGTCGTCAAGCCTGATGTTTTGTCGTGGCTGCGGCGGGCCCGAGAGCAGAACATCGCCAACAGCTGGTTTTTCCCTGACAGTAGCGATCCGTTCAAGGTCCTGAGCCTCGTCGCCACCAACCGTGCCGCTGGCGAGTTTCTCGCTGTCTTCGATATCCGTGAGATGTTGGCGTACGAGGTGCCCAACAGCAACCATGAATTCGACCTTGCGCTCAAGCCGGTCGGGCCTGCTTTGGGAAAAAGTGATCCGAGCCTGAATACCGGTCTGTCTGAAATCCGTGAAACGACTGTCGTTGAGCTTGACCCCGGAGCCAGTGTATTGCTGACCGCCAAGGCAGGCCCACCTGCCTTGTTTTCGCTTCGTTTTTTGTTTCCGATGACGGTTCTGCTTTTCGGTCTGTGGATGAGTTATCTGCTGATCGTGGGGCGGAATTTGCTTGGCGCCTATAAAGACCAGGCGAAGGTGCTTGGTAAGGCCGAACAGGAATTCCGTTCCCTTTTCTCCCGATCACCCGATACCATCATTGCCTTCGACAAACAGGGCTATTACCGTGCGCTGAATTCGGTAGCCAAGACCCTTGTCGGCCTGGACGACTCTGATGTCGGGGTTACGCATTACCAAACGGTATTGCGAGCCGCAGTGATCACCGAGGATGACAAACGCCGATTCGAGACGGCCTTCTCTAATGCCGTTGCGGGGCACACCCAGTCCTTCGAGATCGGCTTTGTCTCTCCGGGAAGCTCAGATATCCGGAACTATGAGTGTGACTTTCTGCCCATCGTGGTGGACGATGCCGTCACCGGTGCCTATTTCATTGCCAAGGACATCACCGAGAAACTGCAGTCCCAGGAAAACCAGCGAATTCTCAAACGCAGTCTTGAATCCACTGATAACGGTGTCGTGATCGTGGATCACCGGGCGGAGAGTTTGCCGGTAGTTTATGTGAACCCTGCCTTTTGCAGAATGACGGGCTATTCCGAAGCCGAGGTTATCGGCGCTCCGGCCAGGCTGCTCACCGGACCGGAAACGGAAGAAGCGGACATCAGACGCATCAGGCGTGCCGTGAAAGCGGGCCGCTGCATCAGCCTGACGATGAAAAGCTATCGTCGGGACGGGACACCTTTCTGGAACCAGCTGTCCGTGACCCCCGTGCGTGACCCCGGTGGCGAAATCACCCATTACACTGCCATCATGCGGGACATTTCGGACAAGAAAGAACAGGAGCAACGGCTGGCATATCAGGCGACCCACGATGTCCTGACCGGGCTGGGCAACCGGGCACTGTTCGAGGATCACCTGAAGCATGACGTTTCCCTGGCAAAGCGGAGCGGACAGGTCCTGGCGGTGCTGTTTATCGACCTGGACGAGTTCAAACCCATCAACGATACCCTGGGCCACAAGGTTGGGGATGAACTGCTCATCAGCGTGGCGCGCAAACTGGAGACAGTGATCCGCCCGACCGATACCCTGGTCCGGTTCGGAGGGGATGAATTCGTGCTCCTATTGCCAGATGTGGAGTCAGTACGAGGGGCGGAAAATGTGGCGGAGCGCGTTCTGGAAGAACTTTCCAAACCGCATGTCATTGGTTCTCATGAGCTCTTCATTTCCGCAAGCATCGGTATCAGCGTGCTATCCGACGATCTGGATCAGCCGGAAAAACTGCTACAACACGCCGATATGGCCATGTACAAGGCCAAACAGCAAGGCCGAGACACCTATGAGCTTTTTTCGCCGGACCTTGATAACAAGCTCTCGAGGCGAGTGGCGCTCAGAAACGAACTGCAGGAGGCTATTCAGTCCGGTCAACTGGTGTTGCACTATCAGCCACAGGTAGATCTATTCGGTCATCTGTGCGGCCTTGAGGCGCTCGTTCGCTGGAAGCACCCGGAGAGGGGGTTTATCTCGCCCGCCGACTTCATCCCGATGGCGGAAGAGACCGGTCAGATCGTGCAGTTGGGCAAATGGGTAACGACCCAGGCCTGCCGTGACGCGAAGCGGCTCCAGGAAATGGGGCTTCTCAGGGGCCGTATGGCGGTCAACCTGTCGCCGTTGCAGTTTCACCGTCGCAGTTTCCTGAGCTCGGTAAGGAGTATTCTGGCAAAAACCGGGCTGCGGGCGGAATACCTGGAACTGGAGCTTACCGAAGGGATCCTGATGAGGGATACGGATGGTGCGGTGGATATACTCAACGCCCTGGCGGGGATGGGCATTGCCACGGCAATCGATGATTTCGGAACGGGGTATTCGTGTTTCGCGTATCTGCGGAACCTGCCCGTGGACAAGATCAAGATTGACCGGAGCTTTGTTGATCGTGTCACCACCAACGACAAGGATGCGGCTGTGTGCAAGGGTGTCATCACGCTCGCCCGGGAACTGGACCTGAAAGTCATTGCCGAGGGCGTCGAAACGGAAGAACAGGTCCGGTTCCTTAGTGGCAATGGTTGTGAGGCGTTCCAGGGCTACTATTTTGCCAGACCAATGGCCTTTGACGATCTGGTCGAGTGGAGCAGTCAGGGGGTCACAACCGAGATTTGAAGCCTTGGTTGGTAACATGTCCGCGACTTATTGCGGTGGAGTAAAGCCAGCCAGGCGGTGCTCCTCCAACAACTCCCCAAACCGAATCGTCGTCAGGTCCATCCCCGGCGCCCCAATCACCTGCACGTTATAGGGCAGGCCTTCTTTCGTGCGCCCGATCGGTACTGAGGTGGCGGGCAGCCCTAACAGCGTCGCCAGAGCAATCCAGCAAAACTGATCCATATAGGCCCTGGGTTTGCCAGCCACGCTGATACGTCGTTTGAACACGGGTTGGCTGTGGTCGTGATGGATGGCAGCTGTGGGGGTGATCGGTGCGAGCAATACATCGAAATCCTCGAACAGGGTTTCAATCTCGGCCCGCATCTTTTCCCGGACTTCGCTCCACTGCATCCACTCATAGATCCGCTGGTTCACCCCGCGGGCGTATTCGCCAATGTAAGGGGTGATCGGGCCCAGCAGATGTAGCCAACGCTCCAGCAGTGCGATCCATTTCATCTGTCGGCGTTGGGCCGGTTTCAGCGAGGTTCCGATCAGGCTGCCCAGCAGGTTGAAGTAGACCGGCAGGATGTGTTCCAGGCTGAGCAGGGGATGATCGGTCTCGGCTACGAGGGCCCCCCGGTCTTCCAGGTTTTTGCCCAGGTTCCGGTAGCCTTCCACCAGCTCGTCCTCCACCGGGCAGAGGGAGTCGTCCAGCCACAGCGCTACCCGGGCCTGATCGAGCTTTTCTAAACGTGTTGGTTCCATGGTCAGGGTCCAGCTGCGACCCTCGGCCGGGCGCGGGCCGGCGATAACGTTCAGTAGCAATGCCAGATCTCGCGCATTCCGGGCCATGGGGCCGCCTTCGGCCAGGTCCGGTTGCGATTGGGTGCCCGGAGGTCCGGGGATGTGGCCCCGGAACGACACCAGTGACCGACTGGGTTTGTGACCGAACACGCCACAGAAATGGGCGGGTATGCGGATCGAACCGGCCAGGTCGCTACCCACCTCCAGCGGCGTGAATCCCGCTGCCAGGGCGGCTGCTGCGCCCCCGGAGGAGCCGCCGGGGGTGCGGGTCACGTCGTAGGGGTTGTTGGTGACACCGAACAGCTTGTTGTAGCTCTGCAAATCCGTGGCGTAGACCGGAATGTTGGTTTTACCCAGGATGATGGCGCCGGCGTCTTCCAGGCGCCGGACCACATCTGCATGGCGTTCCGGCCGGTGATTTTTCAGGGCAGGGGCGCCGGCGGTACAGGTCATGCCGGCCACTTCCCAGGTGTCCTTGAGGGTGAGCGGCAGGCCGTGCAGGGGGCCCAGCTCCTGGTTGTTCGCACGCTGCCGGTCCGCCTCCCGGGCCTGCTCCAGGACACGATTTTCATCCAGCGTGACCACCGCATTGATGGCGGGGTTCTGGTCCCGGATGCGGGCCAGCAGGGCCTGGGCGAGCTGTTCGCTGGTCAGTGCGCCGTTCTCAAGCTGGCGCAGAAGTTCGTGGGCCGGTTGGTAATGCAGGGCGTCCATGGGCAGTCTCTTGTTGTTTTGGGCGTCTTTCTTATACGTTACGGCAGCTGGGCACGCCAGTGCTTGACCTTAACCTGGCCTTTTATGGCATCCAGGATCTCGATGATCAGGTCGATCAGCGCCTGGTTCTGGGTTTCGTCGGCGGCCACCTGGTCCGGGCTGGGCAGGAAGACGTTCACGATATCCTCGATGAACGCGTGGTTGGAGCTGGAAGCCAGGTCTTCCAGGATCTGGTGAATCACGTTGGCGACGATGTCACCAACGGCGTCCTCCAGGGTTTCCTGGATCGTGGGGCCGACCACCGGCAGGTATTTCAGGCGGGACAGCTCCATATTCTGTTTCAGGGCGTTGTCCACGCGCCCTTCAAGGTAGTTGCGTAGCGCGCCCCGGTTGGGCACATAGCCTTCCTGTGCCGCCTCGGCCACGCGCTGGGAAATCCACTCCGAGAGCATGTCACGGCGTGGAAAAAGGATGTCTTTCTGGATCCTGTCGAACAGCGGCGACCCCCGACGAACCTCATCCTGGACGCCATTGAGCACCTTGAGCACGATCCGGTCCGACAACTCCTCCATGAACGCCTCATAATAGAAGTTCACGAACCGGTAGATCTTGGTGCTGGTGATGTCGATGATCCGGTACTGATGCAACCGGTAGATGATAGAGATCACCCGCAGGATTCGGAGGAAACGCAAGCTGCCCACCGGGATACAGCCCACCAGGTCGTACCAGTGAATGAACGGGTAGAAATACCACCGGTCATAGACACTGGCCTTGATGGCATAGCCCCAGCGCACGAAAAACTCCGTGAGGAAGATCGATACGAAGATCATGTCGTAGAAAATGAACCGTTCGTGAATGGGGTGGTAGGCAGACTGCAGCCCCGGGGCATGCTCTTTCAGCAGGTTCTGGATGGCGACAAAATTGTAGATGGAGTCCCAGATAATGAATGCCAGGTTCAGGATGAGCAGGCCGAGCATCAGGAAATCGATGATGAACCAGATGAGCTGGTGACTGGACTTCAGGTTTTCCCGGTTTATATGCAGAATGTAGTGGCCACTTATCCGATCTGGAGGCTGTGTAAGTCCCTGACAGGTTAGCGTATTTGTACCCCAAGCACGACAGGCTCCTCAACTTGACCGCCTGACGTTAAACTTCCAATCTTTAATGGAACGTGTATCACCCCTACGGAAAGAACATCAGAAGCCGGAGTCTGTCTATTAACCCGATCCCGAGAATTTACCCCTTCTGCCTGTTGCTGGTGCTGGTGTCGCTGTGGCCCGCGGCGGGGCTTGCCCAGCAGGTCGAGGTTCGGGTGAAGGGAGACTATCCGGAGCTGGAAGCAAACGCCGAGGCCTTTATTGGTGGGCTCGACGGTCGTAGCGAAGGCAACCTGAGGCGTTATGCGCCGACCGCAGTTGAGCAAGCCAGTAGGGCCTTGCGGGCCCTGGGCTATTACAGTCCCCGTATAGACTGGCAGGTGAAAGCGGGCGATGCGGATGAGCTGGCCACGCTGATACTGGAGATTGAACCGGGAGAACCGGTACGAGTGACCTCAAGGCAGGTGGATATTCGGGGGGCGGCCGCAGAAGACCCGGCGTTTGTGGGTAAGCTGCCGGAGCAGCCAGAAATCGGCGATGTGCTGGATCATGGCGAATACAGCAATCTGATCAGCACCATCCAGAACCTTGCCCGCCGGCGCGGCTACTTTGATGGCAGGTTTGTGGCCCGGGTCCTGAGAGTCAATCCCGAGCAATACAACTCCGAAATCAGGGTGTTGTTCGACTCTGGTGAGCGATACCGGCTGGGCGAGGTCAACTTCGAGGAAGGGCATTGGTTCGAAACATCCTTACTGCAGGACTATGTCACCTTCAAGCCAGGCACCTTTTACCACTCGGATATCATCGCCCAGCTGAATCGGGACCTGTCCAGCAGCGGGTATTTTTCCGGGGTGGATGTGGATGCGCTGCCAGGAAATGCCGTCGATGGGGTGATTCCGGTGAGTGTCGCCGTTAGCCGGCGGGATCGCAGGTCGGTAGCGGCCGGTGTCGGTTTTTCCACGGATGTTGGCCCCCGCTTCCGGGGTACCTGGCGCGAGCATTGGATCAATCCGATGGGCCACAAGCGCGGGGCCGAAACCGAAATATCCCAGCCCCGGCAGAACCTCAGCACCTGGTACGAGCTGCCCCTGGATCCGCCGATGACAGACCTGATCCGCCTGACCGCCGGTTACCAGCGGGAGGATATCGAGAACGTGGAATCCGAACTGCTGACCCTGGGCCAGCAATGGCAGCACCAGCTGGACAACGGCTGGTTGCAGGTGCTGTCCATCCGCTGGGAGGGCGAGCGCTTCAACATCGGCGATGATGAGAAAGGCACCAGTAGCCTGCTGCTGCCAGGTGTGGGTTATTCCAAGCTTCACCAGGACTCGCCCCTGGACCCGTCCCGGGGTTACCGGTTGCAGCTGGATGTGACCGGCGCCCACCGTGCGGTGCTGTCCAAGGTCGATATCCTGCACGTCTACGCCCAGGCCAAGGGGCTGTATACCCTGTTTGACAATCACCGGTTCCTGGGCCGATTCCAGATCGGCGCGGTTGGCACCAACCGGTTTGAGGATGTGCCGCCTTCTTTGCGTTTCTTTGCCGGTGGTGACCAGAGTGTCCGGGGCTACGGCTATGAAACCCTGTCTCCGGAAAACGACAATGGCGTGCCGGTGGGCGGACGGTACCTGATGGCCGGCAGTGCCGAGTACCAGTACCAGTTTGCCGAGCGCTGGCGGGCGGCTGTATTTGTCGATCATGGCAATGCCATCAACGATCTGCTTGATCCTTTGGCCACCGGCGCCGGTATCGGCCTGCGCTGGGTCAGCCCGGTGGGGCCGTTGCGCCTGGATATCGCCAAGGGCCTGGATCCGGAGTTCGGCGGAGGCTGGCGAATTCACTTCTCGATGGGGCCGGAACTGTGACCGACGAAAAGCAGGCAACGGAAACGGTT
>Ga0114984_1000819_pt1 | contig 11759 bp, 10 predicted proteins | sample Shrwel1BS1Day1_FD_96987 | JGI IMG/M metagenome (GOLD analysis project Ga0114984, IMG submission 96987) | Subsurface microbial communities from deep shales in Ohio, USA - Utica-3 well 1 S-1-Day1 | ecosystem: Environmental > Aquatic > Deep subsurface > Shale gas/oil reservoir > Produced water/Flow... | reverse complement strand
TGCCGGACTGGAAGTTCTTGGCCGCCAGCAGTTTTTGCAGCAGGTCCTCCGGCAGCGGCTCTCCGGTTTCGTGGTGGCTGGCGATCAGCGCCAGCGATTCCGGGTTCCAGCACCAGTTCTCGAGGAACTGGCTGGGCAGCTCCACTGCGTCCCAGGCCACGCCATTGATGCCCGATACGTCCAGTACGTCCACCTGGGTCAGCATGTGGTGCAGGCCGTGCCCGAACTCGTGGAAGAGGGTGGTGACTTCGTCGTGGGTCAGCAGCGACGGCTTGCCGTTCACCGGCGGGGTGAAGTTGCAGGTCAGGAACGCCACCGGCAGCTGCAGGCGACCGCGCTGGTCACGCCAGCGCACCCGGCAGTCGGCCATCCAGGCGCCACCGCGCTTGCCCTGGCGGGCGAATAGATCCAGGTAGAACCAGGCCACCGGCTCGCCATGGCGGCTGATGCAGTAGGCGGTGGCGTCCTCATGCCAGGTTTCGACTTCCCGACGTTCTTCGATCTGGACATCGAACAGCTTTTCCGCCACCCGGAACAGACCCGGGACTACCTTGTTCACCGGGAACCAGGGGCGCAGGGTCTCCGGGGAGATGTCGTACAGCTTCTGGCGCAGTTTCTCGCTGTAGTAGCCGATGTCCCAGGCCTGCAGGTCGTCCACGCCGTGTTCGTCTTTGGCGAAGGCTTTCAGTTCGGCAAATTCCTTCCCGGCCACCGGCTTCGATTTGGCCGCCAGCTGGTTCAGGAACTCCAGCACCTCATCGACGTTGCGGGCCATCTTGGTGGCCAGGGAGCGTTCGGCGTAGTTGTTGAAACCCAGCAGCTGGGACAGGGCGTGACGACGCTTCAGGATTTCCGCCATCACCGGGGTGTTGTCCCAGGTCCCGGCGTCCGGGCCCTGGTCAGAAGCGCGGGTGACGAAGGCTTCGTAGACTTCCCGGCGCAGGTCACGGTTATCGCAGTAGGTCATCACCGGATAGAAGCTGGGAAAGTCGAGAGTGATCACGTAGCCGTCCAGCTCCTTCTGGCGGGCCGCCTGCTTGGCACCTTCGATGGCGGTTTCCGGCAGGCCGGACAGCTCGTCCACGTCGGTAATCTGCTTGTACCAGTGCTGGGTGGCGTCCAGCACGTTATCGCTGAATTTGTTGGACAGCTCCGCCAGTTCCCGGGACAGGTCGGCGTAACGCTTTTTCTTGTCCGTCGGCAGGTCGACGCCGCCGAGGTGGAAATCGCGCAGGGTGTTATCGACGGACTTGCGCTGGGGCTCGCTCAGGTCCTTGAAATCGTCCCTGGCCGCCAGTTTCTTGTAGGCGTTGCACAGGGCTTCGTTCTGGCTGATCTCGGTGCTGTACTCGGTCAGCTTCTCCAGGCAGTTCTTGTAGACCTTGCGCAGCTCGTCGTTGTTCATCACCCCGTTCAGGTGTGAAATCACCGACCAGGCGTTGGAGAGTTTGTCTTCCAGTGCCTGCATGGGCTGGGCCAGGGTGTCCCAGGTGGGATCGTCCTGCTCGGCGAGCTGGCTGACCTTCATGCGGTTCTCGCTGAGAATCTGGTCAATCGCCGTTTCCATGTGCTCGGTGCGCACATGGTCGAACTTCGGCAACAGATCGTCGGTCAGTAACGGATTATTCATAAGTCCTCTTCTCAGCAGTACGTGGATACGATAGTTTCAGGCGACTGCGATGTTCGGGGAGTCTCCGGGGGAAGGCTTTCCAAAACTGTGCGGAGCCATGGATGGCGGAGCCCAAGCGTCACAGGGACGTGCCGCAAGGAGCGTGTTTTGGAAAGCCTTCCCCCGGAGACTCCTTCCTCCAAACTCAAAAACACCTGAAAGGTATATGTAATGACGAATGTACGCTCTCACAAGGGTATTACGCCACATTTTGGGGAACGGTGCTGGGTCGATCCCAGTGCCGTGGTGATCGGGGATGTCCAGACCGGTGAAGATGTATCGATCTGGCCGATGACTGTGGTGCGGGGTGACATGCACAAGATCCGGATCGGGGATCGTTGCAGTATCCAGGATGGGTCCGTGCTTCATATCACCCACGCCAGTGACTACAACCCTGGCGGTTATCCGCTGACGCTCGGAGACGATGTTACTGTCGGCCACAAGGCTCTGTTGCATGGCTGCACCATCGGCAGCCGGGTGCTGGTGGGCATGGGCTGCATCATCATGGATGGTGCGGTTGTCGAAGACGAGGTGATCGTTGCCGCTGGCTGTCTGGTGCCACCGGGCAAGACCCTGGAATCCGGTTACCTGTATGTGGGGTCGCCGGCCAAACAGGCCCGGCCGCTCACCGACAAGGAAAAGACGTTCTTCAAGTACACCGCCGCGAATTACGTCAAACTGAAGGATGAGTACCTCGGCGAGTACAGTCAGAGATAGACCCTGAGTGGTCTGAACCTTGAGGGATCTCCGTATGTTTCCCAGCTATCGAGACTCCGGGAGACCCTCATGGACGTTACCGACCCTCTCTACCAGCGTGCGCTGCTCTACCTTCAGGTTGCCGGCCATGATACCGGTGCCCAGACCCGTTTGCGCCTGCAGGAGCACTTCAATCGCTGCCGTGCCGACGGGAGACCGGTAACCGCCGCGACACTGCTGCCACGACTGCATCAATGGTTCGATATAGCCGACCAGTGCCATACGCTTTCCGGGCCCCGTCTGGTTCGCGGCAGTGTCGGATATCCCGGTGGCTGATCAACCCTGGCACCGCACCGCCCACTGGCGGCAGTGGTTGCTTGCCGGTCTGGTGATCGGCCAGACCCTAGCCGGACTCTGGCTGCTGCAACAGGGGCTGTCATCTGACGCATCTGGCTGGGCGTCCACGCTGTTGATGCTGGTGTTCGCGATTCTTTTCCTGTGGATCGGTCTGGGCTTCTGGACTGCCGTGTTCGGGTTTTTCATCCTGCGCCGGGGTGGTGACCCCTGGAGCCTGGATCGTCAGTGCCCGGCCGGGGACCCGGCCGAGCTGCCCCGCACCGCTGTGATCATGCCCATCTGCCATGAACCGGTCCAGCGTACCCTGAACAATCTGGCAGCGACGTACCGGGAACTGCAGCAAGGGGGTGACCTGGAGGCGTTTGATTTTTTTGTACTCTCCGACAGCGTGGACCCGGAAGTCTGGCTTGAAGAGCAGGCGGCCTGCGCTGATCTTTGCGCCAGACTGGGCGGTCATCAAAGGCTGTTTTACCGGCGGCGGCGAATCCGGCTGAACTACAAGAGCGGCAACATTGGCGATTTCCTGCGTCGCTGGGGCATGAGCTACAAGTACCTGGTGGTGCTGGATGCCGACAGCCTGCTGGAAGCCAGTGCCATTATCAGGCTGGTACGGCTGATGGAGCATCGACCCCGGGCAGGGATCATCCAGACCGCACCACGCCTGGCACGGGCCGGGACCCGCTTTGCCCGGTTGCAGCAGTTTGCAAACCGTTGTTACGGCCGGCTTTACAGTGCCGGACTCGCGGCCATACAGCTGGGTGACGCCACCTACTGGGGCCACAACGCGATTCTGCGCACCGCACCCTTCATGCGCCATTGCGGGCTGCGGCGGCTGGGAGGTCCGGGGCTGTTTCGCGGTCCGGTGCTCAGTCATGATTACATCGAATCTGGCCTGATGGGGCGGGCAGGTCTGGAGGTGTGGCTGGAACCCTCCATAGGCGGCAGCTTCGAGGAATCTCCACCGACCCTGGAAGATGACCTGATCCGGGACCGGCGCTGGTGTCGGGGCAACCTGCAGCACCTCTGGCTGCTGGCGACGCTGGACGGGCTTCGTCCGGTCCACCGTCTCGCCCTGCTAACCGGAATCCTGTGCTACCTGGCCTCGCCATTATGGTTGGGGTTTCTGGGGCTGTCCGGTTACCTTGGGCTGCACAGTGATGCCCCGCCGCCCACGGTTCCCGGACTGGTCGCCAGCAGCGCCGGTTTCTCTGGTACCAACCACTTCCTGATGGCCTTCACGGCGACCCTGTTACTCGGGCCGCGGATCCTGGCGCTGATCGACCAGGTGCTGGCCGGGCGGACGCCCCGGTTTGGTGGTGCGACCCGGCTGTTGGCCAGTGCCGGCGGGGAAACTTTGATGGCGCTCATCCTGGCACCGGTGCGCATGGTGGTCCACAGTATTCATGTTGTCCGCGCGCTCCTGAACATGCGTACCCCTTGGCAGGGCCAGAACCGCACCGGCGATTCGCGCAGCGGGGCACAATGGCAACCATTCATCTGGCCGATGACGACCGCAGGGGTAATACTGGCCCTGATCCACTGGCAGACTCCCGAACTCACGCCCTGGGCCCTGCCGGTCACTGTACCGGTGCTGGCGACACCGCTGTTGGCCCGATGGCTGGCCGAGCCAACCTCGAACCGGCGCTGTTGGCTCGTGCCCGAGCAGCGGGTGAGCGCTCCGGTCCTGGCTCGGGCGGATGCCGGCCTGGCCCTCGGGCAGCTGTGGCCCGACCTGAGCCGATTCGAACAACGGGTACTCGCACCGCCGTCGTCTGACAGGACCGTCAGGAGTCAGCAACGCGTTCAAGGCAGGAAACAGGAGCGGCTGACCCGGTTGGTGGAGCGCTGCGCCCAGGCCGGCAGCGGAGCGCTCAGCGATGAGGAGATCACGCTACTGTGCGAGAATCCCGAGTCGCTCAGGGCATTGCACTACCGGGTCTGGCAGGCCGATCCTGACACGCCTTGGGGCCAGGTTCTGGCAAGGCTTGAGAAAACCCTGGAGTGGCGACCGGGGCTGGCAGGTATTCGCGAGGAGGAGTTGGAGCACCGATGGATCGAAGCCGCATCCTGATGGCCATCGCCTTCCTGCTACTCAATGGCTTGCTGCTGGTGCCGGCGTTGGCGTTGCCGGGGGGCACACCGTGGCTCGCGGTTGAGGCATTGGCCATCTGGGCAGCGTTGGCACTGCAACAAAGACCACCGGGGAGACTGATCGGCGCCCTGGCGGCGGCCTATTTTGTCCTGGTTCTGCTGGTCGGGGCCGATGCGCTGATCCGGGAGAGCCTGGGGCGAGGGCTCAACCTGTACCTCGAGGTGGGCCTGGTGGATGCTGCCTGGCACCTGCTACGCACCAATCTCGGCGTTGCCGGTGCCATCCTCGCCCTGATATTGCTGGCCATGGTGCTGGCCGCGCTCGCCAAGCTGTTCATGGCACTCACTGCACGCCTGGCCAGACACTCTCCCGAAGCCGCTGGCAAGCCCTTGTTGCTGATCACCGGGCTGGTGGCGGCCACGGCGGTTACGCCCTGGGTGGGTAGCCCGGCGCTGGCCTTTGTCGCCAACCAGGGCTCGCTGATTGCCCATACCCACCGCACCACGGAGGCTTTTGCCGAGCAGTTGCGCGGGCAGGCGGCTGGCCGCGAGCCCAGGGAGCTGGTCCGCCTGGCAGACACGGATGTGATCCTGGCGTTCATTGAGTCCTATGGCATCACCAATCTGACCGATGAGCCCTATCGTTCCGTGATGGCGCCCCGGCTGGACGCCATGGCGGATGAGCTGGCACAGGCGGGTCTGACCGTGGCCACCGGTCGGCTGGAATCGCCGATCCAGGGCGGCCAGTCCTGGCTTGGCCACCTCTCGGTACTCAGCGGGCAATGGATCGAGAACCAGCTGGCCTACGAAACGCTGCTGAGCAGCGACTACCCGACGCTGGTGGACGACTTCCGCCGCACCGGCCATGAAACGCTGGCGGTGATGCCCGCAATCACCCAACCCTGGCCGGAGGGCAAGCTGCTGGGCTATGACCGGATCTTCGATCACGATGACCTCGGCTACCAGGGCCCGCCCTTCAACTGGGTCACCATGCCGGATCAGTACACCTGGCACTGGTTCGGCCGCCAGCGCACGGAACGTCCCGGCCCAATGTTTGCGGAGCTGGCGCTGATCAGCAGCCACGCACCCTGGGTTCCCGTTCTGCCGGTGCTTGAGCAATGGGATCGCATCGGGGACGGCCAGGTATTCCGGCAATGGGAGGGGGCCGGTGAGGCGCCGGCGTCGCTGTGGCGGGAACCGGACCGGGTGCGTGAGCATTACGCCCGGGCGACCGATTATGCCCTGGCGGTCGCCAGCGGCTTTGCCGTCCGCCACCTGGGCGACAACACCCTGATGTTCGTTCTGGGCGATCACCAGCCTGCGCCCCTGATCACCGGCGAAGGCGCGAGCCGCGATGTCATCGTCCATGTGATCAGCAGTGACCCGGCCCTGGTCGCGCCGTTTCTGTCCGGGGAGCTGCCCGGCTTCCGGCCGGGCACCCGGCCCGACATGGACACCGCTGGCGCGCCCATGAGCCGATTCCGAGCCTTTCTGCACCAACACTATGGCGCGCCCTGAGCAGCTGACAGCTCAATTGATTCCGGTCAAATATTGACCACAACCACCCTTGAAAACCGATCGGGAGCGCCTACATTCCAAGGTAGCAGATGTTCACGGATAACCGGCCGGTTGGCGCCGCCGGCAGGGAGCTGTTCCGCGAGCGAAGCTGATAACACATTTTCAGATTCGTTTTCGTACCAAGGAGGAATGACCATGAGCAACCTGACACGCTGGAACCCGATCAATGAATTCGAGGACCTGATGAACCGCTACAACCGGATGTTCGGGCTGACCCGGGCGGGCGAACGGGAAGGCAAAGACCTGTTCAGTCGCAGTGACTGGGCTCCGGCGGTGGATATCAAGGAAACCGACCAGGCCTTTACCGTCGAGGCCGAATTGCCGGGCATGTCCAAGGACGATGTGAAGGTGACCGTGGATGACGGTGTCCTGACCATCAAGGGTGAGCGCAAACAGGAAGAGGAGACCGAGGACAAAAAGATGCACCGCATCGAGCGGTTCTATGGCAGCTTCATGCGCCGCTTCACCCTGCCGGACAATGTGGACGAGAACAGCGTCAAGGCCAGCTTCAAGGATGGTCTGCTGACCCTGATCATCAACAAGGCCGAACCGAAGGAGCCGAAAGCCATCGAAGTGAACGTGGAGTAAGTCCGCTTCGCTTCACACTGACCCTTCTCCGGGCAGGCGCCGGGCTTACGCCCCGGCTACTGCCTTTCTTTTTACCCCGCCCGGCTCAGTCGGTGCGCAATTCCTCGACCACCGAGGCGGTCTCCGGGCGCACACCACGCCAGACCCGGAACGACTCGGCGGCCTGCTCCACCAGCATGCCGAGGCCATCAAACACCCGGGTTGCACCCTGATCCAGCGCCCATTGATTGAACGTGGTGGTCTTCAGCGAATACATCATGTCGTACACCACCGTCTTCGCGCCGATGACCTTCGGTGACAGGGCCGGGAGGTCCCCCTGCAGGCTGGCGCTGGTGCCGTTGATAATCACATCGAAGGGCTGGTCGGGCTCTCCGAAGCCGCAGGCGCTGAGGCGGGTGTCGCCGGCATCGTTGGCAAACAGATCCACCAGAGCCTCGGCTTTGGTTACGGTGCGGTTGGCGATCACCAGTTCCGCCGGCTGTTCCGCCAGCAGCGGTCCGATGACGCCGCGTACGGCACCGCCGGCGCCAAGCAACAGAATCCGGGCGCCCTTGAGGGTAACACCGTGGTTGTTGACCAGATCCCGGACGATACCGCAGCCATCGGTGTTATCCGCCACCAGTTGGCCGTTATCGTAGTACAGGGTATTGGCGGCGCCGGCCTTCTCCGCCCGCCCGGTCCGTTGGTCCGCCAACTGCCAGGCCTGTTCCTTGAACGGGACCGTGACATTGACGCCTTTGCCACCCCGTGCGAAGAACTGCCGGACGGTACCGGCAAAGTCGTCGAGGGGCGCCTGGATGGCGGTATATTCCACCGGCTCGCCGGTCTGCTGCGCAAACAGGCTGTGAATCCGTGGGGATTTGCTGTGGCTGATCGGATGCCCGATCACCGCGTACAGATCATTGGTCATGGTTCTCTCCCAGCCAGTCCCGGCCCGTGAGAAAATACTCGGTCAGCCGAGCTTCCTCGGTCCCCGGCTCCGGCACCCGGTTATAGTCCCAGCGCACCAACGGTGGCAGGGACATCAGGATCGACTCGGTGCGGCCGCCGGACTGCAGCCCGAACAGGGTGCCCCGGTCGTACACCAGGTTGAACTCGACGTAGCGGCCCCGGCGATAGAGCTGGAAGTTGCGTTCGCGCTCGCCGTATTCCATGCCCATCCGTTTCCGGACTATCGGTTCATAGGCTTCAATATAGCTGTCGCCCACCGATTGCATCAGGGCAAAGTCCTGGCCGAAATCACCGGTGTTGTGGTCGTCGAAGAACAGACCGCCGACACCCCGGGGCTCGGCCCGGTGCTTGAGATAGAAATAGTTGTCACACCAGTCCTTGAAGCGCTGGTAGGTATCCTCACCGAAGGGCTCACAGGCGGCTTTGGCAGTCCGGTGCCAGTGCACGCAATCCTTGTCAAACCCATAGTAGGGCGTCAGGTCGTATCCGCCACCGAACCAGTACACCGGCTCACCGTCCTTGGGCGTGGCAATGAAGAACCGGACATTGGCGTGGGAGGTGGGCACGTAGGGGTTGTTCGGGTGAATCACCAGGGAAACACCCATGGCCTGCCAGGGGGCGCCCGCCAGATGGGGCCGGTGAGCTGTGGCGGAGGCGGGCATGGTGTCTCCCATGACATGGGAGAAGTTCACGCCGCCTTTTTCGAACACCCGGCCCTCACTGATGACCCGGCTGATGCCTCCGCCGCCTTCAGGACGGTCCCAGGAATCCCGGATGAACGAGGCCTCACCGTCCACCGCCTCCAGGCGACGGCAGATGTTTTCCTGCAGGCCGAGCAGGTATTCCTTGACGGCCTGACTGTCGGGTTGTTGTGACATGGGCTCTCCTATCGAAGCTGCTGGCCGGTGACGATATCAATAATGCGGCTGGGTTTGCGATTGCCACCGAGTTCACCGGGCACGATCCAGTCCAGCTGGTCACCAAAGTAGCGGCGGACCTGCCAGGAATGTCGGGCCGGCTGGCGCCCGGCGGGATTGCAGGAGGTGGAGACCAGCGGCATACCGGCCGCCTCGCACAGGGAACGGACCACCGGATGGTCGCTGACCCGCACCGCAATGGAGCTGTGGCGGCCCCGGACCCACTCCGGAATCTGTTCGTTCACATCCGGCAGCAGGCAGGTCACAGGCCCCGGCCAGTGGCTCACGGCGGTTTCCTGGAGGTTCGCCGGCAAGGGGTCGAGCAGGAAACGCACCTGCTCAACCGAAGCGGCCACCAGGATCATGCCCTTTTCCATGGGGCGCTGTTTCAGTTCCAGGATTCGCTCTACCGCCGGGACATCCCAGGGATCACACCCCAGGCCCCAGACCGCTTCGGTCGGGTAGGCGATGACACCGCCCCCGAGCAGGGTGCGGCGGGCGCGAAGGCGTTGCCAGTCAGTCAGTGATTTGGACACGGGCATTGAGAATCATCTGTTCAGAACGGGGTGAAACAGGGCACCGGGCTCAGGCGATTCGCAGGTAGCCGCCTGGCGCTGAACTGGCCAGCCCTTCCAGCTCCAGCAGCAACAGGGACTGCATCAGCTGGTCTGCGGCCAATCCGGTTGCCGAACCCAGTGCATCGGTTGAAACCGGATCATACCCTAATGCCTCAAGTACCGCGATTTCCCGTTGCCCCAGACGCGACAGATCCGGCGCCCCCGGCTGCTCGCCGGGATCCGCTGCCCCGGCTTGTGGGGACCACCAGGCGCCCAGCTCTTCCAGCACATCGTCCACGGTTTCCACCAGACGGGCGCCCTGCTTGATCAGGTGGTGACAGCCGCGGGCCACCGGACTGTGGACGGAACCGGGAATGGCAAACACCTCGCGCCCCTGCTCCAGCGCCAGCCTGGCGGTGATCAGCGAGCCGCTCTTGAGACCCGCCTCCACCACCAGTACGCCCCGGGACAACCCGCTGATGATCCGGTTGCGTTGGGGGAAATGGGCAGCACGGGCCGGCGTCCCCGGGGGATATTCCGACACCAGCACGCCCTGTTCGATCACCCGCTGGCCCAGTCTCTGGTGCTGGCGGGGATAGATCTGATCCAGTCCGCAACCGATAACCGCGATGGTGGGAAAGCCGGCATCCAGGGCCCCGGCGTGGGCGGCACCGTCCACACCCAGGGCGAGGCCACTGGTGACCACCAGTTCCCGGCGACTGAGTTCCGCCGCGAACCGGCGGGCATGGTCCAGGCCCGGGCGGGTGGCATGACGACTTCCGACAATGCCAATCTGGTCCCGGCCGAGCAGGGCGGGATCGCCCAGGGTATAGAGTACCAGGGGCGCGTCATGGATGTGGCGCAGTGCTTCGGGATAGTCGGCATCGGGCCAGGCAACGATGTGGATGCCGTGTTGGCCGCAAGCAATGAGGGCCTCCGCGATTTCCATCAGGGCAGGGTGGCTGGCGTCTTTATCCTGCCAGGCGCGGATTCCGGTAACGGCTTCCGGATGCAGACCCACTGCTTTCAGGGTGGCGGCATTCATGGCCAACAGATCGGTCAGTTGTTCGGTTGCGGCCATCGCGGCCTCACGCCGCCGGATACCGAACCGGGGCAGGGTTGCCAGCAGGAGCCAGGGCGCAGCGGGATGTTCAAGCGCCTGGCAGAATCGGTCGCGGGAACCCGCGCCGGAAAGCATTTCGTTCATGATTCTTCATCCTTGAAAACAACAATGGCCGGGCAATCCCGCCCGGCCATTCAACTTGCAGCTGGAAGCTTCTGTCCGATCAGGGGTTGGTGACCTTGTCACCCACGGACAGCGGGCGGGTAGCCTGCAGGACCAATCCGTAGCTCATCTTCTCGTAGGCCTGGAACACCATCAGTAGCCCGGCACGCTCGGAGGGCAGCTCGATGGTTTCACCGGTCACCGGATCCCGCACCAGGTTGCCACTCTTGAGCACAGCCATAACGTTGCCGGCTTCCAGACCATCCCGTTCGCCACGGTTGATGGCAACCACGTCGTACTGACCGATCTGGCTGACACCGCCATCGACGGCGATCATCTCACCCTCGACGGTTTCGTCCGGCGAGCTGGGGACAAAACTGGTGGCAATGGGGCGATCGACGCTGGTCAGCAGGCGATCCCCGATGCGGATTTCCTGGTTGGACTTGGTCAGGCGCAGGGTCAGGACATCCCCGTTCTCGGCGGTGATGTTGCCGGCACCGATGCTGCGGGCTTCCAGACCCAGGAACTCGCCGGTATCCGGATCGCGGAATTCCTTGGTGCGGCGGAAGATACCCACCTTGTCGGCCGGCTTGTCGCCCCGTGCATAGACCCGGTCACCGGCACCGGTGATGATACGGCCGTCTTCGCCTTCAAGGACGTAGGGCGCACCCTCGAGCTCTTCCGGGGTCACGATACGGGTATCGGTCAGGAAGCTGCTGATGGCATCCAGCGGAATGGCCGGGATCGGGGTATCAATCGGCTCGGAACGGACCTGGGGCGAGAGCTTCACCACGCCGTTGGAAGCCACCTTGGTGATCCGCGGCTTGCCGTCGATGTAGACCAGGGCGAGGCGATCACCGGGGTAGATGAGGTGCGGGTTGGCAACCTGGGGGTTAACGTGCCAGATTTCCGGCCAGTACCAGGGATTGTTCAGAAAGCGCGCCGAAATGTCCCAGAGGGTGTCCCCCTTCACGACAGTGTAACGCTCGGGGTGGTCGGACCGCAGTTCCGGTTGAGCCTGGGCCCAGGAAGTGAACAGCAGCGCAGTGGCTGCCAGAGCGTACAGCAGTTTCCTCATTGTGTAAGTCCTTGATCGCGTGCCTTGAGTCTTTGCATTCTGTTGGGATGCA
>Ga0114984_1000817_pt1 | contig 11771 bp, 9 predicted proteins | sample Shrwel1BS1Day1_FD_96987 | JGI IMG/M metagenome (GOLD analysis project Ga0114984, IMG submission 96987) | Subsurface microbial communities from deep shales in Ohio, USA - Utica-3 well 1 S-1-Day1 | ecosystem: Environmental > Aquatic > Deep subsurface > Shale gas/oil reservoir > Produced water/Flow... | reverse complement strand
CTGGGCCAGCTGGCCCAGTAACTGGATATGTTGCATGGAGATCAACTGGCAATAGACCACCGGCAGGGCGCCCGCCTGATGTATGCGGTACAGGGCGTCGGCATCCAGCGCGTTGAATTTCGCTTCATCGATGCGGTAGAGCCCCTCGATCGTCTGCTCCGTACCATCTTTCCCTTTGACCTTGACGGGCCAGGGGACGATCAGCCCTTCCGCATCCAGTGCGGCACACAGCCGCCGTGTGAGCTGGTGGTTGTGATGCACCTGCTGCAAAAAGCTCAATACCTCATTGATCGCGCTGGCCGGCTCACCGGCATCATCGAAGAAGGGTTGGTCATAGTGCTCTCCCACCAGGCCGCTGTCGGTATCCACACAGAGAACCAACTGGGCCTGTTCCGTTTCCGCCAGCCGGAACGGGTAACCGCGGTACAGCGCGGGGGTGTAGGGGCCGAGCCAGCGACCATCGGGGGCGACCAGCAGGTTCTGGTCAGGTTGCAGCCCCTGAACGGCGGCGGGGATGATGCCCTCATTCTGTTTGATGAACGCAATCGGGAGGCTGGCACAGGCCTTGGCCAGCTCCTGTGCCACCAGCGGGGCCACCGCGTCCTGAGCGGCGAACCGGTAGCTCTCGAAACGCTTCCAACGCAGGGGGGCGAACGCCCCCTTGGTGATCGCCTGATAGTTCGGCACAACGGACTCCTCTGTTTGTTTGCCCACCGGTGGGCCATGAGCGCTTCCGGCCCGAAGGAAGGGCGGTTGACCTCGATGTCGGTCAGCATCGCCCCGGGACGACGGCACCCTCCGCGACGGCACCCTCCGCTCTGAGGCGGCCTTCGGGCAAAGGGGGAGGATAACGCGGAATCGTCACGCTGACCACCGCTCCAGGGCGTAGGTGTTACCGCCTTGTTTGAATGGCAGCCGCTTGGCTATCGAATCGGCCCAGGGTGAGGGCGGGTGCTCTGGCGTGCAGCCTTCGCCACCGGGAGGTTGATGCTGCCGGTGGTCTGGGCAATCTGGCGGCGAGACTACTACTGAACAGCACGGTTACTGTTGAAGTCGATTTGACTAAGTTGCTGGTTGAGTTATTCATTTTCTCTCCTCTTCAGTGCGGGCCAGGATCGCCGGTGACCAGCCCATACAGGGCAGCAGGCGTGCCATGTTGCAGGCGTCATCAATCCCCCGGTGTGGCCGCCCCTCGAACGCCAGGTTGTGATACTTGAGTGCCGATCCGAGCCCGTTGCGTTTGCGCTCGCCCGTCGTGTTCTTCCAGATCGTCTTCAGATTCAGGTGCGGCAGGCGCATGAAGCCTGGCATCACACCTTCGCGCATGGACTGAGCTTCGATATGCCGCCGATCATAATTGCCCCAACTGGTCCAGTAAGTCAGGTCAGGCCATTGCCTCAGCCAGGCATCGATCTCCGGTACGACCTCGGTGAACAGGGGTGCCGCATCCACCATCGCCTGACTGATCGTGGTGAGCTGCTGACAAAACGGACTCAACTCAGGATGAACCTTGGGTCGCACCAGAAAAGAACATTTATCCAGCACTTCACCGGCACGTGTTGCGATTACACAGCCGAACTCGATGATTTCCATTTCATCCACGGACTGACGCGCACCTGAGGGGGCTATGTGGTTTTCCCAGCAGGTGGACTCCAGATCCACAATCAATAGTTGCTGCATAACGTTTTCCTCCAGCTGAACTGTCGTGTGCTTGCTCAACAGATACAGCATCCGCTGCCTGACGCCAGGGTTAAAAAATCAGCTTGCCAATGCAGAGTAAAGGTCCTAGAGTGTATGTCTAGTCGCATCAACTATCTGAGATAGCCTTATCATGGTAGACAAAAACCGAGCATCTCACCCAAAGAATCTCACCGAGGTGTTGAAGCGCCTTGATCCTGAGCAGGGGAATACGCTCTCCTGGCCCCAGATCGGGGCCGCCATTGTGCAGGCAGAAGCGCTGGGATATCCCGATCAGCACAGCGGTGATAAGCATTGGATTGAGACGCTGGTTGAGCCCCTGGGCCTGAAACGTGCCTCGGCTTGGCGCTACCGTGCCAACGCCAAGGGCTGGCCCTGGCTCAGAGCGCAACTCAGACTCGCGGCTATCAAAGTTCCCGAATTTGAGGCGCTTGACCCCAATGTCAGCGCCGAAAAGCTTGAGTTGCTGATGAAGCTGGTGAAGGTGGCGCCCATACATGTCTGGAAACCGGCTGCAGAGGGGGTCCTGGACCAGTCGATGCCGCTGGCGGAGATACGTCGACTATGGGCGCATTATCGACAGATGCTGCAGGGCAAGACCGCCCGCTCACGTGGCTCAAAAGGGTTTGCAGACAGTGTTTCGGTCACTGGCCCCTCGGATCAGCAGGCGTATTCACTTTACATCAGCCAGGCCTGCCAGTGGCTCGATCAGCACTATGTCGACCTGGCGGAATATGTAACCGGTGGGCGCGTTGTGCGTCGCTGTTTCACACAGGCATTCGAAGGCCTGGCTGAGCTCAGTGACATTCGCCCCGATGCCGTAGCTGGACTGGTATTTACACGTCGGCATATTCCACTCATCCACGCGTTTGTCATTACACCGGATTCCAACAAGGAAGCCGATCTTTTGGGTCGACTTGAGCGTCTGCAGGCATATGCGGATGCCGTTTGGCTGGTCACCCCGGAAGCGGTTGTGTTACCGGACTCGATCGGCATCATCCTGTTCGACGGCGTGCGGTTGAATGGGGTTGGAGCCATCGGTCGGGAGGCCTTACACACGTATGGCCCCAAAGGGGATGTGTTGGCGTTGTGGCTGCTGAGTCATGCCTCCATGCTGCATGTGAGTGCACAGGACTGGCCGGATCGCCCAAAAGGTATCGCCATGCGTTTGGCTGAGATATTCGAAGGACTGGAGGACGAGATATGAACCATTCACGTACCGCACCGCGCGACAACCCGGCTGCTGCTGATACAGTATCAACCGACACCGCCGGGTCTGACAGCGTTGCAAAAGAGCTGAAGTCAAACGGGCGAGGCCTTGGCGCACTGATCCAGCAGGTCACTCGGATTTTCGCCGATAAACCGGCCAGTCAGGTTGGTTCGGCACTGGCGCCACTGATTCCTCAAATACAGGCACACCTGACACCGGAGTCGATCGACCTGCCCACACCGGAACAGGAAGTGCTGCAACTGGCTATCAGTGTGAGCCAGTTGCAGATCCCGAGTCGCGCCTTCCTGAAGAAAGCGCGTGAAGAAAGTAACAATATCGAGGTGCGTGATCAGCTAAGGCACACCCTGGAAACCTATGACGATGTGTTGATGTCATTGGGTCATCTGCAGGCTCTGGTCACTGCGCTGGCGCAGCCTGCGCTTAAAACTCTGTTGGGGCTGTTGTCGACTCACGCTCACTACTACCGCAAACGTACGGTTGATGCACTGACATTGGGTGGGCACGAATCGTCATGGCGTTATCAATATGCGTTTTCCAGAGACAAACAGGAAGATGCCGAGATCGAAAAAAGCCTGTCCTATGCCTACCGCATGCTGGATATGCTGGCCGCTGAGCGACCAATCGAGCTGGCTAATATGGCGCGGGCCGTCGAGCGGCTGCACACCACCCTGGGTCAGTATTTGCCGGCCACCCTGCAGCTCAGGAACACAGTGGAGATCTCCGGCATTCCGCCCACGGTACACGCCTTTGCCGGTACCCGCGCCATTGCCATCATCGCGGTCGCGCACGCCCGTGCCTATCTGGTGCCGAGACTACAGTCCTTGAGCGCTCGCCTGGGGCTGGAGCTTGAACTGCCAACGGATGAGACATTGCAGGGCAGGTCGTTTGATGCAGTCAAGCAACTGCCCTCGGATGCCGCAACCTTGGCGGCCTCGCTTCAGTACTGGATTGACCGCACACCGATTTTCATGGGCAGCCATGCGGTTATCCGCATCCAGGCACTGCTGAGCCAGTTGGGTGAGACCGCCGTATCGACCAACGATGAAGGTCGGCAGCTAACGCTGGTGAAAAACGCTCCGCCGACCAGTAAATCCAATGAAGAGTTTTTGCGCTATTACGATGCGCTGGGCCACCCGATGCCGCTGCAACCCTGCCCGGAGCAACTGAGAGCGGTAGAAGCGCAGTTGATGCAGGAATCCCCTTGGATGAAAGCGATCATCAAGCGGATGTTCTCGGCAATTCGCGGGCATCTGGCACAGGGAGAAGCCGCCAACAGCGCCTTGTTGCCGCCGATTCTGCTGGTGGGCTCACCGGGCTGCGGTAAAACCTATTACCTGCAGCGGCTGGCCGAGTTGATGAACCTGCAGTACACCCTCATCCCTATGGGCGGGATGCATGACAGCATGACGCTTCGCGGTTCGCCCCGAGGTTGGAACAGCACCCGCCCCGGGCTGTTCGTGCAAACATTGGAGCAGAAACGGATCGCCAACCCTCTGTTTATTTTGGATGAACTGGAGAAAGTCGGCGACAGTCGACACAACGGCAACCCCTTTGATGTGCTGCTGCAGGTTCTGGAGCCTCAAAATGCACGTATGTTTTACGATGAGTGCCTGCAGGTTAATGTGGACCTGTCCCACCTGATCCTGCTGGCCACAGCCAACTCCATCGAAGGCATACCGGAGCCGGTCAGGGATCGATTTGTGGTGCTGAACGTCAACGATCCGACACCGGCCGATCTGGAGGTCATGGCGCGGCAACTCTGGAATGCAGAGATGAGCCGTTATGGCTATGCGGCACCACTGATGCCTCAGTACCCGGAAGTCATTATGCAGGAGCGTCTGGCGAGATCTCCTTCGCTGCGTCGGGTTGTGTCGACGGTGAAAAAGGTGGCAGCGGCCACGATCAATGTGCAGATGGAGGGTGGTTTTTTGCATTAGAGTCAACGTAGATGGGATGGCCAGTTATCGAAAATTCGGGGTAGCCATCCCTTTTCATCTGACGCAACCGGGACCAAACGCTACAAAGCTCTGACCTGCTTACTGCCTCAAGAGTCCGTCACGCCAGAAAACAACTCACTGAAAAATGCACTACCGGCATTACTGAGCACCCAGTTGCCTTTGGAGTTTTGAAAGGCGATCCCGCGTTTGCCCAGGATCTTGTCGATATTGGATGCCAAACCGCCTTTGAGGTCACAAGCTGACAGGATTTCCTGCTTATCGTCTCCCTGTGAAATCTGCTCCAGGATTTCAAGACTGACACCCGCATTCGGCTCGGTGAGCAACTCAAACTGATACCCCAACTCGGTTACTCCCCGGCCCAGAACCAACAGCAGGCCTTGTACTTTGCGCACGGCATCATTCTGCGCCTCATCGGAGTTGTGTGAACGGATATAGGCAAACCCTTCCCGCATCACCAGTTCAAAACCGATATTGGAATACAGGTCACGGTAATAGCGATCGAGATTTGAAAATAGCTCTTCATACAAAGGGTTAGGCACCAAGCCGCTGTCTTTGAAGACATGCTCATTCACGGCCTGACCATTGATCAGCGCTTCATACAGCTTTCGACTTTTCTGTTGATCAACTTGCATGTGCAGGCTCCAGTGCTCTGACGTAATAAACCAGTTCGAACTCGTCATGCTGCAACGCACGTTGGCGAAACGTTGGCATAATGGTAACGTCCTTTTCGCTCATACACCATTTGATGGCTTCCAGCAGGTCGCTCAGCTGGTAGTCAGTCAGTGCCTCGCGCATATGGAGATGAAGCGCCTTGTGAAGATCATCACAGTCATCCGGTGGCGCCCATTCGCTCACCCGTTGCCGGATCATCTCTTTTCGATATTGCTGCTGCCGCTCAAAATCCTCACTTTCTGCATCCAGTTCGACAACCCGGGGCACACTGCTCTGTTGACGCAGCTGATCCACACGGACTCGCAAGAACTCTTCAAAATGCAGACGCTGGTCACGCCCATGCCACTCCAATCGGGCGTTGTAACGCACGGCGCGCATGCCTGAAAATATCTGCCCGATCCGGAAAACAGGATCATCTGCACGCAGCTGATTATTCCTGAGGCTACCGTCCTGGAGTGATCGCGCCGCCTGCCACATTTCATTAAAGGCAGCCTCGATAGCGTTGTATTGCAAGCGCTGACAGTGGTTTTGTCGCACGTAGCGCTCCAGCGATCGCCTGATTTTCTCTACATCTTTGGCATGTGCGCGGATGGAGGCGCTGGCATATCGAAGCTGCTGGCTGAGATGCGGCAACCCGGCTTTATGCAACAGGGTCGTAATGTCCCTCAGCGAGGTCAGGGCCGGCTGCCCATCCTTGAGTGATTCACGCTCATTAAGAAACTGCAGGCTCGGCAATACATGGTGTCGGTAAATCTGGTCGATCTGCTCCAACGCCCTGCTCGCCTGTCGACTTTGTGCGAGATCGCCAAGCTCCAGCTGTTCGACCATCTCTGACAAACGCTCGGCCTGACCTTGCAAGCTGCTTACATTGTCCCGAATTTTCGCTTGGGTATAACGGAGATGCTCCCTGAGTAGCTCCAGCTGCTCATCAAACTGCCGATCCCCTTCGTGTAATGTGCATCGAGTCAGCGCTTCCAGGCTGCCTTGAAAACGCCGCCTCAGATCCTCCAGCTGAGCACTGGACAACTCACGTAAACGGCGGTGATCGAAGTGGCGAAACATATCAACCACAAAGGGAGCCAGCACAAAAACCGCTCGATTCCGATCAACCTCAATCACCAGATCCGCACGGCGCAGGTTGTCCAGATCAAATATGGCACGCAGACGCTTCTGCTCCACATCTGTTTGCTGCTTGAGCATCGCCCTTACCAGCTGATGATAGAGCTTGATTGGAACTTCGCCGGGACCGCCCTGCTGGTCGATATGGTCAATCAGTGCCAGGAAGATCGCCTTGTGCTCAATCATGGCGATGAGCGTTTTGTCCGTTGAGACGATCATGTATCCGCCTCAACCAACTCAGCGGTAGCGCTTTTTTTCGCCAGTGGGCGCAGTGACTCACAGGCACCGTGGTAGACCACACGGCGTCGCTCGCTGTAAGCCTTCTCCGTGGCTTTGAACATCCCCAGATAAATGTAATGGCGCACTGCCTGCACAATCTCGGCCGACATATCCGGGCTCGCTCCAAACAGCACAAAGCCATGCCGCTGGGCTATCTCAACCGCCGTCTGCAGGTTCTGCCGGTCGATAGACGCCATTTCATCCATTACCAACGGCAGGCAAATTTGCGCATCCTGTGCCAGCAAGCGCTTCAACAGGATGGATAACAGCAGGCTGTTGACCATGCTGGTGGTGCCGTTGGATTGAGCATTTTCGGTGAACAGCTCCTGGCCAGATAGACGGAAACGATACCGTACCTTATCGATCAACTGATGCATCTGAAGCACCCGTCCGTAACGTCCTGAATCGCGGAAGAACTCATCACAAAAGTCATTCAAACGTTGATACAAACGCTCGTCGTGCAACTCCTCACCAAACAAGTTGATTTTATCCAGATCGCTCAACAGCAGCTGAAAGCGAGGGTGAAGATCACAGGCAAACTGAACTTCTTCCAAGTTTGATACGCTGTAGGCGCCAAACTCACGATTGATCTCACTGATAAAGCCTCTGATCTGTTGGCCCGCATCACGCAGTTCCTCCATCTGTATGGATGTATTTTTGTTGTGCGCACGTACCCGGTTGTCATAGTCCATCTGCAGCCCTTCAAGGGTACTGAACAGCTGCTCAAACTGCTGACGCGAGGCCTTCACATGTGCCATCTCGAAGCTCACCCGATAAGACTCACTGCCGTCGCTTTCCAGCAACTGCTGGCTCAGCAGCTTGCGCAGAGCCTCCATCAGTTCCCGCTGCAGTTCACCCATTTCAATGCACTGACGCTCCAACACAGCAAGCGCATCCTCCGGCAGTGTGCGGGTCACTGGCTTAAGGCTTGAGGCCCAACCTTGTAACACACCATGATTGTTACTTAGCAACTCCAGACGACCCAGCTGTTCAGATACGGTCTGTTTTTGCACCTTCAGGGCGTCCAGTGATTCCCCCGCTTGCTGCTCCAGCCCAAGGGCTTCGTTGTACTGTTTTCTGTAGCGCTCAGAATCGTGCCGGGCTTCCGCAATTTGTTGCTGCAATTCCGCAAGCGATGCTTGCGCTTTTTTGAACTGCTGGAAGTGGGTATCACTGGCCTTCACGAGCGTGATATGGGTTTCGAGAATACTTAGCTCAGCCTGCTCTGCCTTCAGCTTTCCACGCTGCTCTGCCTGGGTGAATCGCGTGCTGGCCAACAGCTCTTTTAACTTCAGCTCCTGTTCCTGAATGGCATCTTTCAGTTTTATCAGTTCTTGCTCGAGCTGCTCTCGTACGGCCTCAGGGTTATAGGGCGATACCATGATATTGGGCACCGACTCACCGCATAACACCAACGCATCATCTGCCAGTCCAAAAAGACCCGCAAATTGCTGCATCACCTCACAAGATGTCTGATCCAGCACGGGTGTTACTTCGGCAAGTGCGGGGGCAAGGTTGTACAGCACCGTAGCGGCTTGTGGGTCCAACTGATCCAGCACTGTAGGCTTAACGTGCTCCAGCTGAGCATTGATTCGATTACGTCTTTTACGGTCATGGATCAAAGACTGATTGAGCTGCTCCATACGCGCCTGGCGCTGGCCTTCATCCTGCAACTCCTCAATAAATGCAGCTTTACGTTTTGCCTGTTGCTGCAACTCAGCCAACAGCTCATCAGGATCAAGGCCCGGATACGCACGCTGAATGTCGCTGATCCGTTTAACTGCCGTTTCACTTTGCTTCAGTTGCCGCTCTCGCTCTGCTTGACTACCCTCCAGATGCGTGACACGATCACTCGAATCTCTGAAACCGGATTTGGCCCTATTCCAGACTTCTTGAGCAGCCTCATGTGTCTGAACGGCTTTCTCGATCAGTGGATCAATTTTTGACTGCTCTGCTGTAAGAACCGCCTTCAAGTCGACATAAAACTGCCCCACATCGCGAGATTGAGCCTCATACTGCCGATAACAGATATCAAAACGCTCCCAGTCCTCCCGGGCATTGCTGACCCGCTGCAGCTCATCCCGTTCCGCACGTAACTGTTCATAGTCCTGCAGGATCTGATTGAGATCGACGCTCAATTCATCCGACTTGCGCTGTTTCTCCCCTTCGATGATCGTCGCCAGCGCATCGGGCAAGGTTCGACTGTCGTTGGCGCCAATATCAAAGGCCAGATGGATCAGCTGTTTCCAGGCCGCCAGCTCCTGGTCCGTACCGCCCTGCTTCAGCGGCAGCAGGCAATAGCGGCCTTCTTCGCGGCTCATTGGATGATAGGAAAAGAGCCGTTGCCGAATGGTTTTACTGTCATGCAGTGAATCGCCGCCCAATTGACTGAGCTTAGGCTGGATAGAAGCGAGCGAAAGTGTTTCCAGCGGTGCACCCAGGCCCTCATTGCAGTCAGCGGCAAAATCCCAGAACAGGTGCCGAATCTCCTCGAAGGCACAGGGCACGACTATACGTGCATAGCTGAACTCCTTGTGCCCCTGATGCAGTAGAATGCAAAAGGGCCCATAGAGGTTTTCGGCTTCCAGCAAGATGAATGAGTTCTGGTCCGGAAAGTAATACTTGAAACTCTCCTGCGCACTGTAGAAATCCCCTGAACGGCTGCAGAAACCAAACTTTCGTTCACACTTCTTGAAGTTCTCTTCTGGCAACAGAAACAGCTTGAGCGCATTCAGCATCGAGGTTTTCCCGAGATTGTTGCGGCCAAACAGCGCCGTGTGCTGATCAACCCGAATCTCGGTATAGGCGTAGGCGGCACTGTTCACGAACACCAGCTGGCGAATGGCGTACAGATCAGGGCAGGTATCGATTTGTTGAAACGGCGTATCCATGCTTAATCTCTCTTCCGTTAAATGTAGGTTTCCTGCTCGAGGGTCCTGTTGGTTCGGCGCAGCAATGCAATCAGCCGGTCCACCTCCGGGCTTACCCCTGTGTAGTTGATCAAGTTTGTTCGCACGTGAACATCCAGCAACCGGTTGGAGGCCGCCAGCCGCACTTCGATATCCCGAGGATAGAGAAAGTGCATAGAATACTGTGGCATACGTTGACGCAGGGTTCTAAACATATGAATACCCCCCGGGTCAGGATCGAACAGACAGTTCAACTCGGCGTAGCGTGACAGAAACGGCTGCAGTATCGCGTTGGTGATTTGGTTACCCGCCGCATATAAAAGATCGACCGGCTCGTTTGGGCACCAGCCACAGTCAGGCAGAATCGCCAAGGTTCGCTCAAGCGCGAGGAAATTCTCAAGGTTCTCGACCAGCAGTGCGCGTTCAGCCGGTTTGACCGGACAATGCCACTGCTGCCCTTCGAACAGTACAACCTGAGGATGGGGTACCGACTCACGGCGCAGTAACAAACAGGCACCGCTCACACTCACCCGATGACTGTTACCGGCCACTGCGGCGCTCACACGGTCCGTCAGCGCTTGCTGAACAAAACGACTCTGCAACTCCTTGAATGCCACTTGGTCAAGAATCTCGACAGTATGACGATTGGGCCCGGCAAGCTTGACACGGAACAGGTCGCGTCGCTGGCGATCCGTGATGCCTGCAAGCTCCAGCTGTTTCTCAAAAGCACTGTAGTTTACCGGCTTACCAGCAGCGACTTTTTCAAAGTAGTCAGATAATCGTGTTTGTGGTGCTTTGGTCATCCTGACGTATATCCCCTCTACGAAGCAGCGTGTTAATTGTGGACATCACCACTTTGTAACCTCGCTGCATGAGCTCCAGGCAGATCAACGGCACCGACTGAATAGCCTGTGGGTGCAACTCCATTTCAGGCTCCTCAATCACCACCCAATCGACCCCTTTGCGACGTGGCGTGCCTGCCGATGGCATCAGCCAGTACAGGCTGAATGCACCTGTCCAAATTTTGGGGTCCACTCCATTGTGTACGGTGTACGTAACGCTCGCAAACCGGGGCGCACATTGCAGGCGGGGAAGGGAAGGGGGTTAAGGGGCTGCAAGACCAAGCAAAGGCAAAACCTTGGTGCGCAGCTTGCCTGGTTCACGCTTGATTGTTGCTGGTTTTGCTCAACTCAAGCTGGCACTTATCGCACAACTGATTGATTTAATTGGTGCCCCAGGCAGGACTCTAACCTGCGACCTGCCCCTTAGGAGGGGGCTGCTCTATACAACTGAGCTACTGGGGCGTCGCGAGGTTGTGGATTCTACCGTCAGGCGCGCCGCTTTTCTAGGCTTTGCCGAGACTGCGTTGGCCTTCGTAGCGGCCCTTGTCGCCTTTCTGGTCATAAATGGCGTTGCCCTGGGCGTGCCCCTGCAGCAGGGCCAGCAGCTGGTCCACATTCTGTTTGCTGCGCAGCAGGGTCTGTTCGTTGCGCAGGTTCAGTCGACGAACCTGTTCCAGTGTCTGTTCCAGCCGCTGCCAGGCTTGCCCGAGCAGCTCGTTGGCCGGAGGGGGCAGGGTCTGGATGAAGGCGAGGACGGCGTTGCGGTTGGTATCGATCTGTGATCGTGCCAGCAGGGCGTTGCGTTCACGAATGTTGCGCTCGAGCCCCTGCAGGCAGTCCTGCTTCTGCTGGTTGTTCTGTTCCAGTCGTTGGAGGTCTCGTGCCTCGAGCGCGGCGAGCTCCGCATCGAGCAGTTTCTGCAGCTGTGACAACAGCGCGACGCCCTGATCGATCAGGGCGCCCAGCTGGATGGTGATCTCTTTTGTGGGCTGGTCAGTCATCGGTTTCAGCCGAACAGACGGTCGAGTTGCAGCATGCGCTCGGCGACACGTTCGTTATCGAT
>Ga0114984_1000816_pt1 | contig 11775 bp, 8 predicted proteins | sample Shrwel1BS1Day1_FD_96987 | JGI IMG/M metagenome (GOLD analysis project Ga0114984, IMG submission 96987) | Subsurface microbial communities from deep shales in Ohio, USA - Utica-3 well 1 S-1-Day1 | ecosystem: Environmental > Aquatic > Deep subsurface > Shale gas/oil reservoir > Produced water/Flow... | reverse complement strand
TCGTTTAGGCATTGAAATCCGTATTTGCGGTGAGCAAAAACCGAGAGTTTAACGGTTTGGGCAGGATTTGCACACGCCAGATAATCAAAAGGCGGATCCGTTTTCACGAATCCGCCCTGAAAGTGTTGACGATCTGCATTGTTTTTATTGTTGCCGGGATTTTTCTTCGTTTTTGTACCCCACTGTATGCCTCCAAGTACGGAGGATCTCAGCAGTGCAAACGGAAAGCTTTGAATACACAGAGCGGTCAGGGACATCGGGTGAGTCTGTCAGCAGATGCTGTGTCGTCTGGAAGGCGATTCTTCTCTGCATCTACAACTCACACGTGCCGTGGGACCACTGAAAAACAAAGTACCCAAAACACTCAGTTCGCTCACGTTCTGTCTTTGTTTTTATTACCGAACGTCTTCCCGCAGCTTTTTGTATTTGTTTTGACGCTGCATTGGCCACTTCTTGTTTTTGTTGTTGTGCGCTTAATAGATTGCAGGCTGCGTGCCAGTTTTTGAAAAACGTGGATTAACAGTATCTTACGGTTTTGAAGGAAATAAGTGTTACCCCGTACTCCCGATAAGTGTTACTGAGGTCACGGTTTTTCCGAGGGGAGTGTTACCGTGGGGAACATGGGGTAACAACTGAGGCTGAGTTCATCGTTTGGCCCGGGCAGACATGAAAAAGGGGACCAACGGCCCCCCTGATCAGTTGCTGGTTTTCTTGCGCGGTATCCCCAGCCGCTGCCGTCGTTCCCACAATGACTTCCGGCTGATACCCAGCTTCTGGGCCAGCTCCGTCTCACTCATCCGGTCCTGATTCTCCAGGACGAAATGCTGGAAATAATCCTCCAGGGACAGGTCGTTGGCGGAGTCTGCATCCCGGGTAGGCGTCTGCTCGTTGTTACCCTCCACCAGGGTCTCGGGGATGTGCTCGTCACCGCCTTCGCTGTCCAGGTCGAGCAGGAATGGCGTAATCACATCCCCTTCACACAGGATGGTGGCCCGCTCTATGGCGTTCTCCAGTTCCCGGACGTTGCCCGGCCAGCTGTGCCGCTCCAGGAGTCGCATGGCTTCGGGGCTGAGATTGAGGTTCGGCTTGCCCATTTTCTCCCCCTGGCGCTTGAGGAACTTTCGTGCCAGGCCGAGGATGTCACTCTGGCGCTCGCGCAGGGGCGGAATACGAATCTGCATCACGTTCAGACGGTAGTAGAGGTCTTCCCGGAACTCGCCGGTGCGGGTCATCGCCTTCAGGTTCCGGTGGGTGGCCGCGATCATCCTCACATTGACCTTGCGGCTCTGGGTGGAGCCGACTTTACGGATCTCGTTTTCCTGCAGGACCCGGAGCAGTCGCGCCTGGGCCTCGGCCGGCAGCTCGCCGATTTCGTCCAGGAACAGGCTGCCGCCGTCGGCAGCTTCAATCAGACCGGTACGGGCAGACACGGCACCGGTGAAGGCGCCTTTTTCGTGGCCGAACAGTTCCGATTCGATCAGGCTCTCAGGAATCGCTGCACAGTTCACCGAAATCAGTGGTTTTGATGCCCGGGGGCTGAGCAGGTGCAAGGCGCGGGCGGCCAGTTCCTTACCGGTTCCCGATTCCCCCTGGATCAGTACCGTGGTTTCCGTCGGTGCTACCTTGCGGATCAGGGTGAACACCTTCTGCATGGCCTCGCACTGGCCAAACATGATGTTGGCGGGGTCGCTTTCCCGGGGGGTGTCACCGGCGCCCGTACCGCTCCCTGAGTCGCCATCGGCGGACCCCTGACGCGCCAGGATGTTCTCGACTGCTGCGACCATTTCATCATGGTCAAAGGGCTTGGCGATGTATTCGACAGCGCCCATTTTCATAGAGTCGACCGCCGAGCGCAGGCTGGCATAGCTGGTCATGATCAGCACCGGCGTGTTGGGTGCACGGTTGATCAGCTCGGTGCCGGCCGCACCCGGCAGGCGCAGGTCGGAGATGATCAGGTCAAACTGATCCGGTTCATGGTTCTGCTCGGCTTCCTCCACCGACCTGGCGTCGGCCACTTCATAGCCGGCATGCAGCAGCAGCTTGCGCACGGCGGAACGAATGATGTCTTCATCTTCTACGATCAGAATGCGGGGCATAACTGTTTCAGGACCTTTCGTTCTGGCTGGCAGAGATATCGTCGGCTTCGGCCCGGTACGCCGGGAGCCTCAGGCGTACACAGGTGCCGGTCCCGGTATTCGCCGGACTCTCGACCTGGATGTTGCAATAGTGTTCCTCGACGATGCTGTACACCAGGGACAAGCCAAGGCCTGTGCCCTTGTTGGGGGCCTTGGTGGTGTAAAAGGGCTCGAAAATATGGTCGAGCTGGTCTTTCGGGATACCTGAGCCTTCATCAGTGATCTCGATAATAGCGGAGTAGCTGTCGCCGTTTCCACTGACCGTGATGGTACCACCCTCGGGTGAGGCATCCCTCGCGTTGGCGAGCAGGTTGACGAACACCTGTACCAGGCGCTGTTCATCACCAAGCACCAGCAGATCCTCGGGCACCCTGTTCAGATAGCGGATGCCCACGCCCTTGTCGCTCAACGATAGTAGATTGACCGACTCCTCTACACAGCGATGAATGGACACCGGTTCGTAGCGATTGGCGTGGGCGTGATTGCCGGTGCGCGCGAAGTTCATTAGCGACTGCAGGATGGCAGAAATACGCCTGGTCTGTTGCTGGATCTGGTCAGCGGCGTCCAGGATGTCCGGGTTGTCGGTTTCCAGTTTCAGGTTCTGGGCCAGCGAGGAGATGCCAGTGACCGGGTTGCCGATCTCATGGGCGACCCCGGCGGCCAGCCGCCCCACCGAGGCCAATCGCTCGCTGTGCATCAGTTCATCTTCCAGCAGCCGGGTTTCGGTCTGGTCTTCCACCAGGATGATGCTGCCGCCCTCGGGGTGATCCGTCCCGTTCAGCGCCGCCTTGTGCAGGTTCAGCCAGTGCGGTTTTCCCCGCAGGTCCAGCCGGTGCTTGTACCGGTGCAACTCCTCGCCCCGGTTGAAGTCCTCCAGCAACAGGTGCCAGTGCTCCGGCAGGGTCATCAGCCGGGCACCGACCACATCGTCGGCGGTAATGCCGGTCAGTTCCTCCATGGCGTGGTTCCACATGAGGATTTCCCCGTCATCACCGATGGAGCAGGCAGGAATCGGAAGGTTCTGCAGGGTCTGACGGTAATGCCGGCGCAGGTTGTCCAGCTCGCCGGCCAGACCGGTCAGCTGGTTCTGGTAGTCCCCGAGCGCGCGCTCGACATAGCGGATATCCTGGCCGGTATTGCCCCGGGCCAGCGGCTTGAAGCCCAGGTGGCGGTGCACCATGTCCCGGGCCACAGACGGGCCGAGCAGGCCGGAGAGGTTGATCTCCACCTGGTCCCGCAGGCGTCGGAGCTGGTAGGGACGGTACTCGATATTGGGCAGTTTCAGCTGTGCCAGGGCCCGTTCCACTTCCCGTCTGGCCACGTCATAACCCAGAGGGTCCGCGAGCTGGCGGATGAATTCGGTGGAGGAACTGGCGAGCAGTTCCCGTCGCTGGGGCCGGGACAGGGCGCCCAGTGAGCAGGCCAGGGCGGCACTGGTTTCCTCGGCCGAGCTGGCGCTGAGAATGGAGATCAGGCCAAAAACGGTGACATTCGCGGTGAGGCTGACAAACGTGAAAATGTGCCAGTTGCTGTAATCCGGAACCAGCGGAGCGTTGAACCAGGCCAGAGGGTTGATGGTGTGGGAGAAGGGCAGAACCAGGGTTGCCAGCCAGATAACCAGCCCGGTAACAAGGCCGGCAATCAGGCCGCGCCGGTTACCCTCTGGCCAGTAGATGACGCCCAGTGCACCGGGCAGCAGCTGGAGCATACCGGATAGCGAAATGGCACCCAGGGTGGTCAGGTCCAGATCCTGGCCCACGGTTTCATGGAACAGCAGGGCAAAGAAGATGATAACCGCGACCAGCAAGCGCTTGACCCATTGCAGCCAGCGGTAGATGTCGGCCTGGTCGCGGGGTGTCTTGACCGGCAGCACCACATGGTTGAGGATCATGCCCGCCAGCGCCAGGGTACTGACAATCATCAGGCCGCTGGCGGCGGACAGACCGGCAATATACATGAGCAGCGACAGCAGAGAGTCGTCCAGGGCCTGGGCGACGCCAAGGGCATAGAAATCCGGCTCGACCCCCACCCCCAGAGCCTGACCGCCCCAGAGAATCACGGGAACCGGCAGGGCCAGAAGCAGGAGGTACAGCGGCAGGCCCCAACTGGCCTTGGCCAGGGATTTGGGAGACGGGTTCTCGCTGAACGCCATGTGGTACATGTGGGGAAGTACCAGGGCACCCGCGAACGACATCAGCATCAGGGCGCGCCAGCTGCCATCATTTATCGCCAGGGTCAGGGACCCCGAGTCGGCCTTGTTGGCGGCGAGCCAGGTGTCGAGACCCTCCATGCCGTCAAAAACCCGGAACAGGATCACGCCGCCCAGGGTCAGCAGCGCGCCGACTTTCACCAGGGAATCGAAGGCGATGGCCAGTACCAGCCCCTGGTGGTTTTCCGAATTCTGGTCGCGGCGGGCGCCGAACAGGATGGCGAACAGCAGCACGATCAGGCAAAACAACAGACTCATGGCGTTGGGGGAGATATCCGGGGCCAGAATGCTGGCAGAGGCTGCCACTGCCTGAATCTGCATGCTCAGCAGCGCCAGGATGGCGGCGCCGGAACAGAGGGTCACCAGGGTGCCAGCCCATTGGCTCCGGTAACGGTAGGCAAAGAGGTCGGCCAGCGAGGTCAGCTGGTAGGCCCTGGCGATTCGCATGATCGGATTGAGCAACACCGGTGCCAGCAGGAAGGCGCCACTGATGCCGAGGTAATAGGCCAGAAAGCCGTAACCGGTTTCAGCGGCCATGCCGATGGCGGCATAGATCGCCCAGATGCCGGCATAGACGCCAAGGCTCAGGGTGTAGACCAGGGGATGGCGTACCCACTGTTTCGGTAGCATTCCCTGTTCGGTAATCCAGGCCACACCGAAAAGCAGGAGCAGATAACCCAGGCTGGCCAATACCAGGCCGGAGGCGCTAAAACTCATTGGGATCCCGTCGCCATTCAAGCCAGAACCCGATGGCGATCAGTCCCGCCCAGATGACATAGGGGGTGTACCAGACGTTGCCTGGGGCAGTCCACCAATCCAGGATGTTGGGAGAGAAAATGTATATGGCCAGAACCAGCAGAAAGACCAGACGGTAGATGTACATCGGGCTCAAGGTCCGCACTGAAGTGTAATAAGGGCTTTATACCATGCCTGTCAGGGGGCTGTCAGGTGAATCGCCTGCCGGCGCCAGTGCCGGCAGGCCCAGGCCAGAATCTCATCGGGACTGGATGTCTGCAGTGACGCCGGTGGATCCTGCCCGAGGGCATCCAGTGCCCGGAACAGGTTCCCGGATGCCCGGTTGTCGTCAAGTGCGGGCGCGTGGGTCTGTTTGCTGAGCTTCTGTCCCTGTTCGTTGAGGATCACCGGTATGTGCAGCCACCGGGGCGGCTCGGCCCCCAGGGCCCGAAAGATCTGTTGTTGCCGGGCGGTCATGCCGAGCAGGTCCGAGCCCCGGACCACGTCGGTAATCCCCTGCTCGATATCATCCACCACCACGGCCAGTTGGTAGGCGTAGAAGCCTTCCTTGCGCAGGATGACCGGGTCGTCGATTTCCGCCTGAACTACCTGGTGTTGCGGGCCAAGCAGCCGATCCTGCCAATGGCACTGCTCGTCGTGCAGGGCAAAGCGGACGGCAAAGGGGCGGTCGCCCGGCTGGAGCCTGGCTTCCCTGCAGTGATGCGGATGCCGGCCGCCGTTGGCCTGGAGTTCCTTGCGGGTACAGGGGCAGCGATAGGCGTGTCCACTGGCCAGCAGCCGATCGATGGCGTCCTGGTAGGCGTCATGGCGCCGGGACTGGAACCGGACCGGCTCGTCCGGAAACAGGCCGTGGGCTTCCAGGCTTCGGAGAATCCGGCCGGTGGCCTCCGGAGGTTCCCGGAGCGGGTCCAGGTCTTCAATGCGAATCAGCCACTGGCCCCGGTGGGCCCGGGCTTCGACATGGCTGGCGACAGCAGTAACGAGGGAGCCGAAATGCAGTGGGCCCGTTGGGGAGGGTGCGAAACGGCCCCGGTAGTGTGGATTGGCCATGGGAAAGTCAGTCTGCCGGTCGCCTTGCGGTTACCGGCAGACAGCTGGTTTCGGGATCAGATGCCGGTCTGGCGCTCACGGATCTCGGCGAGCGTCTTGCAGTCGATGCACAGGGTGGCGGTGGGGCGGGCCTCAAGGCGGCGGATACCGATCTCGACACCACACTGATCGCAGAACCCGTAGTCGTCCTTGTCGATCCGGTCGATGGTCTGGTCGATCTTCTTGATCAGCTTGCGTTCACGATCACGGGTACGCAGTTCCAGGCTGAACTCCTCCTCCTGGGTTGCGCGATCACTGGGATCCGCGTAATTTGCCGCATCTTCCTGCATGTGGTGCATGGTGCGGTCCACTTCTTCCATCAACTCCTGTTTCCATTGCAGAAGAAGATCCTTGAAGTGCTGCAACATCTCGGCACTCATGTATTCTTCACCCTTCTTCATTTCATAGGGGGTGAAGTTGGTAAAACGTTCGCGTGACTGTTCTGCAGTATTTGCCATTGAACCCGGCCTCTTGTTTGTACTTCACAAGAACGCTTTGCTTCCCATCGTGCCAGCCCGGAGGCTGTGCGATTGTACCCTGGATGAAGCATTCGTCCTGAATCGGGAATTTGCGGAAAATAGCAGATTAGTTACGGGGGTGCCAGCCTTGTGACACTGACTTTTGCGGAGATGACATGAAGTTTTCTGAACCTTTGGTCGAAGGCCGGCTTATTCGCCGCTACAAGCGCTTCCTTGCGGACATCCGGCTGCCCGACGGTACCGAAGTGACGGCCCATTGCCCCAATACCGGTTCCATGCGCGGCTGCCAGCCGGAAAACGCCAGGGTCTGGCTCAGCGAGAGCAACAATCCCAAGCGCAAGCTGAAGTATACCTGGGAGCTGGTGGAGACCCGGCCCGGAGTCCTGGCCTGCGTGAACACCGCCCGGCCCAATGCCCAGGCCCGGCACGGGATTGACGCCGGCGTGGTGGTTGAGCTGGCCGGGTATGCCGAATGTCGCTCGGAAGTGAAATATGGCGGGGAGAAAAGCCGTATCGATCTGCTCCTGTCCGGCCATGACAGCCGGCCCGATGCCTGGGTGGAAGTGAAGAACGTGACCCTGGACGAGGACGGGGCCGGGTATTTCCCTGATGCCGTCACCACCCGAGGCCAGAAGCATTTGCGGGAGCTGATGGGGCAGGTAGCGCAGGGCGAGCGCGGGGTCCTGTTTTTCGTGGTCAACCACACCGGCATCGACGAAGTCCGGCCTGCCGACCACATTGATCCGACCTATGGCCGGCTGCTCCGGGAGGCCGTTGCCGCCGGCGTCGAGGTGGTCGCCTATCGGGCCGCGCTGGTGAATGGCGAGGGTGAACCTTCGGGCAGCCTGGCACTCACCGAGGCCGTTCCGGTCAATCTGGGAGCCTGATCTGCCACTGGCCGTCCTTTTCCCGAAGCTCCAGGGCGGTCAGGGCATCACCCTGGCATGGACCGGCAATGCACTCGCCGGTGCCGGTCTTGAACAGGGCGCCATGGGTGGAACACTGGAGGAAGAGGTTGTCCGAATCCATGAACCGGCCCGGCATCCAGTTAAGCTCGATGCCAATGTGCGGGCACTGGTTAAGATAGGCTCTGGGTTCGCCGTCATCGAGAAACAGGAAGCCAGTCAGGGGCATTCCCTCCGGTTCCCGGGCCTTGACGGTCAACCGGAACTCGATGAACAGGCCCGGCTGCAGGTCTGAGGTGGAACAGACCGATTGCCAGGGATTGCTGCCTCCAGACATGGAACCCTCGCTGCCTTCTCAGTGGCCCTGCAGACCGAAATGCTGGCGGATGCGGTCCGCCACCGCTTCGGCTACGTGTTCCTGATCGGTGTGCAGGTGAATAGTGTGGGCCTTCTCCATCGCGGTGAGTGGCTCGAACCAGCTTTGCTGGGCATCCAGCAGTTCCTCGGTGGCCTCGGACGCATCCCCGGAACGGCTCCGGATCCACTGCCGGCGCAGGTTCTCGGGTGCCTCGCAGTGCAGCAGGGCAAAGGGCACGGCCTGGTCTTCGGCTACAGCGGCAAACAGGTCCCGCTCACTCTGCTTCAGGGAGGCGGCATCAACCACCACCGGAATGCCGGCGGCCAGAAGTTGGCCTGACAGGTCCGCCAGGCGCTGGTAGGTCCGGGTGGTGGCCTCCTGCGTGTAGAGGCCTTCACCGGTGTCGGACTTGCTGTCCTCCAGAGGCCCCAGGCCATGCAGGCGTTTGCGCTCGACGTCGGAGCGCAGCCGGATCAGTCCCAGTTCCCCGGCCATGGCCGCGCTGACACAGCTCTTGCCGCTGGCAGACAGGCCGGTGGTGGCTAACAGGTACCGGTTCGGAATGGTGCTGTAATCTTCCGCCAGTTGTGCGTAGCTACGGTAGCGCTGCATCAGTTCAGCCTTTTCTTTCTCACCCAAATCCGGATTGCCCAGCGTGAACAGGGCAATCTTGGCCCTGACCATGGCGCGATAGGCCTTGTACAGGGGCAGCAGTGGCAGGGCTTCGAAGTCGCCCCGATATTCCAGGTAGGTGTTCAGGACCCGGTTGGCGAGGGCCGCTTCATCGCGGGATTCCAGATCCATCAGCAGGAACGCCAGGTCATTGATGACGTCGATCCAACGGAACGGCTCGTTGAACTCGATGCAGTCGAAAACGGTGACTTCGCCTTCGTACACTGTGATATTGGCCAGGTGAAGGTCGCCATGGCACTCGCGGACAAAGCCGTTGTCATGGCGCCGGGCGATCAGCTCCCTGTGGCGTTCAAAGGTGGCCTCGGTCCAGGCTTCGAGGTTGTCCAGCTGCGTCAGCAGGGTTTTGTCGTCGATCAGCGGGCGGATCTGGTCAAAATTCTCCTGCATGGCGGCATAAACCGCTTCCGGAGTGCCCAAAGGCTTGTCATCCGCCACCGGTGGCAGCTGTTCGTGGAATTCGGCTGCCTGTCGGGCCACGCTGGTGAGCAGTTCCGGTGTCAGCTGGCCACGTTCCTGCAGGCGATCAAAGAGCTGGTCCTGGTCGAACTGGCGCATCCGGATGGCATACTCGAAGGGTTCTCCGTCTCCGCCGATAACCGGCTGTTCCGGGGTGCCGGTGACAGGAAGTACTTCCAGATAGAGTTTGCTGGCCAGGCGACGGTTGAGCCGGAGTTCTTCCTCGCAGAAGTGCTTGCGCCGTTCCAGGGTGGAAAAATCGAGGAATCCGAAGTCCATGGGCTTCTTGATTTTGTAGGCGTAATCGCCAGTGAGGATAACCTGGGAAATGTGAGTTTCGATCACCTGGAAATCCCGGACAGGGTGGTCATACAGCGCCGGATTCTGTAGTGCCTGAATCAGCGTATTGCCGGACGTCTCGTTCACGGTGTTCTCCTCGCATTCCCTGAACTCATTGATTTTTGAAGCCCTATCATAACGGGCAGATTACAGAAATAACACACAGCGGGCCTGCCTTACCGGGGTGTCCCTTCGCTATAATCGCGCCATGGCAAAATCAAAGACTCCCCGTAAATCCTCCCGCAAATCCCCGAAGTCCAGCCGCCGGCCGTGGTTCTGGCGCCTGTTTTTCCGGGTCTCGCTGATCGGTCTGGTGTTGCTCGCTGGCTGGATGGTGTACCTGGATGCTGTGGTGACCTCCCGCTTTGAAGGCCGCCGGTTTGAGATTCCCTACCGGGTATACGCACGGCCCCTGGAACTGTATGACGGAGCCAGCGTCAGCACGGCCGCCCTCCAACGGGAGCTGGAACTTTCCGGTTTCCGCCGGGGGGACGGTGACAAGGCTGGAAGCTACAGTCGCAATGGCAATCGCTTCGTGATCAGCACCCGGGGCTTCCGCTTCCCGGACGGTGAGGAGCCGCGCCGCCGGATTGCCTTCGGCATCTACGGGGATCGGGTCGAGAACTTCCGGGTCCTGAGTGGCGACCCTGCGCCGATCGTGCGCCTGGAACCGGCGCAGATTGGTGGCATCTACCCGACCCACAAGGAAGACCGCATTCTGGTCGAACTGGACAAAGTGCCGGAGCTGCTGCCGGCAACCCTGATGGCGGTTGAAGATCAGCATTTCTATGACCATTTCGGCATTGCGCCCCTGTCCATCGCCAGGGCCATGCTGGCCAACCTCCGGGCAGGAGAGATTGTTCAGGGGGGCAGTACGCTGACCCAGCAGTTGGTAAAGAACTTCTTCCTTACCCGGGAGCAGACCCTGTTGCGCAAGGGTAATGAAGCGCTGATGTCGGTGCTGCTCGAATGGCATTATGAGAAAGACGACATCCTTGAAACCTATCTGAACGAGGTTTATCTCGGCCAGGCGGGCACCCGCAGCATCAACGGCTTCGGTCTGGCCAGTCAGTTCTATTTCGGTGAATCCCTCAAGAACATCGAGATTCACCAGATTGCCCTGCTGGTGGGTATGGTCAAGGGGCCGAGTTACTACAATCCCCGCCGGAACCCCGAACGGGCCACGGAGCGCCGGAACCTGGTGATCTCCGAAATGGAAGAGGCCGGGCTGATTGATCCGGGCCAGGCGGCCCGGGCCCGGGGATTGCCACTGGGCGTCAGCGAAAAGCCGTCCTACTCCGAGAACCGGTACCCGGCCTACATAGATCTGGTGCGTCGGCACCTGGCCCGGGATTACCACGAGGAAGATTTGCGCAGTGAAGGTCTCAGGATTTTCACTACCCTGAATCCGGCCATCCAGTATGCCGCCGAATACGCGGTAGAGGAGACCATGCCAAGGCTCGCCAGCGGTGAAGTCCGGAAGGCACTGGAGGCGGCCCTGGTGGTGACTGCCAAGGACAGCGGCGAAGTGTTGGCCCTGGTCGGCGGCAAGGACCCAGGCTTTGCAGGCTTCAACCGGGCACTGGACGCCGAGCGACCTATTGGCTCCCTGATCAAGCCGTTCATCTATCTTTCGGCTCTGGCTCAGCCGGACCGCTATACGCTGATTTCGCCAGTCAACGACAAATCCTTCGTACTGGAATTTGACGACGGCCGTCGATGGGAGCCCCGTAACTACGACAAGAAGGAGCGGGGTGAGGTGCCCCTGCATGAGGCCCTGTCCCATTCCTATAACCTTCCGGCGGTTCGGGTCGGGCTGGATATCGGTGTCGATGTGGTGGCCGAGACCCTGCAGGCATTTGGCGTGACGTCGTCGATCTCCCGCTATCCGTCCATGCTGCTCGGCTCGGTGTCCATGACGCCGGTCACCGTGGCCCAGATCTACCAGGGGCTGGCCACGTCCGGCTTCAACACGCCTTTGCGCACCATCCGAGAGGTGACGGATTCCCAGGGAGAGCCTCTGAACAGGTATCCGCTGGAAGTGGATCAGGTGGCCGACCCGGCAGCCGTACACCTGGTGCAGTATGCGATGCAGGAAGTCATGCAGGAGGGGACCGGTCGCTCGGCATATTACACCATCCCCGAGCAGCTGACCGTTGCCGGCAAGACCGGCACCACCGACGACGGCCGCGATTCCTGGTTTGCCGGCTTCAGCGGTGACCTGCTGGCGGTTGCCTGGGTAGGCCGGGATGACAATGGCCCGACGTCCCTGTCTGGTGCTTCCGGGGCGCTGCCGATATGGTCTCGGTTCATGGCCGCCGTACCCCAGCATGGTTTCTCACCGGTGGTGCCGGAC
>Ga0114984_1000814_pt1 | contig 11783 bp, 6 predicted proteins | sample Shrwel1BS1Day1_FD_96987 | JGI IMG/M metagenome (GOLD analysis project Ga0114984, IMG submission 96987) | Subsurface microbial communities from deep shales in Ohio, USA - Utica-3 well 1 S-1-Day1 | ecosystem: Environmental > Aquatic > Deep subsurface > Shale gas/oil reservoir > Produced water/Flow... | reverse complement strand
TCACGGAGCTGATCTCTGACATTACCGAACAGACGAACGTGCTGGCTCTGAACGCCGCCATTCAGGCCGCATCCGCTGGTGAAGCCGGTCGTGGCTTCTCGGTGGTGGCGGAAGAAGTGCAGCGACTGGCCGAACGTTCCGCTGATGCGACGCGCCAGATTTCTGCGCTGGTGAAGGCGATTCAGACCGACACCCAGGATGCCGTGGCCGCTATGGAGCGTTCCACGCAGGGTGTGGTGGAAGGGGCCCGCCTGTCTGACAGCGCCGGTACCGCACTGACCGAGATTGACCGCGTGTCGCGTCGCCTCGCCGAACTGATTGAGCAGATTTCGTCTTCAACTTCGCGGGAAGCCGTTTTGGCCAACGAAGTGGCCGACAACATCCAGCACATTTTTGCGGTGACCGAGCAGACGGGTGAAGGTACCCGTACCACAGCGCAGCAGGTGCGCGAGCTGTCGCACATGGCTGAGGAACTGCGCCAATCGGTGGCACGGTTCAAGATTGCCTGACGCTGTAGTCATCAACCAGCTGGCTCATAGCAGCCGGGGACGAATCCATGTCATCTATTGATGTCAACAATGCACCGGCCGCGGATGGGACCCAGGGGGATCAGGACCTGGGTCCTTTGGCGTGGGTGCTTGACGAACTGCGCAAATCTCTGGATGGCGCTGTCAAGGCCATGCGCCGTTTTGTGCGAGATGCAGAAGCCGCACGCGAGTCGGATCTTGCAGCGCTGGACGCAGGCCCACTGCGCATCGCTCGCCAGCAGTTGCACCAAGCGTGTGGTGCGCTGGAAATGGTGGGCATGGGCCCTCCAGCTTTGGTCCTGCGCGCCATGGAGTCGGCAGTCCAGAAGTTCGTTCAACGGCCTGAGACCTGCAGCGACGATGCTGCCGCAGTGATTGAGCGTGCGAGCTTTGCGCTCATCGAATACCTGGAAACCGTTCTGGCTGGCAAGGCCGCGTCGCCTGTCGCGTTGTTTCCCCAGTACCGCGATGCCCAGGCCCTGGCAGGTGCAGACCGTGTCCATCCGGCCGATCTGTGGCCCGTGGAACGCCGGTTTCGCGAGCCCGAGGGGGCTGTTGCAGCCACGCCGCTGCCCTACGGGCCTGAGGCGCGTGCTCGCCTGGATGCGGCAGTTCTAAGAATCGTCAAATCCGGCGATCTCAGGGCTTCGTTGAGTTTGCGGGATACCTGCCTGGGATTTGTGGCATCCCAGCAAGACCGCCAGTCCCGCGCTTTCTGGAAGATATGCGCGGGCTTTTTTGAGGCTTTCGGCTCCGGCCTTTTGCCTGCGGACGTCTACGTCAAGCGTGTGGCATCCCGCGTGCTGATGCAGTACTCCACCCTTGCCAAGGGTGACACGACGATTGCAGACCGCTTGGTTCAGGATCTGCTGTTCTTCTGTTCGCAGGCCAAGCCAGCCGAATCCAATGACAGTGCTGCTCCGTCTTTGCAGGCGGTCCGGCAGGCTTTTGCCCTTGATCGGTTCAAGCCGGTGGACTATGAAGCAGCCCGTTTTGGCAGGTTTGATCCTGCCATGCTGGCGCAGGCACGCAAGCGAATAGCTGCGGCCACGGAAACCTGGTCTGCCCTGGCGGGCGGCGACCGTAACAAACTCAAACCAGCGGCGGACCAATTCAGTCTGGTCTGCGACTCGCTGCGCAAGCTGCACCCCGGTAGCGAAAGCCTCGCTCAGGCGCTGACCCGCGCGCTTGAATCCACTACCCGCTCGGGTGAACCTCCTTCGGCCGCGCTGGCCATGGAAGTAGCCACCTCGGTCTTGTATCTGCAAGCAGCCTTTGAAGAGCTGGATGCGGACGGCAATCAGATGGAAATCCGCGCGGGCCGACTGGCAGAGCGCCTGGATGCGGTGGGGGCGGGCGCTGAGCCAGAACCTCTGGAGCAGTGGATGGAGGAACTGTACCGCAGGGTCAGCGACAACCAGACCATGGGCAGTGTGGTGGACGAATTGCGCTCCACGCTCGGCGAGGCGGAAAAGGCGCTGGACCAGTTCTTCCGCAGCCCGCAGGACACTGCAGTCCTGGCAACCGTACCGGGGCATCTTGCCCAAATGCGCGGCGTGCTGTCGGTGCTGGGGCTGGATCAGGCATCGCTCGCCGTGGTTCGCATGCGCGACATGGTGGAGCGTTTGCTCATCAATGAAGTCCCCGAATCAGACCGCCAAGGCGTGTTCGAGAAACTGGGCAACAGCTTGGGCGCCCTGGGCTTCCTGATCGACATGCTCAGCTACCAGCGCACCATGGCGCGCAAGCTGTTTGTGTATGACGAGGAACTGGGCGAGTTGCGCATTCTCACGGGCAAGAGTCGGCCGCGTGCCTCGGACGCTCTGGAAGAGACTCCTACCAAGCTGGAGGAGCGGTCGGCCGTTCCCCTGCCTGACGTGGTGCCGCGTTTTCCTGTGCAGGAACCACTCAGCGAGCCGACCGATTTCGGTTCGCTGCCTTCGTTGCCGGACATGCCAGCAGCGGCCGCCGCTGAGCCATTGGCTCCCGTAGCGCCGGATTCGCTGGCCCCTGATATTTCGTTCGATCTGCCCGCTGTGGCGGGCAGCGAGCCGGCGCCCTTGCCCCTGGCTGCGGCAGCGCCCGCACCAGCCCCTGCGCAGGTGCCTGAGGTCGAGGACGAATTGCTGGAGGTCTTCCTGGAAGAGGCGCGCGAGGTGGTAGTCAATGGTCTGGCTGCGATCGAGGTGCTGACGGACGATCCGGGCAACCTGAGTGAGCAGACCACGCTGCGGCGTGCCTTTCACACGCTCAAGGGCAGTTCGCGGATGGTGGGGCTGAACGATTTTGGCGATGCCGCCTGGTCGATGGAGCAGTTGCTCAATGCCTGGCTGGCTGAGCAAAAGCCCATGCACCCTGGTTTGCTGCAGCTTTCTTCCGACGCGTTGCGGGCCTTCAGCCGCTGGGCGGACGACATTGCGGCGGGCCAAGCCTCTGGCTGGCAACCGGACGCGTTCCGGCAATCTGCGGATGCCATGCGCCTGGATGGAACCCTGTTGCCGCTGGTGTTGCCGTCTGCCGACGGAGAAGCCCCGGTCCTGGCTGAAGTGGCACTTGAGCCTGAGGTGGCTGTGCTGGATGACCTGCCTCCTGAGGTGCCCGCGCCAACGGTTGCAGAAGTTCCGAAGGTCGTGGAAGAAGAGCTGGCGATGCCGGACTTCGAAGCCACCGAAATTTTCGACCATGTGCCCGAACTGCCGGCAGAGGCGATCGCTCCAGCCCCCGAGGTGGCCGAGGAGATCGATTTCTCCGTGTTCGCCGCTGCGCTCAATGAAGCGCCTGCTGCTCCTGAAGCTATAGCCCCCTCCAGTGTCGACTTTGTTCTGGATCTCGAACTCCCAGACCTGGAACCTGTCGCGACCGCTCCCGAGGTGGAGGCTCTTTCGCAGGCACCCGTAGTGCCCGACGAACCTGCAGTGGATGAGGCCTTTGTTCTGCCTGTCGAGTCGCTCGATGACATCGAATCCCATGAAGTGCTGAGCGAGACAGAGCCCGAGCATCAGCTGTCGGGTGCCGATGGGTCGGAATCTGTGGGTCAGGATGTGCCGGCCGAAGTCATAGAAGCCGCAGAGGCTGTGGCCTTTGAGGCTGCCTCTGAAGTGCCGCAGGCCATCGAAGCCGTGCCGCAGGAGCCGGAAGACAGCGCCAGCGATGAAGCGGTGAAGGTCATTGACACCCTGCGCATTGGCATCCCGCTCTATAACGTTTATCTGAACGAGGCCGACGAGTGGTCGCGCCGATTGGTGACCTGCCTGCAGGAATGGTCGCTGGAGCTGCACGAACCTCTGCCCGATATGGCCGTGGCATTGGCGCACTCGTTGGCGGGCAGCTCCGCCACGGTGGGGTTCAATGCCCTGTCAGAGATGGCCAGGGTGCTCGAACACGCGCTTCAACACGTGACGCTGCAGTCTGGCGGCACACAGGAGCAGGCCCAGGCCTTCATGGCAGCGGCGGAAGACATCCGTCGTTTGCTGCACCAGTTTGCGGCAGGTTTCCTCAAGGAACCAAGTCAGGAGGTGCTGGAGCAGCTGCGCCAGATCCTGCAAACCGAGGTGGACAACACCTTGTCACCGCCTGAAGAGGAGGCTGCAGACGAGTTGTTGTCGGTGCAGGACCAGACTGCTCCGGTGGAAGCAGAAGTGGCGCAACCACTGCCACCTGCCGAACCCGAGCCGGACCTGCAAGCCATGCCGGAGCCTGCGGCTGTTGTGGGCCCCAAAGGGCATGTGGCCCCTGCTTTGTCGGCCGTCATCCACGACCACGATCAGCGTATTGATGATGCGATCGCCCATGCTGTGGCGCTTGGCTCGGATGTGGACGACGATATCGATGCGATTGACGTTATCGACCCGGATCTGTTCCCGATCTTTGAGGAAGAGGCTGCCGAGCTGTTGCCACAGCTTGGTGGTGCGCTGCGCCAATGGGCCTCGCGTCCCGACAACCTTGGTGCCCGCAGTGAAGTGCTGCGTGCGTTGCACACCCTCAAGGGAAGTTCGCGCCTGGCAGGTGCCATGCGCCTGGGTGAGATGGCCCACCGGCTGGAATCCGCCATCGAGCAGCTTGACGCTGAGACGGTGACATCCGATCAAATCGAGCCTTTGCAGGGTAGTTTTGACGGCATCCAGGCGAACTTTGATGCGCTGCGTGCGATTGGCCAGGGGCCCGCCGATACGGTGGTTTCTCTGCCCGTTGAAACACCGCGCAGCCAGCCTGAAGCCTCCGAGGCCCCATCAGCTCCAGTGCCAGCAGCTGCACCCGCGTCTGCCGTGTCCTCTGCTCCGGCGGTGCGCCTGCCTGGTCCTTCGCAGCTCGCGCCTTTGCGTGTTGCTGCTAACCAGTCGGTGCGTGTGCGTGCCCAGTTGCTGGACCGGTTGGTGAATCAGGCGGGTGAGGTGATGATCAGCCGCTCGCGCCTGGATGTGCGGCTGGGTCAGTTCCGCAGCTCGCTGACTGACCTGTCGGGCAATTTGGACCGTCTGCGCCAGCAATTGCGGGACATCGAGCTGCAAGCTGAATCGCAGATGCAGTCTCGCCTGGCCCTGTCGAAGGACTCGGCGGCGGGCTTTGATCCGCTGGAGTTTGACCGCTTTACCCGTGTGCAGGAGCTCACACGCATGATGGCCGAGTCGGTGAACGACGTGGCCACCGTGCAGCGCAACCTGCAGCGTGCCATGGAAGGTGCCGAAGACGACCTGATTGCCCAAGGCCGCCAGGCACGGGAGCTGCAGCGCGACTTGCTGCGCACCCGTATGGTGGAGTTCGAAGGCATTGCTGAACGTCTGTATGCCGTGGTGCGCCAGGCCTCCAAGGAAACTAACAAGCAGATCAAGCTCGACATCACCGGCGGCTCCATCGAGATGGACCGTGGTGTGCTGGACCGCATGACCCCCGCGTTCGAGCATCTGTTGCGCAACTGCGTGGCCCATGGCATCGAAGATCCGCAGGTGCGCACGGCCGCAGGCAAGCCTGCATCGGGCACGATCACCGTGGAGTTGCACCACGAAGGCAACGACGTGTCGGTGGAGTTCCGGGATGACGGTGCCGGACTGAACCTGCCCCGTATCCGTGAAAAGGCGTTGGCGCAGGGCATTGTGGCGCCCGATACCGAGTTGAGCGATGCCGAAGCTGCCAACCTGATTTTCATGCCCGGGTTCTCCACGGCTTCCGAGGTGACCGGCTTGGCAGGGCGTGGTATTGGCATGGACGTGGTGCGTGCCGAGATCAATGCGCTGGGCGGTCGGATCGAGACCTCGACAGAAGCTGGCAAGGGCGCGGCCTTCCGCATGGTCCTTCCCTTGACCACGGCGGTGACGCAGGTGGTGATGCTGCGCGCGGGTGACCTCGCGATCGGCGTGCCGGCCAACGTGGTCGAGATCGTTCGGCGCACGTCTGCGGCAGACCTGGAGGTCGCATACCGCACGGGCCATTTTGATGACGGCATGGAGCAACTGCCTTTCTTCTGGGCTGGAGCGCTCCTGCAGGCTTCTTCCCGCAGCAACGAGCCTGCTGGAAAGACGCGCCCTGTGGTGATCTTCCGCAGCGCATCACAGCGCATCGCCATGCACGTGGACGAAGTTCTGGGCAACCAGGAAGTCGTGGTGAAGAACCTGGGTCCGCAGCTGTCCCGTTTGCCCGGCTTGGCTGGCATGTCGGTGCTGGCGTCGGGTGCTGTGGTGCTGATCTACAACCCCGTGGCGCTGGCGACGGTGTATGGCGACCAAGTACGTGCTGCCAGCGCCGGTCTGCCTTCAGTGCTGGAGGCCGATGGCTCTTCGGGTGCGGGCAAGTCGGTCGTCTCGCCCCAGTTGGCGGGCCCCAGCCAGGTGCCCCTGGTTCTGGTGGTGGACGATTCGATCACGGTGCGCCGGGTTACGCAGCGTTTGCTGCAGCGCGAAGGCTATCGTGTGGCGCTCGCGGCCGATGGCTTGCAAGCGCTGGAGCGTCTGCAGGAAGAGCGCCCCACCGTTGTGCTGTCCGACATCGAAATGCCTCGCATGGACGGGTTCGACCTGGCGCGGAACATCCGTGCAGACGGTGCCCTGCGCGACCTGCCCATCATCATGATCACGTCGCGCATCGCTGAAAAGCACCGCGAGCATGCGATGGAGCTGGGCGTTAACCATTACCTGGGCAAGCCTTACTCCGACGAAGAACTGCTGAGCCTCATTCAGCACTACGCCCGCATCGCGGCAACCGCAGAGGCCTAGACAGCATGCATGTGCACCACAGGTCTGCCTTGAACCGGCGGGCCTGTGGCCTGCCAATACTCCTGTTGGTGCGGGCCTTGGCCACGGCAGCTTCGCTTTGGAGGCGGTCCTGATGGAGCCGACGGCAACTGTTCCTTCCCCGGACCCTCGCCTCCTGGCTTGTCTGGCTGTGGTGGTGCGGGAAAGGGCCTCTGATCTATTCATCATGGCGGGTGCGCCACCCACGCTCAAGCGGCAGGGTGTGTTTGTGGCCATGGGGCAGCAGCAGCTGTCCGCCGACGATGTCAGGCAGATGGCGTATTCCATCCTCCGCGAAACGCAGCGGCATGAGTTCGATGCCACCATGGAGTGCGACCTGTCCTTGCAGACCCCGGAGGGCGAGCGGTTTCGTGTGAATGTGCACCGGCAGCGTGGGCAGGTAGGCATGGTGATCCGCCATGTTATTGCCCAGATCCCCAGCCTGGCAGCGCTCGGCCTTCCGCCAGTGCTCCAGCAACTGGCGTTTCTCAAAGGGGGGCTGGTGCTCACGGTAGGGTCGGCGGGTTCTGGCAAGACCACCACGTTGGCCGCGCTGCTGGACCACCGCAATGCCCACACGGGCGGGCATATCCTGACGGTGGAAGACCCCATCGAATACCTTCATACCCACAAGAAGTCACTCGTGACACAGCGCGAGGTGGGGCTCGATACGCTGTCCTATGACGAGGCCCTGCGTCGCGCGATGCGGGAAGCGCCGAACGTGATCATGATTGGTGAAATCCGCGACCGGGCCACCATGCAGCACGCGCTGCACTATGCCGAGTCCGGCCACCTGTGTGTTTCCACACTGCATGCCAACAATGCGAACCAGGCGGTGCAGCGCATTGTGAATTTCTTCCCCGAAGACGCCCACCGCCAATTGCTCATGGACCTGTCCCTCAACCTGCGCGCTGTCGTAGCGCAGCGCCTGGTGGCGGGGCTGGCGGGTGGCCTGGTGCCTGCCACCGAGATCATGCTGCTCACGCCCTATGTGGCCGAGCTGATCCAGAAGGGGCAGATCGACGAACTCAAGACCGCCATTACCCGCAGCGCAGAGCAAGGCATGTGGAGCTTCGACCAATCCTTGCTGGCCATGGTCGAGTCCGGTGCCATATCGCCCGAAGAAGCGATTGCCAATGCCGATAACCGCACCGATGTGCGGCTGCGCCTTCGGCTGGCGGCGGGGGCGCCGCTGGGTGGTGAGGGCATGCAGATGAGCCCGGATGAGCCCGCTGGGCCCGACAGCGTTCCACCGCCTGCCACCCGCCGGTGAGTGCGGGGATCAGGCCGCAGCAGACTTTACGACCGCATACCGCTCCAGGGTGCGGTGCCGCGCTGCGTCGTGCTCCACCACCGGCAGCGGGTAGGTATCCCCCAGCCGCACTCCCGCATCCTGCAACTCCAGCGGGCGCGCCAGCCAGGGCGCGTGCAACGCCTTGGTAGGCAAACTCGCCAGCTGCGGCAGATAGCGGCGGATGAACTTGCCCTCGGGGTCGAACTTTTCACTCTGGCTCACGGGGTTGAAGATGCGGAAATAGGGCTGGGCATCGCACCCGCTGGAGCTGGCCCACTGCCAGCCACCGTTGTTGGCGGCCAGATCGAAGTCATTGAGGTGTGTGGCGAAATAGGCTTCGCCCCAGCGCCAGTCGATGCCCAGATCCTTGACCAGGAAGCTCGCCACCACCATGCGCAAGCGGTTGTGCATGTAGCCCGTCTGGTTGATCTGCGCCATGGCCGCATCCACCAACGGGTAGCCCGTGCGCCCCTCACACCAGGCGGCAAACAGGGTGTTGGCCTCGGGGCCTGATTCCCACTGGATCGCGTCATACGCGGGCTTGAAACTGTGGCCCACCACATGGGGATGGTGGTGCAGGATCTGAAAGTAGAAGTCCCGCCAGATCAGCTCGCTGAGCCAGGTGGCGGCGCCCGGGTTGCCTTGCAGCATCAGCCCGTGCGCGGTGCGGGCCAGCAGGCGCGGCGAGATGGTGCCAAAACGCAGGTGCACGCTGAGGTAGCTGGGCCCTTTGACAGCTGGAAAGTTGCGCGTGTCCTCGTACCGCTCGATGCGGCCCAGGAAGTCGTTGAACAGCCGCAGCGCGCCGCTGGCGCCCGTGGGCAGATTGAGCTGCGATAGGGCCGTGGCCTCAAAACCCAGGCGTGCCAGGGTGGGCACCGCCTGGCAGTGCGCCTGCGGGCGCGGTGCCAACCGGTGTGCATGGCGCTCCACGGGGTAGCCGGTGAGTTGAAACGCATCCACCTTCTTGAGCCAGGCGTTCTTGTACGGTGTGAACACGCTGTACGGATTGCCGGTCTGCGTCAGCACCTCGCTGCGTTCCAGAATGGTGTGGTCCTTGAAGGTGTGAAATGCCCTTCCGGCAGCGGCCAACCGTGTGCGCACCAGGCGGTCGCGTTCCAGGGCCTGGGGTTCGTCGTCGTGGTTGGCAAACACGGCCTGCACGCCCAGTGCGTTGGCCAGTTCTGGAATGGCATCACTGGCCACTGCATGCAGCACGATGAGGCCACCCTGTTCCTGCCCGGAAAGCGTGCGCAGCGTTTCATCCAGCTCCACCAGCGACTCGCGGATGAACTCCACCCGCCGGTCAGCCCGGGGCAGGGCGTCGAGGATCTCGCAGTCAAAAACAAAGGCGCAGTGCACCTCCTGGCATTGAGTCAGCGCGCGGTAAAGAGCGGCCTGATCGTTCGCGCGCAGGTCGCGGCGGAACCAGACAAGACCGCGGGGGTACGAGGGCTCGGAGGAGGGTGTCATGTTCACCGTTAAAATTGCCGAATGTCTTTCGATTCTGCGCCCATCAACCTGACGCATCACTTCCTGATTGCGATGCCCGGTCTGGAAGATGAGTCTTTCTCGCGCAGCGTCGTTTACCTGTGCGAGCACAGCGAACGCGGTGCACTCGGCCTCATCATCAACAAGCCTTCGGACATCACCCTCAAAGGCCTTTTTGACAAGGTGGACCTGTCGCTGCGGCGCGAAGATCTCACCCAGGAACCTGTTTTCCAAGGCGGCCCGGTGCAGACCGAGCGCGGTTTTGTGTTGCATGAGCCCATGCTCATGGACAAGGCAGAAACCGATGAATCGGCATATGCCTCCACCATGACCATCCCCGGCGGGCTGGAGATGACCACCTCCAAGGACGTGCTCGAAGCGCTGTCCACGGGCGCAGGCCCGCGCCGCGTGCTCATCACGCTGGGGTATTCGTCCTGGGGTGAGGGCCAGCTTGAATCGGAGCTGGCCGAGAACGCCTGGCTCACCGTGGCGGCCGATCTGTCCGTGATCTTCGACACCCCTGTGCCCGAGCGCTACGACCGGGCCCTTTCGCTGCTGGGCCTCAAGGCCTGGATGTTGTCGCCCGAGGCGGGGCACGCATGACCGGCCTGCCCGTTCAGCCCGCCGTTCCTGCGCATTTCCAGACCTTTCTTGCTTTCGATTTTGGCCTCAAGCGCACGGGGGTCGCCACGGGCAACCGCATGTTGCGCAGCGCCACGCCGCAGGCCACCATCAAGGCCGAGGGCGACGCCCGTTTTGTGCAGGTGGCGCAGCGCATCAAGGAGTGGCAGCCCGACGCCATCGTGATCGGCGTGCCCTACCACCCTGATGGCGCGAGCCATGAGAACACTGAACGCGCGCTCAAGTTCGGCCGCCAGCTGCGCGGCCGCTTTGGTTTGCAGGTGTTCGAGGTGGACGAGCGTTACAGCACCACCGAAGCCATCGCAGGTGGCGCCAAGGATGCCGACGCCGCTTCGGCCTGCATCATCCTGGAACAGTTTTTGAGGAATCTCCCATGACCACCCCCTCCCCCGGAGTGTCCGGCAGCCTGGTGCTTGATGCCGAGGCGCTGTACCGCGAACTGCTGCGCGGAGTGCGCAGCATGCTGACCCCCACCACGCGCCTGGCGGGCATAGCCTCGGGCGGCGCCTGGCTGGCCGAGCGCCTGCAAAAAGACCTGGGCCTCGAAGGGCCCGCAGGCGTGCTGTCGTCGGTGATGCACCGCGACGACTTCGCCCAGCGCGGCCTGTCGGCCAGCGCGCAGACGGCGCTGCCGTTTGATGTGAACGGTGCCGATGTGCTGGTGCTCGACGACGTGCTCTACACCGGCCGCACCATCCGCGCCGTGCTCAACGAGCTGTTCGACTACGGCCGCCCCGCCAGCGTGCGCCTGGCCGTGCTGGTGGACCGGGGCGGGCGCGAGCTGCCCGTGCAGGCCGACTTTGCCGCCGCGCGTGTGGCCCTGCCTGCCGCCCAGTCGCTGGCCCTGGCGCGTGACGACAGCGGCATCTTCCAATTCCAAGTCAAAGAGGCCTGACCGTGCTGCACAAGCGCAACCCCCAACTCAACGGCAACGGCGAACTCATCCACCTGCTGTCCATCGAAGGCCTGCCGCGCGACATCGTCACGCACATCCTCGACACGGCGGCCAACTTCGTGAGCGTGAACGACCGCGAAGTGAAGAAGGTGCCCCTCCTGCGCGGCAAGAGCGTGTTCAACCTGTTTTTCGAGAACAGCACGCGCACCCGCACCACCTTCGAGATCGCGGCCAAGCGCCTGTCGGCCGACGTGCTCAACCTCGACATCGCGCGCAGCTCGGCCAGCAAGGGCGAGTCGCTGCTCGACACCATCGCCAACCTCTCGGCCATGGCGGCCGACCTGTTCGTGGTGCGGCACAGCGAGTCGGGCGCGCCCTACCTCATCGCGCAGCATGTGGCGCCCCATGTGCATGTGATCAATGCGGGCGACGGCCGGCATGCCCACCCCACGCAGGGGCTGTTGGACATGTACACCATCCGCCACTATAAGAAGGACTTCAGCAACCTTACTGTGGCCATCGTGGGCGACGTGCTGCACTCGCGCGTGGCGCGTTCTGACATCCACGGCCTCACCACGCTGGGCTGCGCCGAAGTGCGCGTGGTGGGCCCGCGCACGCTGGTGCCGTCCGACATGGCGCAGATGGGTGTGCGCGTGTGCCACACGCTCGAAGAAGGCATCAAGGACGCCGACGTGGTCATCATGCTGCGC
>Ga0114984_1000813_pt1 | contig 11794 bp, 13 predicted proteins | sample Shrwel1BS1Day1_FD_96987 | JGI IMG/M metagenome (GOLD analysis project Ga0114984, IMG submission 96987) | Subsurface microbial communities from deep shales in Ohio, USA - Utica-3 well 1 S-1-Day1 | ecosystem: Environmental > Aquatic > Deep subsurface > Shale gas/oil reservoir > Produced water/Flow... | reverse complement strand
TGCATCCCAACAGAATGCAAAGACTCAAGGCACGCGATCAAGGACTTACACAATGAGGAAACTGCTGTACGCTCTGGCAGCCACTGCGCTGCTGTTCACTTCCTGGGCCCAGGCTCAACCGGAGCTGCGGTCCGACCATCCCGATCGTTACACCGTCGTGAAGGGGGACACCCTCTGGGACATTTCGGCGCGCTTTTTGAACAATCCGTGGTACTGGCCGGAAATCTGGCACGTTAACCCCCAGGTCGCCAACCCGCACCTCATTTACCCGGGTGATCGCCTCGCCCTGGTCTACATCGACGGCAAGCCGCGGATCACCAAGGTGGCTTCCAATGGCGTGGTGAAGCTTTCGCCGCAGGTGCGTTCCGAGCCGATTGATACCCCGATTCCGGCCATTCCCCTGGACGCCATCAGCAGCTTCCTGACCGATACCCGTATCGTCACCCCGGCAGAGCTCGAAGGTGCGCCCTACATACTGGAAGGTGAAGACGGCCGCATCATCACCGGTGCCGGTGACCGGGTCTATGCCCGTGGCGACAAACCGGCAGACAAGGTGGGGATCTTCCGCCGCACCAAGGAATTCCGTGATCCGGATACCGGCGAGTTTCTTGGCCTGGAGGCCCGCAGCATTGGTGCCGGCAAAATCACCGCCGGGAACGGGGATGTCCTGACCCTGCGGCTGACCAAGTCCAACCAGGAAATCCGTATCGGGGATCGCCTGCTGACCAGCGTCGATCGCCCCATTGCCACCAGTTTTGTGCCCAGCGCTCCCGAGGAAACCGTGGCAGGCGAGATGATCGCCGTCGATGGCGGTGTCAGCCAGATCGGTCAATACGACGTGGTGGCGATCAACCGCGGTGAACGGGATGGCCTCGAAGCCGGCAATGTCATGGCCGTGCTCAAGAGCGGCAACCTGGTGCGCGATCCGGTCACCGGTGAAACCATCGAGTTGCCTTCGGAGCGTGCCGGTCTGCTGATGGTATTCCAGGCCTACGAGAAGATGAGCTACGGATTGGTCCTGCAGGCCAACCGCCCGCTGTCCGTCGGTGATAAGGTCACCAATCCCTGATCGGACAGAAGCTTCCAGCTGCAATTGAGTGGCCGGGGAGGATTGCCCGGCCATTGTTGTTTTCAAGGATGAAGAGTCATGAACAAATTGCTTTCCGGCGCGGGTTCCCGCGACCATTTTTGCCAGGCGCTTGAACACCCCGCTGCGCCCTGGCTCCTGCTGGCAACCCTGCCCCGGTTCGGTATCCGACGGCGTGAGGCCGCGATGGCCGAAATGGCACAACTGACCGATCTGCTGACCATGAACGCCGCCACCCTCAAAGCCGTCGGCCTCCATCCGGAAACCATCACCGGAATCCGCGCCTGGCAGGATAAGGACACCAGCCACCCTGTGCTGGTAGATGTCGCGGAGGCTCTGATCGGGTGTCAGCACCATGGCATCCACATCGTTACCTGGGGCGATACCGATTATCCCGAGGCGCTGCGCCATATTCACGACGCTCCTCTGGTGCTCTATACCCTGGGCAATCATGCCCTGCTCGGCCGGGATCAGATCGGCATTGTGGGCAGTCGCCATGCCACCCGCCCGGGCCTGGACCATGCCCGTCGGTTTGCGGCGGAACTCAGTCGCCGGGAACTGGTGGTGACCAGTGGCCTGGCCCTGGGTGCGGACGGTGCCGCCCACGCCGGCGCCCTGGATGCCGGTTTCCCCACTATTGCGGTCATCGGTTGCGGACTGGATCAGATCTACCCCCGCCAGCATCACAAGCTGGGCCAGCGGGTGATCGAACACGGCGTGCTGGTATCGGAATATCCCCCGGGGACGCCGGCCCGCGCTGCTCATTTTCCCCAACGTAACCGTATCATCAGCGGGCTGTCGCGGGGTGTATTGGTGGTTGAAGCGGGCCTCAAGAGCGGCTCGTTGATCACCGCGAGGCTGGCGCTGGAACAGGGCCGTGAAGTGTTTGCCATTCCCGGCTCCGTCCACAGTCCGGTGGCTCGGGGATGTCACCACCTGATCAAGCAGGGTGCCCGGCTGGTGGAAACCGTGGACGATGTGCTGGAAGAACTGGGTGCCTGGTGGTCGCCGCAAGCCGGGGAAGCGGGTGCTGCCCGGGAGCCGGCGGCGCCGGACCTGTCGCGCCTGGGGCAACGGGAAATCGCGGTATTTGAGGCATTAGGGTATGATCCGGTATCAACCGATGCACTGGGTTCGGCGACCGGTTTGGCCGCGGACCAGCTGATGCAGTCCCTGTTGCTCCTGGAGCTGGAAGGGCTGGTCAGTTCCGCGCCAGGCGGCTACCTGCGAATCGCCTGAGCCCGGTGCCCTGTTCCACCCCGTTCCGGACAGATGATTCTCGATGCCCGTGTCCAAACCACTGACTGACTGGCAACGTCGTCGTGCCCGCCGCACCCTGCTCCGGGGCGGTGTTATCGCCTACCCGACCGAAGCGGTCTGGGGCCTGGGGTGTGATCCCTGGGATGTTCTGGCGGTAGGGCGCATCCTGGAACTGAAACAACGCCCCATGGAAAAGGGCATGATCCTGGTGGCCGCTTCGGTGGCGCAGGTGCGTTTCCTGCTCGATCCCTTGCCGGCGAACCTCCGGGAAGATGCCATGAGCCACTGGCCGGGGCCCGTGACCTGCCTCTTGCCGGATGTGAACGAGCAGATTCCGGCGTGGATTCGGGGGCGCCACAGCTCCATTGCCGTGCGTGTCAGCGACCATCCGGTAGTCCGTTCTCTGTGCGAGGCGGCCGGCATGCCGCTGGTTTCCACCTCCTGCAATCCGGCCGGGCGACAGCCGGCCCGCCATTCCTGGCAGGTGCGCCGCTATTTCGGTGACCAGTTGGACTGGATCGTGCCCGGTGAATCTGGTGGCAATCGCAAACCCAGCCGCATTATTGATATCGTCACCGGCCAGCAGCTTCGATAGGAGAGCCCATGTCACAACAACCCGACAGCCAGGCCGTCAAGGAATACCTGCTCGGCCTGCAGGAAAACATCTGCCGTCGCCTGGAAGCGGTGGACGGCGAGGCCTCGTTCATCCGTGATTCCTGGGACCGCCCGGAAGGCGGCGGTGGTATCAGCCGGGTCATCAGCGAAGGCCGGGTGTTCGAGAAAGGCGGCGTGAACTTCTCCCACGTCATGGGGGACACCATGCCCGCCTCCGCCACAGCCCATCGGCCCCATCTGGCGGGCGCGCCCTGGCAGGCCATGGGCGTTTCCCTGGTAATTCACCCGAACAATCCCTATGTACCCACGTCCCACGCCAACGTCCGTTTCTTCATTGCCACGCCCAAAGACGGTGATCCGGTGTACTGGTTCGGTGGTGGGTATGACCTGACGCCCTACTATGGTTTTGACGAGGATTGCGTGCACTGGCACCGGACCGCCAAAGGTGCCTGTGAGCCCTTCGGTAAGGATACCTACCGGCGCTTCAAGGACTGGTGCGACGACTATTTCTACCTCAAGCACCGGAACGAGCCCCGGGGCATCGGCGGCCTGTTCTTCGACGATCACAACACCGGTGATTTCGGTAGGGACTTCGCGCTGATGCAATCGGTGGGCAACAGCTATATTGAAGCCTATGAACCGATCGTCCGGAAGCGGATGGAGATGGACTACGGTGAACGGGAGCGCAACTTCCAGCTGTACCGCCGGGGTCGTTATGTCGAGTTCAATCTGGTGTACGACCGGGGTACCCTGTTCGGACTGCAGTCCGGCGGCCGCACCGAGTCGATCCTGATGTCCCTGCCGCCGCTGGTGCGCTGGGACTATAACCGGGTGCCGGAGCCCGGCACCCGGGAAGCCAGGCTGACCGAGTATTTCCTCACGGGCCGGGACTGGTTGGGAGAGAATCATGACCAATGATCTGTACGCGGTGATCGGGCACCCGGTCAGCCACAGCAAATCCCCGCGGATCCACAGCCTGTTTGCGCAGCAGACCGGCGAGCCGGTGGAGTATACCGCCATCCAGGCGCCTCTCGACGACTTCGCCGGTACCGTCCGGCAGTTCTTCGAGCGCGGCGGCAAGGGCCTTAATGTCACGGTCCCGTTCAAGGAACAGGCCTGGCAGCTGGCGGACCAGCGCACTGCGCGGGCGGAGAAAGCCGGCGCCGCCAATACCCTGTATTACCAGAACGGCCGACTGGTGGCGGATAACACCGATGGCTGCGGCATTGTCCGGGACCTGGTCAGCAACCATGGCGTGACCCTCAAGGGCGCCCGGATCCTGTTGCTCGGCGCCGGTGGTGCCGTGCGCGGCGTGATCGGTCCTTTGCTGGCGGAAAAACCGGCGGAGCTGGTGATCGCCAACCGGACCGTAACGAAGGCTGAAGCCCTGGTGGATCTGTTTGCTGACGATGCTGGCGACACCCGCCTCAGCGCTTGCGGCTTCGGGGAACCCGACCAGCCGTTCGACCTGATCATCAACGGCACCAGCGCCAGCCTGCAGGGTGATCTGCCGGCCCTGTCTCCTGCAGTTATCGGCTCGGATACGGTGGTCTATGACATGATGTACTCCCTCAAGGCCACCACGTTCAACCAGTGGGCTCTGGGCCAGGGTGCAAAGCGGGTGTTCGATGGTCTCGGCATGCTGGTGGAGCAGGCCGCGGAGTCGTTCCGGGTCTGGCGCGGCGTGTGCCCCGAGACCGCATCGGTGGTCGAGGCGTTGCGTGCCGAATGAGCCGGGCGAGGTAAAAAAAGCCAGGTGCCTGGAACGTGATCCCGGCGCCTGGCTGGAGAATGGTCAGTGTGAACCGGGCTGGCCTTACTCCACGTTTACTTCGATGGCCTTCGGCTCTTTCGGCTCGGCCTTGTCGATGGTCAGGGTCAGCAGACCATCCTTGAAGTTGGCCTTGACGCTGTTCTCGTCCACATTATCCGGCAGTGTGAAGCGGCGCATGAAGCTGCCGTAGAAGCGCTCGATGCGGTGCATCTTCTTGTCTTCGGTTTCCTCTTCCTGCTTGCGCTCACCCTTGATTGTGAGGACGCCGTCATCCACGGTCACTTTCACATCGTCCCTGGACATGCCCGGTAACTCGGCCTCAATAGTAAAAGCCTTGTCGGTTTCCTTGATATCCACCGCCGGAGCCCAGTCACTGCGGCTGAACAGGTCCTTGCCTTCCCGCTCACCGGCCCGGGTCAGCCCGAACATCCGGTTGTAGCGGTTCATCAGGTCTTCGAACTCATTGATCGGATTCCAGCGTGTCAGATTGCTCATAATCATTCCTCCTTGGTACGAAAACGAATCTGAAAGTGTGTTATCAGCTTCGCTCGCGGAACAGCTCCACGCCAGTGGCGCCAACCGGCCGGTTATCCGTGAGCATCTGCTGTCTCTGAATGTAGGCGCTGCCGGCGGGTTTTCAAGGGCGGGTGTAGTTTAAATTTGACCGGTATCAACCGGGCCGGCCTCGGTTCAGTCCACGCTTGTGCTACTCCTGCCCGGCTTCGCTGAGGTACTCATCCTTGAGCTTCACGTAATTGGCAGCCGTGTATTTGAAGAACGCTTTTTCCTGATCGGTCAACGGCCGGGCCTGTCTGGCCGGTGATCCCACATACAGGTAGCCGGATTCCAGGGTCTTGCCGGGCGGCACCAGACAGCCGGCGGCAACGATTACCTCGTCTTCCACCACGGCGCCATCCATGATGATGCAGCCCATGCCTACCAGCACCCGGCTGCCAATGGTGCAGCCATGCAACAGGGCCTTGTGGCCAACAGTGACATCGTCTCCCAGCGTCAGCGGATAACCACCCGGGTTGTAGTCACTGGCATGGGTGATATGAAGCACGGACCCATCCTGAATGCTGCACCGGTCCCCGATCCGGATCTTGTGCATGTCACCCCGTACCACGGTCATCGGCCAGATGGACACATCCTCTCCGGTCTGTACATCTCCGATCACCACGGCACTGGGATCCACCCGGCACCGTTCCCCGAAATGTGGCGTAATACCCTTGTGAGAGCGTACATTTGTCATTACATATACCTGTGTCTGATTTGCCCGGAGGCTTGGGGCACCTGTGGGAGAGACCCTTCCAAAACTGTGCGGAGCCATGGATGGCGGAGCTCAAGCGTCACATGGACGTGCCGAAGGAGCGTGTTTTGGAAGGGTCTCTCCCACAGGTGCCTGCCCCAGAGTAGAGGCACCGAAACTACCTTAGATGCAAAGAGCTGAGAAGAGGACTTATGAATAACCCTTTATTGACCGACGATCTGTTGCCGAAATTCGACCATGTGCGCACCGAGCACATGGAAACGGCGATTGACCAGATTCTCAGCGAGAACCGCATGAAGATCAGCCAGCTTGCCGAGCAGGACGATCCCACCTGGGACACCCTGGCCCAGCCCATGCAGGCGCTGGAAGACAAACTCTCCAATGCCTGGTCGGTGATCTCGCACCTGAATGGTGTGATGAACAACGACGAGCTGCGCAAGGTCTACAAGAACTGCCTGGAGAAGCTGACCGAGTACAGCACCGAGATTAGCCAGAACGAAGCCCTGTGCAACGCCTACAAGAAACTGGCGGCCCGGGACGACTTCAAGGACCTGGGCGAGCCCCAGCGCAAGTCGGTGGAAAACACCCTGCGCGATTTCCACCTGGGTGGCGTCGACCTGCCGGCGGACAAGAAAAAGCGTTACGCCGACCTGTCCCGGGAGCTGGCGGAGCTGTCCAACAAGTTCAGTGACAACGTACTGGACGCCACCCAGCACTGGTACAAGCAGATTACCGATGTGAATGAGCTTTCGGGCCTGCCGGAAACCGCCATCGAGGGCGCCAAGCAGGCGGCTCGTCAGAAAGACCTGGATGGCTATGTCATCACCCTGGACTTCCCCAGCTTCTTCCCGGTCATGACCTACTGTGATAACCGCGACCTGCGCCGGGAAGTCTATGAAGCTTTCGTCACCCGCGCCTCGGACCAGGGCCCGGACGCAGGCACCTGGGACAACACTCCGGTGATGGCGGAAATCCTCAAGCGTCGTCATTCCCTGTCCCAGCTGCTGGGCTTCAATAACTACGCCGAGCGCTCCCTGGCTACCAAGATGGCCCGTAACGTCGACGAGGTTCTGGAGTTCCTGAACCAGCTGGCGGCGAAATCCAAACCGGTGGCGGAAAAGGAATTTGCCGGGCTGAAGGCCTTCGCCAAAGATGAACATGGCGTGGAAGACCTGCGGGCCTGGGACATCGGTTACTACAGCGAAAAACTGCGCCAGAAGCAGTACGACATCTCCCCGGAGACCCTGCGCCCGTGGTTTCCGGTCGACAAGGTGGTACCTGGCCTGTTCCGGGTGGCTGAGAAGCTGTTCGGTGTCCAGATTGAAGAACGCCCCGAAGTCGAGACCTGGCACGAGGATGCCATTGGCTACTGCATCACCCGCCATGGCGAACCGGTGGCGTGGTTTTACCTGGATCTGTTCGCCCGTCAGGGCAAGCGCGGTGGCGCCTGGATGGCCGACTGCCGGGTCCGCTGGCGTGACCAGCGCGGCCGCCTGCAGCTGCCCGTAGCCTTCCTGACCTGTAACTTCACCCCACCGGTGAATGGCAAGCCGTCACTGCTGACCCATGACGAAGTGACCACCCTGTTCCACGAGTTCGGGCACGGCCTGCACCACATGCTGACCCGGGTGGACGTACTGGACGTATCCGGTATCAACGGCGTGGCCTGGGACGCGGTCGAACTGCCCAGTCAGTTCCTGGAGAACTGGTGCTGGAACCCGGATTCCCTGGCATTGATTGCCAGCCACCATGAAACCGGTGAGCCGTTGCCGGAAGACCTTTTGCAGAAGCTGCTGGCGGCGAAAAACTTCCAGTCCGGCATGGCCATGGTGCGCCAGCTGGAGTTCGCCCTGTTCGACTTCCGCCTGCACGCGGAATTCACCGGCGAGGTGCCCACCAACCCGCTGGACATGCACCGCAAGGTGCGGGAAGAGATTGCCGTGGTGGAAGCGCCGGAATTCAACCGCTTCCCCAACGCCTTCTCCCACATCTTCGCCGGCGGCTATGCGGCGGGCTACTACAGCTACAAGTGGGCGGAAGTGCTGGCAGCAGATGCCTTCTCGCTGTTCGAAGAGAAGGGCATCTTCGATCCGGAAACCGGCAAGGCCTTCCTGCAGAACATTCTGGAAAAGGGTGGCTCCCGGGAGCCCATGGAACTGTTCAAGGCCTTCCGGGGTAGAGAACCCCGGGTGGACGCCCTGTTGAGACAATCCGGCATCACGGACGAAGCCGCCTGATACAATGTCGGTAATTGACCGGGTGGAGCGATGCGAAGCCCGGCTGCCGATCTGCAAAACCGGAGTAACCTATGGCAAGTCCGAAACGTTTCATCGCCGGCGCCGTTTGCCCCCGCTGTGCGGAGATGGACAAGATCATGATGTCCACGGATGACAACGACAAGCAGGTGCGCGAGTGTGTGGCCTGCGGGTTCACTGATGCTCTGACCGGAGAGCCGGATGTCCGTTCGCTGGAGGAGCTGGAAACCCGTGTGAACAAGCGCAGCAACGAAGACGACCACACCGTTCAGCAGGTGGTGTTTTTCAAGTCCGGGGAGGATGGCTGAGTTTCCCTGTCCCCTCGCAGCCCCCAAACCAGAAGGCCACAAAACGAAGCCAATCCCAACCGTTAAAGAACCATCGCCACGACTAACAGGCTGCTGGCAGCCTGTTAGTCGTCCTGGCGGGCAAAGCGGGGAACCAGTTCTCCGGCGACTTCCACGGTCTCCCGGAACATGGCGAGGGGGCGCACCCAGAGGCTGTAGTCACCGTACAGGCAGCGGTAGACCACCAGGGGCTCTTCGGTTTCGCTGTGTCGGGCGACGCCGATCACTTCGTAATCCTGGCCCTTGTAGTGCCGGTAACGCCCGGGGGTTATGGTCGGTTTCTTGTTGGTCATGGTCAGCCCTTTCAGTTCTTGAGCTTGTACCTGCCAGGTCCGAGGAAGACCAGGGCGACAGCATTAAACAGGAAGAACAGCTGGAGTTCCAGGGCCAGCCCGCCGTTGCGGCCCAGAGCCAGTAACTCATGGCCGTGCACCAGGATGATAGCCACGATCATGTTGAACACAATCAGCATCGCACCGATCCGGGTCTGGTAGCCGAGGATTACCATCAGTGGCGCGACCAGCTCGCCAATGAACACGCCAAAGGCCAGAAAAGCCGGCAGTCCGTGGCTGGCCAGCTCCGCTTCGACAAAGCCGATACCGTTGAGCAGCTTGGAGATGCCGTGGAACAGCATCAGTCCGCCCAAAGTAAGGCGTAGAATGAGTTTACCAAGATCGGCGTTTTCCAGCATGACGTCTCCTGTGGCTGATTGAAGTCCTGGAAAGCCGCCAAGGATACCGTCTAAACCAGACCTCCGCCCAGTGAAAACCGGATATGATTCCTGACCAGCAGGTTTTCCCAGTAGTGGCGCATCCAGTTCCAGGCTTCGTTGTTTACCTGCTCGACGAACGGATCCAGATTGAGATTGTAGTAATCCGGTGTGCCGGCGATCTGCAGTACGGTGACCGTGACCGAATCATCCAGCTCGTTGGCAAAAGGCTCGCCGATCAGTTCGTGAACCAGAAGATTGGCCCGGGTGGCCTCGATGTCCACGAGTTCGCTCTGCCGGATGGAACGATTGTTCTCGTACATTTCCTCCATCAGTCGATGGCACAGGTAGGCGCGGATCAGCAGGCCATCGAGCCCGTCGTAGCGCACCAGAAGAACGGAAGGCTGGGTAAAGTAACGGATGGCAGCGTCCATGAAAGGCCGGAACAGCTCGGCTTTGCCCGCCTCACGGGCGCAGGCTTCCACGCATTCGATCAGTCGTGGCGCCATTTCGATATATTCGATGGCGAACTGGAACAGCGCGGTGGCTGGCTGATAGCCCTCGATAACCACAGACGACGGCAACTGTTCTGCCTTTTCGCGAAGCTGGCGGAGGAAGGTCCCGGATCGGGCTTCCTTGCGCCGGGCGTCGTCAATGATTTCGAGCACTACCTGTGGTGTCATGTGAGGAGATGCCAGTGTCTGTACGAATTGAGGTCGCAAGGCGCCTCCCGTTGTTTGCAACGAGTCAGTGCAGCAGGAAGCGGTGCGCTGTACCAACCCGCTTGCTGTTTCTGACTAGTGTAGTCGACATTTGTCTGCGTGCCGGTCCTCTGCCTGCAATTTGCCGGGCCGGAGGGTTAACGTTCCTACAGGTTTGAGTCAGGTGATGAGGTCTCGAACCAGCGCCCGGCCCGGGTATGGGATCAGCATAGCCAGCCCGTACTGACGGCCCGGATGGTGTCGCCCTGCCGGGCACCCCGGGCGGTAAAGAAGGCCAGCACCTTAAAAATCCTGGGTTGGCAGTTTTAGATTTGGGCGATTTTTTAGTATTTTTTTGATCTGTGTCTATACTCGAAATTGGAGTATCTGTAAGCAGGCTTTCACTCTGGTTTGGCTGGTGTTTCTGCGAGTGCCGTCAAAACAGAGGGATAACGCAAAATCAGAGAAGAATAACACTCTGTGGAGACACAGTATGCGCGTGCACGCTAAGCGGGCAGGTGCCCTGTTGGGCGGTCTTGTGTTCCCGACCTGGTCCATGGCGGACTGGACGATGAACATGGCGCCCGGGGTAACCGGCACCAGTAATGATATCTACAGCCTTCACCTGACCATTCTCTGGATCTGCGTCGTCATCGGCGTGGCGGTCTTCGGGGTCATGTTCTGGTCCATCTTCGCCCATCGCAAATCCCGGGGTCACAAGCCGGCGAATTTCCATGAGAACACCATGGTGGAAATTCTCTGGACCATCATACCGTTCGTCATCCTGGTGGTCATGGCGATCCCGGCTACGGCCACGCTCGTCGACATGTACGACACCACCGAATCCGAGGTGGATATCAAGGTCACTGGTTACCAGTGGAAGTGGCAGTATGAGTATGTCGGCCAGCAGTTCGGTTATTTCTCCAGCCTCGCCACTCCCCGCGATCAGATCGAGAACCGGCAGGACAAGGGTGAGAACTACCTGCTGGAGGTGGACAACCCGCTGATTGTCCCGGTCGGCAAGAAGGTCCGGCTGCTGCTGACCGCTAACGATGTCATTCATTCCTGGTGGGTGCCGGAGTTCGGTGTCAAGAAAGATGCCATTCCGGGGTTCATCAATGAAACCTGGTTCCGGGTGGACGAGCCGGGCACCTACCGTGGTCAGTGTACCGAACTGTGTGGCAAGGACCACGGCTTCATGCCGGTGGTGGTCGAGGCTGTTCCCGAGGATGAATACAACACCTGGCTGGCGGAGCAGAAAGCTGCGGCGCAAAAAGAGCATGAGCTGACCGAGAAAGACTGGACCAGGGACGAGCTCATGGCCCGCGGTGAAAAAACCTACCAGACTACTTGCGCAGCATGCCACCAGCCCGATGGCAGCGGTGCGCCTCCCGCGTTCCCTGCGCTGAAAGGCAGCGCAATTGCGACCGGCGACAAGATGGCCCATATCGATATCGTGTTCAACGGCAAATCCGGGACAGCCATGCAGGCCTTTGGCAGCCAGTTGAGCGAGGTGGACCTGGCGGCGGTGATTACCTACGAGCGTAATGCCTGGGGTAATAACACCGGTGACATGGTCACGCCCAGGAAAATTCTGGATTACAGGAACCAGCAGTAATCGACGCCAGGTAATAACGATCACCAGCCATAATCAACGGCGGTAACGGGGGTTTTCATGAGTGCGGTTGCAGATACCCACGCCCAGGAACATCATCACGGCCCGGCCAAAGGCATCAGCCGCTGGCTGCTGACCACCAACCACAAGGACATCGGGAC
>Ga0114984_1000812_pt1 | contig 11797 bp, 9 predicted proteins | sample Shrwel1BS1Day1_FD_96987 | JGI IMG/M metagenome (GOLD analysis project Ga0114984, IMG submission 96987) | Subsurface microbial communities from deep shales in Ohio, USA - Utica-3 well 1 S-1-Day1 | ecosystem: Environmental > Aquatic > Deep subsurface > Shale gas/oil reservoir > Produced water/Flow... | reverse complement strand
CGATGCGATGACCCACGCTACCGAGGCGTTCACCTGCATGGCGAAGAACCCGCTGAGCGACGCCTATGCCACGGCGGCCATCAGGAAAATCAGTCAGTCGCTGCTGAATGCTATGGATAACCCGAAGGATGCCGAAGGGCGACTGGAGCTGGCCCAGGCATCGACAATGGCCGGCATTGCCTTCTCCAACTCCATGGTCGGGCTGGTGCACTCCCTGGGCCACGCCACCGGGGCGATCTGCCATCTGCCCCATGGCCTGTGCATGAGCCTCTACCTGCCCTACGTATTGGATTACAACCTGGAATCAATCCGGGAGCCGTTGGGTGAATTGCTGTTGTATCTTGAGGGGCCGGAAGTGTACTCGGCGACACCGGCCGCCCGACGTGCCGAAGCCACCATTTCTGCCATCCGCAAGCTGCGGGACCAGCTCTACAAGCGCTGTCAGCTGCCCCGGACCCTGAAGGAAACCGGCAAGGTGCTGGAAAGCCAGTTGGACCATATTGCCGAGATGGCTCTGGACGATGGTTCGATCATGTTCAACTCGAAGGAAGTCACTCTGGAGGATGCGCGGGCAGTATTGCGCCGGGCCTGGGCTTGAGCCACGGGCCTTCGGGCCCGTTTGATCCAGGGCAAAAGAAAGAACTGAAATAATTGAAGTCGGCCTGCAATACAGTAACAATTGCACGGCAGGCTGGCAGGGAGGTAGCCAGATTACCCTGAAAAACGTTCACGACGCCATCAGAGTCCGAAAATGAATGACCGAAAACCCTCCTTCCTGTCCCTGTCCTTTCTGTGTCTTCTGTCCGCAGCCCTCCTTTTCCCCACAAAAGCCAGCGCAGCCTCCGAAAAACAGACAGTACGTTTCAACGTTTCACCAAACGGTTATCCGCCCTACCTCATCGTTGAGAACCAGACGCCTTCGGGCATCATGTGGGATGTGATGTCCATGATTTCGGATCGACTTGGCTATCAACTGATCGCCGAGAAGGTGCCCCGTAAACGGGTAGATCAGATGCTGCTTGAGGGCTATATCGATGCCACCCCGCGGGCCAGGGAGTGGACGGATGAGCCGGGAAAATTCCTGTTCACCGATCCGGTGGTGGCCATCGAGGAAGTGTTCTTCATTCCGAAGGATTCGGAACTGACTTACCGGTCTCCGGAGGACCTGTTTTCAAAGACTGTCGTGACCCATCTGGGCTACATCTACCCAACCCTGGAGTCCTACTTCGAGTCCGGCAAGATCCGGCGTTTCGACGTAGCCAGGGACCGTGATATGTTCCTGTATGTGCTGCACGGAGACCGGTTCGACGCCGCCATCGCAGACCGGCTGGTGGGCAAATGGTTCCTGAGAAACGAAGGTCTGGGGGACCGTTTCCGTACGTCCGCGAAAAGCATCAGCACCTTCGAGTTCAGGATCATGCTGCGCAAGGACTGGCAGGACTTCGCCAAAGCATTCAATCGCGAACTGGCCAGAATTCGCGAGAATGGCGAGCTGGACGCCATCCTTGCGAATTACCGCTGATCCGGCTCACTCAAGCCGCCGCAACAGCAGCATGGGCGAAACGCTCAGCACCGGGCGCAACTGCCAGCGTCCGAACACGGAAAGCACGACGGCACTGACCAGAGGGATCGGGATGATGACCTGCCAGTGCCAGCTGAAGCTGCCTTCGAACATTCGCAACTGCAAGGCATAAACCGCTGCCTCGGCGGCAACCACACCCAACAGGCCGGCAAAGCCCCCCAATACCGCAAACTCCAGCATGGTGCTGCGCACCAACAGCGACTGGCGCCCGCCCAGGGTCCGGAGCAGCGCACCTTCCCGCTGACGGTCCCGAAGTGTGGCACTGACCACGGCGGCCATTACCAGCAGCGCAGCAGCCAGGATCAGGGCCAGAATCGCCTCTATGGCCCGGGTCACCTGTTGCACGATCTCCTGTATCCGGCTGATGATATGGTCGATCTCCAGCACCGATACGGTCGGGAACTGGCGTGAGAAGGCGTTAAGCGCTGTCTTCTTTTCCGGCGGGAGATAGAAACTGGTGATCCAGGTGGCGGGCAGTCCTTCCAGGCCACCGCCCGGGGGGAAGGCCATGTAGAAGTTGGGTTTCATGCTGTCCCACTGGACGGTACGAATGCTCGTAACGGCCTCGGTCACCGTCTGTGAGCCGATGGTAAAGGTCAACTTGTCACCAGGTTGCAGACCCAGTTGCCCGGCCAGTTCTGCTTCCACCGAAACGCCTTCCTGGTCACCAGCGGCAAACCACTTGCCTTCGATGATCTCATTGTCTTCCGGCAGAGACTCCATCCAGGTCAGGTTCAGCTCCCGGTTCAGGGCGCTAATGCGCTCGTCCTTGCCGACGGCCTCCTGCACGGGTTGGCCGTTCAGCTCGGTAAGCCGTCCACGAACCATGGGATACAGTTCTTCCAGTGGCAGCCCTTGTTCTTCCCAGAATCCGGCCACTTCATCCACGGTATCCGGCGCGATGTTGATCAGGAAATGGTTGGGCGCGTCATCCGGCAACTGTGCCTGCCAGTCATCCAGCAGCGAGGTGCGGACCAGCACCAGGGTGGCTGCCAGCATGAGCGTCATGGCAAAGACGGCAATCTGGGAAAGGCTGGCGTTGCGGTGCCGGTACAGGCCGATCAGAGCGAGGCGCCAGGCGTTGCTGCCGCCGCTAAGCCGGCGCAATACCATCACCATCCCCCATCCGAGCAGCCCCAGGGCCGCAAGCAGCAGCACCAGGCCACCGAGCAGTGACACCACCAGGGCCAGTTCACCGGCATAGAGCCAGACCAGGCCGAAAATAGCGACAACTGCCACCAGCATATCCGGCCAGGCCTCGCGGCCACTCTCTCCGGGCTGGCTGCGCAGCACCCTCATGGCCGGAACATTGCGCAGGCGCCGGATCGGCGGATAGGCAAAGGCAAACAGGGACACCAGTGCGGTCAGAAGCGCGGGGGCAAGCGCAGCCGGATCCAGGTAGATATCCACCGGGCGCTCCAGCACATCACTGAGCATGGACGCCAGTAACCAGAACAGCGGGATGGCCACCAGCAGGCCTCCGACGATGCCAGTGATGCCCCACAGGAGCAATCTTCCGAGGTACAGTCGCCCGATGCCGGCGCCATTGAGCCCCAGGGTTTTCAGCAGCGCCACTGTGTCCCGCTGGGACAACGCATACTGCCGGCTGGCCACAGCGACTGCTACGGCGGCCAACAACACCGCCAGACTGCCACCGAGCAGGAGGAAACGCTCGGCCCTCTGAAGGGAGCGGGAGAAGGTCTCACCGTCCCGCGCACTCTTCCATTCATGGCTGGGTTCCAGCCTGGGTTGCAGCCACTCGTAATAACCCTCCAGAACGGCTTCCTCACCTGCAAACAGATAAACGTAGTCCACCCGACTGCCTTCCTGCACCACGCCCGTGGATGGCACATCGTCCGTGTGCATCATCACCCTCGGGGCCAGCGCGGACAGGCGGAAACCGCCGTCCGGCTCCCGGACCAGCAGCCCGGACACTGTCAATTGGCGTTTCCCGACCTCCAGCGAATCGCCAATGTCCAGCTCCAACAGCCTCAGCAGCCGGGGATTAATCCAGACCTCTCCGGGTTGCGGACCGGCCTGGACCAATTTCCGGGGGCTGTCCGGGCCGGACTGGATTTCAACCTCGCCCCGTAGCGGGTATTCATTGCTGACGGCCTTGACCGATACCAGCTGAAAGCGCCCACCCCCGAACACCATGGTGGAGAACTCCACCATCAGACCGGTCTCAAGGCCCCGGGCGTCTGCTTCCTGCAACCACGAATCCGGGATCGGCCGGCCATTTTCGGCTTCGAGTTGACGATCCGCCGCCAGGAAAGAACTGGCAGAGATAACCAGGGTCCGTTGCAGCTGGCTGGCAAACAGCGCAATGGTGGCTACAGTCGCGACCGCAATTACCAGAGCCGCGAGAACGACCCGTACATCCCGTTCGCGCCAGTCCCGGCGTACAGACATGAGCTTCTGTCCGACCACCATCAGGATACCGGCTCCCCGAGCTCATTGGGCTCGGTCAGTTTTCCTGCCTCGATGTGGAACTGCCTTGAACACCGCGCCGCCAGGTGTTCGTCATGGGTAACCATCACCAGGGTGGTGCCCTGCTCCCGGTTGAGCGCCATCAGCAGGTCCGAGACCGCCTTGCCGGTGCGGTTATCCAGGTTGCCGGTGGGCTCGTCGGCAAACAGCACCACGGGCTCAGAGGCAAAGGCGCGGGCGATCGCCACCCGTTGCTGCTCACCGCCGGACAACTGCCGCGGCGTGTGAGTCAGACGTTCACCAAGGCCGACCCGCTCCAGCAGTTCCCGGGCGCGCTTCTCCGGATTCTCGAGGCCTGCCAGCTCAAGCGGCAGCATGACGTTTTCCAGAGCAGTCAGCGCCGGCAGCAGCTGGAAAGACTGGAACACGAAGCCGACCCGGCTGGCCCGCAATTGCGCTCGCTCGTCTTCACTCAGCTCGCTGATAATGGCGCCGTCGAGTTCCACCGAACCCTCGGTTGGTATATCCAGCCCCGCGAGCAGGCCCAGCAGGGTGGTCTTTCCGGAACCGGACCGGCCGACGATGGCTACTGATTCTCCACGATTGATTTCCAGGTTGACCCCCTGCAAGATCGTCAACGTATCGGTTTCCAGGCGCACCCGATGAGTCAGGTCTTGCGCTCGCAACATCGGTGGCTGGCTCTCAGGTGTCGAATTGGTCATCTGGTTCACGGGTACTCCCGGGTCAATGGTTTAAAACGTCTCATCAAGGTAAACGAATTGTCTATGGATACGCTATTGCTGCACGCCAGATCAATCCTTCTGGTGCTGTTCACTACCCTGGCCGCGCCGGCACTGGCCAGCCAGAACACCATCCTGATCATGGGTGACAGCCTGAGTGCTGCCTATGGCGTGCCCTCCGAAACCGCCTGGGTCCAGCTGCTGCACCAGCGCCTGGAGGAGAATGGCCTGAGCCACTGGCAGGTGGTCAATGCCAGTATCAGCGGCGAAACCACCGATGGCGGCGCGAGACGACTCCCCGAGCTGATCGAGAAGCACGACCCCGAAGTCGTGATCATCGAGTTGGGTGGCAATGACGGACTACGGGGGTTTCCGCCCGAGGTGATCGAATCCAACCTGGCGTCCATGATCAGAGATACCCGGCAGTCCGGCGCGAAAGCATTGCTGGTAGGCATGCAGATCCCGCCCAATTACGGGCCCCGTTATACGCAGATGTTTGCGCAGCTCTATCCGACTCTCTCGGACCGGTACAACACCGGACTGGTTCCCTTCTTCCTGGACGGCATCTACAACCATGACAACCTGATGCAGGAAGACGGCATTCACCCGACCGAACAGGCGCAACCGATGCTTCTGGACAAGGTCTGGCCGGTGCTCGAACCCATGCTGGAGGAGGCCCGTGCAGCGGCCGCTACCGGTTCATGACAGCTGGCCGAGGAAGTCCAGGGCACGTCGTTCCGACCAGTAGAAGCCATCCCGGGAATGCTCAACAAAGCCAACATGACCGCCCCAGCGTGGCGCTTCCAGACGGACATGGCCGCCCAACAGCTTTCGTGACTCCGGGAAGCATTTTGTGGACAGGAACGGGTCATCCCTGGCATTGATCATCAAGGCAGGTACCCGGATATCCCGAAGGCGCGGCAAGGCCGAACACCGGGCCCAATAGTCCTCTGCATCCCGGAACCCATGCAGCGGCGCGGTGTAACGATCATCGAACTCCCTGAAATTCCGGATCGATTCAAACCCTTCTGCATCAATAAGATCCGGAAATTTTCTCGATTTCTCCTGAATTTTTACGTGCAGATCCTTCAAAAATCGCTGCATGTAGATCCGACGGCCGGGAAGTGCGAGCACCTCCGCGCTGCCGGCCAGGTCGCACGGCACGGAATAGGTCACGGCGCCACAGATTCGGCTGTCCACCATCTCACCCTGCTGCCCCAGGTACAGCAGTGTCAGGTTGCCGCCCATACTGAAACCCGACAGGAACAGGGATTGGTAATCTCCGGCAAGGGCGTGATTGACCACCTGGGCCAGATCCTCGGTGGCGCCACTGTGGTAGAAACGGGGCTGAAGGTTCATCACACCACCACAGGATCGATAGTTCCAGGCCAGCACGTCCCAACCCCCGGCCAGCAGGGCCCGGGCCAGGCCAAGTACGTAGGGTCTGCGGCTGTGCCCTTCCAGGCCATGGGAAATGATCGCCAGGCGATCACTGCCCTGGCGGTACCAGTCCAGCTGCAGCTCGTCTTCATCCAGGGTAGGCAATACCTCCCGGACCGGCTCCTGCATCGGCACCGTCCGGAACAGGCTTGGCCACACCGATTGCAGGTGGCCATTCCTCAGCCACACCGGCGGTCGGTACCGTAACACATTGCTTCCGTACAATTTTTAACCTTTCATTTCAGGGGGTTGACGACTCAAATCAAAGCGCTTACTATGCGCGCCACTTCGACATTGTTCCCCGATAGCTCAGTTGGTAGAGCAACGGACTGTTAATCCGTTTGTCGCTGGTTCGAGCCCAGCTCGGGGAGCCACTCATTCCGAAAGGCCGCTGATTTCCGATCTGCGGCCTTTTTCTTGTTCAATACTAAAACACCTTTGCGCGCTGCATAAACTCCGCCAGCACGCGGAACAGGGTAAAGCCATCCTCTGCCCCGATCAGCTCGCGGATCGAGTGCATGCCGAACTGGGGCACTCCGATATCCAGGGTGGTCACGCCCAGGTTTCCGGCGGTCAGCGGCCCGATGGTACTGCCACAGCCCATATCGCTGCGCACCACGAAGGTCTGGTGCGGCAGGCCCAGCTCATCACTGATATGGCGGTACAGGGCCGCGGACCGGCTGTTGGTCGCATAGCGCTGGTTGTGGTTGACCTTGATCACCGGCCCCTGGTTCAGGATCGGCCCGTGGTTCTCGTCGTGTTTGCCCGGGTAGTTCGGATGCACCCCGTGGGCATTGTCGGCGGAGATCATCATGGAATGGGCAATGGCCCGGGCTTTGCCAGCACCGCACCAGCGGTCCAGAACCGCAGTCAGAAATGGCCCCTGAGCGCCCTCGGCAGACATGCTGCCGACTTCCTCGTGATCGTTGCAGACCAGCAACGCAGCCTCGTCACCGGAGGTGTGGATCAGTGACTGCAGACCAATGTAGCAACTCAGCAGGTTGTCCATCCGTGCGGAGGCAACAAACTCATTACGAAGCCCCACGAATTCCGCGTGTTGAGCGTCATAAAAGCTCAGCTCATAACCCAGGATCTTGCGAGCCTTGGTACCACTTTCCGCAGCGACCTGCTGGCTCAGCAGATCCGCGAAACTGGTGGTGTCGTCCTCCGGAACCTGCATGAGCACCGGCGGAAGATCGGTCTGGGCATTGATTGAGCGATTGCTGTTGGCTTCCCGGTCGAGGTGGATCGCCAGGCTCGGAATAAACGCAACCGGCTTGCGGAAATCCACCAGGACATCCTGCACCTCGCCCGCTTCGTCCAACAGGGTGACGCGACCGGCCAGGGACAGATCCCGGTCAAACCACGGATTCAGCAGCACACCACCGTAGACCTCGACGCCAAGCTGGAAATACCCCTTGCGGCGCAGTTCCGGGTTGGGTTTGACCTTCAGGCAGGGGCTGTCCGTGTGAGCACCAACCATGCGGATACCATTGGTGGAAACATCTTTACGGCCGTTTCGGAAGGCCACAATGGAGGAGCCGTTGCGAATGACGTAATATCCCTGGTTACCGTCCAGTGACCAGTCATCACGCTCGTCCAGCTGCTCGAATCCGGCGGCATCCAGTCGGCTTTTCATGGTCGACACCGCATGCCACGGAGTCGGTGAGCTGTTCAGAAATTCAATCAAATCTTTGTTAAATTCAACGTGTTCCATGATGTTCCTGATTGATTGATAATTGCATTGTAACAGTATGGCATGAAGCGATAACAGCTCCTACAGGCCATAGTGACATTCCTTATATCCACTTATACGGCGGAACGGAGACTACCTTGTCCCTACCCAGATTTCTCGATATCGAATACTGCCAGAGCGACGATGTTCTGTTCCCGACGGCCATTGCGTGGTCTCTGGCCGATGGACAGATGAAAGCCGTGGTCATTGCCCCGGATGAAAGCTGGCTGCCTGACGACGGCGATCCGGGAGACACCGATATCCGCTACCTGATGGAACAGGGAGTGCCACTGATCGAGCTGGTCCGGGAACTGCACGAGGACTTGCCCGACCAGAGCGTGTACGTCGACGGTCTGGATCCGGACGAGATCCTGATCGACCTGATTTTCAGTGCCGTGGGCCACGAACCACCTTTCGAGATTGCCCCGATCAGTGATCTGATCACCGGCCTCGATGTTGAAAGCCTGGAGGATCGACGCCATCAACTGCTGATCGAGGAGGGGCTCGAGCCGCTGCTGCCGGAGAACGGGGTGTACGCGTTGTTGCTGCTGGCTCGGGAAGAGGGGTACCTGGACACTGGTACCCCTTAACAAACGTGCCGGATGTGCCAGCAACGGTGAATCCTCGGGTTGCGCTGGAAGTCCTTGTCCAGGGTGCTGCGGGATACCTCCTCTACCGCAAACTCCTGCTCCAGGGCCTCATTCAGCCGGAACCGGCGGAAGTTGCTGGAGAAGATCAGCAAACCGTCTGATGTCAGCCGCGCCATTGCCTGGCGGATCAGTGTGGCGTGATCCCGCTGGATATCAAGCACCCGGGCCATGCGGGCGGAATTGGAGAAGGTCGGCGGGTCCATGAAGATCAGGTCAAAACGCTGGTCCGGTGTCGGCTTTGCCGCCAGCCAGGCCAGGCAGTCGGCCTGTTCGACCACATGTTTTCCCGGATCCGCATCGTTGAGCGCCAGGTTTTCCCGGGCCCAGTTCACGTAGGTCTTTGACATATCCAGGCTCAGGGAACGGCTGGCACCACCCACTGCCGCATGCACCGAAGCCGCGCCGGTATAACAGAACAGGTTGAGGAAACGCTGGCCCCGGGCATGCTGCTGGATCCATTGCCGCACTGGCCGATGATCAAGAAACAACCCCGTATCCAGGTAATCCTTCAGGTTCACCTTCAACAGGCAGCCATACTCGTGCACAGTAAAGAACTCGCCACTGGCCGCCTGCTTCTCATACTGCCGGGTGCCGGCCTGGCGCTGGCGCTGTTTGCACACCAGATCCGGGCGCTCGATCCCCAGCACTTCGGGAATCACTGCCAGAGCTTCAGCCAGCCGTTCCCGGGCTGCACGCTCATCGACAGACTTGGGTGCGGCATATTCCTGCACATGCACCCGTCCCTCGTAAATGTCGATGGCCAGGGCATATTCGGGCATATCCGCATCGTACAGCCGGTAACAACCAATGCCCTGTTTCCGGGCCCATTGGCCGATGGTTTTCATGTTCTTTTTCAGGCGGTTACTCAGCATGGCCGCCCGCTCTTCGTTGGCGATACGGGGGCGGATTTCCCCGGGCACATCCGGTTCCCGCGGAGTCATGGCATTCTCCTCGGCCACCTCGAACAGCAACAGCTGGGCGGGCAGTTTGCCGTTAAACAGCTTGTACTGTTTGAAACTGCGCAGACCGATGGATTTGCCAAACTCCGGCACGCCGGTGAACACTCCCAGGCGCCACCCCGGCACAGCCTCTTTCACCACATCACCGAGAGTCTGGTAAAGGCCCGCCAGTTCCTTGCGCTCACTCAGGCGTTCGCCATAAGGCGGGTTGGTCAGCACCAGAGCACGCTCCGCCCACTGCCCCTCCAGGCTGACTTCCTGAACCGGCCGGGCCTCCACGTGCACCACACCCTCCAGGCCGGCACGCTGAATGTTCTTCCAGGCCGTGGCGATAACCCGGGAATCCTGGTCAAACCCGGCAAACCTGGGAATCCTTCCCTGCTTGCCTTCATGGGCCCGGCGTTCCGCTTCCTGCCGAAGCCCGAGCCAGACCTCAGGCTCATGACCCGGCCACTTCTCGAAACCGAACCGTTCCTGCCGGCGTCCGGGAGCGATATCCAGGGCCATCATCGCAGCTTCAATCAGCAGTGTCCCGGAGCCACACATGGGGTCTACAAAATCACCGCCCTGTTCGGCAATCTCCGGCCAGCCGGAGCGCATCAGCAACGCTGCCGCCAGGTTCTCCTTCAGCGGCGCAATACCCTTGTCGGTCCGGTAACCGCGCATGTGCAGGCTGTGGCCGCTGAGATCCACACCGATGGAAAGACGGTTGCGATTGAGGCGGGCGGAAATCGTCACATCCGGGTTCCTGGCATCCACTGCGGGCCGCGCCGCACCCCTGGCGCGGAAGCCATCGACAATGCCGTCCTTGACCCGCTGGGCGCCGAACTGGGTATTGCGGATCGCCTGGTTCTGGCCGAGGAAGGTTACCCGGAAGCTGCCTTTTGCAGGAATGTGCTGCGTCCAGTCCACACCCAGTACGCCTTCGTACATGGCGTCCCCGTTACTCGCGTCCGCCTCGGCGATGTGGAGGATTACGCGATTGGCCAGGCGCGACCACAGGCAGGCCCGGTATCCCGCTTCCAGCTCGCCTTCAACCCACACTCCGGCCGGTGCATTACGGACCGTCTTCAGGCCGAACGTCCGAAGCTCATCTCCCAGCAGGTACTCAACACCTTTCGGGCAGGTTACGAAAAAGACACATTTAGACAAAGCGAGCTCCTGGGCAAAAAATTATCCGGGTAAGTTTCCGTTTTTCGCAGTAATTCCAATTTTACTGCGTCATTTTTAGTTCATAAAAATATAAGGAATTGGTCACATAGATGAAATAATTAGTGTACATGCGCTTAAGGTTCGTTCTACCTTGTAGGTGACGCGTCGTTCCGGAGGTCTGAAAGCCTCCGTTAACAGGATCCTGACTGCTCTGGTCAAAGCTGGCAATAGGGGGTTGTCCCGGAGGGAAACCCGGATCGCCACGATCACTGCAGATGTGTACACGCTTGTTCTGTTAATCCATTAGTGAGGAACGGCATGAAAAGACAGAAAAGAGACATGTACGCTCGTGCATATAAAAGGGGTTATCTCGCCGGAGTGTCCGGAAAGCCGAAAGACAGCTGCCCGATCGAACAACCGGAAGTGCGACAGGAATGGCTGAACGGGTGGCGCGAAGGTCGCACAGATAACTGGGAGGGCATGACCGGCGTCTCCGGTATTCACAAACTTGCCAATGTCACATCAGCGTGACGGACATTCACCAGCAACCCCGAATCTTGATCTGATCTTTTTCTACACAATTTGACGCAGTACCAAGAGCAACCCAAACGGGGCCTCCCGCCCCGTACCATGCGAAGAAGCGCAACGGGGTTTATTCCCCGCACGGGCCCGCTAAGCGGGCCCATCTTTTTTCAGCCTCTCGATGTTTCCTGCCGAATGGCCTCCACCGCCTCTTTGATCAACGCCGGCCCCTTATAGATGAAGCCCGTGTAGATCTGCACCAGTTTTGCACCCGCCCTCACCTTCTCTGCGGCACTCTCGCCGTCGGTAATGCCACCCACGCCGATAATGGGCAAACGTTCGCCGAGTTCTGCATACAGCCCCTTAATAACTCTCAGGGAGGCCTCACGGACCGGGTCACCACTGAGGCCGCCCGCCTCATCTGCGTGGCGGTGGCCGGCCACGGCATCACGGCTGATGGTGGTGTTGGTGGCGATAACGCCGTCAAGGCCAGTGTCCAGCAGCGCATTGGCCACAAACCGGATGCCGGTGTCGTCCATGTCCGGCGCAATCTTTACCGCAATGGGAACGTACTTTCCGGTTTCTTG
>Ga0114984_1000811_pt1 | contig 11809 bp, 10 predicted proteins | sample Shrwel1BS1Day1_FD_96987 | JGI IMG/M metagenome (GOLD analysis project Ga0114984, IMG submission 96987) | Subsurface microbial communities from deep shales in Ohio, USA - Utica-3 well 1 S-1-Day1 | ecosystem: Environmental > Aquatic > Deep subsurface > Shale gas/oil reservoir > Produced water/Flow... | reverse complement strand
TACCGGTGCCGCCACTTGACGGCTCAAAAATATTGATGGGGATTTTACCACCTAAATTTGATAAATATATTCGCAAACTGGAAGGACCTTATGGAATGATCTTACTATTGATACTTGCCTATACAGGAATTTTATGGAGGATAATTGGACCACTGGTAAATACAATGTACGGACTACTACTGTAGAAAGAGGTTAAGTTATGGATTATAAGCTTATACTTGATGATTTTGAGGGTCCACTGGAACTTTTATACCAGCTGGTTAAGAAAAACGAAATTAATATCAGTGAGGTCTCACTTGCTAAGATAACTGATCAATACCTTAAACATTTAGAGCAGATGCGTGAATTTGATATTGATCTGGCAAGTGAGTTCTTAATTATTGCGGCTGAACTGATTGAAATTAAAATTAAAGCTCTACTGCCTAAGGAAGATGAGCTGGAGGAAGAGGAAACTGAACATGAATTAATTACTCGACTTAGAGAATATGAATTATTCAAAAACATTGCTCAAATGTTAAAAGAATGGGAAGAAAAGGCCGGGAATCGCTATCAGGCTAAGGTTGATATAGAAGAGCTGATGCCGGAGATGCTGCAGGTTGATTTAGAAATTTCGGCATCTGAACTTTATGAGCTGGTGGTTAAGGCTTTAACCGCTGAGAAGGAAGAGGAAACAGAGGTTTTAAAAAATCCCAAATTAGAGTATCTTAAAGAAGAAAAGTTTAATATTAGCAATAAAATTAGAGATATTTTAAAAGACATCAGACAGGTTAACCACGAAGTTTCATTTTTTCATCTGATTAAAGAAGAAAATAATCAGCTTGAAATTGTGGTCAGCTTACTGGCATTATTAGAGTTGATGAAGCGTAAACGAATAAAGGTAGTCCAGGATAATAATTTTTCTGATATCAGGATCAGTATGGAAAGGTGATTTGATGAGTGAGGATAATATAAGCTATCTCAGTAATAAGAGAAGGGAAAAAGAGCAGAAAATACTTGATAACCTTGGTTTTGAAGATTTAAAACCAAAGGAGATTGCTTTAGTTGAGGCTCTTATTTTTAGCAGCAAAAAAAAGCTGCCTCGTTCTGTAATTAAGGAAATTACTGCTTTTTCGGAAGAGAAATTGGAAAGAATAATCATCTATCTGGAACAGAAATATCAGGGGGTTGAATTCGGTATTCAGCTTAAAGAATATAATGATTGTTATTTGTTTCAAACAAAAAAAGAATTCGCAGCTGAGATAGAACAATTATTTGATATCACAAAGGTTTCTTCTCTTTCTACTGCTTCAATGGAAACACTGGCCATTATAGCTTACAGACAGCCGGTAACTCGATCCGAAATAGAAGAAATTAGAGGGGTTAGTGTAGAGAGAACTTTAACTACCTTAAGTAAATATGAATTAATAGAAGAAGTAGGCAGAAAAGAAACTATTGGTAACCCAATTATTTATGGAACGACTGATCAATTTTTGGAATATCTAGATATTGAAGATTTAACTGAGCTGCCGGAGATTGAAAGGGTAGAAAAATTATTTGCTGAAGAAATTGAAGAAGCTGCAGAACAGGCAGCAGAACAAAAAAAAGAAATGGCTGAGAAAGAGGAATCTAATTAATACGACATACTAATTTTATTAAAATTTAAGTAAAATTTATAATTATAATTTTGAGGTGAAAAAATGGAGAGACTGCAGAAAGTCATGGCCCATGCAGGGGTTGCTTCTCGCAGAAAATCAGAGGAAATCATAGCAGAAGGTAGAGTTAAAGTTAATGGAGAAATTGTTGAAGAAATGGGATTTAAAGTTAATCCGGAACAGGATGAAATTGTAGTTGATGGTGAAGTAATAAGGGAAGAGAAAAAAAGATATATTTTATTAAATAAACCGGAAGGGTATATTACAACAGTCTCGGATCCGGAAGGACGCCCGACAGTGATGGATTTAATTCCTGATTTAAAACAGAGATTGTATCCGGCAGGTAGACTTGATTATGATAGTTCTGGTCTGCTTTTAATGACCAATGATGGAGATTTGACCTATAAATTGACTCATCCAAAAAAAGAAGTGGATAAAAAATATAGAGTTCTGGTTCAGGGAGAAGTGTGTCAGGAAGATTTCGAAAAATTTGAAGCTGGAATGATTATTGATGGCCAGAAAACAGCCCCGGCAAAAATATCAAATATGAATTATAAAGATGAGCAGACTCAATTCGATATAGTAATCCACGAAGGTAGAAACCGCCAGGTTAGAAGAATGGTAAAAATAGTTGGATTTTCTGTTATTTCCTTAAAAAGAATTGCCTTTGCTTTTTTAACACTTAAGGGGGTTAAAGAAGGAGAATTTAGGTATTTAAGTGATCAGGAAGTAGATAAATTAAAAAATATTCTTTAATTTTTGCTATAAAGAAGGAATAAGTCTATTAATCAAGAATTAATTAATTAGCTGTTAAATATTCTCAAGGTTATTTTTATAACTTGAAGATTCTCCACCTATTTTATAGAAAAAATATTATTATTAATTTTGAGGGGGAGTTATATTATTTATGGAACAATTAAAGGTTTCATCAAAATCAGATCCAAAAGCTGTTGCCGGTGCTTTAGCAGCAGTCTTAAGAGATGAAAAAGAGGTTGAGTTACAGGCAGTAGGAGCTGGAGCAGTTAATCAGACTATTAAAGCAATTGCGATATCCAGGGGTTATGTTGCTCCCAATGGAATGGATTTAATCATGATTCCTGCATTCGTTGAAATTGAAATCGATGGAGAAGAAAGAACAGCTATTAAATTTTTAGTAGAGCCGAGATAAATCACGATTTTTAAAACCTATCCGTGAGGGTGGGTAGGTTTTTAAATGTAAATTCAGGCTAATTGTGAGGTTGGTGGTTAATATTTTTCTAAAAAAAATAAGACTCAAGGGATTTAAATCCTTTGCGAACAAAACTGATATAGAGATTGAAGAAAATATAACTGCTGTAGTTGGACCAAATGGCAGTGGGAAAAGTAATATTGTGGATGCTATTCGCTGGGTTTTGGGTGAGCAGAGTGCTAAAAACCTGCGGGGAAGCAGAATGGCAGATATTATATTTTCTGGAAGTGAAGAATTAAATGCCAAAAAGAAGGCCAGTGTGACTCTCTTTTTTGATAATTCTAATGGAGATTTGCCGGTTGAAGGTAAAGAGCTTACTCTGGGACGTCAGGTTAGTGATGATGGTCGCAGCGACTATTTGATCAATGGTGCTTCCTGCCGCTTAAAGGATATAGAAATGCTGTTAATGGACAGTGGTCTGGGAAGTGATGGTTATTCAATAGTTGGACAGGGCAGAATTGATTCTATTATTAAATCCAAGCCAGATAAGATGCGCCTCTTTTTTGAAGAGGCTGCCGGAATTATGAAGCACAAATCCCGGAAAGAAGATGCCGAAAAAAGACTTGATAATACTAATAATGACTTAAACAGAATTCATGATCTTGTTGATGAGCTGGAAAAAAGACATGATCCCTTAGAAAAGGCAGCTGAGAAAGCAAAAAAATATAAGGATTATAAAGATCAACTTTCGGATTTAGAAATCAGTTTATTAAATAAACAGTGGAAAGAACAGTCAGAAGAATTTAATCAATTGAGCCAGAAAAGAGAGGCTGCAGAGAAAAAACTAAATGAAAAAGAAAGCAGCTATAATGCTCTTTCCTATCAGCTTGATAATTTTAAAGATAAGCTGAAATCTCTTAAAAATGAAAAAGAGGAAGTCAGCAATAATTATTTTCAGAATCAAAATAAAGTAAATGAGATTAATAATAATCTCAATGTAATGGAAGAGAGAAAAAACAATTACATAGAAAACAAAGAAAATTTGACTCAGAAAATTGCTGAGTTAAAAGAAGCTCGTCAGCTGCAGCAGGAAAAAGTTAAGCAGGCTAAAGAAAATTTTGAACTGATAAATTCTGATCAGCAGAATATTCAAGATGAAATAGATAAGTTAAAAAAGAATATTAATCAGAGTAAAGAACAGATAGATTCTCTCAGCCAGAAAATAGACGCTAAGAAAAACGCAATAGAAGCAAATAAGAAAAAAATTCAAGATGAAAATTCTGCTTTAGAAAGATTGAAAGAAAGAGTCGAGATCTCAAATGATCGTCTGCAGGAAATATCTGCAGATCAAAATCAAATTGATGATAAAATGAAAGTTGAATCAGAAAAAGCGGCTCAGATTAGGGAAGAATTGGCAGCAATTAGAGAGCAGATTGCTGAAAAAGAATCGGATTTAGAAAGTTTGAAAGAAAATATTAATCAAGAAACCCAGGCTTTAGAAGACGGCAAAGATGAACTATTAAAAACAAAAGAAGATTATCAGCACTATAATTCTCGCCTGCAGTTAATGGAAGAAATGCAGGAAAGTTATGAAGGTTATTATAATGGTGTGCGCAGCCTCTTAGAACAGAGAGAAAAATTTAGTGGGATAATTGACGTTGTTGCAGAAATAGTATCTGTAAAAGCGGAATATGAACAGGCTATCGAAACTGCGCTGGGGGCAAAGATGCAGAATATTATTGTTGAAGATGATCAGACAGCCCGTGATGCTGTAAAATATTTAAAAGAAAACAAAAAAGGTCGGGCTACCTTTTTGCCTTTAAATATGGTTAATGGTTCCCGTCTGGGAGATCATTATTTAGAAAAATTGGCTCAACAGAAAGGGTTTATAGGTCTAGCTGTTGATCTTGTTGATTTTCCTGATCGTTTAGAGAATGTATTCAACTTTCTTCTGGGACAGATTGTGGTCAGTGATAATCTTAACCATGCTGTCCAGATGTCCAAAAATATTAAGCGTAATTTCCGGATAGTTACTACCGAGGGTGATGTTGTTTATCCCGGTGGAGCTATTTCGGGAGGAAGCAGTTCCAGCAACAGCAGAGATTTAATTGGCCGCAGTCGTAAAATAGAAGATCTTAAAACTAAAAAAAGCAGGCTGCAGCAAAAAGGAAAAGCACTGGTTAAAAAATTAGAAACTAATAAAAAAGAACTGGACCAGAAGCGAGAAAAATTGGAAGCTTTAAAATCTGCAGTTCAGTCTTTAAAAATGGAAGAAAACAATATAATTAATCGCAAAAATAGAGTTGAAGAAACTCTGGTAGAATTGAAATCAGATAAAGATTTAAGGCAGAACAATTTTTCAGAACTTGATAACAGCCTAAAAAATAACAAAGATTCAATTGCAGCTAAAGAAAATATGATTGATCAATTAAAAGAAAAAAATAAAAGCTTGAATTCGGAAATAAATGATTTAAAAGCTGCTTTAAATATTAAAGAAGAAAATTTAAATGAACTCGAACCTCAGTTAAAAGAATTGGAGCTCGATGGGGCCAGAATTTCTGAAAAAAGAAATAATGCTCAGGAAAAATTAAAGGAAGAGAAAAGAAGTTTAGAACTTAAAATTGAAGAAATTAAGAATAGAGAAGAAGAAATAAAAGAAATCAGCAGTGATTTAGAAAGAATATCTGATCGTAGAGTAAAACTGCAGCAGAAGAAAAAAGAACTGGAATCTGCGGGAGAAGATTTAAAGCAGAGAAAAGAAAAATTAACGGTAAAGGTTAAAAACTTAGAAAAAGAAGTTGAGGTTAAAGAAAAGAACGCAAAAGAACTGCAGCAGCAGTTAAATAAAATTAAAGATAATTTTCATCAGTTGGACTTAAAATATACTAAATTGGATGACAAACTGACTAATATTACATCTATACTACTGGAAGACTATAACTTAGAGCCAGCAGAGATTGATGAGAGTGATTTAATTGAAATTAAGGATGAAGATGAAGCTGAGGTTGAGTCAAAAATCAAGACTTTAAAAAAGAAGATGGACAGCTTACATCCTGTCAATGAGGCAGCAGTAGAAGAATTTGCTGAGTTAAAGGAAAGATTGGACTATCTGCATGAACAGCAGGATGATTTAAAACATGCCAGAAATTCAATAGAATTAGTGATTTCTGATATTGAAGAATCAATGGAAAAAATGTTTGCCGAAACTTTTTATCAGGTTAAAGAAGAGTTTTCTAAGGTTTTTAAAGCTCTGTTTCAGGGGGGGAAGGCTGAACTTAAATTGAGTGAGCCGGAGGAATTATTAACAACTGGAGTTGAAATTCATGCTCAACCGCCGGGCAAAAGTCTTAAAAGTTTATCACTGCTTTCAGGTGGGGAAAGAGCATTAACCGCAATTGCCTTAATCTTTGCTTTTATCCAGGTTAAACCAAGTCCTTTTTATGTGCTGGATGAGATTGATGCACCTCTGGATGATGTTAATATAGTCCGTTTTGCCAGTTTTATTAAAAAATACGCTAAGGTAGCTCAGTTTATTATTATTACTCACCGCCGCTATATGATGACTGAGGTTGATTCTCTATATGGTGTAACTATGGAAAAATCAGGTGTATCACGTCTGGTCTCTCTAAAATTGGATCAGGCAGAAGAATTTAATGATGAATATATCAAGGAGGCTTTATAAGTGGGATTTTTACAGAGATTAAAAGATGGACTAAAAAAAACAAAAGAAGGTTTTGTAAATAAGGTTAGCAATATTTTTACCGGGAGAACTAATATTGATGATGAATTATTCGAAGAATTAGAAGAAGTACTTATTCAGGCAGATGTTGGAGTTAAAACAACCTTTACTTTAATCGAAAAATTAAAGAAAGATGTTGAAGAAGAAGAAATAACTGAACCGGAAGAACTGATGGAGTATTTTCAAAAAGAGCTTAAAAGTCTGCTGCAGAATGATGAAGGCGGCTTTAATTTTGATAATGATTTAAATATCATTATGGTTGTAGGCGTTAATGGGGCCGGGAAAACCACTACTATTGCCAAAATTGCCGGCCGCCATAAAGAAGAAGGTAAAAAAGTTATGCTGGCAGCTGGAGATACCTTTAGAGCTGGAGCAATTGAACAGCTGCAGATCTGGGGGGATCGCCTGGGTGTTAATGTGATTTCTCAGCAGGAAGGTTCAGATGCAGCAGCAGTAGCCTATGATGCAGTTCAATCTGCCAGAGCTAAAGATGTGGATCTTTTAATTGTCGATACAGCGGGGCGTCTGCATACCCAGACTAATTTAATGGAAGAGCTTAAAAAGGTCAAAAGAGTAATTGATCGAGAAGCAGCAGCAATTAACGCCGGGGTTGAAGTTCTCTTAGTTTTAGATGCCACAACCGGTCAAAACGCAATTTCTCAGGCAAAACTTTTTAATGATGCAGTAGATGTAGATGGAGTTGCATTAACCAAACTTGATGGTACTGCTAAAGGTGGGATTGTGATTGCAGTCAAAAATGAACTTCAAATTCCGATTAAATTGATTGGAGTTGGTGAAGCAGCAGAGGATCTACAGAATTTTGATCCAGAAGAATTTATTGAGGCGCTTTTTAGTAATGAATAGTAAAATTGATATTGATCGTTTATTATTAGCTAAATGGAAGAAAAAATTTAATCTTAAATTTGACTGGGACTCCAGGATTCCAGCAGTTCTGGCTGGTATCTATTCTCTCTCCTTACTTGCTGAAGATGTTGAATCTGAATATTACATGGCTGAACAGGAGCTAATAATTAATCAGAATCCATCTTTAAAGATGGATTTTTCTTTAAGTTCAGATATAATTTCTGAAAGAGAATTTGATAGTTTTTCTTATTTAAAATTAAAGTCAACAGTTAGTTTTAAAAACAATATTCTGGTTGTTTTAAATTCAAAGTTAATAAAGACCAAAAATTTAAAATTAAACAATTCACAATCCCCGAATTTTAAAAAAGAACTAAATTCAAAAAGAAGTTACTGCTGGAGAACATTTAGTAAAAATGAAATAAAAAGTTTTGCTGACTTAAGTGGTGATTTGAATTCTATTCACTTAAATTCTGATCCTGTTGTTCAGGGAATGTTGATTTTATTAACATTTGAAGATTTTTTAGCACAAAAAAACAGATTTGCTCAAAAAATAAAAATTAAGTATTTTAAACCTAGCAGAGCTGATAAAAGTATATATTTAAGTGAAATTGAGCGGAATAGATTTTTGGGTTTAGTAGATGATCAAGTTAATTTTGAAATAAACATAAAGGAGAATCTAAAATGTTCAAAAAAATAAGTGTTAAAAATTTGACTTATTCAGCACTGTTTACGGCATTAATTAGTGTTTTAAGTTATATAACTATACCTTTACCATTCAGTCCGGTTCCGATTACAGCTCAGTCGCTAGCTGTTATGGCAGCAGCTGTTATATTATCGACTCAGGAGACAGCTCTGGCAATAGCTACGTTTTTATTTTTAGGAATTGCAGGTGTTCCGGTTTTTTCTGGTGGTAGAGCGGGTCTTGGTGTAATATTTGGCCCTTCAGGTGGTTATTTAATTGGGTTTTTGATTGGTGGTATAATTATTAGTATTTTGACGAAAAATAAAGAAAATTTCTGGCAGGTTTTGGCAGGTGTAATCACAGGAGGAATTATTGTAATTCATTTTCTGGGCTTTATCTGGTTGAGTCAGGCAACCGGAATGGGGCTAAAGGAAGCTTTTCTTTCTGGTAGTTTACCTTTTATACCTGGAGATATGTTTAAAGCAGTACTGGCTGCCTATCTGGGAATTAGAATCAATAAAAGTTTAGGAAACAGGTATTAAAATGGAAAAAGTTTATATTTTGGGTGGTTTAAGGACAGCAATTGGAAAAACAGGTGGTAATTTCAAAAAGATGCTGCCAGAAGATTTAACAGCTGAAGTTCTTAATGCTTTAATGGAAAAATATAAGCTGGATGCCGCTGATATTGATCAGGTTATTCTGGGAAATGCTGTTGGTCCGGGCGGAAATATTGCCCGCTTATCACTTTTAAAGGCTGGTTGGCCGCTCTCTATTCCAGCAGCTACTATTGATTTTCAATGTGGTTCAGCTTTAAGTTCAATTAATATGGCAGCTGCTTTAATAAAGTCCGGTCAGTCTGAGATTATAGTTGCTGGTGGACTGGAGAGCACCAGTCTTGAAGTCAGAAAAAAATTGAATAAAAATGATCCCCGATTTCAAGAAAACAGTGACTTTCTCGAAAGAGCATTTTTTTCGCCTGCAGAAATTGGAGATCCTGATATGGGTATTGGAGCAGAAAATGCAGCTGAATTATATGATAATATTAGTAGAGAAGAAATGGACAGGTGGGCAATTAATAGTCATCAAAAGGCTTTCCGTGCACAAGTTGAAGGGTATTTAGATGATATATTGCTGCCTCTTAAAAATACTAGAAATGAAGTAATTGATAAAGACGAAGGAATAAGAAAAAATATTTCTTACCAGCTTTTAAAAAGATTAAAACCTGTTTTTAAAGAAGATGGGAAAATTACTGCTGGTAACTCCTGCTTAACTCATGATGGAGCTGCTGCTGTTGTTCTTGTCTCAGAGACTTTTTTAAAAATGAATAATTTAAAAGCAGAGGCAGAATTCATTATGGGAAGTGCCAAAGGTGTAGATCCAAATCTCTCACCAATGGGACCAGTTCCAGTTATTAAGAGTATTCTTGCCGAAGAAAATCTTAATATTTCTGATCTTGACGCTGTAGAAATCAATGAGGCTTTTGCCGTAAAAATACTGGCCTGCAGCCAGGAACTTGGTCTGGATCTTGATAAAGTAAATATTTTAGGGGGAGCTCTGGCCTATGGTCATCCTTATGGAGCTTCTGGTGCTATTATTTTACTTCATTTATTACAGTCTTTAAAAAAGATTAATGGTCAATATGGACTGGCAGCTATGGGAGCTGCTGGGGGACAGGGAGTTGGGACATTAATTAAAAAGATTGGTTAAGGAGAATTTATGTTAATATATGATAAAGTTTTAGAATATGCAGAGAAAAATCCAGAAAAAATTGCTTTAATTAACGGTGATCAAAAAATCAACTATAGAGAATTGAGTCTGAAGATCAAAAGCATTTCTCTAAGTTTATGCCAAAAATTTTCACCAGGGAATAAAGTGATTATAAAGCTAAAAGATCCAGTAAAAGCATTGCTTTATCTGTATGGAGCTGCCAGAGCCAATTTAGTTAGTATTTTAATTGAAGCTGATTTATCAGATAAGGAAGAGAAAAATATAATAGAAAAAGTAAGGCCGGTTTCAATAATAGAAAGTAAGATGATAACTTTAAATGATAATTTAGAATTTAGGGAGGGAAATATTGAAGCTAATAATCAATTATTTAAAACCAAAAAAGAGGATATATTTTTAGGTGCTCTCAGTTCTGGTAGTACAGGAGAAATTAAAGTTATCTGGAGAGATCATCAAAGTTGGACATCTGCCTTTGATATTCAAAAAGAAATATTTTCTTTCAATGAAAACAGTAGATTATTAATTACAGGTTCTATAGTTTATACTGGTAATTTAAATAATATACTACAATTACTTGCTGCTGGTGGAACTGTTGTTTTTTCTGAGTCGATTTTTCCAAAACACTGGTTAAAAATTATCGAAGAAAAAGAAATTAATGCGCTTTTTATGGTTCCAGCTCATTATCGTATTTTATTAAAAGAACTTTCAAAATCTATTAATAAGGTTAAAAGCATTGTAACTGCTGGTTCAAAAATGGATTTAGAAACACTTAAAAAATTAAAAAAGTTTTTCCTTGAGGCAGAAATCTGCGAATTTTATGGAGCCAGTGAACTGAGTTATGTTAGTTTTGCTTATTATGATCAATTATTAAAAAATAAAGGGACTGTAGGTCGAGCTTTTCCAGGAGTAGATATTAAAATCAAAAATAACGAAATTTGGGTTAAAAGTCCCTATCTTGCTCCAGACTATCGTCCTGAAGCTTCAGCTAAAGATCTGGGATATTTTGAGGGGACTTATCTATATTTGTCAGGTCGAAAGGACAATATTATAAATAGAGCTGGGAATAAAGTTAACCCCTTTAATATTGAATCTAGTTTGAAAAGTAATAAAAAAATTGCCGGGGCAGCTGTAATTGCTGTAGATGATTTTTTAAAAGACAAACTTTTAATTGCAGCAGTAGTTAAATCAAATCCTGATTTAAAGATAAAAGAGGTCTATAAATACTGCCGAGAAAACCTAAAAGCTGAATATTTGCCTGATAAAATCCATTTTATTAAAGAATTGCCTAAAATGAAAAGTGGAAAATTGGATAGAAAAAAACTTGCTAATAATTTTAAGAAAAAGTATAAGTGATTATTAAATATAATTTGAAACTTTAGCATTATAATTAAGCTTATCAGATTTGTTTTTACACTTTTAACCCAGATATTAACAAAGAGAGTTTTGTAAGCTTAAAATTTCAAAACAAACTTAAATATTTTATAAAAATAAAAGGATTGAGCTCAGAAAAAATTAGATATAATTGACTTAGTAACTTTTTATTGTGGTACTTAATGATTATTTATTAAAAATTAGACCTACAAATAGGATGTTTGTAGCTGATTGCAGCACAGGAGGTGCTGATCAAGAAGGTAGTCTGATTTTGAATAAATATGAATTTTTAGTGCTACAAAAAAGTTAATTTGGATAGTTAGCTAATTTTTACTGTGCTCAATCTTATCCTATCAAAAAAAATAAAGGAAGTTTTGAAATTTTAGCTTGACAAAAGCTCCAAAATATCATATACTAGCACCTGTGTTAAGTAAATTAACTTTACAGGTGGTTTTTATGTTAAAGAAAACTATTAAAATAACAATGTTGTTTGACTTTTATGGATCTATGCTGACAGAAAAACAGCAGCAGATTATTAAAAGTTACTTCTATGATGATCTATCACTGGCAGAGATTGCTGATAATATAGGTATCAGTCGGCAGGGTGTTTATGATCATCTGCATAGAAG
>Ga0114984_1000809_pt1 | contig 11823 bp, 13 predicted proteins | sample Shrwel1BS1Day1_FD_96987 | JGI IMG/M metagenome (GOLD analysis project Ga0114984, IMG submission 96987) | Subsurface microbial communities from deep shales in Ohio, USA - Utica-3 well 1 S-1-Day1 | ecosystem: Environmental > Aquatic > Deep subsurface > Shale gas/oil reservoir > Produced water/Flow... | reverse complement strand
TTCCTGCCGTGGATTCTGCTGCTGGCCCTGATGTTCTGGTTCTGGGGTGCCGCCCAGCGGCGAATGACCCAGGGCGGTGGCCTGTTCGACTATGCCAAATCCAAGGCCCGGCGGGCTCGTCCGGAAACCTCCCACACCACTCTGGGCGATGTCGCCGGGATCGAGTCGGCCAAGCGGGAGATCACCGAGATTATTGATTTCCTGAAGGCCCCGGAACGGTTCCGCAGGTTGGGCGCGGTGATGCCCAAGGGCGTGCTGCTGGTCGGCCCGCCGGGCACCGGCAAAACCCTGCTGGCACGGGCTATCGCCGGTGAAGCCGATGTGCCATTTTTCAGCATCAGCGCCTCGGAGTTTATCGAAATGTTTGTCGGTGTGGGCGCGGCCCGGGTCCGGGATATGTTCCAGAATGCCCGCAAGGAAGCCCCGGCGCTGATTTTCATCGACGAGCTGGACGCAGTCGGCCGCTCCCGGGGTACTGGCCTGGGTGGTGGCCACGACGAACGGGAACAGACCCTGAACCAGATCCTGACCGAAATGGACGGCTTCGAGGAACACGAGAATATCCTGGTGCTTGCGGCCACCAACCGGCCGGATGTGCTCGACAGCGCCCTGCTCCGACCCGGCCGGTTCGACCGCACCATTACCCTCGACCGCCCCCACAAGGATGCCCGGGAAGCCATTCTGAGTGTCCATGTCCGCAAGGTCCCACTGGCCGATGACGTGAACCTGACCGAGGTCGCCGCCCGCACCATCGGGTTCTCTGGTGCCGACCTCAAAAACCTGGTGAACGAGGCTGCCCTGACAGCGGTCCGTGAAAACAAGGACAAGGTGGACGCCCAATGCTTCGATGAGGCCCGGGACCGCCTGATCCTGGGTGAGGAACGGGATGCCCGGCTGACACCGGAGGAGAAGCAGGCCGTGGCCTACCACGAAAGCGGCCACGCAATCATGGCCTACTTCATGCCCAAGGCAGACCCGCTCACCAAGATCACCATAATCCCCCACGGCATGGCCATGGGTGTGACCGAGCAGACCCCCAGGGAAGACCGGTACACCTACACTGAGAGCTACCTGAAAGACCGCATCAAGGTCATGCTCGGCGGCCGCTCGGCGGAAAAGATCATCTATGGCGAAGTCAGCACCGGCGCACAGAACGACCTCAAGGAAGCCACCAAGCTATTGCGCAAGATGATTGGTCAATGGGGCATGAGCGAGAAGCTCGGTCCCATGGGGCTGAGCATAGGTGAGGAACACGTTTTCCTGGGTCGCGAAATGGGCGCTCCACGAGAATTCAGTGAAAAAGTGGCGGAGATGATCGACGGTGAAATCCAGTCCAAACTGCTTGAGATGGAGAAAGCCACCGTGGACTTCCTGAACGAACACCGCAATCACCTGGACGCGCTGGCCACGGTACTACTGAAAAAAGAGACGCTGTCAGCGGAAGAAATCGACGAAATCCTGCGCAAGGAAGATACTCGCAAGATCGCCTGAGGCCGGGGCGCAATCTCCTGAGACATCAGATACAGGCACCAGCCGCTGCGGTCAGGACAACGATATAGGCAACATCCAGAAACATCCGGCGCCAACAGCGTGAAAGGAATGTTTGAATCAGGGCGTTACGGTCACCGGAAGATTCAGTTCGACCAGTAGCTGATCGGCACCCTGTTCATCGAACACACGGCACTGCCGGCTGACAACCAGTTCGGCCGGGCGTTCCCGGCGGAGTAACCGGGCCACTTCGGCGGCACTGGCGCGGGGAATAAGCCTGACACGGGCGCCGGCACCCCGGGCGATCAGCTGCTCCTCGATCGCCCTGACCACCTCCTGACCACCCTCTCCGTGGCTGCGAACCAGCACCGTCAGCGGCTGATGATGTCGCCGCGCCTGTTCGATACCGACGGTCAGCGCCCGATGGTTGGCACCCTGATCGTCGTTGAGGAGAACAACCACGCCATACCCCGGACGGCGCTGGATCTCGGCCCAAAGCAGCACATCACCCGGTGCCTGGCGAATAAGCCGCCGGGCAGTAGAGCCCAACCGGGATCCAGGCGTTGCTGACCAGCCGACACGCCCCATCACCACCAGGTCTTCGGGGCCTGCCAGACGGAGGACCTCCTCAACGACACTCCCCCGGCACAACTTGAGCGCTTGGCGCAGCCCACGACGGGCCACCGCCCGCTGCAGCGAACGGCGCGCCTGTTCCGCAAGCGCGCGCATACGCATCTCGAGCATGGCCGAATCCAGTGGGCGCGTGGCGCCGGAGCTTGCGCCAATCTCCCGGGCGAAGTCAAAGCCCGAACTGCGCAGCAGGTTCACTTCCTCGACAAACACACCGAGAACTTCATGCCCCCGCAGTGCGGCTATGTCAGCCGCGGCTTCCAGCGCCGCCAGGCTGAGCCGGGAGCCATCCAGAAGCACAAGTACACGGCCGGAACCGGATTCGGCAGGAACGGATTCTGGCTGTTCAGTCATCGTTTTCCTTGCCTCCGTTGTCATCGCCGTTGTCCTTGTCTTCGTCCTGTTTCTTGCCCACTTCAGCGAAGGCAGCCAAACGATCCTGCACCTTCCGATTGAAGCTGCCCTCAGGGTAGTCACCATTTTCATCGGCAACACCGGCTTCCATGTCGGTCAGCAACTCGATCGCTTCGTTAATATCCGAGATCGGATAGATGGTGAACCGGCCCTCGCCCATGGCGTCCCGGACATCTTTTCTGAGCATCAGGTGCTCCACGTTGCTTTCCGGCAACAATACGCCCTGGTTATCCAGGTTGCCGGAATTTCGGCAGACATTAAAAAAGCCCTCTATTTTCTCGTTGACCCCGCCTACGGCCTGGACCTCACCGTGCTGATTCATGGACCCGGTCACCGCAAAGCTCTGCTTCAGTGGCACCCCGGCAATGGCGGAAAGCAGGACACAGGTTTCGGCCACCGAAGCCGAATCTCCTTCCACACCACCATAGGATTGTTCAAAGGCCAGGCTGGCCGAAAGCGACAACTCTCTCTCCGCGGCATAGCGGCTGGCCAGGAACCTGGACAGGATCATCACTGCCTTGCTATGGATGGGGCCACCCAGTTTGGCCTCCCGCTCGATATCCACCACCTGGCCCTTGCCCGGGCGGGCGGTCGCAGTAATACGGGCCGGCTGGCCAAACATGGAGGCGCCCAGCCGCAGTACGGAAAGACCATTCACCTGTCCCACTTCCTCACCTTCGGTGGCGATCTTGACAATGCCCCGGGTGATCTGTTCCATACTGCGCTCACGCACCCGGCTGGCCCGGTATTCGCGTTCATCAATTGCCTGCTGGATGTAGTCATCGGTGATGAGCTCGGCGCCATCCTGCCCGGCCCAGTGGTCGGCCTCACTGAGCAGGTCCTTCAGGACCCGGTCATGGGCCGTGAGCTTGCGCTGGTCACTGGCCAGACGGCTGGCGTGCTCAATCAGACGAGCCACGCCTTCCCGGGTCAACGGTCGAGCTTTAACCCCTCTGGCCATGGAGGCAATCATTCTGGCGTAAAGCACGTAACCGTCATCATCCCGATCAAGGTCGTCCTCAAAATCCGCTTCCACCTTGAACAGGTCCAGAAAGTCCGGATCGTAGTGGGACAGGAGGTAATACAGCATCCGGTCACCAAGGATCACCACCTTGACCGACACCGGAATCGGCTCGGGCTGGAGGCTGGTGGTGCTCACCAGGCCGTATAGCCGCTCCAGGGATTCGATGCGGATTTCACCGGAGAACAGGATGCGTTTGAGGCTTTCCCAGGCCATGGGCTGGGTCAGGATACGGCGGGCGTCGATAATCAGGTAGCCCCCGCTGGCCCGGTGCATGGCACCACCCTTGATCAGGGTGAAATCGGTGTACAATGTGCCCTGGCGCGCCCGGTGCTCGATCTGGCCGGTCAGATGCTGGTGATTGGGCAGGTCTTCATAGATCACCGGAGCACCCTGCGTCTCGGCGTTGTCCACCAGCAGGTTGACTTTGTAGCGCACCAACAGGCCGGCCGGTGGACCGTTCTCACCGTCCTGGAACGCTTCCGCATGTTCCACCACGTCTTCCCGGACGGCGTCCAGATGGGCCACTACATCGGGCAGGTGAGACCATTTCTCGCGCAGTTCGCCCATGGGGCCACCCAGCGTAATCTGCACCATCTCCTCATTCAGCGCATGCACTCGCTCGCGAACTTCCTTGCGCAGCCTGGGAATCTGCTGAATAGTCTGCTGGAGTTTTTTCTGCAACTCCTCCACCTTCGACTCAATAAACTGTTTTTCCTCATCGGAGAATTTCTTGTACTCCTCGGGATCAATCACTTCACCATCCCGCATGGGGGCAAAGGTAAACCCCGCTGGCGTGGTGATCATGGCAATGTTGTTACGGTTGGCTTCTTCCTGGATATCGAACAGCCCCTGATGCTGGCGCTTGGCCATTTCTTCCTGGAGCTCCTGGATTCGGGACTGGTATTCCTCGCTCTCGAACGTGGCCGGGATGGCCGTGCGTAATTCGTCCGTAAAATCCTTCATATCCTTGCGGAATTCCCGACCCTGAGCGGCGGGGAAGCGCAAAGCCTTCGGTCGGTCGGCGTTCTTGAAGTTATAGACATGGCACCAGTCCGGTGGCACGTCCTTCTCGCTGGCGTGCTTGCCCAGAAAGCGCTCCACCAACTCGTGCTTCCCGGCGCCCGAGGGCCCAAGCACAAAGAGGTTGAACCCCCGGCCTTCCATGCTGGCACCAAACTCCAGTGCCCGCAGTACCCGCTCCTGGCCACAGGGCAGTTCCAGGTCCTGGAGGGTTTCCGTGGTCTCGAAATCCAGTTTTTCCGGCGGGCAACGGTGGTAAACCTGATCAATGTTCAGCGGTGCGGGTACTGTCATCAACTACTCCTTCAGGCAAGTCGCACTTTCAAATGAGGAATCATCGGTGACTGAAAGGATAGACCACGACCACGGGTTGGTCAGGGAGTGGAAATCAAAATGGGGACGAAAACAGAAAGGGAAATGGCTGCCCTTACTGTTTCTGGCCTTATTCGAAGCAGGGACCATTACCCATCCTTGCCTTCCAGCTTGTCCCGGGTCCTGAGCTCAAAGTCACTGGCATCATGGCGCTCATGCAGCTGGGATGACAGATCACCCCAGGTCTTGTTGACCATCCGGCCACGCTTCACCGCCGGCCGCTGTGCCACCTCATCCGTCCACCGCACCACATTTTTGTAGGTGTGGGCCTCCAGGAACTCCGCCGCCTCGTACACCATGTTCTTTACCAGTGCGCCGTACCAGGGCCAGATAGCCATGTCGGCAATGGTGTATTCATCACCGGCGATGAACTGGTTGTCCGCCAGCTGGCGATCGAGCACATCCAGCTGCCGTTTCACCTCCATCGTGAAGCGGTTGATCGGATATTCATACTTCTCCGGAGCGTAGGCGTAAAAATGGCCGAAGCCCCCGCCCAGGAACGGCGCACTACCCATCTGCCAGAACAGCCAGTTCAGGGTCTCGGTTCGCCCCGCGAGATCCTTCGGCAGGAATTCACCGAACTTCTCCGCCAGGTACAACAGGATGGAACCGGACTCGAATACCCGGATGGCCGGTTCGACACTGTAATCCATCATGGCCGGGATCTTGGAGTTGGGATTCACCTTCACAAACCCGCTGCTGAACTGATCGCCTTCAGTAATCTGAATCAACCAGGCATCATACTCAGCCCCTTTGTGCCCCCTCTCCAGCAACTCCTCAAGCATCACCGTGGCTTTCACACCGTTCGGCGTGGCCAGGGAATACAGCTGGATCGGGTGCTTGCCGACCGGCAACTCCTTATCATGGGTCGCGCCTGCAATCGGGCGGTTGATATTGGCAAACCGGCCACCGTTACCGGGATCCCATTTCCAGACCTTGGGCGGGGTGTACGCTGGATCGCTCATCTGGAGGACGTCTCCGTTTGGTGCGTGGATAGAGTTTCCCGACTTTACCGGAAAATCACTTTGACAGTGAAGTGTTACGACAGGAACTCTGTCCAGACCATATCACTCCAGCGGCATGTAGCCATGGCCTTGCAAACCCGCCCTCCCCGTGGCAGGACGCGGCGCCGACCGTTCCTGCTCGTTCGAATTCCCTCAATTAAATAATGAATTGGATGTTTATAGCGATATACACCAATATTCATACCAGAATAGTTCCACAGCGGAAGATCGAGAGCGCCAAACAGGAGTAGTTTATGGCTGACGCCTCCACACAACTGCCAGTGTCCGTTTTAAGTCTGAATCCGGCCGTTGATATCACCTACCAAATCCCTCAGCTGATTGGAGACCAGAAGGTCCATGCCTCGGATTCCCGGTACGACCCCGGCGGTAACGGAATCAATGTTGGCCGCGGTCTCAAACGCCTTGGGGTGCAAGCCTGCACTTTCTGTATCGTCGCCGGTGAAATCGGTCGCTTCCTGCGCCATCAGCTCGACAGGCAGCTGGATCAGGCCAGTTACCTGGAAGTGGAAGGAGAAACCCGCATCAATAGCACCATTCTCGAGAGCGTCACCGAAGCTCAGTTTGAGGTCAGCGGTGTCGGCCCCCCAGTGTCCACCGCACAATGGCAACATTTGCTAGACCGCTTCGTGACCCATGGGGGTAAGGGACTGGGCGTAATCACCGGCTCGCTACAACGGGGCCTGCCGCGGGACCTCTACGCTGAAGCGGTGCGCCGCGTCCGGGCGGCCGGGGGACGCTCAATCGTCGATTCCCACGATGAGCTCCTGCGGCACGCGATCGAAGCCGAACCCTTCCTGATCAAGCCCAATCGCTTCGAACTGGAAACCCTGGTCCGCCAGCCCCTGAAGGATCAGCGGGATATCGTTCGGGAAGCACGCCAGCTGCAGGAGCGAGGCGTGACCTGGGTCTGCGTCTCCCTTGGCGCGGAGGGGGCGTTGCTGGTAACGCCATCACGGGCCCTCAAGGCGGAAGCCCCTTCAGTACCCGTGGTCTCCACCGTCGGGGCCGGTGATTCGATGGTGGCCGGTATGGCGGCGCTCTTGACACAGGGCGCGTCGGAACAGGATGTGTTACGCGAGGGAATTGCCTGCAGCGCGGCGACAGTGATGCAGCCAGGGACGGAGTTGTTCGACAAAGAAACGGTCGATCGGCTGCGCGGTAAGGTTCGGGTGAGACCGCTTTCCCTTTGATAACAAGTCGGATGGACGACTATCGGGTTTGATCGCCGCGCATTCACAGTACCGGATTTCCAATTACTGCCGAATTCGATCTTGCCAACCAGCTCTGTGGCTATCCTGCCTGCCGCAGAAGGATTGTGAACTGCGATAAACTCCCTGAGGCGTTTCAAGTCTTCAATGGCTTCGTCCGTGTAAACCAGTTTCACTTACCTGACCTTGGCGCATCCTGCTCGTTTTCGGTTCCCCAGCTATTGAGCCAACCATGGGCCTCGCTAGCATCAACGACCTTTCCTTGGGCGGCCGACTCCATTACCTCTGGCGTTTGCTGCCAGCGCTCCTGCTCACGCTGTTGCTTTTCAATGTATTCTGATAATGCCTGATTGATCACCCAGCCTTTGCTCCGGTGGAGCCTGCCGGCGATTGCTTCCAGGTGCTGTTCAACTTCTGCCTGAAGGCGAACTGTAGTGACACTCACGACTGTACCCTCGAACTTGCCGACTACAACGTAGTACAGCATAGTCTGCCAGCGTGCAGCAAAAATTTGACGCCCGTAGCATGCGCGGCCTTGAAATGGAGGCGAAGGCGCAATGTAGTAGTAGACGTCGCCGTGCCTGGCCTTGTTAGGGCTACTACGATATAGTTGTACGGAGTTTCCGTACGTAAAGGTGGAGTCATGGACATCATTAGTGTAAACAAATTCAGAGATAATCTAAAAAGCCTGGTCGAACAGGTTATTAGCAGGCATGAACCCCTCAAAGTGACGCGTCGGGCCGGAGAGGCTTTCGTGATTATAAGCGCTGAGGACTGGGAAAGAGAACAAGAAACCCTGCATGTTCTTCAGAACCGAGATCTGATGCAACAGATCGCGACTTCCCTCGATACTCACGGCCGCGGCCAAGGATACACACCCACTGATGAGCAGATGAATGAGATCACTGGTATTTGAGGGTAGCACTTGGGAAGCCTACGAAAAGATGCGAGAGAAAGACAAAAAGCTGCACAAAGCGCTCTGCAAATTGCTGAGAGAGATGCTTCGCTTCGACGACCCGTCAACAGGCATCGGAAAACCTGAACCGCTTAAACACAACCTATCAGGCTTGTGGTCAAGACGCATCTCACAGAAGGACAGGCTCATATACCGATTCGATGACGAATCCATTTATATTTTCGCCATTGGAGGGCACTACGACCGGCCCTAACGCCCGCCATCACCGGTGACAAAACCGGTCGAGCAGGCAATGGGAACCACCCCCAAAGCCTCTCACAGAACCGTACGTGAACCTCTCGATTCATACGGCTCAGCCTCAAATCAAAATGAAATAACACATTATCCTCGAAAGAGACGTTCCTTTCTGCTTGGAGAAGCTTGTTCTTCTCTGGGTTCCATGTCTCTGGGTTCCATGTGATAGGCTTAATGGGTCAAATTATAGTACATTGTGTGCTTTTTGTATTCACAAGCTAACGCCCGGCTCACGCGCAGGTTTCGAGGTCGAAGCGGTGGAAAATCGGTCGCTGTGCGGCCGATTGTTATGTTCCCCCTGAAGCGCTAGACTGTGTATAGAATTTGAAAACCATACACATAGGTGCAGCTATCGGAGACCTCACCTTTCTGGAAATCCTGCAAGGCATCCGCAACGACAAACAATACCGTCAGACCAAACAAAGCCTGCTCGCGCTGGATCAATATGAGATGTTTGGCAAAGATATGGCAGCCAAGTGCGCCGACAATTATCGAGCGCTTCGAAAAAAAGGTATTACCATCAGAAAGACTGCCGACGTGATCATCGCGACCTTCTGCATAGAGAAGGAGCTACCCCTGCTGTTTTTGGATCGCGACTTTATCTCTTTTGTTGATCATCTTGGGCTTGAACCCGCCCTTCGAGAAACATAACTCCAGCCAGCATGCGCGGCTACGAAATGGAGGCGAAGCCACAATGTAGTAGACGTCGCCGTGACTGGCCTGGTGTACGCTCAGCATGGGCATGAGCTAATGGGGTGAAAGTCCCCTGCGGGAAGATCACCGTTCAGCCGGTTTTACCCGATTGAACGGTAACCACTAGCGAATGGCAAGGGCTGATCCGCGAGGAAAGGTCTGGAGGAAGCCGCTGCCATCGGCGGTTGCGAGCGAACAAGATGGACACCGATAGCGCCGTCGGAGGTAACTCCGTCGGTGATTGAGCAGAAGTCAGCAGACGGCATAGTAGCCGAATGCCCATCGTAATGAGTGGGACATGGTGAAGGCCTGAACTCGAAAATCAATGAGGAGCCGGTGCAGCTCAATGACTCCATATCCGCGTAGCGGACGAATCGATGACCACGCCGTTCCAGTTCCTTGTCCAGTTCGTCGAGTAGCAGGTTTGCCAACAACGGTGACAGCGGGGGTAGGTGCGTCCGACAACAGCCTTTGGTCAAATGCTTGAATGCGCACCATCATGCGCATAAACTGACGCAGTGCATTAAATAGTCACTTGGAGGCTCGAATGGCCGAACTCTACAACGCAGCCGCACCGAAAAAAGCGGCCAACCTCTCAGTCAATAGCGATCTGCTGCGTAAGACCCGTGAACTGAACATTAACCTGTCTGCTACCCTGGAGCGAGCCCTGAAAGAAGAACTCTCCAAGCGCGAAGCAGGACGATGGGTTGAAGAAAACCGCGCTGCGATAAAAAGTTACAACGAGTTTGTCGAACAACATGGATGCTTCGGCGACGAATTCGGGGAATTTTGATGGCACAGTTCAATGTATACCCAAACCCCAGCAAAACCAGCAAAGCGCACTACCCTTACCTTGTCGATATTCAGAGCAGCCTGCTCAACGAACTGGCAACCCGGGTCGTTATCCCTCTGGGGAAACGATCCGCATTTCGCGGCGAAACCATGCAAGGGCTCACGCCGGAAGTCAGCTTTGCAGACCAGGAGCTTCTGCTGTTGACCCCGCAAATTTCCTCTGTTTCTGAAAAACATCTCAAAAACCCGGTTGGTTCTCTATCACATTTCAGAGACCAGATTGTTGGAGCCTTGGACATGGCTATCACTGGCATTTAACGCCTGCGGCAGGGGCGCGACGTCAGGAGCGTCCCTGCCGCATTTGTTATCACTTTTTGATCAGAATATCTCCAGCTCATCCAGAATTTTCAGTGCGTCAAAAGGCTTATCGAAATAATGATAACTAGACAAATCAGTCTGCATATCCGACGGAAGGTTATTTAAATGCTCGTAGAACCCCCACGATGACACGTGAACCAGAAATTGCTTGTCAGCAGCATACTTTTTATTCGTCTCACTAACATCACGGGACTCGAGAATTGCTCCGACGATGAACGATAATTCACCTATCTCAGGCATAGTGCAGTTATGAAGGGATATAGAGCTTTTAGATACCAAAAAACGCCTAACATCGTCCTCGTCATACTTTCTCAATGCATCTATCACATCGTCAGTCGGTAAAGGCCTACTGCTTTCAACCTCTTCGCAGGCAACTAATTTTTCCTCGTACTCCTGTATTTTTAGATCAATAGTTTGCTTTGTAAAATTAGAGTTTTCGGCTAATAAAAATCCGGGGGAAAGAAGAAAAATAAATAATAAGCGTTTCATTTATATTTCTCCTGTGTAGCCGCTATAAATAGCCTTCCAGAACTGGCGCTGTTCATAGTTCTTACCAGGAGACAAATATTGCATTCGCGCTTCCTTTTCTATTGAATTTCTTACTATATCCCCTGTTTGAGACATTGCCTTTGTGAAAAGAACGAAATCAAAACCGCTGATATTAAAGGTAGCTTGTGCCGAATTATTTCCAAGAAATATCGTTGCCAAAGCTCCTGCAGGCATTATGATTTCAAGCATATTCCCTGCTCGCTGTCTTCTACGAATATCCTCGATGGCTTCCCAGTCATCGTTATCGAGCTTTAGGCCAGCAATGTCAGGACATTCCATTTTTTCCTCCTTGAGTAATTTCGTCCATAGATTCCGTTCAAGAGACTATTCCCGAACCATTAACATGTAACCCCCTGAAATTGCGACAGATGGTCAGGTGATAACGCCCGCAGCATGCGCGGCTTTGGAATGGAGGCGCAGCCGCAATGGAAAAGCCGTCGCCGTGCCTGCATTTGTTATGCATTTCTTGCAGCATGGACGAGCAATGATTCTGTATATGAGTGCCCATAGCCATACCCATAGCTGGCTCCTCCCTGTACAGCCTCGGTTTCACTCAACACGCGTCGCGAACTACTAATCCCTTGAGCTTGATACCGATAATTATACGCTCCTGAAGTGACCGGAACGATTGACTTTACAATGTACCCCTCTCGATTCAGTGCAACAATGGCTTCTTGCAAATCTTCAGCCAGTCTCTGACCATCTATCTTACAATCAGACCACCCTGTTTGCTGCCACTGCTTCTCCTTTCGAGTTACTTCTTTTTCCCCGCCGAAAAGTCCCTTTTTTGTTTCACCAGTCGGAACATCCACACTAACTTTTTTCCCAACGGGCCTGAAATAAGCTTTAACAAAAACCACTTTTTCCATTTCGAAATCCCTTATCGAACTTTATTGCATAATCGGGATAGGGAGGCACCTCACGGCACCCCTCCCCCCACACCACCGGGCATACGGATCACGTACCACGGCGGTTCGGTTGATTGAGTTGTTCATCGTTCAACCAGGTCCGGTAAACCCA
>Ga0114984_1000807_pt1 | contig 11831 bp, 12 predicted proteins | sample Shrwel1BS1Day1_FD_96987 | JGI IMG/M metagenome (GOLD analysis project Ga0114984, IMG submission 96987) | Subsurface microbial communities from deep shales in Ohio, USA - Utica-3 well 1 S-1-Day1 | ecosystem: Environmental > Aquatic > Deep subsurface > Shale gas/oil reservoir > Produced water/Flow... | reverse complement strand
TGGGCGAGGAAGATCATGTCCGGGCGGTGCTGGAGGACCAGGGTCAGCTTTCGCTCTGGCGGCTGGCGATCAAGCCGGGCAAGCCCCTGGCATTTGGCGCCATCGACGGCACCCCGATCCTGGGTCTGCCGGGCAATCCCGCCACCGTTCTGGTGACCTTCCTCATTGTCGGCATGCCCTATATCCGGAAATGCCAGGGGCGCCACAAGACCTGGCCTGTGGGCGAACGACTCCCGGCCGGCTTTGACGTGGAATCCACATCCATTCGGCGTGAATTCGTGCGTGCCAGGAAAGAGGTATCGGGCGACGAGCTCCAGATTGTTGCCTATCCGAACCAGAGCTCCGGTGTACTGAGTTCCGCCTGCTGGGCAGAGGGGCTTGCCGTGGTTCCGGAAAACACCACGGTGAAAGCCGGGGACGAGCTGACCTATTACTCATTTGCGGAGCTGATGAGCTGATTATGAACACTGAAACATTGACTGTGCGGTTTTTCGCGCGCCTGCGCGAAGAATTGGACACCGAAAGCCTGGAGATGGCGGCATCGCCGGACCTGACCACCGGTGACATTCTCGCCGAACTGGCTGCCAGGGGCGGCCCCTGGGCCCAACTGCAGGGCGACCAGCCGGTCATGATCGCGGTCAACCAGGCGATGGCCAAACCGTCGACCCCGGTGAAAGCCGGGGACGAAGTGGCCTTTTTCCCGCCGGTAACCGGAGGTTGAGATGATCACGGTCCAGACTGACGATTTCGATCCGGCAGCGGAATACCAGGCGCTACGGGACAGCGGCGCAGGCACCGGAGCCATTGCGACGTTTACCGGGCTGGTTCGGGACAGCGGTGATCTCCAGGGGGTGACCGGATTGTACCTGGAGCATTACCCGGGGATGACCGAACAGGTGATCCAGGGGCTGATTGATCAGGCCTCCCAGCGCTGGGATGTACGCAAGGCCAGGGTGATTCACCGGGTCGGGCGCCTGGATCTGTGTGACCAGATCGTCTTTGTGGGTGTTTGCAGTGCCCACCGGGGAGATGCCTTCGCCGCCTGCGAATTCATCATGGACGCGCTGAAGACCTCGGCGCCATTCTGGAAAAAGGAGATTACCGGGAACACCGAGCACTGGGTGGAACAGAAGGCGTCTGACCGGGACCGGTCCGAGGCCTGGGACTGATTTCCCGGGGACGTGATTTTCTCGAGGCAATAAAAAAACCGCCCGTGAACCTTGTTCAGGGGCGGTTTTCCGGCAGCAACGGGATCAGAGGTTGCTGTCGAGGAAGGCGGCCAGCTGGGATTTGGACAGGGCACCAACCTTCGTTGCGTCAACGTTGCCGTTCTTGAACAGCATCAGGGTCGGGATACCCCGGATGTTGAACTTGGGCGGCGTCTGCTCGTTCTCGTCGATGTTCAGCTTGCAGACCTTCAGCTTGCCTTCGTACTCGTCGGCAATCTCTTCGAGGACCGGTGCAATCATCTTGCAGGGGCCACACCACTCGGCCCAGTAGTCCACCAGTACGGGAACGTCGGACTTCAGTACATCCTGCTCAAAAGAAGCGTCGGTGACATTTACGATATTTCCGCTCATTACCTTTTCCTGATTCAGGCACCGCCAATGACTGTACCGCGCGGTTGCGCGAGCCGGCAGGGGTGCTGTTGACTGTAGTCTGAAGGCTGCCAATAGAACAGCCGTTCAACCTGCTCAAGTTACGCAATACTTTACGCGATTGATCAGGCCGATGTGAAGCAGTAGATCCCACACTATTCATCGCCAGGATGCTGACCGCGGTCAATTGGGCGGGGCGTTCTGTTACTGACAGGCCGGAGACAGATGGCTTATAGTACCCGGCAAGTTCATCTCACAAGGATTTCTGACGACGTGACGGCCGACAACAACGCCGAAAACGCTGCACAAGGGCCGGAGATGCTGGCAGCCATTGATATGGGATCCAACAGTTTCCACATGGTCGTGGCCCGGCTGGTACACGGAGAAATCCGTACCCTGGAAAAAATGGGCGAGAAGGTGCAGCTGGGCGCCGGCCTGGACCAGTACAACCGTCTCACCGAAGAAGCCCAGGCTCGTGCACTGGAATGCCTGAGCCGGTTTGCACAGCGGCTGCGTGGAATGCCGCCGGAGGCCGTCCAGGTGGTGGGCACCAACGCCCTTCGCGTAGCCCGCAACGCCCACCAGTTCATGAATCGTGCCGAGGAAGTTCTGGGCTACCCGGTCGAGATCATCGCCGGCCGGGAGGAAGCCCGCCTGATCTATCTGGGCGTTTCCCATACCCTGTCCGACGACATCGGCCGGCGGCTGGTGATCGATATCGGCGGCGGCAGCACCGAGTTCATCATTGGCCAGCGGTTCGAGCCCCAGGAACTGGAAAGCCTGCACATGGGCTGCGTGTCTTTTCGCAACCGCTACTTTCCCGACGGCAAGATCACCCGGCGCCAGATGGACCGGGCGGTGACCCATGCCGAGCAGGAATTGCTGAATATCCGCCAGCATTACCGGAATGTGGGCTGGCAGAGTGCGGTCGGCTCCTCCGGCACCATCAAGGCGATTGCCAGTGTGCTGGCAACCCTGAAGATTACCGACGGCACCATCACCCGTGCCGGGATGCAGGAGCTGCGCAAGCGCCTGGTGGACATGGGCAAGACCGACAAGCTCGGCGATCTTGGGGTGCGTTCGGACCGGCAGAGCATCTTCCCCGGTGGTTTTGCCATTCTGATGGGGGCCTTCCAGTCCCTGGGCATCGAGGACATGGCCTTCGCTGACGGCGCTCTGCGGGAGGGCCTGCTCTATGACATCGTCGGGCGGATCCAGCACGAGGACGTGCGCGAGCGCACCATCTCGGCACTGCAGGAACGTTATCACGTGGATCAGGCCCATGGTGCCGCCGTGGAGGCAACCGCCGTGACGGCCTGGGAGCAGGTTGCAGACCAGTGGGGTCTGCGCACCGCTACGGACGAGGAAGTACTGCGGTGGGCCTGCCGGCTGCATGAGATCGGCCTGACCATTTCCCACAGCCAGTACCACAAGCACGGAGCCTACCTGCTTCGATACTCGGATCTTCCGGGCTTCAGCCAGCAGTTCCAGCGGGATCTGGCGACGCTCGTCCGGGGCCATCGGCGCAAGTTTGCACCGACCATCTTCGAAGGACTCGACCCGGAAGATACCTCGCGCCTACGCCGCCTGTGCATCCTGGTTCGGCTGGCCGTGCTGCTGCAGCATCCCAGGGACATGGAGCCGCCACCGGAATTCCGGCTGGAACCGGGCAACGACAAGCTGACCGTCACCTTTCCGGACGGCTGGCTCGATGACCGGCCATTGACCCTGGCCGACCTCAAGAACGAACGGGACTACCTGGCGCGGCAGGACTTCACCCTGAAAATCAATCCGGACTAGTGTCCGGCAGGGATTCGTTGACAGAACACTAGCCGGCCAGCTCTTCTTCCAGCGCCTCGACAGTCTCGCTGACCTCCAGCCACTGCGCCTCGACCTCTTCCAGTCGCCGGCTGGCGTCGGCCTGGTTAGCGAGTAATTCGTTCAAGCTGGCTTTTCCCGCTTCGCCATACAATCCCGGATCCGACAGATCCTGCTCCAGCCGTACCAGCGTCTGCTGCAACTGCTCCATCTCTTTTTCCAGACTGGTCTGCTGTTTCCGGTAGGGGCTTAGCTTCTTGCGAATCTCGGCTTCCATGCGCTTGCGGGCCTTGCGATCGTCGGCACTTTCACCCACGCCATTGGCCGCCCGGGCCGCGGTTGCCTCGGCGGTCTCCCGACGGGGAGCCTCGCCCTCGTCCCTTTCCTTGCGCCGGTCAGCCAGCCAGCGTTCGTAGTCTTCCAGATCGCCATCGTACTCGGCGACCCGGCCGTCATTGACCAGCCAGAAGTTGTCGACCGTGTTGCGTAGCAGGTGCCGGTCGTGGGAGACCACCACGATGGCGCCCTCGAAATTCTGCAGGGCCATGGTCAGCGACTGCCGCATTTCGAGATCCAGATGGTTGGTGGGCTCGTCGAGCAGCAGCAGGTTCGGGCGCTGCCAGGCGATCACGGCCAGGGCCACCCGGGCCTTCTCGCCACCGGAGAAGGAGCGGATCGGGCTCAGGGCCTCATCGCCATGGAAATCAAAGCCGCCCAGGAAGTTGCGAATGCTCTGCTCCGACGCTTTCGGCGTCAGGCGTTGCAGATGCAGGAAAGGGCTGGCATCCAGATCCAGAGACTCGAGCTGGTGCTGTGCGAAATAGCCGATGGCCAGGTGCTCGCCACAGGTTCGCTCGCCGCCCAGCAAGGTGCTTTCACCCCGGAGGGCATCCATCAGGGTGGACTTGCCGGCGCCGTTGGGACCCAGCAGGCCGACCCGGCTGCCCGGCAACAGCGTCAGGTTGATATTGTCCAGGATGACGGTGTCGCCATAGCCCGCCCGTCCGTTGCGAATGGACAGCAACGGATTGGAGACTTTTTCCGCCACCGGGAACTCGAAACTGAATGGAGAGTCGATGTGGGCCGGGGCGATGCGCTCCATCCGCTCCAGGGCCTTGACCCGGCTCTGGGCCTGGCGGGCCTTGGTGGCCTTGGCCTTGAACCGGTCGATAAAGCGCTGGATCTCGGCGATTCGCGCCTGCTGGCGCTCATAGTTGGCCTGTTGCTGGGACAGACGCTCGCCACGCTGGCGTTCGAAGGCGGAGTAGTTGCCGGTGTATAGCTCCAGTTTACGCTGATCGAAATGCACCACGTGGGAGGCAACCCGATCCATGAAGTCCCGGTCGTGGGAAATGAACAGCAGAGTTCCGGGATAGCGCCGGAGCCAGTTCTCCAGCCACAGGCAGGCATCCAGGTCCAGGTGGTTGGTGGGTTCGTCCAGCAACAACAGATCCGAAGGCCGCATCAGCGCCTGGGCAAGGTTCAGACGAATCCGCCAGCCACCGGAGAAAGCCGCAACCGGTCGTTCCGCATCCCCGTCGGCAAATCCCAGGCCGCGAAGCAAGGACTCGGCCCGGCGCGGCGCCGACCAGGCCTCATGCACATCCAGCTCGCCGTGAATCCTCGCCACGGCATGGTCGTCACCGGCCGCTTCGGCCCGGGCGAGCTCGGCCTCCATTCGGCGCAGGTCGAGGTCGCCATCGAGCACAAAATCCCGTGCACTGCGTTCTGACGCCGCCACTTCCTGGGCCATGTGGGCGATGCGGCAGCCCCCGGGCAGGGAAACACTGCCCTGCTCCGGCGCCAACTGGCCCAACAAGAGCTGGAAAAGGCTGGATTTACCGGCACCATTGGCACCTACGATGGCAACTCTCTGGCCGGGCTGAACCGTGAGATTCACGGATTCTAGCAACCAGACACCGCCCCGTTGTAAACTGAGATCAGTAATCGTTAACATAAATCCATTTTATCAGCGTAAGATGGTCAGGGCAGGTTCGGCGTGGAATTACCGGAAAAACTGGAACCGGACAACCCGATTTGGCGTTTTGCCTTGGCGTTCTGGCAAAAGCCCGGCACTCAGCGAACCTGTCTTGCGCTCCAGGATCGGGGCTGGAGCGTTACACGTATTTTATGCGCCGGCTGGCTGGCCCTTGAAGGCAGGCCCTACAGCGGCACGGAGCACGCTACGGTAACAGAGTGGCGCCAGCATGTAACCGGTGCTTTGCGGGCAGTACGAAGATATCTCCCGAAAGGCCATGAACACTGCCAGACCCTTCGCGAAGGCGTCGCCGGCCTGGAACTGCAGGCCGAGCAGCTGGAACTGGCCCTGGCGTGGCAACAACTTGCGACTGAGACTGCGGACAAGGCCCATATGACGGGACATGCCCAGCTGATTCAAGACAACCTTGCCGCTGCTGCCTACCGGCCGGAACAGGCCAACGATGCAGCAGTCGAGCTGAATACACTGGCCGATATTCTGGCCTCATTCTCCAATGGAGACTCCCAGCCATGATGATGAAATGGCTCATCCGGCTCTCGTTTCCGGCCCTGGGATTTCTTCTGGTTCTGATGTTCTTTGGAATTGACGATCCCCAGGAGGTATCCCAACCCGTAACAGACAATCAGGAACCCGAGCAGGAAATTCCTGCATTCGAGGGCCTGGTGCCCTCCCCCGTGCCAACCGAAGGCCCGGAGATCATATTCAAATGGCAGGACACAGACGGCAACTGGCACTATGCTGACCAACCCCCGGCCCAGGGACCCTGGAATACACTGGCCATTGAACGCCCGGACAAGGCCCGCGGCGGATCTCCAGGCCAGGACCCTGATACCGACTGGCAGTCCCCCTACAGTGCGCCCTTTTCCCTGGGCCCCACCGCCGGCAGCAACGGCAGCTGACAGAAAGAGTCGGGTTCCTTAACACATGTTCAGTGGCATCTCGCGCCGGAACCCGTTACCTTCTGTCTTTCAATGATGACAATCCGGGAGTGCCGCTCCCGCGCACTTACGTAAACCGTTAAGGACTCAGTAATGAAGAAAACCCTGCTTGCATTGGCCATGGCCGGTGTCGTCACCGGTTGCTCCACTCCACCGGAAGCCCCCGAAGATCCCAAACTGGAATCCACCGAGCAGAAGGTCAGTTACGGTATGGGCCTGGTGCTTGGCGAGCGGATGAGCAATGACCTGCCGGACCTGCAGATGGAGCAGTTCCTGCAAGGCATCCAGCATGGCCATGCCGGTGACGAGGAAACCAAGCGCCTGACCCGCGAGGAAATCCAGCAAGCCCTGATGGCCTACCAGCAGCAGATGCAGGAAGACCAGAAGAAGCAGATGGACGAACTGGCCCAGAAGAACAAGGAGGCCGGCGAAGCCTTCCTGGCGGAAAATGCGGAAAAGGACGGCGTTGAGACCACCGAGTCCGGCCTGCAGTATGAAGTGATCGAGGAAGGCACCGGAGAGAAGCCATCCGCCGAGGATACCGTCAGGGTTCACTACACCGGCGAGCTGCTGTCCGGTGAGGTGTTTGACAGCTCCCGTGAGCGTGGCGAACCGGTCACTTTCGCCCTCAATCAGGTCATTCCGGGTTGGACCGAGGGCCTGCAACTGATGAGCGAAGGTGCCCGTTACAAGCTCTACATCCCGTCAGAACTCGCCTACGGTCCGGGTGGCAACCGCGTGATCGGCCCCAACGAGACCCTGGTGTTCGATGTCGAACTGCTTGACGTCAACCCCGAGGAAAACGCCGGAGAGGACTCAGCCTCCGAATAAGCTCCGGGCACAAAAAAGCCTCAGTGCCGGCAACTTGTCGGGCTGAGGCTTTTTTATGGCTGATGGCCGGACACAGGTCAGGCGGAAGCGACCTTCCCGGCATGGGCATTGTGCAGGTGCTCGATCAGGAAATCCTCCATCTCGAACCGGCTCTCCAGCGCTTCCCCCAGCCTGGACAGTTCATTGAACAGCTCCCGGACCTGGGCTTCGGAGAGTGATTGGCCGTTCAGACGATCATTGAAGTTGAGCGCGATTTCCGTGGTCTGCTCGATCTTCGGATACACCTTGGCCGCCAGCTCAAGGCCACCGTCGTTGAACTCGCGGGCTTCCTGGATCAGCTGCTCGTAGATTTCGAAGTGGCCCGCGGAGACATAATCCACCAGCACTTCGCACAGGCGAACGAACTTTTCCGTCAGGGCTTCGGTCTGGGAGAAGTCATTTTCTCCGGACAAATCACAGTAATGGACCAGTAGCTCCTGACGCTCTTTCAGCCAGCGATCAATCAGTTCGCTGACGCCGCCCCAGCGTTCCCTGGCATTTCGGCAATTCTCCAACATGACGCCTGTTCTCCGCTCGTTTACCCGAAGCGTTTGACCCCGGTGCAATTGCTTACAGTTCGGGATTCAAGGTACCCCAACGTCACGGTTGGCCGCAACCGTTTCAGCTGCGAATCCAGCTACGGGATTGCGGTCGCCGGAACAGGAAAAAGAGGCCGACCAGAACCAGCCCAGAGAAAAACACCGCAGTCCAGCCCGGAATGCTCAGCCCCAGGAATCGCCATACCACTGCGGCACAGTCGCCGGTCCCGCGCAGGGCAGTGGTGAGCACCTCCATCCAGGGCAGAACCTCAAGCATGTAATCCACTGACGGACCGCAGGCAGGCACCTGATCCGCTGGCAGACTCTGCAGCCACAGCTGGCGCCCGGCAATACCCAGGCCGGTTCCCGCGGTCAGTGCCAGCAAAAAGCCGTAGACACGAACGCCCCAGCCGGTGGGGCCATGGAGGAACGCCAGCAGGCTGACCAGCCCGGCGCCCATGAAGCCGAAACGCTGGAGCCAGCACAGCGGACAGGGCTCGAGGCCCATGACGTGCTCCATATAGAAGGCCACGCCGAGCAACCCGGCACAGACCAGAAAAACAACTGCAAACACCCATCTGCCAGCCAAAACAACACCCTCGGAATGAAGACTTGAAGCTCAGAGACCCGTCACTTAACCCTAAACCCCGGGGAACTTCAAGCGCTTGTGGGCGGTGGCAGTCAGGCAATGCGGGAAAAGAAATCGTCGGGCTGGCTTCGTTGATCGCGGGCGGTCGCCTCGGCATCATCCCAGCCCGCTTCCCAGGCGGCTATCACCACATCGCCCCGATACGGACAGCGACTCTTCGCCATGCCCATGGAGGCCGCCAGGTGGCCCTGACGGTAGGCCTTGTTCAGCGCCTCCACATCCCAGCCGAGCTTTATGTCCCTTGCCATACCGGTATCCTCCGTAATCCCGTTGCACCAACGCTAGCAAGGGCCTGCTCCACTGACAAACCGATATCCGGGTTCTGTGCAGCAGGTCCCTGTCGGGCTGTGACGGAGGCCGAACTCCGCGCTCAGGATCTCAGATAGTCGGCCAGGAACTGCTCGAACGCTTGGGTATCGTGGGCTTCCATCTGCGCCTGCTCGGCGAGGGAATCCCGGCTCATTGCCCGGAACGCGTCCAGCACATCCGGAGCCATCGTCTCGTTCCGCAAGGTCTGCTGGTGGCGAAGGGACATTTCCATCACCCAGTCCCGGTGTCCCAGGCCGGACGAACGCATGGCATCCAGTACCCGGTTGGAAGGCACACCGTTTGCCAGGCTCTCTTTCTGGGCCGCCAGGGCCGTCGTGTAGCTCTCGGTACCCGTCCAGTCATCGAGCACCTCGGCCAGCGACTCCAGGCGGTCCAGCAGCCCGGAGGCCGCCTCCATCGCCGGAATCCTGCCTGCTTCCTGGCACAGGGTCAGGCTGGCGTCGCGGCCCCGGGCCACGACATCCTTGTAGTTGTCGTCCAGGCGTTCACATTCGGCGTCACCGATCCGGGGCGAATCCGACAGCAGACAGTCCAGCAGGAACAGGTCAAGAAAATCGATCTGCTCCCGGTTCACGCCTAACGGCGAGAACGGATCCAGGTCCAGGCACCGCACTTCAATGTACTCCACACCACGGGCCTCCAGCGCCTGGATCGGCTTTTCTTCCCGTTCGGTGGTGCGCTTGGGACGAACGGCACTGTAGTACTCGTTCTCGATCTGCAGGACGCTGGTATTGATCTGGATGAACTCATCGCCACGGCGGGTGCCGATCGCCTCGTAGGGCGGCCAGGTAGTGTGAATGGCACGGTCCAGGGTGCGAGTGTAGGTGTCGAGTTCATTGAAGCAGATATTCAGCGAGGCCTGGGCGTTGTTGTGATAACCCAGATCCCCCATGCGCAGGGACGTCGCATGCTCGCCGTACCAGCTGCGCTCATCAAAGCGGTTGAGATCGTGATTTACCCCGGCGACAAAACTGGCGTCCAGTGCCGGGGAGGCTCCGAACAGCAGCATCAGCAGCCAGCTGCGGCGGCGGAAGTTGCGGATCAGCCAGAAGTACTGTTCGGACTTGAAATCCCGGAGGGACTGCTGGTCCCCCAGCAGTTGCTGCCACTTTTCCCAGAAAGCATCCGGCAACGACAGGTTGTAGTGCGCACCGGCAATACTCTGCATGATGCGGCCATAGCGCACCGCCAGGCCCTGGCGATAAACGTGCTTCAGGTAACCGATGTTCGAGGTGCCGTATTCCGCGATGGGAATGCTCTCGTCCCCGTCCAGTTCACAGGGCATGCTGGCCGCCCAGAACACCTCGTCGCCGAGATTCTGCTGCACAAACTGGTGGATATCCCGCAGGGACTCCAGCAACGCGTCGGTGCTGCCGCAGACCGGCGTGATCAGTTCCAGCAGGGCCTCGGAGTAGTCCGTGGTAATGCGGGGATGGGTGAGCGTGGAACCCAGCGCCTTGGGGTGCGGGGTCTGGGCGATGAAACCGTTCCGGTCAACCCGCAGGCCTTCCTTCTCCACGCCCTTGAGAAAGCCGTGCCACTCCGATTTTGAGAACTGCCGAAATAACGAATGGCGGGATTCAGCCATGGTTGACTCCTGCTGCGACCGCCCCGCTCGTGACGGGGCCGTCGGTGAACCTGATGATTGAAAGTTTAGCTTCCGTCCTTGCGGGCCGAGGCAAGCGCCTGGGCCAGGGCACCGGCCATTGCGCCCTGGGCCGGCTTCTGACCCTTCGGCGCCCGTTTCTGGCGCTGGCCGGAACGGTTATCGGAACGGCCACGGCCGGATGAGGCACGGGAATCATTTTTCTCACCGGGCTGGTCGTCCATACGCATGGACAGGCCGACGCGCTTGCGTGGGATATCCACTTCCATGACCTTGACCTTGACGATGTCACCGGCCTTGACCACTTCCCGTGGGTCCTTGACGAAAGTGTGGGACAAGGCGGAGATATGCACCAGTCCGTCCTGGTGAACACCGATGTCCACGAAGGCGCCAAAGTTGGTCACGTTGGTAACCGAACCTTCCAGGATCATACCCGGCTTCAGGTCGTTCAGGGTTTCCACCCCTTCCTCGAAGCTGGCAAAACGGAACTCCGGACGCGGATCCCGGCCGGGTTTCTCCAGCTCGGCAATGATATCCCGGACCGTTGGCAGCCCGAACTGTTCTGTTACGTAATCCTGCGGATTCAGACCACGCAGGAACGCGGAATCACCGATAATATCTTCCACTTTCCGGCTGTTCCGGGCGGCAATCGCCTCCACCACGCCGTAGGCTTCCGGGTGCACCGAGGAGCGGTCCAGCGGGTTTTCACCACCGGCAATCTTCAGGAAGCCGGCTGCCTGTTCGAAGGTACGATCCCCCAGGCGCGTCACTTTCAGCAGCTGCTTGCGGTTGGTGAACATGCCGTTCTGGTTGCGGAAATCGACAATGTTCTGGGCAATGCTCTGGTTGAGGCCGGAAACCCGGGACAGCAGTGGCACCGAGGCGGTGTTCAGGTCCACACCGACACCGTTTACACAGTCCTCCACAACCGCATCCAGGCTGCGGGACAGCTGGACCTGGGAAACGTCGTGCTGATACTGCCCGACCCCGATGGATTTCGGCTCGATCTTCACCAACTCGGCGAGGGGATCCTGCAAACGACGGGCGATGGACACCGCGCCCCGGATGGTGACATCCAGGTCCGGCAGTTCCCGGGAGGCGAATTCGGAGGCAGAGTAGACAGAGGCGCCGGATTCACTGACCACGATCCGTGCCAGCTTCAGTTCCGGGTAGCGCTTGCACAGATCCGCCACCAGCTTCTCGGTCTCCCGCGAGGCGGTCCCGTTACCGATGGCCACCAGCTCGATCCCGTATTCCCGGCACCAGGTGGCCAGCTGCTCGATGGACTGGTCCCACTTGTTCTGGGGCGCATGGGGGAAAATCGCACCGTGACCCACCACCTGACCGGTGCCGTCAATCACTGCCACCTTGACCCCGGTGCGCAGCCCCGGGTCCAGGCCCAGGGTCGGACGCGGGCCGGCAGGTGCCAGCAACAGCAGATCCTTCAGGTTGGCGGCAAACACGTTGATCGCCTCGGTTTCCGC
>Ga0114984_1000806_pt1 | contig 11838 bp, 12 predicted proteins | sample Shrwel1BS1Day1_FD_96987 | JGI IMG/M metagenome (GOLD analysis project Ga0114984, IMG submission 96987) | Subsurface microbial communities from deep shales in Ohio, USA - Utica-3 well 1 S-1-Day1 | ecosystem: Environmental > Aquatic > Deep subsurface > Shale gas/oil reservoir > Produced water/Flow... | reverse complement strand
TTCATGCACTTGGGCACGACCCCGGCGTACACAAAACCTTCGACAGCCAGCAAGGCCGCGATGGTGTCTTCCTTCTTCTGAGCCAGAGCCTTTTTCAGCGCCTCCGCTCCCATCGCTTGCGCCAAGCCCACCTCGTTGGCCAACGCATCCAACTCGCTCTTGGTCAGCAGGTTCAGGAACTCCTTGTTGAGCTTCCAATGCGCCCCCAAGTCCACAGACAGGATGTTCAAAGCCTCACGCAGCTTCGATTCCTCAATCTCCTTGAAGGCAGACGCGGCCATCGCGGAAAGCATCTTGTGTACGGCATCCATCGATGCCTGCCCCACCAACTCTGATGCCCCCTTGAGGCTGTGTGTCATCAAGCCCTTTGTCTCCACACCTGAGACTGCCTGGAACACCTCTTTGAGCTTGTTGGCATCGATGTGGCGCGAATAGCCGCTCATTGCCAAGCTCACCAGCATCCTCAACGCCACCTCTGGCTGAGCAAAGGTCACCTTCGCGGCGATCTTGCGCCACGCATCGACGCGGTATTCCTTGACCTTCGTGCTAATTACGTTGGCCGCTGCGGTGGGCTTTGTCTTTGTCTCACCACCGCCAGCGCTGTTGACCACGGCCTTCGATGTGCTGGCTGCGCCTGCCTTGGCCGGTGCTGCCGCCCCCTTCGACCCCACAGCCTTGATGTGGGCCGACACCATCTTGAGGTTGCAGGCTGTGTCGAAGCACAGGCCGCGCTCGACTTCACCCACAGAACCGGGCAGAGCCGAAATGCTGGCCCCGTAGTTCGCGCATCCCTTGCAAGCCTCGAACTGCTCCGCACCGACAGCGCCCTTGCCTTCCTTGAGGATGCGAACGGGATGCACTGCCGAGTCAGCCTTGAGGATCACCACCTTGGGCACTTCCTCTGCCAGTTCTGTCGCCATCGTGTTGAGCTTGCCCTGGGTCTTTTCCTCGAAGCACGAAGGGTTGGTACACACACCGGCTTGAACCACTTCCGAGAACAGCGCCCTCTGCTGCGCCGAGTTGTACGGGCATTGGGCACAGTCAGCCGTGTTGAAGCAAGCGGCGGTCAACTCATTAGCCATTGCCGCGACCTGCTTTTTAAGTTCAGCAACAGGCAAGTTGTGGGAGATGATTTTTTCCAGCGCACCGTTTTGCTTGTTCTGCGGCACGGAGGCCAGCAACTCGGCGTGGCCGAGGGAAATGGCCCGCTCGGTCAGCGCCTTGCGGCACTCAGGCGTCAGCAGCATCAGGCCCAGGCGACGGTTGAGCTTGGTCATCGTCCAGCCCAACTGAGCGGCAACTTCCTCCTTGTCGCCCTTGGCGCGAACCAGCAGCCGGTGAGCCGCCTCGGCTTCTTCTGCACCCGACATGGCCGCACGATCCGTGTTTTCGATCAACGAAAGCACATCCTCGTCTGCATCGTCACACTCACGCGCCAGGGCCGGGATGCTGCCTTCCAGGCCAAACACGGTTCGGGCAGCACGAACACGGCGCTCACCGGCAATGATGCGGAACGTCCCATCAGGCAGGGGGCGCACCAGGATGGGTTGCGCCACGCCAGAGGCACGGATCGACTCAACAAGCTCGGCCATCTCAGCTTCGTCAAAGTGGACGCGGGGATTGCGGCCAGCGACCAATTTGTCGAGTTTGACAATCATGGGAGTGCCCATGTTGATTTCGTTCGTGTTCATTTCGTTAATCTCCGTTGTCACACCTGTTTGGCGTGGTCAGCAATCGACCTTGCGTGACTCAAATGTATTAGCCAATTTAATTCCGTGCAACTTCACTCCCTGCCCACCAATCCCATATCAAACCCAGGCCATGACACTCAGGCCAGCCTATATAAGAAGCCCCTCAATCACAAATCACATACTCAATACGAATACCCAAACCGTCACCGCGAAACGAAAAAAAGAACCCGACAGAAAATCTGTGCGGGTTCTTGGGGGTGGGGAACAATCCGTCAACGAGTGACGAATTGAAGCAGGACGGCCTGCGGTTTCAGAGGATCAGCCCTTCCTGGACTGTTCATGCCTGCGCGAAGTAGTCCTCAGGGACGTACACCACAGATTGAGCCACTTCATCTCGTGAGGCCTTGACGCCTGCTCGTGACCAAACACCGGATTCGTCCACCGTGTACGATTCGCCATTGGCGTGCGCAACGGTATCACCTGGCTTAGCCACATACACACGCACCGTTGCCTTGTCCGACAGATTCACCGCATATACATCCGAGCAATAACCGACAATGCGGAAATCACACTGGAATTGAGCGAGAGAATAGATTGACTTGGCAATCGTCGGATAACGCTTGAACAAGCGGCCCGCCGCATTTTTCACACGGTCAGCATATGCCTTGAGATTGTCTGCACCGTAGCGATTGCCCTCGTAGTAAACGACCACATGATCACCTTGACGCTGCGCAACGATCCCTGATGCCCGGTCGATTTGCGCATCAGGCCCAGAGCCTTCACGCGGAACCACCACCCAGGCAAATTCGCCCTTGGAACCCAAGCGCTCACCTGCTGCTTCCTGGCTTGTCTTGATCAAGTCATCGACCCGATCACGAGCTTGTGCGTAATCCGTGAAGTGGTGCTCCACAGGCAAGCGCGCATGCCCATCCCAAAACAGCAAGTCCCAGCCTTGGCCCGCAGTTGGCGTGAGCTTCCAGAAGCCCTTGGATAGCTCCTGCAAGCTGTGATGAGGCTTTGTGCGAGCCTGCAACGCCAGCTTGACGACAAACTCATACTTGTCCTGCCATGCGATAGCCTCTGGGATGCAGCGCACCAAGCGGTCCACAGCTCCACGCGCCTCAGCCTTCGCCAAAATTTCTGGCTTGGCCTGCTCCACAACCCGCCATTCGTTGATCTCAACGGCGGTGCCCACGGACTCGAACACCTGCATTGCTTCGCTGAGCAAGCGGTGATCTTCACCATCGAGCCGCGGCAGCAACGTGTTGCACACCTGCAGCAAGTTGGCCACGCTCATTGTTTGACGACGAAAATCGAAATTCATGTTGCTTATCTCCTGTGTAAAAGGCTCGTACAGAAAGCACGAAACAACCTTGCGTCCTGTGATGCGCTGCACCGGCGCGTAAACGCGGAGATAGGCAAAGAAAAAACCCCGCGAGCAAGAAGCATCGTCGGGGTTTAGGGGGGTGGTTTAATCAGGCAGCCATTTGCTGGCTTGATTGGGACCGCATATTTTGCAGCCAGGTGATTTTCATGGTCTCCATCGCTTTCATCGAATCCGAGTTATCGATGTACTTGCCTTGGAGTTGCCAGATGCCATTGCCCAGGGAGGTAGCTGTGACGCCTTCTACCAGGGCGTTGGGCTGACCATCGGTCAACACTCGCTTGTTTCGAGAGAAACGCCACTCGCTGTTGATGGATGCTCTCTGAATCGTACGCCAGTTCGTCTTGATGCGAACCCAGCACGGCCCTTGTGTGATCACGGAAAGCATTTGTGCTCCTGTCTTGCTGGCTTCACTGCGAAGCTCAGTCCTTGCAAGGCAGAGATGGCTTGCAAGGGTCATCATTTCCATCCAAGATCGTTACGCGAACATCGCCCTGCTCTCAACCCTCCACGGAAGGACACAACATGCCCACCGTCAAAGAGAAGTTGTTATTCGCATCCGCACTGAGTCTTGCAATAGCCAGCCAATCAATTAGTGCTCAGCCCGCAATCGTGCCACCTATGCCATTGTGCACAGACGCAAGCCTATATAGCTCCGGAACGTGCATTACACCACTTCCAGAACATTGCACTGACCCAAGCCAATATGACTCAGGCAAATGCATTCCACCTTTAATTCCTGCGCCAAGGCATGACGCACCAGATAAATATAATTCTCCTGAATCTTGCGAATCATGCGGCACGCAAACTGCGTCAATAACGATTGACAAATACGGACGAATTGCCTCATGCCGTGGTCGTGGATGTTCTCTATTGCGTAAAGAATGTAAAACCTCTTATGGCAACACCAACACTAAATCAAACGCCAATTCACCAAAACCTCAACCTGCTTCGCCTGTTAATCAGCCGCAACCCAATTCAACGCCACAAAGCAATAACAAATGCTACACGTTAAGTTCCCATGGTGGACCTGGAACCTTAACCGCTGACTGGAATTTCTACTGCGGAGAAAATGCTTATCAGATCTGCTGGGACACAGCGGAAGCCAAAAATAAATCATGGGGGGGACAACTTGGCGCACCATATCACTTCTGCAGTGAGCGCAAATGATCCTCTTCAAAGTCCCATAGAGCTCTTCATCTTCAGAAAGAAGATCTCGTGCAGCTCATCGAAGCTCTTGCCCCACAACACTGGCTGCGTGTCCCTGACCTCCTTCGCCATCGGTATGGCGGTCTTGTCGCAGTTGCCAGCTTCCTGGATGGCATTCAGCTCACCCGTATCCAAGGCACGCTTGAGTGCCGGACGAATCTCTTTGAACTTCTGAATCTTCCAGTCCGCAATGACACCCTTTTCCTCATTGAGCATGAAATTGGCAGTCGTCATCATGGCACTGCGCCTAAATAGCGCTACCGCTGCGCCATTATTGTTTTGCAACTGCATTAACTGCGCAGTGAACGAATAAATAAATTCACATCTGATAATTTGAAATGTCTTCGGGTGCAATTGGGCTGCAATACTTTGATTTCCAACCAACAACGCACCCAATATCAGCGCTTTACCCCAAATAGCCTTCATGCCCGCGCCCCTTGGCTGTGCACCGCGCCCATGCGATCCAGTGCCGCCTCGAGTTTGCGCTGCTTGACATTGAACTGACGGCAGAACTGGTTGCGAGACAAGCCGCTGGTGCGCCACTTCTCGACCAGAGCACGAGCATCCTCCTGGCGCTTGCGGCGCTCCTCCCTGGCCAAGCCAATGCGCCCCAGCACGTCATACACGTCCAGCCCAACCACATCAGCGAATTCCTCATCCGTCTTGGTCGACGCCTCGAACCGCTTGAGAAGCTTGGCCCGCTCCTTTTGAGCCGGCCCGTCACTGGTCGGCCCGCCACGGCTGTCCATCATGTTCAACGCCTTGACCGCCTTGTCCCGCTCTGTGACAGTCACACGCCCGGCAGGCTTGCCGTCGATGCCCACCCGCTCGTCGAGCTTGAGCAGCGCTTCCAGGTACGCCCGCTGACGCACCCGCCTGCCGATGGCCGCCTCAATGATCTTTCGACCGAATTTGCCGTCCAGAGCCTTGTGCACTTCCTTGTCGATACCCACCCGTAGGGGCAGCATCACCTCACCGAAAGTTGCAGGGAACTTCTCTTTCAGCAGCTCCACGCAGGCGCGAACCATCGCACCACTTTCCGTCTCCACTCGTTTTTGATTTGTCACTGCCGATCTCCTCCACCGGTATTCAGTTGGTCCCACTCTCCGGCGGCCAATTCGTATCACCATCACAATCGGCTTGAGCAACCTTGCATGCCCTCAAGCCTTGCAGCGCACCGAATGGTACGGGACAGCCAGCATTTCAGGCCTGGCCAACCACCTAACTACAGGGGGGCGCCCCACAACTCGTCACAGCCGCACGAGCTGGGCAATCCTCAACTGTTGCCCGCCGCACTCGCCCCAGACTGCTGACGCGCCTTCATCAAGTCCACTGCCAGCGTTACCTTCTTGCTTATCAAGGACAGCGCAAACCGCTCCAGGCCGAACTCCTCGATCGCAGCGTTCACCGCGCGCTCCAAAGCCGCTTCCTCTTGCGCCTTCGTGTGACGGCGCTCCACCTGTGCACCTGCAGCACCTTTCTCTGCAAGTCGGCGCTCCAGGCGGCCGAGCAGATCTGTGGCCCGGCGATCCCAGTCTTTCACCAGTTGCCGAGCTGAGGATGCCCGAATGATCTTGCGGGCCTCCCCCAACTCCTTCTTCGCTTCCGCCAACAACTTGTTGTCGCTCATTTCCGTCCCAATCCATTTTCTTCGTATCGCACGTCCTGGCCAACACAAGACCAGACGACAGCCAGGCATCAGCCTTCGCTTTCAGCCATCTCCAGTGAACACACCTTGCTGATCAGGTAACCGACACCGGAAATCTTGTGCTCGTGTTTCGGCGCCCAGCTTTGCAGGTGCGCTCGCACAGCGCGATTGAGGGCCTTGGGGGCGCCATCGTCCGTGAACCCATCCAGGAACGTCATGCTTGCCTTGGGCAAATCGTTCCCGTAGAAGATCGCGCTGGCCAAGTCAGTGTAGACGTTGCCCCGCTTGAACTCCTCAGGAATCTCCTCCCATGGAGCCAGCAGTCGTTCAGTGCCGAACGCCTCGTCAACCGGCGTCACACAGTCCAGGTCACCTCTGGTCAACTCGTATGCCATCACACCTGCCTCCGCCTTGTCTACCTGCTCAATTCGTCACCGCGGTACTGCGGTGCGACTTCTCTGCTTCGCTCTCGAAGATTCGCTTGCCCGGGTCGTTCTGACTTTCGACCCACACACGCCACCCGTGCGTCGCCAGCATCTCCCCGGCCTCGAGCGCCTTGCGCCTCTCCATCGGGTTATCCGCGCAGCTCGTCACTTTCGTGAACATCGCCGGATTGCCCACCACGTACTTCAGGTTCCACATCTTCTTGGACACTCTCACTCTCCCATGCCACCTTGTGGCGCCACCATCACTTCACCTGGCCGACGGCAGCGTGTCTTCAAAGCGCTGATGCTGCTCTCCATGCACGCGCAACAGGCCTGCGTTTTCACAGTGCCTCATCTGCATACGCAATGCAATGTTGTTGCCCACCCCCAATTGGTGGTTCAACCACCCCACGCAGTGCGAATCGTGGGTCTCATGACAGGCCATGACGCGAAGCGGGCCTGAAAGGTTGCTGATGTCTGCTGGTTTGGCAATCGTTGATGCCAGCCCATGGTGCTTCGTCTCACAGTAGGTAGGTATCTCGTGCGGGTCAACGCCCACGCGTCACGGGCACTTCTTGCACTGCGCCGTCCGCTTGAGCCTCCATGCACCCCCGCCCTTGCCCTGCTGTTCTTCGCTCATGGTTCCAACCTGCTCTTCGATCTGTTTGGCATCGTAGCGTTTACATAAACGGATGTCCAATTGGCCCCCACCACACGCCTTTTGACCATGAAAAAAACCCAGTCGAATCCAAAGGACTCGAGCTGGGTTTGGGGGTTGGTTATCCGCTCTCCTTGTGGGAGGGCAGCGTCAAGCCGCGCGTGGCGTCTCGACCGTCAAGATGGTGCTGATGGCACCTGTAGCTGTTGCTCCGGCAAATTCTTCGCCGTCTTCATGCACGAGTCGGTCCAACCAAAGAACCTCTCCACCCTCGACAGTGCGTCTGCCAAGGATTCGTGCTGTGGTCACCACTGAACGACCAGACCGTTTGAGGCTGATCATCTCGTCGCCCACTTTGACCACCGTTGCCGAAGCCTTTGTGGATCCAAAGCGTGCGTTTGCACTGACATTGCTCATGTTGCGCAGCCTCCTTATGCTGCTTTTTTCATCTGCGTGCGAAGGTCATGCATCGACAACCCTTTGCGCTCGGCCAGGTCTTGAATGAACCGTCCGATGATCGTGTCCATGTGCATGAACTCACTTGCGTCAAACGTCGGACTGGCCCAGTCAAGCGCCTCGTCGAGTGCTGCACCCTTGAAGGCCACCATCTGCGCCAGGTAGTCGTCTGCAGAACCTGCAATGTGCACGTACTCCACGTCCACATCGTGTGCAGTTTCAGGCCGCAGCGCGCGGGCAATTGCTTGCCGTTCTGCCTTGGCCGTGAACATCCGAGCACCCAAAATCACGCTCTGTGTTTCCGGCAGGTTGAGGCCTGCCTGTGTCACACCGAACGTGGCCATGACAACCGCTTGATCACCCTTGCGGTACCTGTCCCTCAAAAGCTCGTAGCGAGCCTGGATGGACATACCGCCGTGGATCACAAGAGGCTTGACGCCGCACTCAGCACCAACACGTCGAGCCAGGAGCTCAGCGAGGTCAGGGCTTTGCACGAACATCAGCGTCTTGCGATTTTGTTCGGTCATCTGCACCGCGCGATCGATCAGGTATTGCTGCTTACTCGTCAGACCGCTGAAGCGATCGTTGACGTGCTTGGCGGCCATCTGTGGGACGTTCAAGGCCCTCAACACAGCCTGGAAGCGCATGAGGACGACCATGAGACTGCGCTTCTGGTCGACCGCCCCTTTACTGAACCATTGAGCGAACTCGTCGCACACTGTCAGGTAGTGAGACAGGTGCTCTTCAGTCCATTTCAGGTTGGTGATCTTCTCGACCGCTTGGGGGATCTGCACATACTGCTGCACATCCGGCTCCGACACGACACGCCTCTTGATGAATGGCGCGATCATGGCTCGGTACTCGCCCACGTTCTTGATCGATGGGATCTCACGCTTTGCCCCCTCTCGCAAGGTCTCGGCAAACTCGTTCGTCACCCAGGCCAATTCCACGTACTTCTCGATGAATTTTTCAATCCCTCGTTGAGCGTACTCGACTGAGTTCACGTGGCTGGCTTCAAGGTAAGGACCGTGATAGCCCCAGGGCTGTTCAGCGACCCCATCACCACCAACGTAGCAAAGGATCGGCAGCATGTCCCGGGGCGTGTTGGGCACCGGTGTACCCGAAAGCACGTATCGCCTTTTGGCCGACACGCGCCAAAGAGCCCTGCTTCTCTGCGACGTTGGATTGGAGAGGTATTCCCCTTCGTCCGTCACAGCCAGGCCAATGCGTCTACGCAGCTTGTGAGCATAGGTCACCACACGCTTGGATGCCTTCTTGCCTTCTTGCCCCTCGTCATCTTCAGCCACCTCCTGCCCAATGCCCATTCGGAGCAACTGGTTGGAGATGATGTTGATGCGCGTCAGGTCGTTGAGGTCCTCAGGCTTCTTGATCACCTTCCAAAGCTTGCGATCCAGGCCCAGGCGCTCGATCTGATCGACGAACTCCGGAACCAGGTAGGCCTCGGTGGTCACCAACCCGCGCTTCACTCCGCTGAGCAGTATCAGAGATACGGCCAGCCTCGTCTTGCCCGTGCCCATTGCCCAAGCCACGATAGCACCACGCGGGCCCATCATCAGCTCGACCAGGTCCCGACGCTGGAAGCCCCAACTGAGAAAGCTCAGCTCAGGCATCCGCGCAAGGCGAGCCTCCCATCCTTTGGCCTGTTCGACAAATGCTGCCGACTTGCCAGGGTAGAGAGACACCCAACCGGAATCACCTTGAACCGGCACAGTCTCAAAGAGCGTGTCCAGTTCCTCGAAGTTGACGACGAATTTGGTCGCCCCCAAGTCAAGCTCGAAGCGATCCCCGTCCGTCCTCTTGAACTCGACTTCCACACCGCCTTTGATGACAGGTGAGGTCCAGCTGCTCTTGTCGATGATCACCGTCTTGCGTGCCACAGCCTTGATCGTGCTTTGACCCGCAGACTTCTGCCACACCGTATGTGCCATCGGAGTGATCGCCCTTTTGAGGCTGTTCACACGCATGTTGAGATACCCCCAAAAACCTGGCAGTACCTCGACCTTGGCATCCTGCTCCTCAATCAACGCAATCAAGGCGTTGACCGATTCAACCGGATTGCTCTGCAGCAGGTGTGTCTCGATAGAGAGCTTGCCTTGACCCGAGTAGCGGTACCCGTGCGGCAGTCGATGCTCCCTCGTGCTGACGATGCGCTTGCCAAGAATGGCATTGAGCACACGCGCTTGTGTCCAGCCGCAAGAGAACTTGAGCTTGATGCGTCTGCCATCGTGCCCAAACTTCACCAGCTTGTCACCCGTGACTGGCATCGTGATGGATGGCTCAGACTCGTCGAGTCCTTGCACCCTCACCTTGCGATCCCTGCTCACCCTCAAGCCAAGACTTGAGAGTTTGGGCAGACTGGACAGGTCCTCGATGCACTGGTGCACGATAAGTTGACGCGGGCCTTGATGTGCGCCAAAAACCAGCACGCTCACCTCAACCTTGGCTCCTTCATCTTCGAAGCTGCCTGACGGCAAATCGAAGCGCGCCATCAGCCGAGACACGTCCTCGTCAGCAAGGTCTTCGACTGTGCATGGGTCTTCATGAACCTTCACTGCGACAGTGCGGGGCACAAGGGCCACGACAGCCATGGCGCAACTCAGAGCTTGAGCGATCGCATAGTAGTCACTCTGCGCCGATGTCCCCGGGCCGAGCTTGCCATGCGTGTTCAGACCGAATCCTTGCATCAACACACTGTCCAGCCTGAGGCTGAACGGAGGGTTGATCAACGCCACGCTCCAGCCCTTTGCACGAATCGTCTCCATGCCGGCCTTGTGGAAGTGACACTCAAAGCCCGCGGCCTCGAACACCTCCTGGACGGCGGCAATCGCGTCGGGATCGGTATCAACCCCGCCAACGACGTGCTTTGCTGGATCACAAAATTGCAGGAGGCGTCCGCTTCCCACACTGTTGTCGAAGACGCCCACTTTGGCACCTTCGTCCTTGCTGAAGATGTCATCCATCTCCTGCTTGACCAGATCCCACATGAACGCTGCAACAGCGTCCGGTGTGAAGAATTGGCCTTGATGCTGGCGGCGCGCTTCGTGCAGGCCTGCCAAGCTACCCGGATCTGCTGTCAGCATGCCCAGGCTCAATGCACCCCGTAGAGGTGCGTACCAATCGTTTTTCATGTCCTTCTCCTCACCAACAGCCGACACGGCTTGTCGGCATTGATGGTTTGTGGATTCAGTACCGCGTATCGGTCAAAGCCTCGGCACCGTATGTGGCGATGAATTCGTGGAACTTGTCGCCCAGATCGCCCAAGATTTCGTATGTGACCGATTTTAGGAAGGTCACCATCTGCACCGAACCAAGGTCGATGCGCTGTCGAGATTTCACCTCGTCGTAATGGCCCATTCTTCTCACGTAGTCCCCGAGCTTCATTGCTGAAACTGGATCCTCCGCCCACACACAAAAAGCTTGAAGAGCCGTTACCGTCTCTCTGATCCAGTTGAATGTGTTGTACGAATATTCCCAACCCCCCTTGAACCTCGGCTCAGCATGTGCGCTTTGCTGCAATTCAATTCGGTTGGTCTTTCGCACCGGTGCGTTGTTGCGCAAGCCCAGCTTTGTCACAAGCGTCCTGGCCAACTGTTTGTAGCCCAGCTCGACTCCTGCTTGACCGCCGTACTTCTCGTCCAAAAACAGCCATAGGCGATCAGGGTCGAACTCTTCGTCTTTGCCCATGATCTCGTTGCTTTCGCGCTCGATCGACAGTTTTCCTCCCGCTGGCGCAAACTGACGCTCGGCCATGCGGTAGATCGAATCGATCAGAGATTCACGGGTCTCCTTGAGCATGAAGTGACCATTGAAACTTGCTCCCAATCCATGGCCAATTGCCATGAATCCGAAGCTCTGCTTCGATAGTGTGTCCATCCGCTCTTCTGCGTCCTTCACGGCGCCGGCGTATGCGCGCCAAAAGTCCGTGAATCCAGGCTTGAGCGGTTCAGCAGTCACCTCGACCTCTACAGGCTCTGTCACCGTGTCCACAACCTCAGCAACGTCCGAGAACGATCCTGCGTCGCCTTGGATGACCGCACGCTGTGAGCCGTCTTCCTGAGGCTCAAGAACAACTTCCGATCCATTGAGTTCCTGGCCGCCCGTGAAATCCACCTCGAACAGGTTGACCTGTGTCTCTGTCTTGTCTAAGTTCATTTTTCCAATCTCCTGGGTGTGTCAGCAAACAAGCTGCTGACTCGTGATGGATGGGCCGCCTAAAAGGCGTCCTTGCTATGCCCAGGGTCAGGTTCTGCACCGGCCAAGATTCCCGGCCCATCCCAATGAAAAAAGCCCCGGCAATCACAGAGTGAAATGCGCAGGGCTTAGGGGGGTGGGAATGCTTCAGGTGA
>Ga0114984_1000804_pt1 | contig 11852 bp, 10 predicted proteins | sample Shrwel1BS1Day1_FD_96987 | JGI IMG/M metagenome (GOLD analysis project Ga0114984, IMG submission 96987) | Subsurface microbial communities from deep shales in Ohio, USA - Utica-3 well 1 S-1-Day1 | ecosystem: Environmental > Aquatic > Deep subsurface > Shale gas/oil reservoir > Produced water/Flow... | reverse complement strand
GCCCCGCAAGCGCCGTGCGTTCGCAGAAAAATCTTCAGCGGCGCCACGTTTTCTTCAGAAATGACCCCGGAACCAACTTTTTATTCATTGCGACTCAGCTGCGCCACCGGGCAGGTAGATCTGAATGGTCTTGGGCGTAGCGCTCATGCCGCTTCCTGGTGGGCAAGACCGCGCACGTCGATCTGGCCGGTGACGGCGGCAGAGATGAGGGCGGAGCGGCGTTCTCGCAGTAGTTCAATGGATAGAACGGCTTCATCGACGAGTGCGTCGAACTCGCGCATCAACTTCTGCAACTCTCCAAGTATCGTCTGCTGCTCGGAGTAAGGTGGGACTGCCACCCATATGTCGCTGAGCGTGCCGATATTGATCACGTCCATGGTGCCACCACGGCTGAGTACCGAGAACTGCTCAAAAGTTACAGTGCTTCGCAGTACCTCAGCCAAGTAGTTCGGCGACACCTCATCAACCACTCGAAGTCGAATGAGCCGCGGATTGATGATCCCTGGCTCGGCGCTTTCGGGGACAACGGCTATCTTTCCAAAGGTTCCCACACAGCTGATCAGCACGTCACCTTCTTGAGTCGCATACTGGGCAAGCTGCGCAAACGTGGCTTCGTCAATGTAGTAATCGCCTATTGAGAAATCGCCAGGAATGACCTGCTCTTGACCGTAAACACGGTAGCCAGAGCTGGCATACATGTCCTTGGTCAGCGCAGATCCAAATGGTCCAGCCTTGATGTCAGAGGCGAGGAACTTGAGGCGCACAGCCGACCAATGCTCCGGCACCTCCCCCAACCACTCGACGCCCGAATCCTTCATGGGCACCGACGGATCCAGCCCCTTGGTCACGGCATGGGAGATGACGGCCTGGCGCTTTTCCTTGAGCAGGGTGATGAGCTGTTCTTGCTCGGCCACCAGGGCGTCGATCTTGGCGGTTTCGCGGTCGAGAAAACTTGCGATGGCTTTCTGCTCTTCGTTGTACGGAGGCAGTAGAACCGTCATCCCAGCAACATCTCCCATGTAGACACCAGCTTGGGCGGCACTCTTCGAGCGACCGACTAGTTGCTCTTGGAAAAACTGCGACTGTGTGACGAAGTAGAAGAACTTGGGGAAATGATCATTCCGCAGCCGAATGAAGCAAACGCTACGCTGAAAGGCGATTGGCTCATTCTGCTCAAATACGCAGCATCGACCGAGCGTACCAACGATGGTCAGTAGTAAGTCGCCTTTTCGGGGGAAACCATTCGACGTAATCTCCTCGTGGTCAGATTCAGAAATCAAGCTTTCCGATTCGCCCACGTCAAGCTGGCCGTCGAGAACATTCTTAGCGCTAAGCAGCGGGAGCCCATCACTGACCCGAGCATAAGTGCCGTGAGTGCCATCCTTGATTGCGGATATCAAACGCGAAAATCGAACAGCCTGCCAGTGCTCAGGCACCTCTCCCAGCCACTCCACCCCACTGTCCTTGTATGCCAGATACCTCGGAAAGCTCATGCCGACAGCCCCTTGATCATGTCCAGGATGCGGTCGGTAGTGCGCTTGAGGTCTGCGTCGATCTCGGCCAGCGGGCGCGGCGGCTTGAACACATAGAAGTGCCGGTTGAACGGGATTTCGTAGCCCACCTTGGTCTTGTCCGGGTCGATCCAGGCATCGGGCGCATGGGGCAGCACCTCGCGCTTGAAGTAGTCGCCCACGTCTTCGGTCAGGGGCACGTTCTCGGTGTCGCGCAGGGCCGAGTCGGGCTGGGGCTTGCCTTTTAGCTTGCCTCGCTCACCCAGCAGCACCTTGCCCTCGGCATCGCGCAGCGGGCGCTCCACGGTGATGGTGTGGTAACCAAACGCCTCGTTGTCAAAGATGCGGCTGATGGGCTTGCCGTCTTCGTCGCTGGCCTCCTCAAAGCGACCAAACAGCCGGGTGATGTGGTCAATGTGGGCGTCGCTCAGCTCCTTGCGCTTGCTGCCCAGGCTCTTGCGCATCTTCTGCCACATGCCGCTGGCGTCGATCAACTGCACCTTGCCTTGGCGGGCCACCGGCTTGCGGTTGCTGATGATCCACACGTAGGTGCCGATGCCGGTGTTGTAGAACATGTCGTTGGGCAGACCCACGATGGCCTCGACCAGATCGTTCTCCAACACGTAGCGGCGGATCTCGCTCTCGCCGCTGCCTGCGCCGCCCGTGAACAGGGGCGAGCCGTTGAGGACGATGCCGAAGCGGCTGCCGCCATCCACAGCTGGGCGCATCTTGCTGAGCAGGTGCAGCAGGAAGAGCATGGAGCCGTCCGACACGCGGGGCAGGCCAGGGCCAAAGCGCCCGTCAAAGCCACGCTGTTCGTGCTCCTTGCGCACTTCCTTCTCGACCTTCTTCCACTCCACGCCAAAGGGTGGGTTGGCCAGCATGTAGTCGAACTTCTGGTGCGGATGGCCGTCATCGCTCAGCGTGTTGCCAAAGGCGATGTTGGCCACGTCCTGCCCCTTGATGAGCATGTCGGCCTTGCAGATGGCGTGCGACTCGGGGTTCAGCTCCTGGCCGTACACGGTCAGGCGGGCCTGCGGGTTCAACTCGGCCAGGTACTCACCGGCCACGCTGAGCATGCCGCCCGTGCCGGCGGTGGGGTCGTACAGGGTGCGCACCACGCCGGGCTTGGCCAGTACCGCGTCGTCTTCCACGAAGATGAGGTTGACCATGAGGCGGATGACCTCACGCGGGGTGAAGTGCTCCCCAGCCGTCTCATTGGAAATTTCAGCGAACTTGCGGATCAGCTCTTCAAAGACCGAACCCATCTGGGCATTGCTGACCTTGTCAGGGTGCAGGTCGATCTGGGCGAACTTTTCGGCCACCTGGTAGAGCAGGCCAGCCTTGGACAGGCGTTCAACTTGGGCCTGGAACTCGAAGTGCTCGAAGATGTCTCGCACATCCTCAGAGAAGCCCTGCACGTAGGTGAACAGGTTGTGGCTGATGTTGTCCGGGTCGCCCAACAGCTTGGGCATGTCCAGCGGCGACTGGTTGTAGAACTTGTGACCCGACTTGCGCAGCAGGAAAGGCTCGGGGTTCACGCCCAGCTTGGTCTTGGCTTCCAGCTCGGCCAGCACAGCGGGCTTGGTGGCTTCAAGCACACAGTCAAGACGACGAAGTACGGTGAAAGGCAGGATCACCTTGCCGTAGTCGGACTGCTTGTAGTCGCCACGCAGGAGGTCAGCGACAGACCAGATGAAGGCCGACAGGGATTGTTGATTCATGAGGAAACCGGACAACTTTTCGCAAGCAAACGTGATCGAGTATGCCAGCCGGTCCGGGCTGAATATCAGCGTCTGTTGCGGTAGATGTACTTGTCACCTGTTGGGGCCTGGCGATTTGGCTTCGCCCGATGATTGGCAGGCTTTCGAGGAGCATTGGCAAAGATCAGATCGGCTCTGACAAAACTGGCGCTCATCAACCCGGGGCATTAGTGCCGCGCCTAGTCCTCCTGACTGAATGTCATCTCGTCCAGGTACTCGGAGCTCATTGTGCAGCCTCCACCTTCTTGGCCTTCGCCAGCGCGATTGCCTCTGCCAGCTCTGCGGGGCTGAGTTCGCCCGAGCGCATTTCCTCGACCACAGACTTGATGGTCACCTTGTGGCGGCGACGCATGGGCGGCTCCTGAGGTGTCGCAGTCACAGCGCTTACGCTCTCTCATCTCACTTGATTTTGGCCGGGTGGTTCGGCTTAACATGGTGCGGTTTGGCGCCGCACGTTATATACGTGCATCCTTGCATGCTGGAGGACCCTAAGTAATCAATGACTTACAGTCATCGGCAACGATTTCGCTGCACGAATTTCTGACACAGCTTAGCCGCGCATCCGGCGCTGCAAGTTCATCAACGCGCTGCCAATTTTGGCGTTTGCCACCTGGTCGCGCATGAGCTTGTAGTGCCCCAAGGGTAGCTGGGTTCGACGGCGTCGCTGGATCATATTCAGATCGAGGATAGTTGTGTCCTCGCGCTGATCATCGTCAGCTGGGAACTTGGCGACCCCTGCTGTCGCCCAGGCGGTCAACATCTTCTTTTCCCGCTTCCTCGACTCCTCTGCACTTAGGCGACCGGGGTTGCGCAGGGCCGGCTCGAGAATGATCCTGAAGTGCTTTGTGAACGTCGCGCGGTATTCGTAACCCAGCAGGTCTTGAAGCCTGTCCAGTGCCAAACGCTCATCCATGCAGGCACCTCGACGAAGCCGTACCTCCATGCGCACCACGTGCTCGGATGGCGGCAGGTCCGCTCCCTGATCCGTTGTCTTTAAGTAGAGCTTGGCCTGCATGAAGCTACCTCTGTTGCCGTAGATGACCTGCTCACCCGGGTGAGCCTGGCGTCGTTCCAGTGGCATGACAGGGCTGCCTACCGCATTGACCCCACCACGCGATCCGTAGCTCCACAGCGTCGCATCCTCTGGTCGGAGACGACCAGCTACAGCTTTGAAGGTTTCCTCAAGGAGCGCTGACCGGTCCTCTGTGGTGAGGGAATCCTTGGGCGACAGATCGACTGCGACCTCAAGCTCCATGACCATCGGGTTGTCGTACGTCTCGACCATGCGCACGATGTCCATCCGGGTCGGATCGTGAAGGGTCAGCATCCACATCCCGTCACGGAACTTGGGCTTGATCAGTTTGGCCGTCCCGTCAAACAAGGGTGGCACCCCAGGTTTACGGCCAACCGGCACGGTGACATAGTCGATCTTCGCGGCGAACTTCAGGCGGTCACACTGCAACAGCGGGGGAGGGGAGGACTTCTTGGGCATACAGGAGGGATTCTCGCCCAGCTGCCTCGTCGGCGCTTGTCGTCAACCACTCCCGACTTCAGGCACCCATAAGCGCGCAGTCACAGGTCCGAACAGCTACGAAGGGGTACTCCAAAATTCTCGCCCGATGGTCCGGCTGATCGCTACAATTGTCAGGTTTATCAACGACTTGCCGGTGGAGCAAACTATGGGTTCGATTCCCATCACCCCATCACCGTCCACATGGCAGTTACAAACTACCAGACGTCGGCAACTGATCCAGCCAGGCACCGATGCTTTGCCTTGCTGCTTGTTGCAGCGCTGGACCATGACGGTGTGCGTCGTCTCTCAGTGTGTGCAGGTTGATGCCGGCCTGACCCAGTTCGCTGCAGTGCCCGACCAGCCAACGTTCGATTTTGCTCGCATCGGCTTCCAGGTGAAATTGCAAACCCAGAACGGCCTGACCATAGGTGAAGGCCTGCTGGGCGCACAAGGACGTTCCAGCCAGCAGCCTGGCACCATCGGGCAGCTCAAAACGGTCACCATGCCAATGGAGCACGGGCACATTGGCCAACGGAGACAGCACCGAGTGTTGCCCATCTGCCGTCAGGGTCAAGGGCGCAAAACCAATCTCCTTGTGTCCCATGGGGCCGACGTGGGCCCCCAGCAGGCGTGCAATCAATTGCGCACCCAGGCAGATACCCAGCACCGGACGTCCTGATGCCAAGCGTTGTGCGATGAGTTGCAGTTCGCCTTGCAGGAATGGATAGACGGCTTCGTCGAATGCGCCCAAGGGGCCGCCCAACGCGATGATGAGGTCGGGCTCTGCGGCGTTGACAGACCTGAGGTCATCAACCGATGGGTCAAGGTATTGCACCTCAAACCCGCGCTCATGCAGCAGCGGTTCAAGAGTGCCAAGATCTTCAAAGTGGACGTGGCGCAGCGCCAGGGCGGTTTTCATGGGCGTGGATCAAGAAGGTGATGTGGTCGGATTGGATGGAGGCCAGTAATGGCTGTCGGGCAGGGTGCGTGGGCCGAAAATGGCCTGACCCACTCGCACGATGGTGGCCCCTTCTTCAATGGCGGCTTCAAAGTCGCCTGACATGCCCATGGACAGGTCCGTCATGTCGATGCCGTCTGGAGCCTCCTGCCTTAGTTGATCACGCAGATGGCGCAGCTTGACGAAGCAGGGTCGTACCAGAGCGAGATCGGGCGAGAAAACGGCCAACGTCATCAAGCCGTGCACGCGCAGGGACGTGAAGGCGGGCAACTGCCGAACAAACGCCAGCACCTCATCAGGGGGCAGACCAAATTTGCTGGATTCCCTGGAGGTGTTGACCTGCACCAGCACATCCAGGCCACGGCCTTCGGCCTGCAGACGTCGATCCAGCTCTTGCGCCACCCGCAAGTTGTCCAGTGCCTGAAACTCACTGGCAAAGCGTGCCACATACTTGGCTTTGTTGGTCTGCAGGTGCCCGATCACTGACCAGCGCAAATCGCTCAAGTCAGACATGGTCTCGGCTTTGCGAAGCGCCTCCTGCACCTTGTTTTCGCCCATCTGACGGCATCCTGCTGCGTAAGCGAGGCGAAGTCGGTCCTCCGGTATGGTCTTGCTGACGGGGAGCAGGCGCACCGTTTGCGGGTCACGTCCAGCCCGCTTGCAGGCCTCGGCAATGCGCCGCTGTACTGTCGCAAGGTTGTGCCGAAAATCATCAATGCTGTGAGCGGTGCAATACGTGTCTGTCGCTGGCATGGGGTCAGGCTTCAGCTTTCATGCACGTAGGTGCCGGGGGCCGGGGCCAGTTCGGCAAATGCCTGGGTGGTGACAGGGCGGGCAGGGACCAACTCGCCAGCGCGAGGTTTGAGCCATGCCATCCAGTCTTCCCACCATGAGCCCTCATGTTCTTCCGCACGCTGCAGCCAGGCATCGGGCTTGTCAGAGCGGTGGGCTTCGGCCACACGGAACCGGCGCTTGGGAGGCTTCACCACCGGGTTGACGATGCCCAGAATGTGCCCTGAGCTCGACAAAACGTAGCGTTTGCTGCCGGTGACGTGGTTGTTGATGTGGAAGGTTTGCTTCCAGGGGGCGACATGGTCGTCTTCTGCAGACACGGCATACAGCGGTTGCTTGATGCGGGCCAGGTCGATGGGCTCGCCTGCGATGGTGAGCGCATCGGGCTGGATCAGTCGGTTTTTCAGGTACAGCTGCTTGAGGTACCAACTGTGCATTGACTGGGGCATGCGGGTGGCATCCATGTTCCAGAACAGCACATCGAAAGGCGGCGGCGGTTCGCCATTGAGCCAGCCCTGTTCAACGTAATGCCAGATCAGACTGTTCGAACGCAGCAGGCGGAAGGATGTGGACATGTCCTTGCCGTCCAGGTAGCCGGTGCGGGCCATCTTGCGGATCAGGTAGTTGACGCTGGATTCGTCAATGAAGACGTTGATGTCGCCCGGCGCATGAAAGTCAACCAGCGTGGTGAACAGCGTGAGGTCTGCCACGGGCACATCTTCAGGCGCAAAGTGTTTGTTGGCCCATGCCATGTACATGCTCAGCCCTGTGCCGCCAATGCAGTAGCCCACGGCGTGTACCTTGCTGACACCACTCATGGCACGTGCGGTTTCAATGGTGGCGTGAATGCCTTCCATCAGGTACTCGTCGAAGCGGGTGTCGCGCATGGACGCATCTGGGTTTTTCCAGCTCGTGATGTAAACGTCCAGACCCTGGTCGAGCAGGTAGCGCACCATGCTTTTCTTGGGGTTGAGGTCGAGCACATAGAACTTGTTGATCCAGGGTGTGATGATGACCACTGGCTGGGCATGCACCTTGGCTTGGGTGGGTGCGTAGTGAATCACCTCCACGAGTCGGTTGCGCATCACGACTGAACCAGGCGTGGTGGCCAGATTGCTCCCGACTTTGAAATCGTCCGGGTTCGTCATGCGAATCTCACCGGCTTTCACATCTTCCAGGAAGATTTCGAAACCCTTGCGCAGGCTCTCACCTTTGGTCTCCATGGCGTGCCGCATGGCGACAGGGTTGGTCAGCAGGTAGTTCGACGGGGCCATGGCATTGAGCCAGTTGCGCCACCAGAAGGCCGCCTTGCGCCGCTCACGGGTGGCCAGGCCCGGCGTGTCGTAGAGCATGTCCTGTGTGTGGTGCGTGAACGCGAGGTACCACTCCTTGAGCAAATCCCAGCTTGGGGATTCGGTCCAGATCGGATCGGCAAAGCGCACGTCTTCGTCATTGACCTTGATCGGATCCTCGCTCGGGATGCCCATCAGGCGGTTGAGCGTGTGCCACTGCAGATTCCACAAATCTGTCGAAAGCCTGAGCATCCGGCGGCTCAACTCCTGAGGGTGCGTCATCCAGGCAATCTGCGCGTGCGCGATGGGTGCCGCCATCCCCAAAGGGTCCATGGTTTGCTCGACGGAGTCGTGAAGTTGTTCGAGCACCTGCGTGACCACCTCGCCGGGGGAGGTGGCATCGCCTGGTTTGAAGGGCTCTGCCAACTTGACGGCTGCCGAACTTTTGCGACGAGGGGTGGCGCTTGCTGCGCGCGTCGATTTGGCCATGACCGGGTGCTCCTGTCGGTGGGGTCAGCCGTTCAGGCCGCCCAGGCAGAGGTACTTGATCTCCAGGTAATCGTCCATGCCGTGGCGGGCGCCTTCGCGACCCAGGCCCGACTGTTTGACCCCGCCAAACGGTGCCTCGCAGTGCGAGATCATGCCGGTGTTCACCCCCACCATGCCGTACTCCAGCGCCTCGCCCACGCGGAAGATGCGGGCCATGTCGCGGCTGAAGAAGTAGCTGGCCAGGCCAAACTCGGTGTGGTTGGCGGCCGCAATGGCCTCGGCCTCGGTCTCGAACTTGAAAATCGGGGCCACCGGGCCAAAGATTTCTTCACGGGCGACACGCATGTCGCTGCTCACATTGGCCAGCACCGTGGGTTGGTAGAACGACCCGCCTTCGACCTGGGCCGGGGCACCGCCGGTCAGCACCTTCGCGCCCTTGGCGACAGCGTCGGCCACCAGGGTCTCGACCTTGTTCAGGGCCTCGGCATCAATCAGCGGGCCTTGCCCCACGCCTTGCTCGAAGCCGTTGCCCACCCGGATCTCGGCCACGCGGGCAGCCAGTCTGGTCACAAAGGCGTCGTAGATGCCGGCTTGCACATACATGCGGTTGGCGCACACGCAGGTCTGACCCGAGTTGCGGTACTTGCTGGCCAGCGCACCCTCCACGGCCACATCCAGGTCGGCATCGTCGAACACGATCAGGGGCGCATTGCCGCCCAACTCCAGCGACAGCTTCTTGATGGTCGGCGCGCACTGCTGCATCAGGATGCGGCCCACCTCGGTAGAGCCCGTGAAGGACAGGTGGCGCACCGTGTCACTGGCGCACAAGACCTTGCCCACCTCGATCGAGCGTTGGGCATCGGCCGTGATGACATTGAGCACGCCCGGTGGCATGCCGGCGCGCTGGGCCAGTTCGGCGACGGCCAGTGCCGACAAGGGGGTGGCCTCAGCCGGTTTGATGACGACCGGGCAACCGGCCGCCAGGGCCGGGGCGACCTTGCGCGTGATCATGGCCACCGGGAAGTTCCAGGGCGTGATGGCCGCGCACACCCCAATGGGTTGGCGCAGCACCAGCAGACGTTTGGCCGGGTCGGGGCTGGGGATGGTTTCGCCATAGACACGGCGCGCCTCCTCGGCAAACCACTCCACGAAGCTGGCACCGTAGAGCACTTCGCCTCGGGCCTCGGCCAAGGGCTTGCCTTGCTCGGCGGTCATGATGCGCGCCAGATCGTCGGCGTGCTGTTGCAGCAGCTGGAACCACTTCAGCAAGATGGCCGAGCGGGCCTTGGCCGGCAGGGCGCGCCAGGCCGGCCAGGCGGCGTTGGCGGCGGCAATCGCCGCCTCGGTTTGCTCGGCGCCCAGATTGGGCACCTCGGCCAGCACGGCGCCCGTTGCGGGATCGGTCACGGCGAAGCGCTGCGGGGCGTCCACCCACTGTCCGTTGATCAAAGCTTGCGTCTTGAGCAGGCTGGCGTCATTGAGCTGTGTCAGCGGGGAGGTCATGGTGTTCTTCTCCGGGGGGGTATTGCAGGCCCACATCATAGGCGTCAGCCCGGACTGGGCAGAGGCTCAGAAATCGTGACGCAAGCCTAGCACCCAGACGTGGCCCCCGCTGGCGGCCGCACGAAAGCCCGACAGCCCTTCCCCGCGTGTCGTGAGGGCCGCGGTTTCGGACTCGCTGTAGAACTCGGCAAAGAACTTGAGCTGCGGTTTGTACTGGTGGTCGATGCCCAGGTGAACGATGTTCTCGCCATAGCCCTCGACGCGCGCCAGCATGGCCTTGTATGTGTTGGCGCCCCGTTGATGGGTCACCAGCAGGTTCACGGCTTCATTGCCATCGCGGCTGAAGCTGCCGGGGGTGTGGTTGCCGGTGTCAAAACGCTCGTACTTGGCGGCGACTTGCCAGGCCCCTGCTTGGTGGCTGGCCGACAGTCCATACAGACGGTTGCGCCCATAGCCTGCGTCGCCCCGGTCGTCCAGTGCGGCTGCCAGGCGGGTGGCGCCGAGGTCGTAGCTCAAGGCCACTTGCACCCGCTCATCGTCAATGCGTGAGGTCGAGCGCCGGTTGCCTTTGGCCGGGGCATAGGCAGCCGACACGCTCAGCCCCTGGAAGGACGGGCTGGTGTAGGCAACGGTGTGCCGCACCCGGAAAACGGTGTAGGTGGCAAAGCCGCTGTAGTAGCTGCTGAAGGCGTCCACCGGCGCAGAGACGGCGTTGTAATACGGCATCCACTGCTGACCCCAATGGAGGGCGCCCCAGTTGCCTTGCAGCCCGATGCGGGCAATGCGCAGTCGCTCCGGGTTATCGTGCCCGTTGTCGCCCTGGTCATAGGGGTCTTGCACAGACAGATTGGCCAGGTCCAGAGGCAACTCCAGTTGCCCGCTCAGCGTCAGCCCGGGCGACAGGGCGTGCTGAACCGAGACGCCCACGCGCGAGTAGGCATCGCGCAAGCCGGTATAGGGGCTGGCTGCGCTGCGCTCGTCCGGGTGCACCGATTCTGTCTGTAGCCTCACCGAGGCATACCAGTCCACCTGGGTGGCGCTGGCCTGCGCATCCTGAGCCTGGGCTGTGCCCATCAGCAGCAGGGACGAGGCCAGGGCAACATCCCGGCATCGGCGTGGGAGGCCGGTTGGCATGGGCATGGCAGTTTCCTTTTGCGAATTGGATGAGAGCGAGCGCTCAATGCGGCAGGCTGCGCCACAGGGTGAGCATGAGTTCGCTGGCACCGTCCCAGACGATCTGCACGCCCATGCACAACAGGATGAAGGCGGACAGCCGCAGGAACACGGCAGTGCCTGCGTCGCCCAGGGCGCGCAAGAGTCGGGGCGCGTAGCGGAAGGCCAGGAACATCAGCAGTGACACCACGGCCACGGCCAGCAGGGCGCCGGTCATGCGGGCCAGCGACGTCACCAGGGTGGCATCGTGCAGGGCCACCCCCACGGTGATGGCCACGGCGACCGAACCCGGGCCGCAACTGATCGGGAAGGTGAGCGGATAGAAAGCCTGGCGTCGGGCGTGCTCGGACGTGAAGGACTCTGCCAAGACCGCCCGACTGTCTTGCATGGTCGGGGTGGCCCCCAGCAGTCGCCACGCCATCGATGCCAGGATGAGTCCGCCGCCAATGCGCACGATGGGCAGGGAGATGCCAAACAGGTCCAGCACATACGAGCCCACCAGCATGGAGCCTGCCATCAACCAGAAGGCGTTGATGGCAATGCGCCGCGCCAGCACCCGTCGCGTCAGAGGGGAGGCCCCTTCGGTCAGCGACAGGAACACCGGCGCCGTGGCCGCCGGGTTCAGGATGGGCAGCATGGCTGCCAGCACGAACAGGAAGCTCTTGCCCAGAGCCAGCAACAACGCGACGGTCATGTGTCCCCTGAGGACTTTTCCGCGAGCTCGCGCAGGCGCCGATTCAAGGCCTTGTGGCGCAGATCCTGCGCATGCCAGTCATCGTCAATGGCGCGCCACAGCGCGTAGGTCATCAAGACAATGACCACCGTGAAGGGCAGGGCGAACACGATCGTGGCGGTCTG
>Ga0114984_1000800_pt1 | contig 11887 bp, 5 predicted proteins | sample Shrwel1BS1Day1_FD_96987 | JGI IMG/M metagenome (GOLD analysis project Ga0114984, IMG submission 96987) | Subsurface microbial communities from deep shales in Ohio, USA - Utica-3 well 1 S-1-Day1 | ecosystem: Environmental > Aquatic > Deep subsurface > Shale gas/oil reservoir > Produced water/Flow... | reverse complement strand
CTAAAGAAGGCCACAGAGAACTGCGTAGCACCTACTCGAAAACCGGTGACCACAGTGAGATTAGTGGCGGTAGGTCAGCACCCTCCAACCCTGTCACTGCTTTTTCCAGCAATGCGAGCTGGGTAATCTGGCCAGGCTCTGGGTAATGCCTTAGCAGCGCCTTAGCCTGCGTGCGTATCATCTCAGGTAAAGCGGGATCACTTTTGAGTTGCAAGAGAAACTGTCGAGTCTCAACTACCGCCTTTGTCCGCTCGCACGCCATTGTCATGTCGGTCTCCATTCAGCAGCCGGAATTACGCTAAGCAACGCGCCACTCCCCAGCAGCACCTTAGCGACAACGCAGGGGACTCGTCGATTTGAAGCAACCCCCGGAAACTCAGGCATGCCCTACGACCAACTAGCACAAAGCGTTTCAGCTTGCGCAAGCACCAGTTGCGCTGCCTCTTCCTGCTGGTCCGGCGGGTATTTGTATTTGCGCAGGATGCGCTTGACCATCAGCCGCAGCTTGGCACGCACGCTGTCGCGATTATTCCAGTCGACCGTCACGTTCTGCCGCAGGTTGGCGGTCAGTTCATGGGCGATCTTGGCTAGGATCTCATCACCCAGCTCGCGTACTGAGGCCTCGTTGTTGGCCAGGGCATCGTAGAAGGCCAGCTCGTCGTCATTCAGTCCCAGTTGCTCGCCCCGCTTGCTTGCAGCGGCGAACTTCTTGGCCATCTCGATCAGCTCCTCAATGACCTGGGCGGTTTCGATGGAGCGGTTTTGGTAGCGCTTGATGACACTATCTAGCAGTTCGGAGAACTTCTTCTCCTGAGCCAGGTTGCTGGCGAACTTACTCTTGATCTCGCCCTCCAGGAGCCGCTCCAGCAGTTCCACCGCCAGGTTCTTCTCCGGAAGGTTGCGCACCTCGGCAAGGAACTCATCGTCGAGCAGGCCGATGTTGGGTTTGTCCAGGCCCACCGCCTCGAACACATCCACCACCTCACCGGAAACCACGGCATTGCCGATTATCTGGCGGATGGCCAATTCGCGGTCTTCGTCAGTCTTCTTCTTGGCGCTGATTTCGCGCTTGGTCAGCACCACCTTGATGGCCTGGAAAAAAGCCACCTCGTCGCGCACCGCTTTGGCTTCATCCAGGGTGCAGCACAGGGTGAACGCCTTGCTCATGGCCAGTGCGTTGTCGGCGAAGCGCTTTTTGCCGTCCTCCAGTCCCAACACGTGGTTGGCGGCGCCGGCCAGCAGCTTGTGACCACCTGTCAGATAGTCGCTGTAGTTGAAGCCATACAGTAGGCCACGCAGCACATCCAGCTTCTCTTCCAGCACCGCGTAGGCTTCGTGGGCATCCACGGTGGGTCGCCCCCTACCCTTGCTGGCGGTGTACTCCTTGAGTGCCGCCTTGAGTTCATTGGCGATGCCGATGTAATCCACCACCAGGCCGCCCTGCTTGTCCTTGAACACGCGGTTCACCCGGGCAATGGCCTGCATCAGGTTGTGGCCCTTCATGGGCTTGTCCACGTACAGGGTGTGCACGCAGGGCGCGTCAAAGCCGGTCAGCCACATGTCGCGCACGATGACCAATTTGAGCGGGTCGGCGGGACCCTTGAAACGTTTCTCCAAGCGCTTTTTCACCTGGCTGGGATAGATATGCGGGCGCAGCAGCGCCTTGTCCGAGGCGCTCCCGGTCATGACGATCTTGATCGCGCCCTGCTCTGGGTCCTCGTGGTGCCACTCAGGACGCAGTTCGACGATCGCGTCGTAGAGGTGCACGCAAATCTCGCGGCTCATGGCCACAACCATTGCTTTGCCCGGCATCTGGCCCATCTCTACCAGGCCCAAATTTCGCTCTTCGAAGTGCGCCACCAGATCCGCCGCCACGCTCTTGATCCGCGGCTCAGCCCCCACCACCTTCTCCAGCGCCGCCCAGCGCGACTTCAGCCGCGCCTGCTGGTCCTCTTCCTCATCCTCTGCCAGTTCATCTACTTCATCATCGATATGCGCCAGCTCGCTGTCTTTGAGCGACAGCTTGGCCAAGCGCGACTCGTAGTAGATGGCCACCGTGGCGCCATCCTCCTTAGCCTGCTGCATGTCATAGACGTGGATGTAGTCGCCGAACACCGCACGAGTATCACGGTCTTCGCTGGACACCGGCGTACCGGTAAAGGCCACGAAGGTAGCGTTGGGTAGAGCGTCGCGTAGATGCTGGGCATAACCCACCTGATATCGGGCACTGGCCTCCGCCACCTTAACGTCTTGTACCTTCAGCGAAGCGCTGAAGCCGTATTGAGTGCGGTGCGCCTCGTCGGCTACCACCACGATATTCGAACGCGTGGACAAGACCGGGAAACTGTCTTCATCCTCGCCTGGCATGAACTTCTGGATAGTGGCGAACACAATGCCACCACTGGGCCGGTTGGCCAGCTTCTCGCGCAAGTCACCACGCGTCACCACCTGCACCGGCTGTTCGCGCAACAAATCCTGCGACAGCGAGAACACGCCGAACAGCTGGCCATCCAGGTCATTGCGGTCGGTGATCACCACGATGGTCGGGTTCTCCATCGCCGACTCCTGCATCACCCGCGCGGCGAAACAGGTCATGGTGATGCTCTTGCCGGAGCCCTGGGTGTGCCAAACGACCCCGCCCTTGTGCGTGCCGCCCGGACGCGAGGCGCTGACCACCTGCTGAATGGCCGCGCGCACCGCATGGAACTGGTGGTAGCCAGCAATCTTCTTCAACAACTGGCCGTCGTCCTCGAACAGTACGAAATAGCGCAGATAATCCAACAGCATCGCCGGCTGCAGCACACCACGCACCAGCGTCTCCAGCTCATTGAACTCGCCCAGCGGATCGACTGTTACACCATCGATGGTGCGCCAACGGGCGAAGCGCTCGATGTCCGCCGACAGCGAGCCCATTCGGGCCTCACTGCCATCGCTGATTACCAGAATCTCGTTGTAGTGGAAAACGTCTGGAATCTGCTCCTTATACGTTTGAATCTGGTTGAAGGCCTTGTTTAGATCAGCATGCACGTCAGCTGAGTTTTTCAGCTCCAGTAGCACCAACGGCAGGCCATTGACGAACAGGATGATATCCGGCCGGCGCGTATGTTTCGGCCCTTGGATGCTGAACTGGTTGATAGCCAGCCACTCGTTGGCTCGCGCATCGGCCCAGTCGATCAACCGCACGAAATCGCCACGGGTCTCGCCGTCCTTCTGGTATTGCACCGGCACGCCGCCCACCAGAAGGCGATGGAACAGGCGGTTGGCCGACAGCTGCACCGGCACGCCCAGCTCCAGCACCTGGCGCAAGGCGTCCTCACGCGCCGCCAGCGGGACCTGCGGGTTGAGCCGGGCGATGGCCGTGCGCAGGCGCATGGTCAACAGCACATCGTGATAGCTCTCGCGCTCGGGGTTACTGCCGTCGCAGGCGATATCCGGGCCATACAGATGCACGTATCCCAGTTCACTGAGCCAGCCGAGGGTTTCCTGCTCCAGCTGATCTTCAGTCATTGTTCAATCTCATCCTTGCGCCCTTAACAGTTCCCCAAACTCAGATGCCTGAAGCTCAGATGCCCCCTGCAGCATGTCCCGCGCCAACGCGCGTCGCTTCTGTAGCAGCTCATCCAGCGTCGCCTCAAATGTAGGTATCCTCGCATCACGCACAGTCGGGTAATAGACGTACACGTCCTTTTCCTGACCAATCCGGTACGCGCGATCGGTGGCCTGATCCTCTTTGGCTGGATTCCAGCAGCGAGTGAAATGGATAACGTGGTTGGCTGCCTGCACGTTCACACCAAATCCAACCGCAACAGTGGAGAGGATGATCACCGAAAAGCCAGGCTGCTCTTGAAAATGATCGATAAGTCGCTGCCGGCTCTGTGCACTCTGACTGCTGGTGCTGGTATCGCCGTTGATCACCGTGGGTTTGAAGCCGAAGCGTTCCTGAATCGCATGTTGCAATTCACGTTGGACGTCCCGCAACTCGGTGAAAAGGATGACCTTATCGCCGCTTCCCGAACGCGCAATATTATCCAGTGTGCTTAAAAGCCATTGCAGCTTCGGCGAGTGTTCCCTCAAGCGTGGATCAGGCTGCACGCTGAATGGGTGCGCGCACACCAACTTGAGCTTGTGCAGCAAACCGAGCATGCCGCTCTCTCGCTGCTCCAATTGTTCCTGCATCTGCTGCTTCTGTGTGTACTGAGCAACCTCGGACAAATAGAGATTGCGCTGTAACGTGTGCATCAGCAGCTTGCGGCACCCCTGGTCCTCAATTTTGGCCGGGAGATCCTTCGCCACATCCTGCTTGGTACGCCGTAATGTCTGGGGCTCGATAAGCCCACGCAGGCGTTCAAGCGCTGCTGTATCGCGCTCCAAGCCTGCTTCAATGGGGCGTTGATACTCCCGACCGAACTGATTTAGCCCCCCCAGGAAGCCCGGCTGAATAAAGTCGAAAAGACACCACAAATCGATCAGCGTGTTCTCAACCGGCGTACCCGTGCAGGCGATACGGAATCGAGAGGGGATTGCTTTCGCCGCTTGCGTGATCAGCGCCGCCGGGTTTTTGATCTTCTGCGCCTCGTCGCAGATCACGATGGCCCACTGCTGCCGTGCCAAGGAGAGTTCCTGATCTCGCAAGGTTTCATAGGTGGTCAGCACGATTCGAGCATCGCCCATCCAACCCGGCCGGAGAAGATTTTTTATTCCCTTGGCCTGCAGATCCTCCGGAATCTCGTCCCTCTTGAACTTAACAGCGCTGAGCGCTCCACCATAAAGCTTCAATACCGGCAATACATCCGCATAGAAGAATCGCTGCAGCTCACGCTCCCAGTTATCCAACAGGGAAACGGGGGCAACAATCAGGACCGGTTTACCCTGAGGGTTCTGCTCCAAATACCAAACAACGAAGGTCAGCAGTTGAATGGTCTTACCCAAGCCCATGTCATCGGCAAGCAAGCAACCTGCGACATGATCCGGTGACAAGCCAAACAGGTGCTGCATCCATGCCACACCTTTCATTTGATGATCGCGCAGCTGAACTTCGGGGCGAAGCAGCTCTGGAATATCCGCATTGGCATGCCGCCCCGCCAACAGAGCCGCCTCACGGCGCTGGGCATAGGTCGCTTCCTCAATGTTGTGCTCGATATGCAGCACCGCACGGCCAGCGACGGGCTCAGTCACAACAGGTGATTTAGGCTCGACCGGATTAAGCTTCTTCGACCAGGCCTCATAAAGCTGCTCCGCGACCTGGAAAGGTAGCGGGGTTTCAGTACCCGGTAGACATACTTGTTCATCACCCGCCACACGCGCCTGGTCGATGCGGTGCTCAAACTCTTCAAAATCTTCACGGCTAGCAGGATCCCACTGACTGAGCAGATCGCCATCCATCCCGAGCTCTTTCACATCGACCGGCAACCAGTTTTCCGTTGCCTCTTTCACCAAAAATGGAGATGTAATGCGCTCCGCCTCACCTATGCCGACAACGCGATCACCATACGAGGCCAAATCCAGCACTTCCTCAAACGTCTGCCCGGCCTCCTGGCGCTGCCAGTGGCGCAAAAGCTCATTGACCCCTGCCAACTGCGCGAGATCGAAGTCACTCAGCTCCAGCTCATAGCCCTGCCAGAATCCCGCGGGCATACCAGCCGCCAACTTCACTTGCAGCTCATTCACAAATGGCGCGAACTCGTGGGCAAAATCGAAGCGCAGCTCAACTTCAGGTAGCGGCTTGGCCGAGATAGGTTCAAGGAACAGACCAATCGACCGAACATGCTTGCCGTCCTCACCTAGACAAGGTTCCAGGCGAAAACGATGGAAGTAGATGCCCGCATCGGCCAGCTGCTCCTCATATTCGTCCGCATCAACAACCTTCTCGGCTGCATCCCCGATCACGCTGTAGGGGTTGCGCACCAGTGACAGCGCTTCATCACCGGCCACACGCCGACCCGGTAATGCGCGTACAGACTCAAGCACCGCCTTTACATCCGGCTCAATGAGTACGTGCGTCACCGAACCATCGGCGCCCGGCACCCGGTACTTATCCTGCACCTGCTTGTAACCATCGAAACTGGCCAACCAATTGTCAGGCTGCCCGTCAAACGCGACATCTAACTCGATAATCGGCGTACCGGATACTACGGCCTTGCGTGGTCTGAGCTTCAAGTGCTCAGGCCTAACCACCACGGTCTTGTCGAGAAATCCGTCCAATACCGCACCAGCGCGTTTGGCCAACTTACGGATATTGGCCCAGCCGATTTGGTTGGTGACCTCTCCCGGAGCCTGCTGCTGAGCGGCATGCAAATCCCGAATGGCCTTTAACAGCTCCCAGACCGCTGGCGGCAACAACTCAGTGGTTGCAGCATGGCGCGCCATGGCGCCAACACGCTCGAAAGTAACCGGGCTGCCCGTCTCCGAATTGCGCCAGGACTGGACAAACACCTTGAAATCCGGACCCGACAATCCCCCGGTACTGGCCAACTGCGGTTGCAGCTTGGCAATCGCGGGCAAGCCAAGCAAAGGAAGGCTGCTAGCGTGCGCCGGATCATCCAAGAGCTGATAGATTGACTCCCAAGGCAACAGCCAGCGATCACTCAGCTGGCTGGCATAGTCTTCTTCGAAGAGCTGGTCCAGGTAGGCAGCAACGGGCCAGCTTGTATCGTCATCGGCCAGACTCAAGGCATAACAAATACCTTGTTCCTCAATCTGGTAAGCACCAGGCGCTGCCCCCTTGGCAGATTGAGAACGATCCTTCCCGGAAAAAAATCGGCCGAGCATCAAAGCCTCCAGAACATGAGTGCATTGTTTTTCACAGCCTTGAAGCCGAGGCGCAGCAGCGCTGTTTTGGCAGCCGCATCATCCCTGGCAAGCAAAACCTGGTAGACCCCACTTTTCGATCGGTGGTCGAAGGTCTTATAGGGCACACTGCCCAACATCGACCTAACCTGCACGTCCAGCGAATCACCCGTGCCAGGTGCAGACGCAGCCGTATGAACAGCGGGTTTGTCACCGGAAAGGCGGGGTTGCGTAAATGACGCTGGACGCTGTGCGACGATTCCCAGCGTCCGGAGCTCATCATCAAACTTCTCCAGCCACCCTTCGACTACGTTGGGTCGCCGCGGGGCTGGAGAGTGGGACATACGCTTCAGCGCCCGTCCTTGCTGCTTCAGCTCAGTTGCCAGCCCCAGCACCGGTTTATCAGGATTAAATGGTGCGGCATCGGCACGATAGACGTAGCAAGCATTGCCGGTACCAGAAAACTCCACAAAGAAGTAATTGCCGATCTGCATCACCACGGCATTGTTGTGACTAGGCCCTCCCGCGAGCTGACTTAAGCGGCCTTTGTTCTTCTCACGAAAAGCCACGAAATCACTACCCCGGTCATGCCACGCATCACCTCCCATCACAATCCGCGTGTAGCTCATCTGATTGGCAAAGCGTAACCAGTAAAACAGGCGCGACTGGTCGACCTCCGCCTCGCCCTTGAGCAAGGTGAAGAAGTGCTCCAGATCCTCCTTGGCAAACCAGGCAACCACCATCGCGCAAACAGGTTGCTCCACATACTGCAACCATGCGTTCTGCTTGGAACGCATCTGTGGGCTGCCCCAGTGCTCCAACGCAGCCTGCTTGAGTAGCGAGGACGACTGCTCGCGATACCGCGAACGGTGATAACGAGTCAGGCAGGCACTTAGCACCTGATTGAGATAGCGCGTATTCAGCTGCCCCAGAGCTACCAACTCCGGTAGGCGCTTCAGGAAGGTTTCGTCATCCAGCAGGAAAATGCGCGAAAGCAGAACCGCAAAAATCCGCTGCCACAACCAACTACCATCCGGCACCTGGGCAATGGCCTGTAGTGAGGAAAGATCACGCGCCCTGCCCTCGAATATCTCCTCTGCCAGACGGGTTCCAGCCTGAGCGCCGAACAGTTCGCGATGCTCGGCAACAATGCGCATCCACTCTTTTTCACGACCGATACGCTGCCTGACAGCATCGAAGCCGCGATCGATATCGTCACGCAGCACCCGCCAGTTCGCGTTGTCGTCAGGTTTGTGCTCATCGTAGGCAAAGTAGCTGAAACACAGCGCCAGCCAGTCGCGGCGGCTAAGTGTCCGTTGCTCGATACGGCCAGCCACCTCCCGATGAACACGGTCGAACAGGTGATCGTCCTCCAGCACCGGAACACTGACTTCATCGTCATCAGCCAGCCCGGCAAAAACCAGGCGCCACTCCGATGAAGTCAGCGCCTGCTCACGCTTGAACTTGCCAAGAGCCAGCAAGCGTTTCTCGCGGGGCGGTGCCAGGGCTTTTTCGACCTGGTCAAAACGCCGAGAAAGCTCAGTGTTGACGCGTTTCAGCGCCACCATGCTACTAAACCCGGCATCGCCGCTGCGCTCATTCTGGCGCTGCAAGCCAGAAGTGATGGCCGCCAACAGAGACGACAGAGCCCGGCTCATCTAGCGCATCTCCAACTGGCACTTTTCGTTTGCCGCATAAGCAAACTCAAGCGCCGGTTCCTGACCTTCATGCTCCTGGTCCTTAAGCCCGAAGAACTGCATGCGCAGCTCCACCCGCCGACTCTCCTCCTTGCTCTCCTTGGCATTGTTGAACGACACACCACCAGCCAGGAACATGGAGCGAATCTGCTGCTGACGTTCAGCTGAAAGCCCTTTCTGCACCGGGCTGCGGCTATCGAGCAGACTGCACATCACCCACTCCGAGCGCTGCAGCGAGAGGTGCAGGTTGTACAGGTAAGAGCCGTCCGTATCGGTGAAGCCCTCAATCACCACCTGCTTGAGCCACTTGCGTCCCTCTTCGCTGTCAGCGGCATCCAAGATCAACGGCACAACATCCTGCAGGGCCTGCTGCCCCTGGCTGTTGAGAAAGTATTGATTGTGGCCAAAGCGCCCAGCCTCACCGAAGCTAATGCGGTTATCCCGGCAGTCCACCACGATGGTGGAGTTAAGCCCTCCCGCCCTCAGTTTGAGATCCTGGCAAAGCTTAGCAATGTCCTTACCGCGCTGTTTCTCACCTTGCTCAGCCTGCTGAATACGCTGCGTCACCGAGCTCAGCGAGGCCACCATCACCACCAGAAACAAGATCATCATCGCCGTCATAAGGTCGGCGAATGAAATCCAGAAAGGCTTCTCGCCCTCGTCACGCGCCCGAGCGGGAGCGGCTGATTTGCCGAACATGCTCTACCCCCTTAGCGGCGCTGAACGCGCTCCATGATGTCACTGAAGTCTTCCAGGCTTTCCTTGACCCCTTCGACACCACCGGCCAGGCTGGTCATCGCCTTATGCAGCTCGGCATCCAGGCTACCCAGCGTCAGCCGCAGGCTACGATCTACCCCCTCACTAAACTCGTTGAAGCCCTTGCCCAGCACGGCACTGATCTGCTCTAGGTAGTCGTTCACTTCACGATTGAGCGTCTGCAGCCGCTCGCCTTGCAGCTTCAGATCCTGCAGGTATTGGCTGCGCCCAGCGGACTCCACCTGAGTAGTGGCAACCACCCCCTGAATGACCGCAAGCGTCTGATTTAGCGCTTCGCGGTTATTGCGATAGTCGGCCACCACACTGGTCAGTTCGCGGGAAGCGCCAACCAGATCGCCGCTCGTGCCCTGCAGCGCACCCAGTACGCCCGCAGTCGCCTCCCCGGCTTTACTCACGCTCTGCCCGGCGCTGTCGAAGCGCTCGGCTGCCAGGCGCATCTTCTCGGCACCTTGTTGCATGCTCTGCAAGTGTTGCTCGGTTTGCGCACCGAGTAGCTTGAGGCTGTCCTGCATCGCGCCTTGCTGATCGGCGACGGCATCCAGCAGGGTTTTCACCTGCTCTTCCAGACCGCCAACCACCTCGCGTGTACCACGGTGCAGTTCGACTTGGGCGGTCTTGCTGGCCTGTTCCATCTGCGTACGGTTTTGCTCAAGCTGCTTGAACAACCCGCCCAACTGCTCGCCCAGCACATCCACCGAGCCGGCGATCTTCGCCATGGTTTCCTGCTGGCCCTGGCCAATGCTCTGCTGCAGGGATTCGACAAAGATCTGCAGATTCTCCGCCATGGCTTGCTGGCGTGCCTCGCTATCGGCAAACAGCTTCTCCAACTGCTTGGCCATCCGCTCACCAGCCCCCTCCCCTTCACTGCCGATACGCGCGATGGACGTCTGCAGACTGGCCAGCATCTCGTTCATCCCGGCCTGCATGCTGTTTTGCCCAGCCTGCATGTCGGCCAGCAGCTGCGCGATCATCTTCGCGCTGTTCTGAGATGAAGCCTCGCTCGCCGAGCGCATGTCGCCGACCAGCTCATTGAAGCCCTGCTGCATGGACTGCATGGCCGCGACCGACTGCCCCAGCATCTCATGCAGACCGTTGAACTGCTGGCCAAAGGTACTTTCCAGCTTACTCATAAAGGCTGTGAGCACATCGGTGAGCAGGCTCTGCACCTGGTTGCTCTGGTCGCCGCTGGCGGTATTCACAGCTCCGGCGATGGCCTCCAGGGGAGACTTGAGGCTGCTCTCGATGGCGCCGCCAATCTGCTCGGCCAACACCTGACCAGAGTCGCGGTAACTTGCCGAAAGAGAATCGGCCAACTTGAGGTTCTCACGCACCTGGGTATCTACCAGGTTCTGCAGCATCTCACGCAGATCGGTAACCAGGCTGTCCTTGAGCTGACGGGTCTGGATCGAACTCTCGTTGCTCGACTTCACCAGCTCCGCCAGGTACTCCTCGCCCACGCCGCTGTCGAACAGCCCGTCGATACTCTCAGTCAGGGATTCCAGATGCTTGTAGCAGCGGCCTAGGCGCCACTTTTCGGTCAGCGTCACGCCAATAGAAGCGAAGATCGAGAAGAAGGAGCCGAGGAAGGCAAATAGCACGTCCTTGAGCAATTGATCGACGCTGGAGCTGACCTGCTCGGGTGTGCTGGGGTCGAAGTGCTGCAGGCCCAACATCAAGCCGAAGAAGGTGCCGACAATGCCGATCCCCGTCAGGATGCCCGGCAAGTGCTTGTAAAACTCGGTGCCTAGTGGCGTCTCCACCACCGTTTGGGCGGTAAAGAAATGCCCCGCGCCGGCAGTTGCGCGGGAGCACAACAAGCGCCGCTCGCCCTCATGCACCTCGAACTGGTCATGCAGCGTCTCGGCATACTCCTGCCAGGCATGCCCCAGCGTATGCTCATGGAACAACTGCTCCAGTTCGCTACGGCGCTTGGCTGGCTGCAACTTCTTGAGTTCACGCACTTGCCGTGCGAGCTTCTTCAAGCGCCGGCTCAACGCAAACGAGCGCAAGAAGTAACGCAGCAAGTACCAAAGGCACAGCACCGTCACAAGGCTAAACACAAACACAGGAGCAATCAGTTGCTCAGGTGTTGCCTTATCCCAAAGGTCCAACCACTTCGAATAGTCCATAGCCCTAGCCTTGCTTGTTCTTCAGCGGCCTCTGCGGGCCTTCTTCTTAATTCAGGTGATTCAAACAACCATCAGCTCACTGCGCTCCGCAACGAGCCTACGCTCCTGCCGCAAGGGGATCCCAGCAGACTCAGCGTCCAGTAAATGATCGCTATCTAGGTCGAAGGGAAACACCCATAACTGCATGCCCTTGCCGTAATCAAACACCGGCAGCGCCTTCTGAAGTCCAGACCAATACGGATAAATCAGTACCAGCCTCGGCTCCTCCTCGCCTCTTCGGTATTTATGCCCATAGGCAAACAGCTGATAGAAATCGCTCTGACTCAGGCCGTAGTTATTGTCAGGTTTACCGGCATCGATGCGCTTCCACTTGGTATCAAGAATCCAACGCTGCTCCGGCGTGTCGATCAGCAAGTCAGGTTTCAGGCAGAACATCTTTCCGCTGTCGTGCCTGCACAGATGGTGTCGGCTGGCTTGTGAGGTCAGTTTCGCACCGTG
>Ga0114984_1000799_pt1 | contig 11892 bp, 8 predicted proteins | sample Shrwel1BS1Day1_FD_96987 | JGI IMG/M metagenome (GOLD analysis project Ga0114984, IMG submission 96987) | Subsurface microbial communities from deep shales in Ohio, USA - Utica-3 well 1 S-1-Day1 | ecosystem: Environmental > Aquatic > Deep subsurface > Shale gas/oil reservoir > Produced water/Flow... | reverse complement strand
GGCGGCATCAATCGCATCCTGCTGGCCACCGATGGTGACTTCAACGTCGGCATCAGCGACTTCGACAGCCTCAAGCAACTGGCAGCGGACAAGCGCAAGACGGGCGTTTCCCTCACCACCCTGGGCTTCGGCGTGGACAACTACAACGAGCGCCTGATGGAGCAGTTGGCCGATGCCGGCAACGGCAACTACGCCTATATCGACAACCTGCGCGAGGCGCGCAAGGTGCTGGTGGATCAGCTCGCGTCGACCCTCGCCACCGTGGCCAGCGACGTGAAGCTGCAACTGGAATTCAACCCGAGCGAGGTCAGCGAGTACCGCCTGCTGGGCTATGAGAACCGCGCACTCAAGCGCGAGGATTTCAGCAACGACAAGGTCGATGCCGGCGAGATCGGCGCCGGGCACACCGTCACCGCGCTGTACGAGATCGTCCCGGCCGGTGGCAAGGGCTGGCTGGAGCCATTGCGCTATCAGAGCAGCGCTCAGCCAGCGGGCAAGAGCGGCGAGCTGGCCTGGCTGCGGATTCGCTACAAGGCGCCGGGGGAGGCGAGCAGTCGCCTGCTGGAACGACCCATTGCGCGCAACGAGGCGAAACCGGTTGCGGCCGCCAGCGAGGATCTGCGTTTCGCTGCCGCGGTGGCAGCCTTCGCCCAGCAGCTCAAGGACGGCCGCTACACCGGCGACTTCGACCTGGCGCAGAGCATCGCGCTGGCCCGCTCGGGCAAGGGCGAGGATCGCTTCGGCCTGCGCGGCGAGTTCATCCAGCTGGCCGAAATCGCCCAGAGCCTGCACACTTCCGGCTCCACTCCAGTACGAGTTCAGCAGTGAACGCACCTCTCACGGATGACGACGCCGCCTTGCTGCGGCGTTACCGCCGCGGCGACGCGGCGGCCTTCAATGCTCTGTACCAGCGCCACAGGCTGGGCCTGTTCCGCTTCCTGCTCGGCCTGTGCGGCGATCACGCCCTGGCCGAGGAAGTGTTCCAGGAAACCTGGATGAGCCTGGTGCGCAGCCAGAGCGAACAGCGCGAGGCGGTGCTGTTCAAGACCTGGCTGTACCAGATCGCGCGCAACCGTCTGATCGACCATTGGCGCAAGACGGGCCGGCATCAGGCCGGGCACGACGAATACGACGAGCGCCAGCATGCCCAGGCCGATCCGCAGCCCGGCCCGGAGCAGCAGTGGGGCCTGAGTCGCGACAGCGAACGGCTGCAGGCGGCGCTGGCCGACCTGCCGGAAGATCAGCGTGAGGTCTTTCTGCTGCGCGCCCATGGCGATCTGGAACTGAACGAGATTGCCGAGTTGACCCGCACGCCGGCCGAGACGGTCAAGAGCCGTCTGCGCTATGCCCTGCAGAAACTGCGCCGGCTGCTGGCCACCGAGGAGTTGTCCGCATGACCCATGAACGAGAACCGCTGGATCACGAACAGGCGCTGCTGGCGCATTTCCGTGCCCATGGCAGCGGCGAGCCCTCGGCCGAGCTGGATGCACGCATTCTGGCGGCGGCTAGCGCAGCCGCCCGCGAGGCGCAGCAGGCCGAAGCCGCCAGCAACAAGGTTGGCTGGGCGCAGCGTTTGCACCAGTGGCTGTTCGGCAGCGGCCGGCAGCGCTGGTCGGTGGCGGTAGCCGGGCTGGCCTGCGTCGGCATCGGCGTCAGCCTGACCTGGCGCACCCTGGAGCGGACGCCGGATGCTTTCGATGCAGTCCCGCCCAGCGTGCTGATGAGCCCGGCTGCACCCGCGCCGATGGCAGCCAAGCGTGCGGCAGAGCAGGAGGCGGTGGCTCCCATGGTGGCGCCGCAGGAGCGCATGAAGAGCCAGGCCATGGCACGCCAGGCGCCGTCTGCCGATATGGCCGAGGCACCGATGGCCAGCGCCGCCGCAATCGCTCCGATGGCTGAGCTGGTGATGCAGAGCGAACCGCGCGAGGCGTTGCTGCGTTTGCTTGAGCTGCGCAGGGCTGGCGAGCAGGAGCAAGCGCAGCGGCTGCTGGAGCAGCTCCAGGCCGACCATCCGCAACTGGATATCGAAGCCGAGCTCGCGCATCTGGCGTCGGAAAGCGAGGAGGCGGGCAAGGAGCGGTAAAGGTCGTGTAAGTCGGCTTGTCAGGCGCGCCCAGGCAGAGGAGCATGGGCGCGTTACTGATCGAGTTACTGTTGTCCCATGATGCGTAAATCCATTTTCCTATTGCTGTGCCTGGGTTGGCTGAGCGCCTGTGAGCGCGCCCCCGAGCCCGTTGCGCAGCAGCCCGAGCCTGAGCCGGCCGTGGTTGCAATTCCTGCGCCTGCGCCCATTGTCGAGGCTGCTAAGCCCGAGCCAGTCGAGCCCGCGCCGCCGCCTGCCAAGGTGGTCGAGAGCAAGCCTGCAGCCCCTGCCAAAGCGCCCGTCGCCGCCAAGCCCAACCCAGCCATGGCGCCACAACTGAAACCGGCAGAGCCCGAGTCGAAGCTGGCGCTGGATCTGAGCGTGCCGCAGGAGTTGTTCGAACAGGCGCTGGAAAGCGAAACCCGCGAGGAGCTTGCGCCGCTGCTGCCGCCCTTGTTCGGCGAAAAGCCCGAGGTGGTCAGCCCATTTCAGATCAGCGGTCGGCTGATCAATAACGAGCGGGTGGACGACTACTGGGACTCCATCGAAGGCGCCGAGGTGCAGTTCGAGTTCAGGCGGTAGGCTTCCGTTCGTCATATTTGGCTATGCACGATCGAGGCAGAGTGCGGGCTGGCTCAATCCTGCGCGTGCGGGGCGCTGCTATCATCGCAGCCTCTATCTGAGTCACTGGCAAAGGAGTGCCGAATGTCGTTGATGCTCGATGAGCACGAAAGCTCTACGCAAGCTAAAGTCCTGCTCACCCTGCTGAGTTTCGTTATTCCACTGGCTGTTGGGATCTTTGTCCCTTGGTGGTACTCGTGGGGGATCGTGCAAGCCATCTTGATCGCGACCACAATCATCGTGGTTGCCGGACACCCTGAGTTCGTCAAACGCCTCCCAGTCCCTCTGATGAGCATGGTCTTGGGGCTCAGCTTTCAGTTATGGGGAACTACTTCCGGCTTTCTCGGGTTCGCTGTCGGACTGTTCATCCTGATTTTCAGCTGGGTACATCTGTACGTCTGGATGCGGTTTCTGGGACTTGTCGTCAAACGTCAGGACGTCACTCTGCGCTTTCAGGGAGTTGCTCTCTCGCTGCAAATTGCCCCCCATTCGGGCTACCTACCCAAATATGGCACCGCCTGGCTGGCCAGAACCATAGCTGGCTTTGCCTGGGCGGTTGATGGCCGGGTGGCTAAGCAGCCACAGGCTGGAATCGATCAGTGGTCCCGCCCCATCGTCCAGGTAATGGCGTCTTCGCCTGCGCCAATCGAGCCGCCCGCGGTCGTCAGCATCCCTGCGCCGGGGCGCAGTTGTCAGGGCCAAGTCGATGCCAGCGGTCACTTGATCTTCAGTGCACCGCAGGGCAGCCGCACTCTGCGGGGTGAGCCGTTCAGCACGGTGGGTGGCCAAGGCGAGTCCGGGCATAGCCTTTGGCTGGATGAGCAGCCCACCGGACTGCTGCTCAATCAGGGCGCTTCGGTACTATGGAGTGAAGACGATCAGGCGCTAGTCTGTCGCGCGCGAGCCGAGAGCCAGTCGGTGGAGGAAAGCGCTACCTGGCTGTGGCGAGTAGCCTCCGGTTGGCGCCCGCTGGAAGAGCCCTGGCAGTCGCTTGTCGATGACCCCGTGCTGGAGTGGAGTACACCCTGTCGCCTGGACGGTGAACGTCTCTTCTACGAGGCGCTGATGCATGGGGCGCAAACGGAAAAACCTATGGCTCTGACGCTGTGCATCGAGCTGGAGGGGGAACATGCGGGCGCCGTGTCGCTGCAACTGCCGGCGATGCAAGGCGGCGCGCAACCCTGGCTGACCCTGCTGCGCAAAAGCCGCGATGGCCGTCGCCATGCCTTTGCCTGCCATGTCGGCGCCTGGCGGTTGCCGGGGCAATGGTGTCTCGATCACCGCGTTTCGGACTGCGGGCGTTATCTGGCCTTGATCGCCTTTGCCGAGGCGCCGGCCGTTCCGCATCAACTGGTTGTGGCTGATGTGCTGGCGCGGCGCCTGCTGAGGCTCGACGAGCCGCTGCTGATCGCCGGGCTGCAGGCGTTCGAAGACGGCGTCATCAGCCTGCAGCAGATAGTCGGCAGGCAGGCCAGCGCCGTTGGTGCCGGTCCCTTGCCGCGCCTCGAGGCGCTGGCGCCGGCAGCGCAACAGGCCGACGCCTTCGTTGTGCTTGGCCGCTTGCATCATCGGACCGTGCAGGTGGCGGTCGATGCCTGGTCGTTGCGTCTGCTGCCCAATTGGCGTCTGGAATGGCGCCGCGTGCCTGCCAGTGCTCAGGGCGATTACCTGCTCGCTGCGCCCGGAGCAGGCGATGCCGCCTGGCTGTTCGGACTGGACAGAGAAATGCGCGAAGGGAGCGGGCCTGTACCAGGTGGTGCCTGTGTCCTGACCGCCTCCGGTTGTGGCGTTGCGGATCTGGCACCCTCGATGGTCTGGTCAGCGGACGGCCGTTATCTGGCGCTGAGTCGCCGGGTGATCGGCGAGGAGACCATACAGTGGCACCTGTTGCTGCTGGATACCCAGGAGCACACGCTGCGCCACGGTGCTCAGCCTCTGCCTACGATGCCGTGCTTCGAGGCGTTCGATGCCGCCGGTCTGCACGTCAGCGGTGTCGAGCACGAGGTGCAGTTGATCACCATGGACACGCTGCTGGCGCTGCCCCGGCAGATGCTGATCCGCAGTGGCGATATCTGGCTGCCTGCCGAACAGCTGAGCGATGCCGTGCACTGGCAGCGCCTGGACAGCGCGCATTTGCAGAGCTGGCGCTCACCTGAGGTCGAGCCATCTTGGGCGTAGCGTTTCGCTCAGAAGCGATAGGCCTGCCGTGAGATGGCCCCGTGCAGTTCACCATCGAGCGGCTCGAAGCTGTTCGAGCCCGGCAGGCGCACGTAGAGCGGGTCATCGACCTTGGCGGGGTCGTAGCCAGCCTGTTTTAGATCGGCCTTCTTGTACTTGAAGGTGCCGGTGGTCTCCACCTCGCCAAGCAGGCGGACGAACAGCGGCGCGGCGTAGGCCGGCAGCTCCGCGTCGAGGTGAGCGGCCAGCGCTGTGCCATCCAGCGCATGACCAGACGCCAGGCGCAGCGCAGCCATGCCGCAGCGGCCATTGGTGCCGGGAATCTCCACACCGTAGACCACCGCATCTTCCACCCCGGGGAAGGCGCCGAGCACGTTTTCCACCTCGGTCGTCGAAACGTTCTCGCCCTTCCAGCGGAAGGTGTCGCCAAGGCGGTCGACGAATTGTGCGTGCTTGCAGCCGATGTCGCGCATCAGGTCGCCGGTGTTGAACCAGGCATCGCCCTTCTTGAACACGTCGCGCAGGATCGCCGCCTCGCTCTTGGCCGGATCGGTGTAGCCGTCGAACGGCCACTTGGCGCTGATTTCGCTAATCAGCAGGCCTGCTTCGCCCTTTTCGGTCTTCTGCAGAAAGCCCTTCTTGCCGCGCACGGGGCGGTCGTTCTCTAGGTCGTAACGGACGATGGCGTAGGTCGCCGGGGTATAGCCGACCGTATTGTCGAAGTTGAAGACGTTGGTGAAGCCGATATTGCCTTCGCTGGAGGCATAGAACTCGGTGATCTGCTCGACGCCGAAGCGCTGCTTGAATGGAGCCCAGATCGAGGGGCGCAGGCCGTTGCCGATCATGCAGCGCAGGCTGTTGTTCCTTTCGCTATCGGTTTCCGGCTGGTTGAGCAGGTAGCGGCACAGTTCACCGATGTAACCGAAGCAGGTGGCCTGGTAACGCGCCACGTCGCTCCAGAAGGCGCTGGCGGAGAACTTGCGGCGCAGGGCGATGGCCGCGCCGCCGGCCAGGGCCGCGCTCCAGCATACGGTGACGGCGTTGTTGTGGTAGCAGGGCAGGGTGAGGTAGAGCACGTCGTGCTCGTTCAGGGTCAGCCCGGAATGGCCGAAGCCGCCATAGGCCTTGATCCACTTGCCGTGGCTCATGATCGAGGCCTTGGGCAGGCCGGTGGTACCGGAGGTGTAGATCAGAAAGCAGGCATCCTTCATGCGCACACGTTGGCTATCCGGCGGGTTGTCCTCGGCCTGGCCGCTGGCGATCTGCATGAGGTTGAGCCAGCCCTGCGGCGCCTGGCCGGGATCGCGCAGGCAGTCCTGGTCAGCGATCCAGTAGCGTTTGGCCTGCTGATTGTGCAATTGCGCGGCGATTTCCTCGAGGGCGCCGAGCAGTTCGTCGCCGATCACCAGAAAGCCGGGTTTGACCAGGTTGAAGCTGTGCGCCAGCACCTTGCCGCGCTGGGTGGTGTTGATCAGCGCGCCGACCGCGCCGAGCTTGCTCAGGGCGGCGAGGATCGCCAGCAGCTCCAGGCGGTTCTCCAGCATCACCGCCACCACGTCGCCATGGCCGACGCCTTCGGCCTTGAACGCCCAGGCCAGGCGGTTGGCCCAGGCATTGAAGGCGCGGTAGCTGAGCTGGCGGTTTTCATCCATCAGCGCCGGGCGCTCGGGGTGGCGCTCGGCAGCGCGTTGCAGTGCCCAGGCCAGCGACAGGTTCTTCTCGCGGTTGCGGATGCCGGCGTAGTAAAGGCCGCGCAGCATACGTGGCACGCGTGGCAGGTGCTGCGGCAGGTGGGCCAGGAAGCGGAAGGGCGAAATCAGATCGGCTTGGCTCATGGGGCTCGCACTTGGGCTGTTATGAATTGAGGGCGAGTCCTGACTCTAGTCAGCGTGGCACGCAGCAACCATGGCTCTGGTGCGCCGAACGGCGGGCAGATCGGCAAATACCTCCGTCGTAGGGTGCGCTGTGCGCACCGGGCCAGGCGCAAATCCGCGGGTCGTCTCGGTGCGCGCGGCGCACCCTACGGGAGGGCGCCTGTAGCCCGGATGAAATCCGGGTAGATCCGCGCACGAGGTCCCGGATTGCATCCGGGCTACGAAGCCAACGCATTCAGGGCGTCAATCGACGAACAGGTCGGGCACCAGGCTGCCGCCAGCGGGATCGAAGCGGTACTGATCGAAGTCGCTGACGCCCCGTTCACGCAGGATGTCCTCGTCGATCAGCAGGCGCCCGGTGAGGCTGCGGCCTTCGCTGCTCAGGATGGCGTGGGCCGCATCGGCCATGATCGCCGGAGTGCGCGCACGCTTGAAGGCGTCGCGGCTGCCCAGTTCGAACTCGATGGCCGCGGTGGCGATCATGGTCTTTGGCCACAGCGAATTGACGCTGATGCCGTACTTCTTGAACTCCTCGCTCATGCCCAGGGTGAGCATGCTCATGCCGTACTTGGTGACGGTGTAGGGGCCGTGCTGGGCGAACCACTTGGCGTCGAGGTTGAGTGGTGGGGAGAGGTTGAGGATATGCCCGCTGGCGCTCTGTTTCAGGTATGGCAAGGCCGCCTGGCTGCAGACCATCACTGCGCGGGTGTTGATCTGGTACATCAGGTCGAAGCGCTTGGCTTCGAGCTTCTCCACGCCCACCAGCTTGATGGCCCCGGCGTTGTTGATCAGGGCATCGATACCGCCGAAATGCTCGGCCGCGCGGGCCATGGCGGCGACCACGGCCTGCTCATCGCGCACATCCAGCTGCAGGGCCAGCGCCTTGCCGCGAGCGGCTTCGACCTCGGCGGCGACGCTGTGGATGGTGCCCGCCAGCTTCGGGTGTGGCTCGGCGCTCTTGGCCGCAATGACGATATTGGCGCCATCGGCGGCGGCCTTGAGGGCGATCTCACGGCCGATGCCACGGCTGGCGCCGGTGATGAACAGGGTCTTGCCGGAAAGTGACATGGGCGTGCTCCTTCTTGTTGTTATCGGGGCGTGGGAGGGGCTTTAGCCGCGATGAACAACGCTCGCGGCTAAAGCCCCTCCCACGGTGATTTGGGTCAAACCTATACAGCTTCGATTTCCACCAGCAACTGGCGGCTCTTCACCTGGTCGCCCTGGCTCACGCCGACGCGGCGAACGATGCCGTCGACGCCGGCCTTGAGCGGATGCTCCATCTTCATCGCTTCCAGCACAACCAGCAGTTGCCCCTTGCTGACGCTGGCGCCCTCGGCGATCAGTACGTCGACGATGGCACCATCCATCGGTGCCTTCACCGCGCCGCTGCTGGCGGCGTTCTGTCCACCGGCTGGCTCGTGGGTGACATCCAGCAGCTCCAGGTTGCCGTGTTCACCGTACAGCCACAGGCGCTCACCTTCGATGTGGTAGGCCTGGCGGCGGCGCACGCCGTCCAGTTCCAGGCTCAGCCAGCGACCGTCGCTGGCCAGCAAGCGTAGGGACAGCTGTTCCTCACCGCGGCGCACGCAAAGGTGTGCTTGCGGGCCGCTGGCGAGCACATCCAGCTCTACGGCGTGCTTGTGCTCGCCCTGCTTGAGGACGAAACGCCAGGGCGCACTGCCGGCACTACGCCAGCCGGACAGGCCGGGCTGGTGCGCGCTAGCCTCGGCCGAGGCCTGGTAGAGCAGGGCGGCGGCCATGGCCAGCTCGGCCAGGCTGGCGGTATGCGGGCGCAGGCTGGGGTCATCAGCGAAGTGTTCGGCGATAAACGCCGTGGTGGCGTTGCCGGCGGCGAACTCCGGGTGCTTGAGCAGGTTGGCGAGAAAGCGCTGGTTGCCGTTCACACCGAGCAGCACGCACTGCTCGACCGCGCGCACCAGCTTGCGCCGGGCTTCGTCGCGGGTTTCACCGTAGGCGATAACCTTGGCCAGCATCGGGTCGTAGAAGGGGGTGACGGCCTGGCCCTCGACCAGGCCGTGATCGATGCGCACGCCACTCAACAATTCGGGTTCCCAGCGCAGTACCTGGCCGGTTTGCGGCAGGAAGCCGGCGGCCGAGTCCTCGGCGTACAGGCGCACCTCCATGGCATGGCCGGTGAGGCGGATTTCGTCTTGCCGCAGCGGCAGGGGCTGACCCTCGGCGACTCGTATCTGCCAGGCCACCAGATCCTGCCCGGTGATCAGCTCAGTGACCGGATGCTCGACCTGCAGGCGGGTGTTCATTTCCAGGAAGAAGAACTCGCCGCTGGCGTCGAGGAGGAACTCCACGGTGCCTGCGCCGACGTAGTTGACCGAGGCGGCCGCCTTCACCGCGGCCTCGCCCATGGCGCGGCGCAGCTCGGCCGTCATCACCGGGCAGGGCGCTTCCTCGACCACCTTCTGGTGGCGGCGCTGCACCGAGCAGTCGCGCTCGCCAAGGTAGACGATATTGCCGTGCTGGTCGCCGAAGACCTGGATCTCCACATGGCGTGGACGGATCACCGCGCGTTCGAGGATCAGCTCGCCGGAGCCGAAGGCATTCTGCGCTTCCGAGCGGGCGGTACGGATCTGCCCCAGCAGTTCGGCGGCTTCCTGTACCAGGCGCATGCCGCGGCCGCCGCCACCGGCGCTGGCCTTGATCATCAGCGGGTAGCCGATACGTTCGGCTTCGCTGGCCAGGGTCTCGTCATCCTGGGCGGCGCCTTCATAGCCGGGGATGCAGGGCACGCCGGCCTCCAGCATGGCGATCTTGGACAGGCGCTTGCTGCCCATCAGGTGAATGGCTTCGACGGTCGGGCCGATAAAGACGATGCCGGCCGCCTCGCAGGCGCGGGCGAAGTCGGCGTTCTCGGAGAGAAAGCCATAGCCGGGGTGGATGGCGTCGGCGCCGGTCTTGCGCGCGGCTTCGATGATGGCGTCGATGCGCAGGTAGGACTGGCTGACCTGAGCCGGGCCGATGCATACGGCTTCGTCGGCGATCTGCACGTGGCGGGCGTCGGCATCGGCCTCGGAGTACACCGCCACGGTGCGGTAGCCGAGTTCGATGGCGGTGCGCATCACCCGGCAGGCGATCTCGCCACGGTTGGCGATCAGGATCTTGTTAAAGGCGGGCATCTGTGTGCTCCTGTCAGGCGTTCCCGGATTGCATCCGGGCTACGGCGTTCTTGCGTAGGGTGGATCACGCTTCACCGATCCACCGTTTGGTGACCTGAATTGGTGGATGTAAAAAGCGACATCCACCCTACGGGGTTTACCGGCAATGCCAGTCCGTCCGATCCATCATTGCGCCCACTTCGGCTTGCGCTTCTGCACGAAGGCCATGGTGCCTTCGACGCCCTCGGCGCCGGTGACCGCGGCGGCGAACTGTTCGGCGGCGCGGTCGAGCAGCGGGCCGAGGGCCTCGCGTTCGCTGGCCAGCAGCAGGGCCTTGGTCTGGGCGTTGGCCTGCGGCGCACACTGGCGAATCTGCTCCAGGGTCTCGTCCAGGCGCTGCTGCAGGGCGGCGCCATCGTGCTCGCAGTAGTGCACCAGACCCAAACGCAGGGCCTCGGCACCGTCGAAGCGGGCGGCGGTCAGGGCCAGACGGCGCGCCTGGGTCAGGCCGATGCGCCGCACGACGAAGGGGGCGATCTGCGCCGGGAGGATGCCCAGGGTGGTCTCCGGCAGGCCGAACTTGGCGCTGCTGGCCGCGATGGCTACATCGGACACGCAGGCAAGGCCGAAGCCGCCGCCGAGCACGGCGCCTTCCAGCACCGCCACCAGTACCTGCGGTGCGGCCTGGGCCTCTTCCAGCAGCGCACCGAAGGCGCGGTTCAGCTCGCGGTAGGCGTCGCTGCCGCGGGCTCTGGCGCCGGCCATATCCTTGATATCGCCGCCTGCGCAAAAGTGGCCGCCCGCGCCGCGCAGAACGAGGGCACGCACGTTCGGATCATGGCGCACGGCTTCCAGGGTCGCGCGCAGTTCGCCGACCATGGCCAGGCTCATGGCGTTGCGGCTGTCCGGGCGATTGAGGGTGACGTGCAGCACGCCTCCGTCGAGGTTCAGCAGCAGGGTTTCGCAGTGGGGCAGCTCGTTCATCGCATAACCTCGGTGTAGGGCGGGTGAAACCCGCCGCAACGGTGTGAGTGGCGGGTTTCACCCGCCCTACGGGTCAGCCTTTCTTCTTCCCCGGCAGGATGCCCATCAGCTTGCAGATAATGCCGAGCATGATCTCGTCGGCGCCGCCGCCGATGCTGACCAGGCGCACGTCGCGGTAGGCGCGCGACACCGGGTTGTCCCACATGAAGCCCATGCCGCCCCAGTACTGCAGGCAGGCGTCGGACACTTCGCGGCCCAGGCGGCCGGCCTTGAGCTTGGCCATGGACGCCAGCTTGGTCACGTCGCGGCCCTTCACGTACTGTTCGGTGGCCTGGTAGACCAGCGCGCGCAGGCACTCGATCTCGGTCTGCAACTCGGCCATGCGGAAGTGGATGACCTGGTTGTCGATCAGCGGTTGGCCGAAGGTATGGCGCTGCTTGCAGTAGTCGATGGTGGCGTCGACGCAGTGCTCCAGGCCCTTGATCATGTTGGCCGCGCCGAACAGGCGCTCTTCCTGGAACTGCAGCATCTGCATCATGAAGCCGGCGCCCTCAGCGCCGATACGGTAGCGCTGCGGTACACGCACGTTGTCGAAGAACACCTGGGCGGTCTCGGAGCTGCGCATGCCGAGCTTGTCCAGGTGCGGGCTGACGCTGATGCCCGGGGTCTTCATCGGCACCATGATCAGCGACTTGTTGACGTGCGGCTTGTCGTCGCTGGTGTTGGCCAGCAGGCAGATAAAGTCGGCACTCGGAGAATTCGTGATCCACATCTTGCTGCCGTTGATCACGTAGTCGTCGCCGTCCTTGCGCGCGGTGGTCTTCAGGCCCGCCACGTCGGAGCCGGCGCCGACCTCGGAGACGCCGATGCAGCCGACCATCTCGCCGCTGATGGCCGGGCGCAGGAACTCTTCGCGCAGCTCGTCGGAGCCGAAGCGCGCCAGGGCCGGGGTGCACATGTCGGTCTGCACGCCGATGGACATGGGGATGCCGCCGCAATGGATGGTGCCGAACTCTTCGGC
>Ga0114984_1000797_pt1 | contig 11905 bp, 11 predicted proteins | sample Shrwel1BS1Day1_FD_96987 | JGI IMG/M metagenome (GOLD analysis project Ga0114984, IMG submission 96987) | Subsurface microbial communities from deep shales in Ohio, USA - Utica-3 well 1 S-1-Day1 | ecosystem: Environmental > Aquatic > Deep subsurface > Shale gas/oil reservoir > Produced water/Flow... | reverse complement strand
TTCCTCTTCACCTTCCTGGTCCTCTCGGATCTGCTGATCAACTAGCGCGGGACGCTTCTTCCAGGTCCTTGTCACCCTGGCAGTGGCAGTCCCCGCTTTTCCCATCCATCCCGAAACGGCAGCGTCCAAGGCGGACGCATTTCTGGCTACAGAAGACCATGGACGACCGACAGTCCAGGAGCCAGTAGAACACGATCATCACGAACGGCGGACCAATCAGCAACGCATCCTTCATGCACGCGCCGCCCAATTGCCAGACCTTGCCGGAAGCCGCTGGCGTTATCAGGGCGATCCCGATATCCGATAGCAGCAGCGTCAGCGTGGCCACCAGGCCAAAGCGTGGCCACGGCCAATTCGACAGCGGTTTTTTCCCGGTCAGCCGCCACACGGCATAACCAGCCAGGAAGATCATGAAGGGCGCGAGGAGCGCATAGCCCGGCAGTCCTGCGGCACCGTCGGTGACCCCCCCTGTTTTCAGCAGAGCGAGCTGCCCAGCGACGAGCCCGGCAACGATCAGCGGATCCACCCACCCGAGTGTCCGCCTCCGAATGCACAGCATCAGGCAGACGAGCAGGTAGATGGGCACGGCCAGCACCGACGGGATCGAGCGCGTGGTGATGGCCAGGTCGCCATGCAGGAACAGGATGAGGGGAGGAGCTTCGCAAAAAACCATCCAGCCATTATGCAACAGCTCTGTCGGCGCGGTCGCCAGCTGCCGAATGGAATTTAAGTGGCGTGTCCTGAACGGACATGGACGCCGATTTCCGTGGATTCTGCCGGGTTCTCGGTTCCGTAGAATTTCCAGAAATGGCTATGCCCCCTGCGTAGGATTGGCTGCAGTTCTCAACTGCACCGACCCGACGAAGGAGATTCCCATGGTCATTTGGCCGCAAAAAATCAGCCCCGATGATGAAGGATGGCAACAGGCCTGCGCCCTCATGCAGGTCCTCGCCCTTGATCCACGTCGCACCGTTACCCGAACGACTCGCCATCTTGGACGCTACTTCGAGTCGGCCGATGACATCCTCGAGCGCCCCAACATCTGGGTTGATCGCCGCCAGGTCCCCGCCCCCTACTTCAGTTACTGCCTGCGCTTCAATGTCTCGGCTTCGGTACTTGGGTCGATCCCCATCGACGACGTGGCCCAGATCACGGAGTTCAAACGGGTGGTGAATGCCGCGCTACGCGGCGAGTTAACCGCCGCAGAACGGAAGAGCTGGGAAGCCAATGATCAGCGCCTGGACGTGCTTCGGAAGGCCGATTCGCGGGATAGCTCATCCCAGAACGGCGCTCCCGACGCCGCTGCGCATGCGTTCCAAGCTGTGGCAGCCGATGAATCCGCCAAGGCGTCGCGCCACTACACCGCCGTCCGGAACGAGATCGAGGCGCCGAGGCGCTTTGACGGCATTCCTCGTTCCAGTCTGTCCCGTCATGAAGAGGTGCTGGCGGGCCTCGTCCAGCTTGGCACAACCTACCTGCAGGCGGCCTGAGATGATCGAAGCAACGCACCACGCCAAGGCAGTTTGCAACCCCTCTCTTGGCGCCACTGCACTGGAGGCATGGCGCGCCTGGCGCGCTCTCGGCTGGCAAGGCCTGCCGTGCTACGGAAACGCCCTGGGCATTGGGGAATTTACCTGGATGTCCGGCGACCAGCTGCACAAGGTCCTGAATGTCTTTCTGACCCGGCTCGCCACCCAGTCGGAGGTGGACGAGGTGTGGGATTGCATGCTGACGGGCGCGCTCCGCGTCTACACGCGCCGGAATGGGGTCGGCGTGAGTCATGCGCCAGTTACCATCCTGCATGAGATGACGGGCAATCCATTACCATCGGGGCTGTCGGAATGAGTGGGGAAACCGAGGTCCTGGCCCTCCTCGACGGGGAGCATGCTGCGCTCACCCTCTACACGCCGCTCGACGCCCTCTTCGCCGAATACCGGAAGCTGCGCGCTGACATCGAGCAGATCGCCTCCTACGTCGCCGGCGCATCGGATGTCATGTGCTACTTCCTGACCGGCGCACAGAAGGAACGCAGCATCGGGAACTACACGGCAACGACCCTTTTCGCCGCCGGCCCCGCCCTCCGCTCTCTGGATGCGGCCTTCTGGTCGCGAGCGATGAAGCTCACTGACGTCCTGGACCTGATGCCGGCTGAAGCCCGCAACGAATGGTCCCGCCAGATCCGCGCTCACGAAACGCCACCGTTCGAGCCGGACAGCGTGCGCGCCACCCTTCAGACCATGATCGCCAACCGCGCCCAGTTCTTTGCGGACCGGGTGGAAGGACTGTTCTTCAACCTCAGCGATCACCACGCCACGAACAGCCCCGAGGGCTTCTACAAACGGATGATCATCTCAAGGATGCGGACCTACTTCGGCTCCTTCTGTCACGAGCGCTGCAACTTCGTCCATGACCTGCGGTGCGTGATCGCCAAGTTCTTCGGCCGCGGCGAGCCGCCGGCAATTATCACCACCCGGGTGCTGGAGACCATCCACCAGGCCGGCGAATTTGGTGTCTGGCACGAACTCGACGGCGGCGCGATCAGGGTGAGGCTCTACAAGGTTGGCACCTGTCATCTCGAGGTTCATCCGGACATCGCCTACCGCTTGAACATGGTACTGGCCTGGCGCAATCCGGCCGCCATTCCTGCTCGGTTCCGCAAGGCCCCAGCCAAAGAGAAGGTCGATCGCCCCCTGCATCACGGACTCATCCCCTTCGACATCATTTCCGGCATTGGCGAAGGGCTTTTCTCCCCGGACGGACGCCGGGTCTTCTTCCCCTCGCCCGTGTCCGTAAGGGTCGCGGAATTTATGCGGTGCCACGGCGGACGGCAGGACGAGAGCAGTTGGCAGTTCGACTACGACTTTGGGACCGCCCTCCATGAAGCAGAGCGGACGGGCCGGATACCCGAGGTCGCCTCTACTTAATCCAGAAACGCCTATTGCCGGTTGGCATACTCGTTTCACCTAATCACTAACGACAGAAAGGTCTGGAAATGGCAAAACAAGCGAAAATCGATCTCAGCAACCCCGTCGGGCTGCGCAAGAAGGCCGGCGAGAACCAGGCGACCTACTGGCGCAAGTTCGGCGTCACGCAGAGCGGCGGTAGCCGTTACGAACAGGGCCGCAACATCCCCTCGCCGACGAAGCTCCTGATGGCGCTCCACGCCAGCGGCAAGGTGAGCGACGACGATCTGGCACACGCACGCGCTGTCGCCGGCCTGTGATCGCCGCAGGGCCTGCCATCCGCCGATGGTGGGCCCGCTTCACATCCATGATCACGTCCACCAACTCTCCCCGGCAGGTCGTCATGAGCCTGGTCGATTTTGACCGCCGTGCCCATCGACTTGCGTACCCATGGGTTTGCACCGATGGCGGCCGCGCCTCGAGTTCCCGCCCCCGGCAGCGCAATGACTGCACGGTGAGGGCCTTGGCCATCGCTGGCAGTCTTTCCTATGACGACGCCTACGACCTCCTGAAGGAGGCCGGCCGCAAGTGCAGCCGAGGCTTCCAGTTCTCGACTTGGCTAAATCGCCAGAAATGGGCCGCGCGGATCAGCTTCCCTGCCGTCAAAGGGCAGCGGCGCATGAACCCCGCAACGTTCGTCAGGCAGTTCCCCAAGGGCCGCTTCATCTGCCAAGTAGCAAAACACGTGTTCGCGATCGTTGATGGTGTGTTGCTGGATTCCTTCGAGAACCGGCCTGACCGCTGCATCTACGCTGCCTGGGAAATCACCGGGTCCGTTCCAACCAACCTCTCGTAAAGTCATGCTTATCAGATACCTCATTCCGATATTGATGTGGTGCATGGCGTCCGTGGCGGACGCCAATACCATGTCCTACTACCCCGACCAGGCATCCGCCTTTGCGGCTTGTCAGGCGGAAGGTTCCGTTCCCGGGCAGGCCTGCTCGCCCGGTGGCTATGCCTTAACCCGCTGGTGCGGCACTTATTCCGGCTGCAATGGTGGGTGTGCCGTCATCATCCAGACCTCGCAAGCCCCCTATCCGGGTGGGCAGTGCCCCTACTCGGTTCAGACCGAATATCACTCCTACTCTTACCCGTCCGTGCCGTGCCCGGCGGGCTATTCCTTCACCGGCCCGCTGGGGAACGACTGCATCAGCCCGGGGAAAACTCAGGCCGTGGCGTCGAGCCAACCTCAGCTTGGCGGTGGATCGTCGCATGCCGCTTCATCCTGCCCTGCTGGCAAGACAGGGGCCTCACGGACGGCCGTCGTCGGTGATACCAGCCTGGTCGGCAACCCTTGCGACGCTTCGACCGGGAACAAGCTCCACGTCGAGACTGATTTCCCTGGTGGGTTTGGAATCCCCTCCTTCCAGCGCTTCTACAACAGCCTGTCCACGCGGGACGATGGCTTGGGGACAGGCTGGTCGTACTCGTTCAACAAGCGGCTTCTCATCGGGGCAGCGCAGATTCAGTATGTCGGTGGCAACGGCAGCGTCATCATTTTCACGAAATCCGGTTCGAGCTGGGTTGCCGGTCCTGACATCCAGGCGAAACTGACAGTTGCCAACGGGTACTACACGATCACCAGCACCGATGGCTCCATCGAGGTGTTCAATCCGAAAGGCTTGCCGGTCACCGACACCAATCCCCGAGGTCTGGTTACCACCTACGTCTTCAGTGGCGACGGCTTCCTTCAAAGCGTCACCGGACCCTTCGGGCACAAGATCACGCTGACCTGGTACGGCACTGGCCTCACTACGGCCACGTTCCCCGATGGGTCCTGGGTGAAGTTTGTCAGGAATGCGAAATACAACCTGGCCAGCGCCACCCGGGCAGACACCGTTGTGGCGGCCGGCGTCGTCACCCAGTACCTCTACGAGGACACGGCCAATCCCCATTCACTGACCGGAATCGTTGACGAGAACAGCTCGCGGTTTGCCACCTACGCCTATGACAGCACCTCCGGCAAGGCCGTCAGCACTCAGCACGCCGGCGGCAATGGCAAGTTCACCCTGGCCTACAACGGGAATCAGACCGTCATCACGGATGCCATCGGGAACACGCAAACCCTCACCTTCTCGAACAGCCTGGGTATCAACCTGCTGGTCAGTCGCACCGACAGTTCCGACGGGAAGACCCGCAGCCAGACGTTCGATTCGGCCAACAACCTCACCAGCCGAACCGATGAAGAAGGCCGAGTCACGAATTATTCGTGGGATAGCCTACATCGGCTGACCGGCATGACCGAGGCGGCCGGCACCAGTGCCGAGCGGACGACCACCTACAGCTACTCGTCGCCGGATCTCGATCTGCCCACGACGATCACCGAGCCTGATCGAACCATCAGCATCACCTACACGGGCACCCTGCCGACGACCATCACCGTTTCCGCCGGTGGCAGCAGCCGCACCCTCATCCTCACCTACACGGCCAAGGGCCAGGTGGCGACCATCTCGGGCCCGCGAGTCGATCTCAGTGACACCCGAACCCTCGAATACTGGGACTGCACCACCGGGGCACAATGCGGCCAGCTCAAGAAGCTGACCAACGCCCTGGGGCACGTCACGACCTTCGACCAGTACGATGGCGCCGGCCGCCTGCTGAAAACGACCAGCCCCAACGGCGTGGCCACCACGTTCGTCTACAACAAGGCAGGCAACGTCACTTCGGCGACCGAAACGCCTCCGGCCGGCGGCGGCAACTCCCGGACGACCAGTTTCACCTACGACAATACCCAGCAGCTGAAGACGGCTACCCTACCAGACGGTGTGGTGCTGACCTATGCCTACGATGCGGCCCATCGCTTGACGAGCGTCACGGACAATGCGGGCAACAAGGTCGCCTACGCCTACGACCTCAAGGACAACCGGACCCAGACCGTCGTGAAGGATTCGGCCGGTACGATCCGCCGCCAGGTCGATTACGCCTTCAACGCGCGCAACTTCGTCACCAACGTCAATGCCGGCGGCTCGGCCACGCAGATGGTCCTGGATGCGGTGGGAAACACCACCGGGATCACGGACCCGAACGGGCACGCCAGCAGCTATGCCTATGACCCGCTGAATCGGATCACCAGCGCGGTGGACCGTCTGCAGGGCACCACCAGTTCGAGCTACGATGCCTCGGGCAACCTGGCGAGCCTGACCGCCCCCAATGGCGCCAATTGGGCATTCACGACAGACGGCCTGGGCAACCAGGAAAGCGAAAACAGCCCCGACCGCGGACAGATCCTGCGGACCTTCGATGCGGCAGGTAATGTGCTGCCCAGCACGGACGCCCGCGGCATCACCGCCAGCTTCTCCTACGATGCGCTCAACCGGTTGACCAGCGTCACCTACCCGACGACGGGCGAGAACGTCACCTACGGGTACGACACCTGCTCCAACGGCATCGGCCGCCTTTGCTCGGCCACCGATCCGACGGGTTCCAGGTCCTACGCCTACGACGGCCTTGGTCGAATTGCCTCGGTCACCTGGACGACCAGCAACCAGGTCTTCACGACGGGCTACACCTGGACGCCAGCGGACAAGCTGGCCAGCATCACCTACCCCAGTGGGCGCACGGTCAGCTACACCCGGAACAACCTGGGCCAGATCTCGGCGATCGCCACCGGCGGGCAGAACATCGTCAGCGGCCGGACGTACCGCGCGGACGGGCTACTCGCCGGCCAGACCTATGGCAACGGCCTGGTGGATTCCCGCGCCTATGATCTCCAGGGCCGCCTGACTTCCTGGACGACCGGCGCTATCGATAGCCGCACCTACGGCTACGACGCCAACGGCAACATCACCTCGATCAACGCCAACACCTACGGGTATGACTGGCTCGATCGGATCACCAACAGCAACTCGGCACTCAACTTCATCTGGGACGCCAACGGGAATCGCCAGGGGGATGGCAGCGGCTGGTACGGCTATTCGGCCAACTCCAACCGTATGACGAGCAACCCGTCCGGTACGGTCACACTGGATGCCGCAGGCAATACCCTGGCAGCGAGTAGCCTGACCTTCGAGTACAACCAGGCAGGCCGGCTGGCGACCGCGCGATCGAGCGGCAATCTTCTTGGCCAGTATGCCTACAGCTTCGATGGCCACCGGGCCCAGAAGACCGTCCAGGGCTCCACCACGCTGTTCCACTACGGCGCCGACGACAACCTGCTGGCCGAAACCGATGCCGCTGGCACGACGCTGAAGGAATACGTCTGGGACGACCAGGGCCGCCCCCTGGCTCAGATCAGCGGCGGTGTCGTCACGTACCTGCACCCTGACCATCTGGGCAGCCCGCGCATTGGTACCGACAGCGCAAAGAACGTGGTGTGGCAGTGGCAGGACCTGCCGTTTGGCATCGCAGCACCCACCGGGTCTGTGACCGTCGCCCTGCGCTATCCGGGCCAGTACCACGAGGCTGAGACGGGGCTGTTCCAGAACTGGAATCGGACCTATGACAAAGCGTCTGGTCGATACCTTGAGACCGATTCGATCGGTCTAGGTGGCGGTCTCAACACTTATGCCTATGTCCAAGGTAACCCCCTCGCTTTTTATGACCCTTACGGCCTGTGGTCATTCGGTGATCCGATTCCGCAGGAAGTAGTGGATTTTTCCGCTGGGTTCGGTGACACCTTGTCGTTCGGCCTCACCAACGTGGCCCGCGAGTATCTAGGGACCAATTCAGTTGTAAACAAGTGCTCATCTTCGTATGCTTCTGGTCAGATCGCCGGTGTCGCTGTAGATGTCGTAATTGGTGGTGCAACCGGGTTGCGGGCAGCGGGGAGTAAAGGCTTCGGAAAGGAGTTCTCCCACTGGATCCCGAATAGATTCGGCGGGCCACGATCTGTATGGAATGGCAACTATGTATCGAAAGAAGTTCACGCCCTGTCCGACCCTTTCCGGTATCGTTTTATGCCTAGGGTATGGAAGGCCGAAAACCCCATGCCAAATGTCTTTTCCCAGCAATTAGTGCGGATACCAAACATTTACAAGGGGGCTGCTACTGGTGCTGCCATAGGATTCGCTGAAACGAAAATGACTGGAGAATGCTCATGCTCAAAATAACGGATATTTTCAACCGCTTAATGGGTGCCAAGTCTCGTCTATCCAGGCTAGAGACCTTGGTGCTCGAATCCATCGCCAAGGAATTGGATGGGAGGATGGCCAGCATTTGGCAAGCGCAAATCGATGCCATCAACAAAATTCAGCGTCTCCCAGAAGGCATTGAAGTCGACTTCTATAGGATGAACAAAGGGAAACCGTTTTTTGACCCCGCACTTTCTTTCCCAAATTCATCCCCCGAGATCTTTATTGCGGAAGTCCATCTTGAATCACAGGAACACCAAAAGCTATCTGCAAAAATCTGGGGAGTGAAAGGTTTCCTCTTTTCAATTGAGTACGACTGCAGTCCCGTTTATTTTGAAGAGTTGACTGGGATGGACCCACAAGTGGACTTGAAGATAACTTGTACTTTAAAAGCCGACCTCGCCGCCTCGGTCTAACGAATTTTCCACATCAAGCCCACTTCGTCGGGCTTTTCTATGGAGAACGATTTTGATTGATTTGGCGAGTCTGACTGTTTCCCACAGTCAAATTGCTGTGTTTTCGCGTTGCCTTGAGAATCCATACAACGACTGGGAAGATCAGCACGTCAACCAAGGATTCTCATGGCGAGAAAGCAGCGTTTCATTTCGCACGCTGAACGAATTCGGTCCGTGCCTAATTGAAATTGGCCTTTCAGATCATCATCCCTCGTCAAATGATGTGATTCGTTCCATTCGGGTCCCATTTACCGTTCAAGATGACGGGCAGGTTGAGATTGCCAGTATTGGAGATTCAGCACCTCTTTCCATCACACCAGGCCCCTACTCTTTGCTCTTCCAGATTCTTGGCGTCAGTCCCGAGGGAACTGAAAAAATCCGACTTACCTTCGCCAGAAAAGAGCCTCTGGATTTCGCGATCATTCAAGCAGATGAGCAGATTCAGGCGGATGTCCCTCTTTGCCTGACCGCAACAGTAGCTTGTTAGGCTCGACATAGGCCCGCTCCGGCGGGCTTTTCTAATATCTGGGGCGTGCTGATCTGTAAGCTGACGGCATTCCTCACGAGTCTTCATGATGACAGCTGCCAGCGACGCCGATCTAAATCATCTCTTCGGGATCAAGAGGCCGTTCCTGGCCCCGTTGCATCTCAGCATCCCCCTGAATGCACCGCGCCGACTCACGCCCGACGAGGCCGCCCAGATTTGCGAGCGGGACTCCGCCATCAAGCCGACCACCCGGGACAACTGGGAACTGTCGCCGGTATCTATCAATGGTCTCCTTCACGCTGCGCTGTCGAAGATGACCAACCGCGGTGGCCGTCATGCTGAATCAACCTGGCACCTTCCCACGGCTAGCGTTGCCCAACTCCGGCTGTCGTCGCCTCTAGGCTCCGGTCGCGCGCTGACCAAGGACGAATGCCGGCAACTCCGTTCCATCGATGACCGCTTTGCTGGTGCGAATCCGTCATGGACGGTGAAGCCATCGCTCTCGAATCTGCTGCAGGTCGATATCGTCCGGTACAAGAATGTGAACATGTGGACAGTTGGGCAACTTTCCTTGGCGCCGGCACAGCCTCCACAAATCTCCCCAGCCAGGCCCAGGCCTCGCACCCAACCCCACCTGTCAGCCAGAAGCCAAGCGTTGCTCACGGCCCTATTCTGACCCTTCAGCAGCGTCTCCTGAAACCGCATTCCCATGCCGGTATGATTGCCGCATTGGCTCACAGAAAGACTGCATGAAATCTCTCCTACTCGATCTCCGTTCAGGACTGGCAATCCTGGTGCTCTTGTTCGCCGGTGCCCTGCTCGTCCAGTACAACGCGAGCGGCGTGATGAACTCGGATTTTCACTGGCATCTCATCAACGGAAACTGGATCCTCGATCACATGCAGCTCCCGAAAGTGGATGAGCTCTCGTGGACGATGAACGGGAAGCCCTACCGCCTGACTCAGTGGGGAGGGGAAGTTCTCGTCGCGGAGGCCTTCCGCCTCGGCGGACTTGATGGTGTCAGGATCATGGTTTCGGCCGTTGCCGCGGCACTTTTCATGTGCCTCTACAGCGTTGTTCGACCGCACTTCACCAACGCGCTGTTGGCCTTCGGACTTACCGCGGCGCTATCGGCCGGAAGCGTCCTGACCATGTACGGCCGCCCCCAGATTTTCTCGTTTCTCCTGTTCGGCCTGTTCATCTATCTCGCCGATCGCTGGGTGGTCACCCGGAAGACGCTCTACCTTGCCCTCATTCCGTGCGGCATGCTTCTGTGGGCCAACCTCCATGGTGGATTCCCCATGGGGCTGCTTTACCTCGGGGTATTGGCGGCTGCCATCCTCGTCCAGGGGTACATCCAGCAGGACATCAAATCGTCCGCGCGAATCGCCCTGCCCATATTGTCTGCCGCCCTGGTTGCCGCGTTGTTCACCTGCGCCAACCCCTACGGCTTCGACGTGTGGAAATCGGTCTTAGAGATCGCGTCCTCGACCGTTACCAAGAGCAAGCTGATCCACGAGTGGCGCTCGCCGGCACTGAGCGACCTGTATGGTGGCCAACTCGTCATCCTCATTGCGGCGACGGTCGCGGCGGCTGGCTTCTCTCGATCCAGGCTGTCGCTACGGGACGTTGTGATCTTCCTCAGCTTCTTCCTGATCGCCTACGACGCACAGCGGAACATGCCCTACTTCGTCATGGCCATGCTCCCGATCATCGCGCGCCTGTCCGCGCAAACACCCATGATGGACAGGCTGGCGGCGCAGCTTCCCCCAACGCTCTCTTTCCGCCAGCAAGCGCTGGTCCTGGCGTGTGCGCTCCCCTTGCTGTTCGTCGCTCGCCTGGGGCTCAACGGATATGGAGAGAAGGAGGAGCAGCGATTCTTCGCGACGGACGCGATCGACTACCTGGTCGCCAGCGGACACACCGCCCACGTGATGCACGACTTCAACTTCGGCGGCTACATCGCATTCCACCACCCCCAGGTAAAAGTCTTTGCCGACAGCCGGTTTGACCTCTACGGGGACGAATTCGTGATGGACTTCACCAGGGCGATGAACGGAGCGCCGGGCTATGGCGACTTCATCGCCAAGTGGAGTCCGGAGACGATCATGCTTCCCAATGGCTCCCCTCTCGGCAGCCTGCTCACCGCTACGGGGCAATATCAGGAAGGGTTTGTCGGGCAGAACCAGACCGTCCTCCTGAGACAGCATCCGTAAGCTCTGCCTTTCCTTTCTACTTTTCTCAGAATGCGGGGATGTGGATCGGTAACCTGGGTGCATATCACTAAGGCATCCCCATGAACCGAGACCTCTTCACCCTTTCGGCACGCGAGCAAGCCATCCACGCCCTGCATGCCGCCACGGCGATCTATACCCGCGAACCGGTGGTCGACGACCTCCTCGACGCCGTTGATTGGCCCCGCGGCAAGCGCCGCCTCGTCGATCCGTCCTGCGGGGACGGGGTATTTCTTGGGCGAGCCCTCGTCCGCCTGCTGCGGGAAGAACCCGACATCGATGGCGACACCCTTGTGGACGTGCTGCAAGGCTGGGAGCTTCACCCGGGCGCAGCGCAGCACTCCCGCGAGCGGGTTGCCGAGATCCTGGAGGAGCACGGCTGGTGTGCAACCATGGCGGCCGCGATCGCCGCACGCCTGGTGCGCCACGCCGACTTCCTGACCCAGGGGCCGACCACCCCCTACTGTCACGTCATTGCGGGCAATCCGCCCTACCTGCGCTGGGCCAACGTACCGGCCCTTCTGCGTGAAGAATACGCAGCCGCCCTCCCGCAGCACGCTGTCGCCGACCTGTTGCACAGCTTCCTTGACCGCTGCGCCGCAGCGCTGCTGCCTGACGGCGAGGTGGCCCTGGTCACTGCTGATCGCTGGCTGTTCAACCTGGGTGCCTCTAAACTCCGCGAGGCCATCGGCAAGCA
>Ga0114984_1000796_pt1 | contig 11909 bp, 13 predicted proteins | sample Shrwel1BS1Day1_FD_96987 | JGI IMG/M metagenome (GOLD analysis project Ga0114984, IMG submission 96987) | Subsurface microbial communities from deep shales in Ohio, USA - Utica-3 well 1 S-1-Day1 | ecosystem: Environmental > Aquatic > Deep subsurface > Shale gas/oil reservoir > Produced water/Flow... | reverse complement strand
TGGCTGCCGGCACCCTGAAAATACTCGAGTACCGCCTAAACCGAATTGGCCGGGATATCGGTACCCAGCCGATCGATGAAGTCGACGTGCCCTACATCGCCAACTACCTGGACAAGAACTTCCAGCGAGACGCCTACATCAAACACCGCGCCACGCTGATTGATCTGTTCCGATTCGCCATCATGAAAGGCCTGTACCCAGCCGAGGCCGGCAACCCGGCGGAGATCACCTACGCCAAGTCCGAATACGAAAAGGCCCGGCGCCGGCTCTCCCTGCCCCAGTTCTGGGAGATACACGAAAAGGCCGAACCCTGGATGCAGCTCGCCATGGAGATCGCGCTGATCACCCTCCAGGGCCGCGCGGAAGTCATCAACATGAAGTTCTCAGACTACCAGGACAAAACCCTCCAGGTAGTCCGCCAAAAATCCAGCAAGCACGAACACTCACACCTGAAGATTCACTGCCCCCAGCTGGAAGACATCATCACCCGGGCCAGGCAATCCGGCATCGCCAGCCCCTACATCATCCACCGGAGGCCAGAGCGCAAGGTGGAAGCCGAAGGCCGCGACCACTGGACCAAGCTCACACCCAACACCTTCACCGCCGAGTTCCGCAAAACCCGGGACAAGTGCAAATGCTTCGAAGGCATGCCCAGGCAGAACCGCCCCACATTCCACGAAATCCGCGCCCTGGGCTCATGGTTGTACAAAAAGCAGGGGTACGATAACGAGACCTACATCCAGCCGCTCATGGCTCACGCTGATCAGAAGATGACGGAGCATTACCAGCAGGGGCATGAGCGGCAGTGGGTGGCAGTAGAGGCCGGCTTGAACATCAAAAAAATCTGAAAATTTCTACTTTCGGGTGTTGACGTTTGCGCGCAATGCGCATAAAATGGATATCAAGAGTTGAGGAAAACAACTCTTCCGATCCGGCGGAACCGGAGACCGAAAGGAGAGCACCATGACCACAGTAACCCTGTATACCCAAACCCTCAAAGAAGCTGAACTGGCCGCTGTTTCAGAAAACGAGCTTACCGAATCTGAATCGATCTTTGATGAAAATCTGAACGACTTCATTGGTCATGTTCGGGCCTGCCTGCAGAGCGAAGGATTTGATCTGATCATCGATAACGGCCAATCGTTTCGCTCATACGATGTTGACGCTGATAGTGCTGAAGACGAGCAGAAAGCGCACGATATGATGGCCGGTGGCCGGATTGGCGGCTTCTGGGAATGGTACTGCTGATCAAGGAGTCCGCCCTCCGGGGCGGCCATACATAATGAAGTCATCCACATCAGTTATCCACTTCGAAACCCAGCGGGACAACAAAACCCGCTGGGTAAAGCAAGCTCAGCTTGAGGGTTTCGGTCTGGCCGATTGGGTCACCAAAACGCTTGAGCAGCACTGCCACGATTACAACATACGAGGGATGCGCGAGCGCAAAGAGCGGGTTGCAGGGCCTTCGTCTGGCCGGGCACAGGCCTGGTTGCTGATCGCGGGGATGATCGCGACGCAGCGCGTTAACAGCACCGGCATCTGCAAAGCGCTGGACATAAGCCGTAATTCATTCACGCGGCACCTGGCGGATATGGAGCAGGTATACGGTCTGGTGACCGAGTATGTCAGAGACGACACCCGCAAGCCGGGCTGGTACGAAATCAGAGATTGGGGTGTATTAGATGAGCAGCAAGTCATCAAGCGTTACGGCCAGCCCAGAGCCGGAGCAAGTCAAAGCACTGCGGGAGATGGTCCAGGCGAGGGATAGCCTTGGCATTACTGCTGCCCAGGATTCGTGCGCAAAGATGCTCCACACCAGTCGCCGCGCATGGCAACAGTGGGAGCGCGGTGATCGCAAGATGCACCCTGCTTTCTGGGAGTTGGCAGAGCTAAAAATCAGCAAGAAATGATTCGAGATATACAGTACGTAATGCGTTGATTTACAATAGCTGCAAAGTGTGCACGGAAGGCGGGCAATTTAGCGGATTAATTACTTTGCTTTCAGTAGGTTGCAGGCGTTTAAATGCAATTTTGACATGGTAGAGGTCCCCAGTTCGAATCTGGGTGGTCCTACCAATCCTGCCAGAGATTCTGAAAGCCGTGCCGGGAAACCTGCACGGCTTTTTTCTTGCCTGATCTTGCCTTGCGTCCGATACCGCCCCATTCTGTAGCTGATGAAAAAACACGAGATAAAAACCCTGCGGGAAAAAAGCCAGGTCGACTCCGTCAAGATCGTCAGATCGCCGTCGGATGCAACCGAGTGGGTCGTGCTCATTAAAATAGTCGGCGGGCAAAGCTTTTTCCTGATTTCTGACCTTGACGAGGTGTGCAGCTACGCATCCCTGGATACGGCCGTCGCGGAACTGGATGCGCTGGGATTCGCACGGGCTGAAGTTCTTTTTTAATCTATCAAGAGTCCTACCCTGCGCTATGCGAACCACCGTCGACCTTACCCTTGCTCAGGACCAGACCGCTGTAGATGCCCTTGCGGAAGCCTCCGGGTTGCCCAAACAGCGGATCAAGGATGCCATGGCGAAGGGCGCCTGCTGGTGGACGGTCAAGGGCAAGCAGGTGCGCCTGCGCAAGGCCAAGCGCGACGTGAAGGCAGGCACCCGCCTGCAACTGTTCTACGATGACGCCGTGCTGGAGCGAAAGCCGGAGCCGGCGGAGCTTCTCGAAGACCTGGGCCGTTATTCGGTGTGGTTCAAACCCCACTGCATGCTGGCCCAGGGCTCCCAGTGGGGAGACCATTGCAGCCTGTTGCGATGGGCCGAAGTTTCACTGAAAAAGCCCTGCTTCCTGATCCACCGTCTGGATGCCGACGCCGCCGGATTGATGCTGATCGCCCATGACGCCAAAGCCGCCGGGGCATTATCACAGTTATTCTCGGGAAGATCGGTCACCAAGGTATACCAGGCACGGGTTACGGGATTACTGGACGCCGATGACCGGATCATTGACTCACCCGTGGAAGGAAAAGCGGCCATCAGCCACATCACCACTCTCGGACTGGATGAGCAACAGCAGACGACGCTGCTGCAGATCGGGATCGAAACTGGCCGCAAACACCAGATCCGCCGCCATCTCGCCGGCATCGGCCACCCTATCGTGGGTGACCGGCTTTATGGTAAAGCCGCCCCGATCCCCTTGCAGCTGCTCGCGTGGCTTCTGGAATTCGACTGCCCCATATTCCGGCGCCGGATGTCATTCCGGCTTCCGGAAGCGCATCACCTACAGTGATGCGGCCGACCGTGCGGCCTGATCGTAAAGCCCCGAGATGCCCCGGAGAAAGCTGGCAATGGAGCCGAGGTCGGTATTGGAAAAGCCAAGTGTCCTTAGCGAGTCCACCAGGCAATTTTCCCGGATCTCGGCATAAGCCTGACAGATCTCCTCGCCTTTTTCGGTAATCGAGTAGAAGGTTTCCTTGCCACGGCGTTCCGAGACCACCACTTCGTATTTCAGCAGCTTCTTGAGCGCGTAGGTGACGGTGTGGGTATCCTCGACATTGAGAACCAGGCAGATATCCGCGGATTTTTTTGAGCGGCCCCTATGGTTCACACTGTGCAAAACGAGGATATCCAGCGGGCTCAGGTCCGGCAGGCCCGCTGCATTCATGCACCGAACCATCCAGCGGTTGAACGCGTTCCCTGCAACGATCAGCCCGAACTCGAGCTCCGAAAGCTCCGCTGCGCGTCCGGACAGGTGTGACGAGGAGACGATTGGGCCGACAGTTTTCCCGACTGACTGCTCTTCGTTGCCATGCACAGTTGTTTCCTTGTCCGCATTTTTATTCATAGGCCCACCTTGACCATCCTGTTCGATACGACAACCAGTATGCCCGCCTCCACCGGACGGGCCGCGAGTCTATCAATTCCCCATCTGATTGGGTAGGTAGGTAACGATGTCCGGGAAGATCGTGATCAACAGAACTCCTGCAAGCAATAGCAGGAAGTATGGTAATGCGGCCAGCGCCACCCGGATGATGTTTTCACCGGTAAGCCCCTGAATCACAAACAGATTGAATCCCACAGGCGGCGTGATCTGGCTCATTTCCACCACGATAACCAGATAAATCCCGAACCACATGGGGTCGATCCCGGCAGCCTGTACCATGGGCAAAATCACGGAAGTGGTCAGAACCACAACCGAAATACCATCGAGGAAACAGCCGAGCAGAATAAAAAACACGGTCAGGGCCAGGAGCAGCATGTAAGGAGGCAGCTCCAGGGTGTTGATCCAGGACGCCAGGTCCCTGGGGATACCAGTGAAGCCCATGGACACCGTCAGAAAATGGGCGCCAACAAGAATGAACGCGATCATGGTAGACGTTTTGACCGTCCCCATCAGAGCCTGGCCGAATGTTTCCCGGCTCAGGGAACCACCTCGCCACGACAGCAGATGCGCCAGTGCCACACCTACCGCAGCTGATTCCGTTGGGGATGCCAGCCCGGCATAGATAGAGCCGATAACACCAACGATCAACAAAACGACCGGGATCAGAGGTTTGCTTCGCCGGATCTTCTCCGCCAGCGGCAGAGCCTCCTCCTCGTCAGCGGGCACGCCAGAGGGGTTCAGCTTGGACCAGATGGCAACGTAGCCGGCGAACAGCACCATCAGCAGCAAACCGGGAAGAATACCGGCCACGAACAAACGGGCAATGGACTGCTCGGTAGCGACGCCATAAACGATCAGGATAATGGACGGCGGAATCAAAAGGCCCAGGGTCGCAGATCCCGCCAGCGTTCCCAGGATCTGCTTGCGGTCGTAGCCACGCTGGGTGAGTTCCGGAACCGACATCTTCCCGATCGTCGCCGCTGTTGCTGCCGACGAGCCGGAAATCGCGGCGAAAATACCACAGCCAATGATGTTGGTGTGCAGCAGACGGCCGGGGATGCGCCCTACCCATGGGGCAATACCGGTGAACATTTCTTCGGACAGGCGGGACCGGAAAAGAACCTCCCCCATCCAGATGAACATCGGTAAAGCAGCCAGCTCCCAGGAAGCACTAGCACCATAGAAAGAAGTCGCCAGACTGTAACCCACCGGGGTGTTGCTGAAAAAAAACATTGCCGCAAGGCCGGTGGCCGTGAGGGCAAAAGCAACCCACAGCCCGGCTCCCAGCACGATCAGGAGCCCTGTCAGGAGCAGCAGGCTCATCCAGATCATATCCATCGTTTTACTCCTGCGGGGCTTCGTCTTTGAGATGGGTAATTCGACCGGTAATCAACCCGACCAGGGCGTCCAGCAGGGCGATCAACAGCCAGACCAGCCCGACAACCATGACTGCCTGGGGAATCCAGAGCGGCACCGGCACCATGCCGATAGATACGTCACCAAAGTCGTAGCTGTCATAAGTCAGCAGTACGCTGAACCAGGTGGCGAAGGCAGTGATCGCCAGAGCGATCACTACCACCACAATATCCAGTGCTCTCTGGACTTTTTCCGGCAGGGCCCTGTGCAAGAGGTCCACCCGGATGTGCCCTCCCACCGTCAGGGTATAGGCAAGTCCGGTGAACGTAGCCCCAAGCAACAGAAATCCCGCCAGTTCGGCCAATCCGGGAACCTGCAGGCCCAGGGCATCTATCCCCAGGGTCAGCAGGGCCTTGTCAAGAATTCGCCCGGACACCTGCAGCACCACCATCACCATGATGACCATGAGCTGCAGAGCCGAGATGTATCCGCCAAGGCGATACAGAGAGTCCAGAAACCTGCGCATGTAAATGCTCCCGGATGGTTCTTTTCAGCAGTTAAAGGAATTAAAGAGCACGGTAGGCCTCGACGAGGGCCTTACCATCTTCACCGGCACGCTCCAACCACTCCTGCTCCATAGTGGCGCCAACCTCCTTCAGCCGCTTGACCAGTGCCTCGCTGGGTTCGGATACCACAATGCCGTTCTCTTCCATGATTTTGATCTTGGCAGCGGTTTCCGCCTTGCTGGCCTCCCAGCCCCGCTTCTCCGCTTCAGCGGCTGCTGTCTCAATCGCGTCCTGCACGGACTCCGGAAGCCCCTCGAAAGCCCGGGTATTGACGATCACCATGTTTTTCGGCAACCACAGTTGCGCATGATTGAAGTGACTCAGGTAATCCCAGGCCCGGGTATTTGCCCCGGTTGACGGTGATGTGATCATCGCGTCCACACGGCCGGTCCCGAAAGCGGTCGGGATATCCGGAACCTCGACCTGGGTCGGGACAGCCCCGAACAGTTCAGCCAGACGTTCACTGGATTTGTTGTAGGCGCGCATCTTCACGCCCTGGAGCTCTTCACCGGTTTCCACCGGGAATTTGGTGTAAATCCCCTGGGGCGGCCACGGCACCGCAAACAGCAGCTTCAGGCGCTGCTCCTCAAGACGCTCGGCCAGCACCTCACGGGATGCCTGCCAAAGCTTCCAGGCCTCTTCGTAGTTGCTGGCCAGGTAAGGAACCGAATCGACCTCGAACAATGGATCCTCATTGGCCAGGCGGGACATGATCAACTCGCCAATGGGAACCAGGCCACGGCGAACAGAGTTCTTGATCTCGGGGTGTTTGATCAGAGAGCCACCACTGTGAACCGTAATGTTCAACTCGCCGTCGGTGGCTTCACGGATATCGTCCGCGAACTGGTTAATGTTGACAGTATGGAAATTGGAATCGCCATACGGCGTTGGCATATCCCAGTTGGTTTCCGCCTGTGCGGTTCCGATAGCAGCAGTCAGCGCGACTGCGGCAAGGTATTTCGCTTTTATTTTCATCTTTGCCTCCTCCTGGCCCGATCATTCGGGCTACTCATGGTTGTTGTTGTGACACCGCAAGGGACACATATCGCACGACCCGGCACAGGAGCCCGTGCTTTAACTAGCCAACTTAGTCGCCACTGAAAGCGCTGTCAAACTTTTTGCCGCAAAACAATACGTATTTTACCACCATTTTATCTACGTTTTGTCGTTATTTTATTTCCAAAAATCAATTTTGATAGAACTGCCAAACGGCAGAATACAAATTCTGAAAATCGTATTGCCGAGATTGCGGCTTATTACAGCAAAGCGGTTGGGGGGGGATTCAGGTGCCCGGGGACCAGGCTTCAGGAGAGAAATGCAGGGTGCAAAGGTCCCTGGATTTTACTCCAGGAACCTTTGAGTCTTCTTGAACAAAGAGAACGCTCTGGAATCAGACCTTGTAAAAATCCCGATACCAGTCCACGAAATTGGCAATGCCCTCCTCCACGGTGGTCGAGGGCTTGTAACCCACATCCTCGATCAGGTCGTCGACATTGGCGTAGGTGGCGGGCACGTCGCCCGGCTGCAGGGGCAAAAGGTTCTTCTCCGCCTTCTTGCCGATGCGTTCCTCGATGATTTCGATAAAGCGGGAAAGTTCCACCGGGTTGTTGCTGCCGATGTTGTAGAGCCGGTAAGGCGCCTTGCTGGTGCCCGGATCCGGGCGCTCGCCGCTCCACTCATCGTTGGGCTCGGCGACATGGTCCAGGGTGCGGATCACGCCCTCGACGATGTCATCGATGTAGGTGAAATCCCGGCGGTGGTGGCCATGGTTGAACACGTCGATCGGCTCGCCGGCGAGTATCTTTTTGGTAAAGATGAACAGCGCCATATCCGGCCGGCCCCAGGGGCCATACACGGTGAAGAACCGCAGGCCGGTGGTCGGCAGGTTGTACAGATGGCTGTAGGTATGGGCCATCAGTTCGTTGGCCTTCTTGGAGGCGGCGTACAGACTCAACGGGTGGTCAACGTTGTCGTGCACAGAGAACGGCATGGTCTCGTTGGCCCCGTACACCGAGCTGCTGGAGGCGTAGACCAGGTGCTTCACATCGTTATGGCGGCAGCCCTCGAGGATGTTCATGAAGCCCACCAGGTTGGCATCCACGTAGGCGTGGGGGTTCTCGATGGAGTAACGAACCCCGGCCTGGGCGGCGAGGTGAACCACTCGTTCGGGCATGTGCTCACGGAACAGGGCCTCCATGGCGGCACGATCGGCAACGTCCTCACGGATCTCGGTGAAGCCGGACTTGCAGGTCAGCCGCTCCAGGCGCGCTTCCTTCAGGTTCACATCGTAGTAGTCATTGACGTTATCAACGCCGATTACTTCATCACCGCGATCCAGCAGGCGGTGCGCCAGGTGTGAGCCAATGAATCCAGCGGTTCCCGTAACGAGAATTTTCAAGGTCTAGTCTCCATAAAACGTTCGTGTCCTGAGCTGCCAAGTTTACCGAATCGGCCCTTCCGGCAACACCACGGAACATGTCAGACACAAAAAAAGAGCGCCGTAGCGCTCTTTTTCAGCCAATCAACCCGTATTCGATCAGAACGTCAGACCGACACTGGCGAAAGGACCGGACAGTTCCACGTCCATTTTGTCGTCGTCATCTTCATAGTCGATGGACATCTGGCGGTAGCCTGCACGCAACTGCAGCAGTGACAGCTCGTACTGGCCGTAGACGTTGAAGTCATGGAGAGAGTCGCCGTCGAAGCTGATCAGGTTGCCCTCACCGCCCACGGAAACGCCGGTAAGCGGCAGATCAAAGCGGGCGGCGGCGTAGCCCATAGGAATTACGCCATCGATGGTGGTTTCACTCACTCGGCCACCAATGGTTTTTTCACGGACAATCAGCTCACCGTCCAGTTTCCGCGCAGTCAGACCCAGATCCAGGTTGACCCAGTTATCCAGGACTTCGTAGTAGAAGGTGGCGTCCAGCTGGTCCAGGTCCAGCTCGGAATCGACGGACGCGCCCGGAAGGATGCCATCGAACTCTTCCAGTCCGATCCGGCCACTACCGTTCTGGGAAATGGTGGTGTAGTTCACTCGCACATTCGGCAGTACCGGAACCGGATGCTCGAAGTAGGCGGTGAAGTTCGCATTGCTGTCGCTTTCGAGATTCAGATCGTTCTCGATATCGACGGCGGAGCCCTTGTTGACCACGTCGCCGGACAGGTCGGAGTCCCAGTAGCTGACATTGGCGCCAACACCGAGTAAATCCGCATTCGCCAGAGGCGTGGCCAGAGCCACGGTGCCACCTACTGCAAGGATCAGTTTACGCATAAGATACCCTTCTGATGGTTTTTGTATTGATTGCGACTCAGTCGAACTGGATGCCAAGACGGCGACCGACTTCTTCATAGGTCTCGATCACATCCCCGAGTCCCTGGCGGAACCGGTCCTTGTCCATCTTCTTGCGGGTTTCCTTGTCCCAGATGCGGCAGCCGTCCGGGCTGAATTCGTCACCCAGGACGATCTCACCGCCACTGCGGCCGAATTCCAGCTTGTAATCCACCAGCAGCATGCCGGCGTCATCGAACAGCTTCTTGAGCACGTCATTGACCTTGTAGGTCAGTTCCTTCATGCGGGAGAGCTCACCTGCAGCCGCCCAGCCGAAGCTCTCGGCGAGGGATTCGTTGACCATGGGATCGTGCAGCTCGTCATTCTTCAGGAACAGCTCGAAGGTGGGCGGATTCAGCTCCTGACCTTCTTCCACGCCCAGCCGACGGCACAGGCTACCCGCAGAGATGTTCCGGACCACACACTCCACCGGAATCATGTCCAGCTTCTTGACCAGGGACTCGGTATCCGAAAGCAATCCCTCGAAGTGGGTGGGAATGCCCGCCGCTTCCAACTTCTCCATGATGAAGGCGTTGAACTTGTTGTTCACCATGCCCTTGCGGTTTAGCTGCTCTTTTTTCTGGCCGTCGAACGCCGAGGTATCGTCCCGGAAGACCATCACGAAACGCTCGGGGTCGTCGGTGCGATATACGGATTTGGCCTTGCCTGCGTAGAGTTCTTCGCGCTTTTCCATTGAGATCTCCGGAGGGGGTGCCCGGGGCACCCCAATTCAATCAGTAAAGGTATTCAAAGAGCCGGTTGAGCAGATCGGATGCGGTGTGCTCGCCGTCATAGCTCTCAAGCCGCTCGGCCTCAATAAACACCGCGCCATCGCGCTCTTCCAGGGTCACGGTATGGGTGTGCCGTGGTTTTTCCTTGTCGCTGAACCAGTCAAACCAGCCCGGCTCCCTCTCATCCTCTGTGCGGAAATCGACATAGAGCCAGCCTGCGCTGCGGTTCAGGTCGACAACCGGGATTTCGGCTTCCTCCAGGGCACGATTGGTTTCTGCCCAGGAGCGGCCATAATCCAGGTCCATCCGGATGGCGACCGCTTGCTCGTTCTCGGACTGCAGATTCACCCGCGGCTCACTAGTCATTCCCGAGGCCGCTCTGGAGAAGGATTTGTTCTCCTCTCTGGCTTTCAGGAACTCCCCGAGGTCCGCAAGCAGCTCTTTCTGCAGGGCCATGGCTTCAGTCGGGGGATTCGCAATGTCCTGCCAGGGCAGCAGTTCTCCCGGCCGGTCGGAGCGCTCTATCCGGCGAACCTGGATCTCCGTGGTCTTGCGGCGAATACCCGGTGACATACGCATCTGGATGACCGTCATGGGCTCATCAGCCGATGCCTGATTGGTCAGCCCCACCAGTTCCCTCGCCTGCTTGCTGAAATTGGCCAGCTCACTCTGGAGCAGGCCCAGCTGAGGGCTGTCGTAGGCGACACCCAGGCCCCGGTCATTCATGTAAGCGTTGGCCTGGGGCCAGAGCCGACCGGGGACGTCGTTCACCAGCAGCCAGATGCGGCCATCGAGCTCCTCGATCACATAGTTTTCTTCAAGGATCTCGGAGGTCATGTCCGGAGGCCGGGGAATATCGGACGGATACATTTTCCCGGGCTCGGCGGCATTGATCTCGCGGATCGGCATGACCTGGCTGAAGCGGGACTCATCCGCGCTTTCAGGGAGTTCCAGCGGAGTGCCTTCTCTGGCATTTACGTACCGCTCGGAACGGTCTTCCAGCAGGCTGCAGCCCGAGGCTGTTGCCAGCAGCAACAGCCCGGAGGCAGCGAGGATTGATCTGTAAAAACGGGGGGAACGGGTTCCTGAAAGAACCTGCATCGGGTTACTCCGGTTCAGGGACGATTTCAGCAAGCTCAGAGCACGCCTGAGGCTTTCAGGGCTTCTTCCACTTCCGCGTGGAACTTCTCGCTCAGCGGCGTCAGCGGCAGCCGGATGCCCTCACTGATCATCCCCATGCGATGCAGTGCCCATTTCACCGGAATTGGATTGGCTTCCAGGAACAGCTTGCGGTTCAGGGGCATCAGCAGTTCGTTCAAACGCTCGGTTTCTTCCCGGTTACCGGCAATAGCCGCTTCGCACAGCTGCGCCATGGATTTTGGTGCCACGTTGGCTGTCACCGAGACATTGCCCTTGCCGCCGGCAAGCATCAACTCGGCTGCAGTGGCATCGTCGCCGGAGTAAACCGCAAGACGGCCGTCGAGCGCCTTGATCAATTCGGCGCCACGGGGAATGTTGCCGGTAGCATCCTTGATCGCAACGATGTTCGGAATATCCGCCAGGCGCAGAACGGTCTCGTTCAGCATGTCACAGGCTGTCCGGCCGGGAACGTTGTACAGCATCTGGTTCATGCCTGGCACCGCCTCGGCGATGGCCTTGAAATGCTGGTACAGGCCTTCCTGGGTCGGCTTGTTGTAGTATGGAACCACCAGCAGGCAGGCATCCGCCCCGAGCTTGTGGGCTTCGGTGGTCAGCTCGATGGCTTCACGGGTGCTGTTACCGCCGGTACCGGCGATCACGGGGATCCGTCCGTCGACACGTTTTATGATCCGGCCAATGGTCTGGCAGTGCTCTTCCGGGTCCAGGGTTGCGGATTCACCGGTGGTGCCCACGGCGACGATGCCGTGCGTGCCGTTTTCAATGTGAAAGTCCACCAGTTTGTCCAGCTCCTCCCAGTGAATGTCACCGTTTGGATGCATGGGCGTGACCAGTGCGACAAGGCTACCCGTAATCATAAAAGCTCCGTCCGAATAAAACCGATATGGTAATGTTGGGCTCGAACTGACACAAGGGAATTAAAGGAGATGTCAT
>Ga0114984_1000792_pt1 | contig 11933 bp, 10 predicted proteins | sample Shrwel1BS1Day1_FD_96987 | JGI IMG/M metagenome (GOLD analysis project Ga0114984, IMG submission 96987) | Subsurface microbial communities from deep shales in Ohio, USA - Utica-3 well 1 S-1-Day1 | ecosystem: Environmental > Aquatic > Deep subsurface > Shale gas/oil reservoir > Produced water/Flow... | reverse complement strand
TCGCGTAACCATCCACCGCGCTGTTATCGGCAGGCGGCACATCGGCCGGCACGTGCAGGTTTTCAGCCAGCACACGGCCCAGGCTCTCGGTGAGTGGTACGGTTTCCACCCAGGAAATCTCCGGTGCCCGATCCAGGATGTGGGCAATAGCGTCGTCGACGGAAGTCAGGTTTTGGCCTGCCATGAATCAGCTCCTGTTACTTGGTTGCCCGGTTACCGATGACCTGCTGCAAACGGGGGAACCCTTCGTTTGCCGGCTTGCGCAGAGTCAGGGCGGTAAAGTTGCAGGGCTGGTGGCGGCTGTCCAGCTGGCTCTTCAGGATGCCCTCCCAGCCGGTGCGGCAGGCGCTGGTGGAGCCGGGCAGGCAGAAGATCACCGTGTGATTGGCCAGGCCGCCAAAAGCGCGGGACTGGATGGTCGAGGAACCGATTTCCTCGGCCGAGAGACGGCGGAATTCCTCGCCGAAACCCTCAATGGATTTGTCCAGCAGTGCCGCCACGGCTTCCGGTGTGCTGTCACGTTCGTGGAAGCCGGTGCCGCCGGTGATGATCACCACGTGGACTTCCGGATCCGCGATCCAGGTCGACATGATTGCCCGGATCAGGTAGACGTCGTCCGGCAGGATACGGCGGGCAATCAGGTTATGGCCTGCTTCTACTGCGCTGTCTTCAAGGTACTGGCCTGAGCTGTCCTGTTCCAGTCCGCGGGTGTCGGAAACGGTAAGGATGGCTACGTTCAGGGGTTTGAATTCGTTGGTGCTTTCGCTGCTCATGGCTGGACTCCACATCTGGAATACTGGAGGTGATGGAATTTTCTCCAGTATCCGTATTGGCGGGGGATAATGGAAGAGGAGTAACCCCAGAGGGGGAGGTGTCAGCCCCGTATTACCCCCGTTTCATGGTAATTTGCTCTAATTTTGGTCAGTGCACTTGACATTCGCAGCCAAGGTGGCCGATTATCCTCCTTGCCCGGCGAACGGTTGTTCCCACTCTACTGGCTCCAGCAAACTATTCCGGATTCCACAACACCGGCTTGCTCCATCTGGCCAGCACCTGATTCAGTTTTTATTTGTTCAATACGTTCAGGGGCACCCCTGTCATTCCAACACTCGTTTATTTCCATTCCTGAAAATCCAATAAACTATGAATCTTACTGAACTCAAGCAGAAATCCGTGCCCGAATTGCTCGAAATTGCGCAAGAAATGGGCCTCGATAACCTGGCTCGTTCGCGCAAACAGGATGTGATCTTCACCATCCTGAAAAAACACGCCAAGAGTGGCGAAGACATCTACGGCGACGGCGTACTGGAGATTCTGCAGGACGGTTTCGGCTTCCTCCGTTCCGCCGATGCCTCCTATCTGGCGGGTCCGGATGATATCTACGTCTCCCCCAGCCAGATCCGTCGATTCAACCTGCGTACCGGCGATACCGTTGCCGGCAAGATCCGCCCGCCGAAAGACGGCGAGCGTTATTTTGCCCTGCTGAAAGTCAATGAGATCAACTTTGACAAGCCGGACAACGCACGTAACAAGATTCTGTTCGAGAACCTCACACCGCTGTTTCCCCAGGAGCGTCTGATCCTGGAAGCCGGGAACGGCAGTACCGAGGATCTGTCCTCCCGGGTCCTGGATCTGGTGGCGCCGATCGGCAAGGGCCAGCGTGGCCTGATCGTGTCTCCGCCCAAGGCCGGTAAGACGCTGTTGATGCAGGGCATTGCCCAGTCGATCACCCGGAACAACCCGGAATGTCACCTGATGGTGCTGCTCATTGACGAGCGTCCGGAGGAAGTGACGGAGATGCAGCGTACCGTGCGCGGTGAGGTGGTGGCGTCGACCTTCGATGAGCCGCCGGCCCGTCACGTGCAGGTGGCCGAGATGGTGATCGAGAAGGCCAAGCGTCTGGTCGAGCACAAGAAGGACGTCGTGATCCTGCTGGATTCCATTACCCGTCTGGCCCGGGCCTATAACACGGTGATTCCGTCCTCCGGCAAGGTGCTGACCGGTGGTGTGGATGCCCATGCCCTGGAGAAGCCGAAGCGGTTCTTCGGTGCTGCCCGGAATGTCGAAGAGGGCGGAAGCCTGACCATTCTGGCGACGGCGCTGGTGAACACCGGTTCGAAGATGGACGAGGTGATCTACGAGGAGTTCAAGGGTACCGGCAACATGGAGGTGCACCTGGACCGCAAGATCGCCGAGAAGCGGGTTTATCCGGCCATCAATATTCGCAGTTCCGGCACTCGCCGCGAGGACCTGCTGATGTCCGAGGCGGATATCCAGCGGATCTGGATCCTGCGCAAGCTGTTGCATTCGATGGATGACGACACGGCGTCCATCGAGTTCCTGCTGGACAAGCTCAAGGACACGAAGACCAACGAAGAGTTCTTCCAGTCCATGAAGCGCCGGTGATCGCCGGCCTCAAGCGCTTCTGATTTCGGGGGCGGGTGTCGTCGGGGGCTTCCTCCGGAGACACGCCGTGAACCCATCCCTGGGGGCTTGGTCTTGCCATCCCTGGCAAGACACAGTCTCCGGAGGAAGCCCCCGACGACACCGTTCTGATTTCCTGCGCGCGCCTGTTCCCGGACTCCCGAGAAGGTCCAAAGGGCGGCAAACTCCGTACCAAAAGGCCAACCTAGAACGGAGCACACGATGAAATACAACGACCTGCGTGATTTCATTCATCAGCTGGAGAAACTGGGTGAGCTGAAGCGGATCAGCGTGGAAGTCGATCCCCACCTGGAAATGACCGAGATCTGTGACCGTACGTTGCGGGCAGGTGGGCCGGCGTTGTTGTTTGAAAATCCCAAGGGTTATGACATGCCGGTGCTGGCCAATCTGTTCGGGACGCCGACGCGGGTGGCGCTGGGGATGGGGCAGGACAATGTGACGGCGCTGCGGGAGATTGGCAAGTTGCTGGCCTTCCTGAAGGAGCCGGATCCTCCCAAGGGCTTCAGGGACGCCATCGAGAAGCTGCCGATCTTCAAACAGGTGATGCGGATGAGTCCGAAGGTGCTCCGTTCGGCGCCCTGTCAGGAAGTGGTCATCGAGAAGGATCAGGTGGATCTGTACCAGATTCCGGTCCAGCACTGTTGGCCCGGGGATGCCGGTCCGCTGGTGACCTGGCCGCTGGTGATTACCCGGGGTCCGTACAAGGAACGCCAGAACCTGGGGATTTACCGGCAGCAGGTGATTGGCCGCAACCGGTTGATCATGCGCTGGCTCAGTCATCGTGGTGGCGCGCTGGATTTCCGGGAATTCCAGAAGGCGAATCCGGGCCAGCCCTATCCGGTGGCCGTGGCGCTCGGAGCGGATCCGGCGACGATTCTCGGGGCGGTGACGCCGGTGCCGGATACGTTGTCCGAGTATGCCTTTGCCGGCTTGCTCAGGGGTTCCCGGACGGAGCTTGTGAAGGCCGCGTTGAGTGACTTGCAGGTGCCGGCCAGTGCCGAGATCGTGCTGGAGGGCTTTATCTATCCGGACGATATGGCGCCGGAGGGTCCGTTCGGTGACCATACCGGGTATTACAACGAGGTGGACCAGTTCCCGGTGTTTACCGTGGAGCGGATCACCCACCGCCGGGATCCGATCTATCACAGCACCTACACCGGTCGCCCGCCCGATGAGCCTGCGATCCTGGGGGTGGCGCTGAACGAGGTGTTCATCCCGATCCTGCAGAAGCAGTTCCCGGAAATCGTGGATTTCTACCTGCCACCGGAGGGCTGTTCCTACCGGCTGGCCGTAGTAACCATGAAGAAGCAGTACCCCGGCCATGCCAAGCGGGTCATGATGGGAGTATGGTCGTTTTTGCGGCAGTTCATGTACACCAAGTTCGTGATTGTAACCGATGACGATGTGAATGCTCGCAACTGGGAAGATGTGATCTGGGCGATCACCACCCGGATGGATCCGGTCCGGGATACCACCATGGTGGAGAATACGCCGATCGACTATCTCGATTTTGCCTCGCCGGTGTCGGGGCTTGGTTCGAAGATGGGGATGGACGCCACCAACAAGTGGCCCGGTGAAACGGACCGGGAGTGGGGCGAGCCGATTGCCATGACGGAAGAGGTGAAGCAGCGGGTGGATGACATCTGGGACAGTCTGGGGATTGAAATTCCGGGGTCCCGCCCTGATTGAGAAGGACAGTCATTTGCATCGGGTAGGGCTGCGGCCTTCAGGGCTGCATTATGAAGTGGATTCCGGCGCCGATCTGCTCAGTGCCGCGGGGCAGGCAGGTATTGATGTACCTGCTGCCTGTCGCAACGGGGTATGTGAGCTTTGTGAAGCCCGGTTGTTGTCCGGAGCGGCCCTGAATACCCGTAATCAACGTGAAATTTCGATTGGCGAGCGGCTGATGATGTGTCGAACTCACGCGCTCGCCGACCTGGAACTGGAGATAACCGCCGTTATGGCAGCAGGAAACAATCAGCCCCGCAAGGTGCAGGCAAAGGTGGTGGATGTCCGGTCCATCAGCCACGACGTTTACCGGGTGGAACTGGAAATTCCCCGCCGCCGGGAGCTGTCTTTCCACGCAGGGCAATACCTGTCGGTGAATCTGCCGGATGCGGATCCCTGTTATTTTTCCATTGCCAGCAGCCCCTCCGAGCAGAACATCGAACTGCATATTCAGGCCTCTCCGGACTGGGTGTCGGCGCAGAAGGTGATCGATGCCCTGACCTCCGGTCAGGATGTGACCCTGGAACTGCCCCATGGCAGGGCCTGCCTGGCGTCAGCGCCGGAGAAGCCGGTGCTGCTGGTAGCCGCGGGGACAGGCTTTGCCCAGATGAAGAGCCTGGTGGATTACCTGCGCGAGACGAACTTCAATCACCCCATCAAACTGTACTGGGGCGTGCGCAAGCATGAAGACATGTACCTGCGCACCCTGGCCCAGCAGTGGGAGCGGGACTGGCCGCCATTTACCTTCCTGCCGGTGGTCGGTGATGACGAGGATAATGACTGGGGTGGCCACCATGATCAGCTGGTGCGTGCGGTGCTGGCGTCCGGCATGGACTGGAAGAACGTGGAGGTGCACGCCAGTGGTTCGCCGACCATGGTCTATACGCTCATGGATGCACTGATCGAGGCAGGGTTGCCGCAGGAAGCGTTTTTCTCGGACGTATTGGAGTACGCACCGAGATGAAAATGGGGTCAGATGAAAGCCTTCATCTGACCCCGTCCTGGCGTTAACTCCGAGTCAGCGGGTCGGGCATGGAACCGGGGTCTGATGAACGCTTTCATCTGACCCCTTCCTGGACATAACCCCAGTGTCGGGCGCCAGCTCAGGCCTTTGGCATCGGCAGCTCCGGCAGCCCGTTATCCTGGGCCAGCCCCTGCATCATCAGTTTGATGCTCAGCGCTTCCTCGCCCATATGGGCATTCAGCCGGCTCAGTTCTGCCAGGGCCTCGCGGCTGCGGCGCAGGCGCAGGCTGGTTTCGAAATACTCCCTGGCCTTGCCCCACAACTCGTTGCGCAGGCTCAGGCGACCCAGGGCCAGCAGGAGTTCGGGGTTGTTGGGGCGGTCCTTGAGCCACTGCTCGGCGATCAGCAGCTGCTCATCCGTTTTGTGCCCCTCAATCCGCCCGTAAAGGTTGATCAGCTCATCACTCCAGTGATTGCGCAGTACTTTGCGCAGCAGGGTTTCAGCCTGGGCTTCATCGCCGAGCCTGGCCAGCAGGCGGGCGTAATCCCGGATGGTGTATTCATCCCGGCGCAGGAAACCGGGCAGCTCATCCCACAAGCGGGTGAGGGGTTCCAGAGAGGCCTCCGGGTCTTCCTTGCGCGCCCGTGCACACTCCTCGGCCGCCCGTTCCAGCAGATTGTGCCAGACTTCCCGTTCCAGCTCGTGAAACTCCGTTTCCGGCAGGACATCGCGCTTACGCAGTTCCGGCAGCAATCTGGACAGCTCGCGCCAGTCCTCCAGCCTCAGGTAGGTATTCTTCAGCAGCTTGAGCACAAAGGGATGGTGCGGCGACTGTTTACGCAGGCGCACCAGGGTGGCCAGTGCCTGTTCCAGGCGGTTGCCCGCGAGTTGCAGCTGGGCCTGGGTGATGCCCACGGCAAGGTCTGAGCCCGGAGTGCTCTCGAACGCCTTGCGAAGCAGGTCGTCCACGGCATCATGGTCGCCGGCCTCGAACGCTGCCTGGGCTGCCGCCAGATAGTTGATCAGCGGCGTGTCCGCCTTGTCGGCAGCGGAGGTCAGCAATTTCCGGGCCCTGGGCCAGTTGCCTTCCGCCAGTGCCAGCAGTCCCTGGGTGGTGCGGCGTCGGGCACGGCGCTCGTTGCCCCGGGCGATCCAGCCAGCAATCATGCCGGTGCCCTGGCGGAAGCGCCGGATCAGGTTGATGGCGACCACTGTCAGCACGACCAGCGCGACGAACAGCGCCAGGCCCACCCAGAAATTGGTTTCCACCAGGTAAGGGCCGAGGCTCACCCGTATGTAGCCCAGGTCGTATTGCAGGCCGAGCGCAAGCCCAGTGCCGATCAGCAGTGCAATCAGGATAATCAGCAGGAGGCGGATCATGATTCCGTGCCTCCGGCGCCGGCACTGGTCTCCTCGCCGTCGCCGCCATTGCCATCGAGCCGGCCGGCCAGGCGTTGCTTGAGAAGGTCGAGGGATTTACTGATGTCCGGAAGTTCCGGATCAACGTTACGGTTGGCCAGCTCCGCGAGGGTATCCGACAGCGCTTTCACCCGGGGATTTTCCGGGTTGTACCAGTCAGTGATCGCCCCCCGGGCCTTGCCGAGGGCGCGCTCATACAGGGCCTGATTGCCCCGCAAGACGGCCATTTCGGCTTCTTCCAGCATCAGTTGGAGGTTGAGCCGGGCGTATGCACTCTGATCCGGTGACAGCAGGGGTTTGACCGGTTCGTCCATCCGGCGCACCACCACAACCCGGCCCAGGGTGTCGGTGAACTGGTTCCAGGCCTGGGCCAGCACACTCGGACCGCCTTCGGTGGCGTCCAGTGTGGCGCCGCCACCACCAGTCACAAATCCGGGGGCGGATTCATGAATCAGGGCCTGGTCGGTAAGCTGGTTGACGCTGTCGATGCCGGCTTCCAGGGTCAGGTAAAGACCGGTGCGGTCGACATTTTCGATGCCTTTGAGGGCGAGAAGTTCTTTCGCCAGCTGCTGACGAACGGGGTAGACGCCGATGTCATCGGATTCGGCCAGTACCTCGTCGGCGGCCCGCAAGGCGGAGATGGCTCCGCCGATGTCTTTCTCGATCTGCAGGCGCTGGTTGGCGATCCGTAGCAGGTATTCCGCCTCCGCCAGCAGCCAGTCGGTGCGGGTGCGGTTACCGGCTTCGAGTAACTCCCGGGCGTTGTGGTCAATCTGGCGTTGCCAGGTGGCAATCAGCTCGCGCTGGGCGGCCAGTTTTTCCTCCAGGGACTGGATTCTCCGGGCCTGTTGGCTGCCCCGGTCACCATAAAGGTCTTCCAGCTGGCGGGTATCCTGTTGCAGGCTCTCGATCGTCTGTAACGTCGCCTGATGCGCCTGCCATTGCTGCCAGCTCCACAGGGCGAGGGCAATGGCGATGACCAGTGCAACAATCGTGAGTAACCACAGCGGCCAGAGCCTCTGTTGGCCGGGTTGTTCCCGGGGAATGGGAGCGGGCAGTTGATCGGTTGTTTCAGTCACGGGCGTCCTTACGTTTTATTTGCGGCGCCACCGTTTCTGCCAAAAAGCTGTGCTGCAACAGTGGCCACGATGTCATTATCGGCAAGACTTCCTGGTACACACGGATTCTCGAATCCCGACTCCCGGGCCGTATCGGCCACACGTTCGGCGGGAACGATCAGTAACCTATCGTATAGATTATGGCCGCTCTTCGCACATAGTGCGATGAGATTGTTCAAGGTTTCCCCCGATAGCGTCACGACGACCTCCGGTGCGAAGCTGCCGAGGGTAAGGTCGACCTCCTCTTGAGAATAGTCCGGGCAGAACCGTCGGTACAGGGGCAGCAGTGTGACCCTGGCGCCCCTCGATTCCAGGGTCTGGCGGATCAGTTCACGGCCGTCTTCGCCCCGGGCAATCAACACCCTCTCTCCGTCCGGTCGTGCCAGGGAAGGCAGTTCCAGCAGGGCCTCGCTGGTCCAGCCGTTGGCCGGCCGGCGTACCGACAGCCTGTGCCCGGCCAGGACCGCTGCGGTACCTGCGCCCACGGCGTACCAGCGGATGCCCATGGGGATCTGGGGCCACCAGGTGTCGATTTCCTCCAGCAGCCGGCGGGCGGCGTAGGGGCTGACGGCAATGACGTGGGTGAACTGGTCCAGGTCCAGGATGGTGGTGCGGTTTTCCGGGGTTTCCGGCAGCGGCTCCCGGTCGATCAGCGGCAGGATCCGAACCCTGGCGCCGGCCGATTCGAAGGCCCGCGCAAGACGTGTGGCTTCCGGTTCCGGCCGGCAGATCAGGATCCGCCGGCCGGTCAGGTCGGGGTGATCAGCGTGGGGTGTGACCATAGATTTCCGCCAGTACCTTGTCTGCCCCCATGGCCAGCAGGTCTTCGGCAAGTTCCCGGCCCAGGCGTTCGCCCTCGCCCCGGGGGGCCCGGCCTTCCACCCGGAAGATCTGCTTGCCGTCAACTGCGCCCACCAGTCCGCGCAGCCAAAGGGTGTCTTCGTCTTCCAGCAGGGCGTAGGCGGCGATGGGGACCTGGCAGCCGCCTTCGAGGCGGCGGTTCAGTGCCCGCTCGGCACTGACCCGGTCCCACGTGTCGGTGTGGTTCAGCGGTGCGATCAGTTCCAGCAGTTCTGTGTCGTCCACCCGGCATTCGATACCAAGGGCGCCCTGGCCGACGGCCGGCAAGGAAACGGTGTCCGGCAGGCAGTAACGGATACGGTTGTGGAAACCCAGGCGCTTGAGGCCGGAGCTGGCCAGCACAATGGCGTCGTATTCCTCGGCGTCCAGCTTTGCCAGCCGGGTATTCACATTCCCGCGCAGGACCTTGATCTGCAGGTCGGGGCGGTAGGCACGCAGCTGGGCTTCCCGGCGCAGGCTGGCGGTACCGACCACGGCACCGTCGGGGAGGGCATCCACGGTTTCGTACTTGTTGCTGACGAAGGCATCGGTCGGATCCTCGCGTTCGCAGATGGCCACCAGTCCCAGGCCTTCCGGGAACTCCATGGGCACGTCTTTCATGGAGTGCACGGCCAGGTCGGCGCGGCCGTCGAGCATGGCTTCCTCGAGCTCCTTCACGAACAGCCCCTTGCCACCGATCTTGGCCAGCGGCACATCCAGGATCTTGTCGCCCCGGGTCTTGATCTTGACCAGTTCAACGCTGACGTTGTCGTGCAGACGCTCCAGTTCGGACTTGATGTGTTCCGCCTGCCAGAGCGCAAGGGCGCTGCTGCGGGTTGCGATGCGAAGGGTACGTTTGGACATGGCACTCACTGTCGGTTGGGAAAATGTCCGCCAAGGTTAACGCGTGACGTCAGAAATGTCCCGTGGTGAAAACCGCAGTCAGCCGGGCTGGTGCTCCTGCAACCACTGGCGCACATCGGCAGCATGGCGTCGGCTCACCGCGAGGCGCTCGGGCCTGTCCCGCAGAAGAATCCGGTTCTGGCCTTCGGCGTTGCGCTCCAGTGCCTTGATGAAGCGCACCCCGACCAGGGTATTGCGGTGGACCCTCAGCAGCTGCTCGGGATAGCTGGCTTCGAGCTCCTTGAGCGTGTAGTCGGATACCGTCTCGCCTGCCAGATGATGGATGGTGACGTACTTCTGGTCTGCCTCGCAGTAGAGGATATCGTCCAGATCAATCAACTCCGTGCCGCGGTGGGTCCGGACCGCCAGCTGGTTGTTTCTGTGGTTATTGCGGTCGGCCAGTTGCTGGCGCTGGACCCGATTGACCCGGCCGATCCGCTCCAGGGCCTCGGCCAGGGCCTCCTTGCGCACCGGCTTGAGCAGATAAGCGGCGGCCTGGACGTCGAACGCCTTGATCGCGTAATGATCATAGGCGGTACAGAACACCAGGGCGGGGGGATTGTCCAGATCGCTCAGGCGTGCCGCCGCCTCCATGCCGTCCATGCCCGGCATGCGGATGTCCAGCAACAGGATGTCGGGTTCCAGTTCGGCGACCTTTTGCAGGGTGCTGTCGCCGTCGGCGGCTTCCCCGCAGACGTGGTAGCCGGGCAGTCCGTCGACCAGCCGGTGCAGGCGCTCCCGGGCCAGGGGTTCGTCATCGGCAATCAGGATGTTCAGGTTGTGGCTGCCGTTTCCGGTCATGGTGTCTGATCTGCTCCCTTGGCATTGATCGATGATTGTTGGCTTGTGGTTCGCCGGGGCAGGCGCAGGGTCACCGTGTAGGTTTCATGCTGGTGGCTGTTCTTGAGCACGGCCGGTTCGCCGAACAGTGCCTGTAACCGTGACTGGATGTTGGCCAGTGCCATGCGGTTGCCCCGGTGGCGTCGCTGGTCCTGTTCCGGTTTCGGATTCTGCACCATCAGATAGACAAACTCACCCCGGGCGGAGATTTCAATCCGGACCACGCCGCCTTCCGGCCGTGGCTGGATGCCATGGTAGATAGCGTTCTCGATCAGCGGCTGCAGGGTCAGGGGCGGAATGGCCTGGTGTTCCAGTCCCGGGCTGATATCCCAGTCCACCTGCAGACGATCGCCCAGACGCAGGCTCTCGATAGCGAGATAGCGACGGCACAGTTCCAGTTCCCGGGCCAGGGGGATCAGCTGGTCGGAGGTGCGCAGGCTGGCCCGGAACAGTTCCGACAGGTCCAGTACCGCCTCCTCGGCCTGTTCGGGCCGGGTGGCAATCAGGCTGGCGATGGTGTTCATGCTGTTGAACAGGAAGTGTGGCTGGATCCGGGCCTGCAACGCGGCCAGGCGGGCGCCCATCTCGGCTTCACGCTGGGTCTGCCACTGGTGCTGCAGGTAAAAGTAGCGCAACACCATGAGCACAATCAGCAACGCCACCAGCAGTTTCTTGGCAATACCCTGCCACTTGGTGACGCCAGGCTCGGGATGCAGGACCCGGTCGGCAAACAGGCTGAAAGCCAGCACATCGACCAGCACAATGGCGATGATCAGGAGTGTCGCACGGGTGACCGTCATCCGTGCCAGACGGCTGCGAAGCAGGCAGATCAGGGCGGCGCTGGTGAGGGTGGTCCACTGGACGAACAGGGACAACAGGCCGAAATAGTTCCAGTCGATCCAGCCGGCTTCGGTCTGGACGATCGTCAGTGCCAGCACGAACAGTTCGCTGGTGACCAGCAGCAGGAATACCGCCCGCACCCGGCACAGGTCCGGGACGAAGAACTCTTGACTGCTTACACGTTTGTCGCCGTTCAGGGGTGTCTCCTTTGCACCGGTCAGAATGCTATAATCCCGCCACATCAAACGTACCCGTTGCCCGCAGATGATGCCGGGCCGTCAGCAGGAAAGATAGACCATGACGGATCAGAAAAAGTCTGACCAGACCACATCCTCCGAAAAACCCTGGGGCGGGCGCTTCAGCGAGCCGACCGATGCCTTTGTCGAGCGGTTCACCGCCTCCGTGGGTTTTGACCAGCGCCTCTATCACCACGACATCACCGGTTCCATTGCCCACGCCACCATGCTGGCGGAAGTGGGCGTGCTCACCACCGGGGAGCGGGACCAGATCATCGAGGGGCTGAAGGGGGTCAAGGCCGACATCGAGGCCGGCAACTTCGAGTGGTCGGTGAGTCTGGAAGACGTGCACATGAACATCGAGGCACGGCTGACCGACCGTATCGGCATCACCGGCAAGAAGCTGCACACCGGTCGCAGCCGGAACGATCAGGTGGCCACCGATATCCGCCTGTATCTGCGCGACGAGATCGATGTCATTGCCGAGGAACTGAAACGCCTGCAGACCGGTCTGCTGGACCTGGCCGAACGTGAGGCCGGAACCATCATGCCCGGCTTTACCCACCTGCAGACCGCCCAGCCGGTCACCTTCGGCCATC
>Ga0114984_1000791_pt1 | contig 11942 bp, 7 predicted proteins | sample Shrwel1BS1Day1_FD_96987 | JGI IMG/M metagenome (GOLD analysis project Ga0114984, IMG submission 96987) | Subsurface microbial communities from deep shales in Ohio, USA - Utica-3 well 1 S-1-Day1 | ecosystem: Environmental > Aquatic > Deep subsurface > Shale gas/oil reservoir > Produced water/Flow... | reverse complement strand
GCCTTCATGGCCCCGTCCGGTTGGTTGCCTTCGGATGACTGGGATGTCATGGATTCGACTTCGGTCGACACGCCGGGCCCGCTGATCAAGCACGTCGACCCGTATGCCATGGAAGGCGATTCCAAAAATGGCCAAAATTCCCGGTCGACCGTGGAAGACGGGGCACCAACGAACGCCCAGCCAATCCGCATCGTTTCGCGCACCGAGCGGCTGGCAGCGCGCCAGGATAGACGTGCCCATACCGTCGTTCGCCTGCCGTCCTACGAGCAGGTCAAGGATGACCCGGTGCTCTACGCCCATGCCTCGCGCACCTTCCACCTTGAATCCAACCCCGGCAACGCCAGGGCGCTGGTTCAGGCCCATGGCGAACGCGATGTCTGGCTCAATCCGCCACCGACTCCGCTAACGACGGAAGAACTCGATCAGGTCTACGAGTTGCCCTACGCCCGTCGGCCGCACCCGAGTTACGGCGAAGCCAAGATTCCAGCCTGGGAAATGATCCGTTTCTCGGTCAATATCATGCGCGGCTGTTTTGGCGGCTGCACCTTCTGTTCGATCACCGAGCACGAAGGTCGCATCATCCAGAGCCGTTCCGAAGATTCGGTGATCCGCGAAATCGAGGAAATGCGCGACAAGACTCCGGGCTTCACCGGCATCGTCTCCGACCTCGGCGGGCCGACCGCCAACATGTTCCACCTGACCTGCAAGGACCCGAAGATCGAGTCGGCCTGTCGCCGGCTGTCCTGCGTCTATCCCGACATCTGCGAGAACATGAATACCGATCACAGCAAGCTCATTTCGCTGTATCGCAAGGCGCGTTCGCTGAAGGGCGTCAAGAAGGTGCTGATCGGCTCTGGCCTGCGCTATGACCTGGCCGTGCGCTCACCGGAATACATCAAGGAACTGGTCACCCACCATGTCGGCGGCTACCTGAAGATTGCGCCCGAACACACCGAGGAACGGCCGCTCTCCAAAATGATGAAACCGGGCATCGGCTCCTACGACCGCTTCAAGCAGCTGTTCGACCGTTTCTCCCGCGAAGCGGGCAAGGAGCAGTACCTCATCCCGTATTTCATCGCCGCCCACCCGGGGACTGAGGACGAGGACATGCTCAACCTGGCGTTGTGGCTGAAAAAGAACAATTTCCGCCTTGATCAGGTGCAGACCTTCATTCCGACGCCGATGGCCATGGCAACAACGATGTATCACAGTGAGCGCAACCCGTTGCGTAAGGTGACGCGCAGCAGCGAACAGGTCGGGACCGTGCGCAACGGTCGTCAGCGCAAGTTGCACAAAGCCTTCCTGCGCTACCACGATCCGGCCAACTGGCCGTTGTTGCGCGAAGCGCTCAAGGAAATGGGGCGGGCCGACCTGATTGGCAATGGCAAAAAGCAATTGATTCCGGCCTGGCAGCCGGCTGGTACGGGCGGTGCGCCGGCTGTATCCACCGGGAATATTCGGCGGACCGGGCCGGCGCCGCGCTCCAGCGTGCAGCGGCAACAGGGGCCCAGGAAAAAATAGTATTCATTGTGGGTTTGACGGGGCTGCGGGAAGTGGTGATACTTTAAAAAAGTCGCATTTTCCGTAGCTTCGAAAGCCTTTAGCCCGTTCCGTTTGTCATATGACCGGGGTTCTCGACAGCTTGTGCGGCATCAAGACAGGATGGCCGGAGCAGACATGTACAGAGGACGAGACCACGAGAGGGGCGGTTGCCATGGTCGACGGATGACCGATCGGCGGCCCGGTTTCGCCCAGCGTCTTGATCTTCACCTGCTCGACGGGGCGCCGCATCGCCTGTCATGGGAGGATCAGCGGGCGCAATACTGGACGCGCTTGCTGTTTTGTATCCTGGCGCTGATGTATTTCAACTTTGGTGGCGAAGCTCAGGTTCGCTCATGGGCAAGCCTGCCCGTCGTCAATGTCGTAATGACAATTTATGGCATGGAGATCCTGTTTTTTATGTGGCATGCAACGCGTGTGCCGCACGCTCCGTGGCGCCAGCGACTGACCATGTGGGTCGACATTGCTGCTGCTTCATTCGCCGCGCTGGCTGATTCGACGCTGAGCTCACCGGGTTTCCTCGTTTTCCTGATGGTCATCCTTGGTAACGGCATGCGTTACGGTCTCAGGCTTTTTGGCGAAGCTGTCATCGGTAGTTTGGGGGCTTCGATCCTCATAGTCTGGCTGCGATTGCCCGATTACCTCGCCATCTTCTCGGTCAGTGCCATCTTTTTCCTGGTGTTCTTTGCCATTGTTGTTCTCTACTCCTATTCGCTGACAGCCAAGATCGAACGGGCTCGCCAGAAACTCTCGCACGAAAGAAATGTTGATGCGTTGACCGGCATGCTCAACCGGCGAGCATTGATCGAAAGAGCTTCCCAGCTTTTCCAGTCCCCTGCGGCGCATGGCGGCAGGATTGTCGTGCTGTTTGCTGATCTGGATGGTTTCAAGAGCGTGAACGATACGCATGGTCATCATGTCGGCGACAAAGTGCTGGTTGCCGTGGCCGAACGCATTCTCGACAACGTTCGCGATATCGATCTGGTGGCGCGCTATGGGGGTGACGAGTTCCTGCTTGTCCTGCCGCGGACCACGCAGGAGGGCGGTGAAATTGTCGCGCAGCGTGTGCGCCAGCAAATCAACGACTGGGCAAGGCAGAACAATATCGATTTCAATGTTTCGATTGGCGTCGGCAACTACCCGGAACATGGCAGCGATCTGGAATCCGTCATCGCCTCGGTTGACAAGGCCATGTACCGCAGCAAGGCGGAATATGGGCGAGGCGGCATTCTGCATGCCGAAAGTGCAGGCTTCTCGGTCTGAACCAGGTTCTCGGCATTTGCCCTGGCCTCCGTTACACTTGACAGCTTTCTTACGAACTACTGCGAGTTGATTGATGACCGACCAGGCCACTACGCCCACGACCTATGAAAAAATCGGTGGCGAAGCCACTGTTGCCAAGCTGACCGCGCGGTTTTACGAATTGATGGACACCACTTCCCATTTTGCGGAGCTGCGGGCCATGCATCCGGCCGATCTTTCGGGTTCCCGGGACAAACTCTTCATGTTTCTTTCCGGCTGGTTCGGTGGCCCGGATCTCTTTGTCGAGAAATTCGGCCATCCAAAGCTGCGTGCGCGCCACATGCCCTTCGCCATCGGCACGAAGGAGCGCGACCAGTGGGTCGCCTGCATGGTGTTGGCGATGGAGGATGTTGGTCTGAGCGAAGATGTTCGCAAGGTGCTGCTGACCAATTTCTTCAATACGGCCGACTTTATGCGCAATAAAGAAGGATAAAAAGCCGGCTGGGGATGTTGCGGCGCACCATCGGTGATAGAATCACGCCTTTGATTTTTCAGGCCTTCCCATGTCCGCTCGTCCGATCCGCAACATCGCCATCATCGCGCACGTTGACCACGGTAAAACCACCCTGGTCGACCAATTGCTCCGCCAGTCCGGCACCTTCGCTGCTCACCAACAACTGGTCGAGTGTGTCATGGACTCCAACGACCTGGAAAAAGAGCGTGGCATCACGATCCTTTCCAAGAACACCGCGGTCGAGTACCAGGGCGTTCACATCAACATCGTCGATACCCCGGGACACGCGGACTTCGGTGGTGAAGTCGAGCGCGTGCTCGGCATGGTCGATGGCGTGGTCCTGCTGGTCGATGCCGCCGAAGGCCCGATGCCGCAGACCCGTTTCGTCACCAAGAAGGCACTCGCTCTCGGCCTGCGTCCGATCGTGCTGGTCAACAAGGTTGACCGTGATGGCGCCGATCCTGATCAGGCCGTCAATCTGACTTTCGACCTGTTCGACAAGCTCGGCGCGACTGACGAACAACTGGACTTCCCGATCGTTTACGCTTCCGGCCTCAACGGCTGGGCGGCCATGGAACTGGATCAGCCACGCGAAAACATGATTCCGCTGTTCGACACGATTCTGCGTCACGTGCCGGCTCCAGATACCGATATCGAAGCTCCGCTGCAACTACAAATTACTGCCCTCGATTACTCCTCCTACGTTGGTCGTATCGGCGTCGGCAAGATCAATCGGGGCAAGGTCAAGACCGGTCAGAACGTGCTGGTCATGTTCGGTACCGAAGAAGAGGCTGCCGAACACGAGCGCACTCCGATCAAGGCCAAGATTGGTCAGGTTTTCGGCTACAAGGGCCTGAACAAGATCGAGTTGGAAGAGGGCCACGCTGGCGACATCGTCCAGATCACCGGTATCGAAGATCTGGTTCTGGGTTGTACCGTGACCGATCCGGAACAACCGGAATCGCTGCCGTTGCTGAAGATCGATGAGCCGACGCTGTCCATGCAGTTCATGGTCAATACCAGCCCGCTGGCTGGTACCGAAGGCAAGTTCGTTACCAGCCGCCAGATCCGTGATCGCCTGCACAAAGAACTGCTGACCAACATGGCGCTGCGTGTGCATGACACCGGTAACGGCGATGTTTTCGACGTGGCTGGCCGTGGCGAACTGCACCTCGGCATCCTGCTCGAAAACATGCGTCGCGAAGGCTATGAACTGGCCGTCGGTCGTCCGCGCGTCGTCAAGAAGACCATCAACGGCGTCGAGTGCGAGCCGTATGAACTGCTGACGGTTGACGTCGAAGAAGACACCCAGGGCGGCGTCATGGAAAGCCTCGGCATGCGTCGTGGCGACCTGCAGGACATGGTGCCGGATGGTCGCGGTCGCGTCCGTATCGAATACCGCATCCCGGCCCGTGGCCTGATCGGTTTCCAGGGCGAATTCATGAACCTGACCCGCGGCAACGGCCTGATGAGCCACGTTTTCGACGAATACGCTCCGGTCAAGGACGGTACTGTTGCCGAGCGTCGTAACGGCGTGCTGATCTCCCAGGACAACGGCGAAGCCGTCGCCTACGCGCTGTGGAAGCTGCAGGATCGCGGCCGCATGTTCGTGGTGCCGGGCGACAAGCTGTACGAAGGCATGATCATCGGTATCCACAGCCGTGAAAACGACCTCGTGGTCAATCCGATCAAGGGCAAGCAACTGACCAACGTCCGTGCCTCCGGTACCGATGAAGCGGTTCGCCTGGTGCCGGCTGTCCAGCTCAGTCTGGAAGCCGCCGTCGAGTTCATCGAAGAAGACGAGCTGGTCGAACTGACGCCGAAGTCGATTCGTCTGCGCAAACGTTACCTGACCGAAATCGAGCGCAAGCGCGCGGTGCGCGGCCTGTAAGGATGTAGCATGAGTTTCTGCCAACCCTGTCGCAACTGGGTCGGACAGCACAAAAAGGCGGCCCGTTGGGTCGCCTTTTTGCTTTTGTTGTCGCTTTTCTTTACCTTGCTCGGCCAATTTACGACGCCGATCAACGCCATCGGCTTCTGCAAGGTTTATCCGTAAATTCCACGGTCAACCGGAAAAAACGGCCAAAATCGAAATCAGCCGCCGGTCATCGACATGAAGCGGACGACCTGCGGTGCATCCATTTGCTGTGTAAAATCGTGCCCGTAGGGCTTTATGCCCATGCTATCGATGATTGCCTGGCGCAGGGCAGCATCGTCATTACTGGCGCGTAGCGCGGGCAGCAGATTGGCTGCATCGTTCTGGCCGAGGCATGGGTAAAGCTCACCCTTGGCAGTAATCCGGACACGGTTGCAGCTATCGCAAAAATTGTGGCTGTGCGGAGAGATGAAGCCGACGCGTGATTCGCTACCAGGAATGCGCCAATAACGGGCCGGCCCACCGGAATCTTCCGTCGATGGAATCAGCTCGAAATGGCGCGACAGCATTTCCCGCGTTTCCTCGGACGAAATATAGGTATTGCTGCGCCCGTGAATTTCGCCCAGCGGCATTTCCTCTATAAACGAAATATCCAGTTCATTTTTGATGGCGAAGCTGACCAGATCGACGAATTCGTCGTCGTTGGTGCCGCGCATCATCACGGCATTGAGCTTGGTGCGCCGAAATCCGGCTTCTCGGGCCGCTTCGATACCGCGCAGCACCTTGGCCAGATCGCCGATCCGGGTGATCTTCCGGAAGCGTTCCGGATTCAAGGTGTCGAGGCTGATGTTGATGCGCTTGACGCCGGCTGCTCGCAAAGGGGCAGCAAATCGGTCGAGCTGGGAACCGTTGGTGGTCAGGACCAGATTTTCCAGACCGGGCAGGGCGCCCAAGCGCTCAATCAGCCACATGGCATCCTTGCGGACGAGTGGCTCACCACCCGTGATCCGCAGTTTGGTGACGCCCAGGCCGACGAACACCGAAGCAACGCGCAAGCACTCCTCAAGACTCATCACCGACTGGCGTGGCAGAAATGTCATTTCCTCGGCCATGCAATACGTGCATCGGAAATCGCAGCGGTCGGTAATGGATAGGCGAACGTAGGAAATGCGCCGCCCGTATTTATCGAGCAGAGTGCCTTCCTGGTGCCCCATTGCCGCGGGGTCGATGCGTGGCGTGAAGTCGGCAAGGCCGACAGGTGTCACTTCCTGTCGAAGTGTTTCGTTTTGCATGGCGAACGATTCATGATGGCCTACAAGGAGTAGAGCTACTGTCAGGACGGCGATTATCGATGGGTGACCGCCCTCGAACAAGTAGAGACATCAAAAATCCAGAAAGTTTCTTGCCGCGAGAAAATGATCCCTCGGGCTACCGGTGTGTGCGCATCGGAATGGCCAGGAAACCGCTCGGTTCAGAGATGCCATGAGGATGATGCTATGATCTCCGCTTCAACATTTCGCAGTATGGCAATAAAAACGGGGAGGGCATGAAATTGACACAACAAAACAAAAAGCCCAACCAATTTGGCTGGGCTTTCTGATGTGTTTTTCTGGCTCCCCGACCTGGGCTCGAACCAGGGACCTACGGATTAACAGTCCGGCGCTCTACCAACTGAGCTATCGAGGAACAGAGATGCGCATTATAGGAGTAGAATCCTCTGCTGTCAAGCATCTTGTGGTTTTTTAAGAAGAAAAATCAGGTTTATGGATTCCAATTTGGTTTATGCAAAAACGCCGATTGGCGATGAGGCGGTTCGCCAGAGCACACGCGTTGTTCAGCGCAATCTGCGTATGGTTTTGGTGCAGGTCGACGGAAAAATGAGCGTTGAGGAGTTGACCGCAAAAATCGGAAATCCCCGGCTGGTTCAATCAGCGTTGCGCGAACTTGAAGAAGGCGGCTATATCGCGCCGACCATTGCAGCAGTGTCGGTATGGGAAGAAAGCAAAAAAGCGGCTCGTCAGGAGGCCGCGCAGGAAAAGTTATCGCCGATTCCTCCGATGTCGGAGTTTTCGACTTTTGGGCCCAAGTCACTGGGCCCGGAGTCAAAGAGGGGTGAGAGCGCGGCGAGCAATTTTTCCTCATTCGGCAAGCCAATTCTTCCTTCCCCAACCCAGTCAGGAAGTGAAGCGGTTCAACCAGTTGTTGCTGAAAGCCGCGATCCAGAATTTCATCCGTACCAGCAAGGCATGTCAACGGGGCGCAAGGCGCTTTTGGCGGTTGTGGCGATCCTGTCACTTCTGCTTGCAACGGTTGTTTTCTATCCCTATGAGCAGTTCAAGCCGGCTATCGAGGCATCAGCGACGCGGATGCTCAATGCCACGGTCAAAATTGACCAGGTCGGTGTAGCGCTTTTTCCGAGTCCTTCGCTAAAGCTGACGGGGGTAAATATTGGTGAATCGGCGGGAGGAAGGATTGCCGAAGTCCGTATTTCGTCGCCTCTTTCACTGCTGGGCAATCCGCCATATCACGTGGCAAAAGTTGAGGTTTCGGGAGCTGCATTGCCAGCCAATCATCTTCTGGCCTTCCCAATGTTCATGGGGGGAGTGGCTGGCAGTCAGGGGCTGATCATCAAAAAATTGGTCGTCGACCATTTGCAACTGGGGCTGGGTGACAGTCTTGTTTTCCGCGATCTTTTTGGCGAGCTTGCATTTCACCCTGACGGAGCCCTTGAAAAAGCAACATTTGAGACAGTCGACCGCAGCATGCTCGTCTATGCCCAACCCGGTGAACAGGGAGTGGCTCTGAGCATTGAAGGACGGGCTTGGGCACCGATGGGAACAGCGGTTTCATTCGCATCTCTGCAAGCCAAAGGGCTGTTGCAAAAGAACAAGTTGCTGATTCAAAACATCGATACCACTTTCCTGGGCGGCATTCTGCGAGGAAACTGGCTTCTCGACTGGAGCAATGGCTTGTCAATGGCGGGCGATGGCACTTTGAGCCGGCTCGATAGCCGCAAGGTTAGCGGCGCTTTTGCGCCTTCCCTCAAAATAGACGGTGATATGAGCGGGACGATACGTCTGCGTTCCAGCGCACCTGACTGGGATGGGCTGTGGGGCAATGTTGAGGCAGTGTTGAGCACGGAAATTACCCGCGGCACCTTGCATGGCGTAGACCTTGGCGAGGCGGTTCGGCGCAGTGGTGTGTCCGAGGTGCGTGCAGGCTCAACCAAATTCGACCGGTTGCGTTCGACGATAAATATCACACCGAAGCAGGTTGTCGGTCGCGATGTCAGGATGGACGCTGGGATGGTGACCGCGGTTGGTCAGTTCACTTCCGGACGTAGCGGGCAGGTCGATGGCAATATGGCTGTCACCATGCAGACATCAGTCTCCAGCCAAAATGCGTCAGTTCATGTTTTTGGTACTCTGCCTGACCTGAGCGCGACAACCCGAAAATAAAAAAGGGCGGAACCGGAGTTCCGCCCTTTTCGTGTTTGGCTACCTAAGCGGTCAGGCCTTGGTGACTGCCGCAATTGCCTTGGCCACGTAATCCAGGTTCTTGGTATTCAACGCAGCCAGACAAATACGTCCGGTTGATACGGCGTAGATACCGAACTCTTCACGCATGCGATCAACTTGGGCAACGGTCAGGCCGGTGTAGGAGAACATGCCGCGCTGCTGGGCAACGAACGAAAAGTCCTGCGCAACTCCTTGGGCCTTGATGGCATCGACCAGGCCGGTACGCATGGCACGGATGCGGTCACGCATGCCTGCCAGTTCGGTCTCCCACATCTGGCGCAGCTCTGCAGAGGCGAGAACGCCAGCTACCAGTGCGCCACCATGGGTCGGCGGGTTGGAGTAGTTGGTACGGATAACGCGTTTGACTTGCGACATGACGCGGGCAGATTCTTCCTTGCCGGCGGTGACAATGGACAGTGCGCCAACGCGCTCGCCGTACAGCGAGAAGTTCTTGGAGAACGAGCTGGAGGCGAAGAATTGCAGGCCGGAAGCCGAGAAGGCACGAACTGCCACAGCATCGGCATCGATGCCGTCGGCAAAGCCCTGATAGGCCATGTCGAGGAAAGGAACAAGGCCGCGATCCTGGCAGATGGCGACGATTTCGGCCCACTGGACATCCGACAGGTCGGCGCCAGTCGGGTTGTGGCAGCAGGCATGCAGCAAGATGATCGAGCCGGCAGCCAGGCCGTTCAGGCAGGCTTTCATGCCGGCGAAATTGACACCGCGCGTCGCGGCATCGTAGTAAGGGTAATTTTCAACAGCGAAGCCGGCAGATTCGAACAGGGCGCGGTGATTTTCCCAGGACGGATCGCTGATATAGACCTTGGCATCCGGGTTCAGGCGCTTCAGATAGTCGGCACCAATTTTGAGGGCGCCGGTGCCACCCAGGGCTTGAGCAGTGATAACCTGACCGTTGGCGATCAAGGCTGAGTCCTTGCCGAGCAGCAGGTTCTGTACCGCAGTGTTGTAGGCCGGATTGCCTTCGATCGGCTGATAACCGCGCGGCAAGGCAGCTTTCACGCGGGCATCCTCGGCGGCCTTGACCGCGGCCAACAGGGGGATCTTGCCGTTGTCGTCAAAATACACGCCGACACCGAGGTTGACCTTGGTGGTGCGCGCATCGGCATTGAAGGCTTCATTCAGACCGAGGATAGGATCGCGCGGGGCCATTTCCACCGCAGCGAAGATCGAAGAGGACATAGGAACTCCGTGAAATAATACAAACAATGTTCGCGCAGCCGATTTGCCGTGCGACGAAAAACCTAAGAATTTTAGCATGAGCGAAACCAACAACATCATTCCGGTTGTCTGCTTTGATGGCAGCCCATTTCGACTGCACCAACCCTTTCCTCCGGCGGGCGACCAGCCAGAGGCGATCAAGTTGCTGGTCGAGGGGCTGGAAGACGGCCTGTCGTTCCAGACCTTGCTTGGCGTCACGGGCTCCGGCAAAACCTATACGATGGCCAACGTCATCGCGCGTACAGGTCGTCCCGCACTGGTGCTGGCGCCGAACAAGACGCTGGCGGCTCAGTTGTATTCCGAATTCAAGGAGTTTTTTCCCGAGAACGCTGTTGAGTACTTTGTTTCCTACTACGACTACTATCAACCGGAAGCCTACGTACCGTCCCGTGACCTGTTTATTGAGAAGGACAGCTCGATCAACGAGCACATCGAACAGATGCGTCTGTCGGCAACGAAAAGCCTGATCGAACGGCGGGACGTCGTTATCGTTGCTACAGTGTCCTGCATTTACGGCATCGGTGATCGCGACGAATACCACAACATGATCCTGACCATGCGCGTTGGCGACCGGTTCGATCAGCGGGCCATCGTCAAGCGACTGACCGACATGCAGTACGAGCGAAACGAGATGGACTTTCATCGAGGTACGTTTCGTGTGCGGGGCGATATCATCGACATCTTTCCAGCTGAGCATGCCGAGCATGCCATTCGTGTTTCGCTATTCGATGACGAGGTTGAAGCGCTGCAGTTTTTCGATCCGCTGACCGGCCATTTGCTGCACAAGGCGCTCCGTTTCACGGTCTTCCCCGCGTCGCACTATGTCACTCCGCGGGACACCGTCCTGCGTGCCATCGAGGCAATCAAGGATGAGTTGCGCGAACGCATCGACTTTTTTACCCGCAACAACAAGTTGGTAGAGGCGCAGCGCATCGAGCAGCGCACCCGATTTGACCTGGAAATGCTCGATCAGATCGGCTTCTGCAAAGGTATCGAGAATTACTCGCGACATTTTTCCGGGCGCAAGGCGGGTGAGTCGCCGCCGACGCTGATTGACTACCTTCCGGCTGATGCGCTGATGTTCATTGACGAGTCGCATGTCAGCATTGGCCAGGTTGGCGGGATGTACAAGGGTGACCGCTCGCGCAAGGAGAACCTGGTCGATTACGGCTTCCGTCTCCCGTCAGCACTTGATAACCGTCCGTTACAGTTCAATGAGTTCGAGGCGCATATGCGCCAGACCATCTTTGTTTCGGCCACGCCGGCCGATTATGAGCAACAGCACGCAGGGCAGGTGGTTGAGCAGGTTGCCCGGCCAACTGGCTTGATTGATCCCGAGGTAATTGTTCGGCCGGCATCGACTCAGGTTGACGATCTTCTGGCAGAAATTAGCAAGCGAGTGGCGGTTGGTGAGCGGGTGCTGGTTACAACGCTGACCAAGCGCATGTCCGAGGACTTGACGGATTTTCTTGCCGACAACGGCATCAAGGTTCGCTATCTGCACTCCGACATTGATACTGTCGAGCGGGTCGAAATCATTCGCGACCTGCGCCTGGGGGAGTTCGATGTTCTCGTCGGCATCAATCTGCTGCGTGAAGGGCTGGATATTCCGGAGGTTTCCCTGGTTGCTATCCTCGATGCTGACAAGGAAGGTTTTCTGCGTTCAGAGCGATCATTAATTCAGACAATTGGCCGTGCGGCGCGCCATATCCATGGCACCGCAATCCTGTATGCTGATACGATTACACGGTCAATGCAGTACGCCATTGCTGAAACAGGGCGGCGGCGAGAGAAGCAAATTGCCTTCAATCTGGAGCACGGCATCACACCGCGCGGTGTGTCCAAGAAGATCAAGGACATCATCGATGGCGTTTATGATGCAGAATCGGCCCAGACCGAGCAGAAGGCCGCTCAGCAACTGGCCGTATACGAGGCCATGGATGAAAAGACAGTGGCCAGGGAAATCAAGCGGCTCGAGAAATCGATGCTGGAG
>Ga0114984_1000790_pt1 | contig 11949 bp, 10 predicted proteins | sample Shrwel1BS1Day1_FD_96987 | JGI IMG/M metagenome (GOLD analysis project Ga0114984, IMG submission 96987) | Subsurface microbial communities from deep shales in Ohio, USA - Utica-3 well 1 S-1-Day1 | ecosystem: Environmental > Aquatic > Deep subsurface > Shale gas/oil reservoir > Produced water/Flow... | reverse complement strand
TTCTGTTTTTGACAACAAGCGTATCAGGTTTTGCTAAACCTGTTATCAAATTCGGCGTTCCTGCTTGGCCTGGTGTTACAGTAAAGACGGAAGTAGCTGATCAAATACTGCAAACAATGGGATATGAAGTAGAGCAGAGTGTTTTGAGCGCTCCCGCTATTTTTGAAAGTTTAAGAACGAATAATCTTGATGCATATTTGGCGGGATGGAGTCCTCAGGAAGACACAATGATAGATCCTCTGAAAGAGAAAGGAGAAATAGAGCTGCTCGGTATGAATTTGGAAGAAGGACGTATCAGCCTGTGCGTGCCCACATACGTTTGGGAATCCGGTGTAAAATCATTTGCCGACTTAGACAAAAATGCGGAAAAATTTGACTATAAAATATATAATCTTCAACCTGGCACTGGGATGAACACTAGTATGACAGAAATAATTGCAAACGATGTAGCCGGACTTGGTGACTGGACTCAGGTGGAAAGCTCCACCCCTGCAATGCTTGCAACAGTAAAGGCCCAAATGAGGCAAAATAAATGGATCACTTTTGGATGCTGGAAACCTCACTGGATGAACGTCATCCTTGACATTAAATATCTGGAAGGAGTCCCCGGAACGGAAAAATTTGTCAGCGAAAGTGTTGTTTATACAATTGTCCGAAAGGGTTTAAAAAGAGATTATCCCGAAGTTTACAAATTTCTCGATCAGATTAAAGTCAATTCTGAAATCCAGAGTAAATGGATTTATGAATTTGGGTATAAAAAAAGGAAACCTGAAGATGTAGCAAAGGAATGGATAGGAAACAATTTATACATCGTCGAAGAATGGCTGAAAGGGGTAAAAACACTAACTGGTGAACCTGCAGCAGAAGCTTTACGCAATACTTTTGCTAAATAAAAAATTTATAAGGGAGCTGTAAAAAGCTCCCTTTTTTATTAAGCCCTCTGGAAAAGTTAAACAATAGCACTGCCGTCTGTTTTTTGAATTCAACAGGGCAAGGAATAACAATGCTTGAGGCTCATTAATAATTTGTTTTTTTACATTCTTTCGTTAATGATTTCTTCATATAGCTTTAAATCCTTTTTGCCGAAGAGGACAAATCTAATCAGCTTCAATTTTTTCAAGCCCGGGATTTCAGCTAAAACAGTATCTATAGCTATCTCTGTAGCTTCTTTTAATGGATAACCGAATGCACCAGTGGAAATAGCAGGGAAAGCAACAGATTCAATATTATTTTCTTCTGCCAGTTGCAATGCTTTTTTATAACAGCTGCGTAAAAGTTTCTCCTCCGGCTTGTCCATACCATAAACCGGCCCCAAACAGTGTATAACATGTGAATTCGGCAGATTATGTGCTCCTGTGATCACCGCATCGCCCGGCTCTATAGGAGCAAGAGGTTCACACTCTTCAGCAAGCCCGCTGCCTGCGGCTCTGTGAATCGCACCGGCAACACCCCCGCCCGGCATAAGTCTGGCATTTGCGGCATTGACAACAGCATCAATATCCTTTTGGGACGCAATATCACCCTGAACAATATCAAGAATCACTCCGTTTATTTCCTTTTTCATTATTACACCTCCCTGAATACGTGTGCTTACATTAATAAAACTAATGTTTTCTCTTCAGTTGTCAAAGAGAATATATTGCAAAATAGTGCCAGCTGTATTATCACTTTAATTATGAATACATTATATTTTGATATGACAACGGGTCTTGCCGGCGACATGACTGTTGCCGGACTTCTTCATATTAGCGGCATAAAAAGCCGAATGCTCTCCGAACTATTTTCAGAATTTTTCAAAAGCAGGGTGGAAATAGTATCAAAAACCATTTTTGTCAATGGTATTAAATGCAGCCGGTTGTCTATAGATTTTGATAAAAGTGCAGTTAAAAAGAGAAATTTTTCAGCAATAAAAGAAATGATCTCATCAAGCTCTCTTATCAGTGAAAAAGTAAAAAAGGACTCAACAGGAATTTTTACGATTATTGCGGAAGCTGAATCAAAGATACATGATCAAGACATTGACAATGTACATTTTCACGAGGTTGGAGCAGTTGATTCCATAATCGATATTATTTCCACAGCCTATCTTTTGGAAAAAATATCTCCGGACAGTATCGCATTCTCCACTCCTATTACAGGCTCCGGAATAATAAAATCAGAACACGGTACAATTCCCGTACCTTCTCCTGCAACAATGGAAATTCTAAAAGGATTTGATATAAAAAGAATTGATATCGGTGATGAACTCACCACACCAACCGGGTCTGCAATTATAAGATACTACTGTTCAAACACAAATACCTCATTTAGCGGCAAAATCCTTGAAACAGCCTATTCCACAGGTTCCAAATCATTTAAAGAGCTACCTAATATACTTAGAATACTTTTTTTGGAACAAAAGAGCCAGGCACATGATATTGTTGAAATCGAAGCTAATATTGATGACATGACCGGAGAGGAGATGGGCTTTATTATGGATAGTTTTTTCGAATCAGGAGCTCTGGATGTATTCTTTACGCCGGTATTTATGAAAAAAAACAGACCGGCATATAAAATCAGTATCCTTTGTCCCCCTGAAAAAGCCCAATCGCTGTCGGACAAATTGCTCAAAGAAAGTTCCACTGCCGGACTCAGAATAGGATCTCTAAAAAGAATAGTACTAAACAGAGAATTCTCCACGATTGATTTCAAAGGACATTCTGTTACTCTCAAAAAACTTTCCGACGAGGGTTTTATTAAAATATATCCTGAGTATGAAAGTGTTGCTGAAATTGCCCGCCAAACAAAAACATCTTTCAGTATCATTTACCGGGAAATACTGAAAACTTTAAAATAAAAAAGCCGCCTTTTGGCGGCTTTTTTATTTTAATAATATTTGTACTTTTCCTGCAGTTTTCTGACTAATTTCTGCTGTTTTCTTTTAGCCTTGAGTACTTTCTTTCTTCGTACCTCTGTAGGCTTTTCATAATAAGTATGTTTTTTAATTTCCCTGATAAGTCCTTCTCTTTCAATTTTCTTCTTGAGAAGCCTTAAAGCGAAATCAACATTTTCTCCGTCAACTCTTACTACAGCGTTTACTGCCAAGTTCATCACCCCATTTCTTTAATTTTAGTTTTTAAAACAATATCAAAAACATCATCGATAGTTTTAGCAAAAACTACCGAGATTTGTTTTTTAACATCTGATGGAACCTCTGTCAAGTCCTTCCTGTTTTCCTCCGGCAAAATCACCTTTTTCACACCTGCTCGATGAGCAGCAAGGACTTTCTCTTTTATGCCTCCCACCGGCAAAACTTTCCCTCTGAGATTAATTTCACCACTCATGGCAATGTTGCAGTCCACATATATGCCTGATAATGCAGATAGTATCGCAGTAGCCATGGTAATACCAGCTGAAGGCCCATCTTTAGGAACTGCACCTTCCGGTACATGCAAATGAATGTCAAAATCCTTAAATTTATATGATGGTACTTGAAATTTTCTTGCTCTGCTTTTTACGACGGAGAGGGCAGTTCGGGCAGATTCCTGCATCACATCCCCGATATGACCTGTAATCTGCAGCTGACCGTTACCTTCGTAAGCAGCGACTTCCGTCTGCAGAATATCTCCGCCGTAAGGAGTCCAGGCAAGACCTGTGGCAACTCCCACATCTTCGGATTCCTCAACGTGCTCAAGACGAAAACGCTTCACTCCGAGAAGATTTTCAAGATTTTTTCTTGTAACCTTCACTGAAGAAACCCTGCTGTCCGTTACTAGTTTTTTTGCAGCTTTTCTGATAATAGAGGCCAGTTCTCTTTCGAGATTTCTCACACCAGCTTCTTTGGTATAATACCTGATTACATCCAGTATAGCATTATCTGCCATATCAACCTTTTCAGCCGGAATATTGTGCTCTGTCAACTGCTTGGGGAAAAGATATTTTTCAGCAATATTAAGCTTTTCACGTTCGGTATAACCCGGGATACGTATAACCTCCATTCTGTCCAGAAGTGCATGGGGAATGGATTCCACTGTGTTAGCCGTTGTAATAAAAAATACCTTGGAAAGATCAAAGTCCACTTCCAGATAATGATCGGAAAAACTGTTATTCTGTTCCGGATCAAGAGCTTCCAGTAATGCTGAGGAAGGATCACCCCGAAAATCCATACCGAGCTTGTCTATCTCATCAAGCAGAAACACCGGATTCATACTTTCAGCCCTTCTTACAGACTGAATAATTTTCCCGGGCATTGAGCCTATATAGGTTCTCCTGTGTCCTCGTATTTCAGCTTCATCCCTTATTCCGCCAAGGCTAAGTCTTACAAAATTCCTGTTCATCGATTCAGCTATAGATTTCGCCAGCGAGGTTTTACCGACACCAGGAGGACCTACAAAACAGAGTATCGGACCCTTTATTTTTTCGGAAAACTTTTTTACCGCAAGAAATTCCAAAATTCTTTCCTTGGGCTTTTCCAATCCGTAATGATCCCTGTTCAGTATATATTCGGCCATCTCAAGATCGAGAATATCTTCTGTATACTCACCCCATGGAAGATTGACTATCCAGTCAAGATAATTCCGTACCACCGTTGTTTCAGCACTCATAGGCGGCATAATTCTCAGTTTTTTAAGCTCTTTCTCAGCTTTTTCCTTAACAATTTTCGGCATATTTTTTTTATTTATGGCTGTCTGAAGCTCTTCAATATCCGCTTTTATATCTTCATCTCTTCCCAGCTCTTTATTAATCGCCTTTATCTGTTCATTCAGATAGTATTCCCTCTGGGTCTTCGTCATTTGGGATTTAACGCGCTGCTTTATCTTTTTATCAATTTTCCTGATTTCGATTTCCGTTTCAATAAATTCTATAATTTTCTCAACTCTTTCGGTTAGACTCGTTTTTTCAAGAATTTCCTGCTGCTCACTTACCCGAATACCGAGATTGGAGGCAATCATATATGACAGGTTATTCAAATCATCGATTTTGACGATTGAATCGTAAAGCTCTTTGGGAATTTTATTATCTGATTGGGCAAATTCCTTAAAATGCTGCATCAGTGACTCTTTAAGATACTTATAAAGTTTTTCATCTTCACTTTTATCTTCTAAACGTTTTGCATTGACATAAGTACACTCTTCTTCCACAAAAATATCTTTAAGCTCTGCACGATAAGCTCCTTCCACAAGAACTTTAATACTACCGTCGGGAAGTTTAAGCACCTGTAGAATATCAGCAACAACACCGACATTGTGCAAATCATCTATACCGGGATCGTTGACACCTGAATCCTTTTGCAAAACCAAAAATATTTTTTTATCTGTATCCCCTGCAATATCAAGGGCATTTATGGACTTTTTTCTTCCCACAAACACGGGAGTAACCATTGTGGGAAATATGACAACATCTCTGAGTGGTATCAGAGAAAACTGCTCTGTTTTATCTGCCATTATTTACAGCTCCTTTATTTATTTCTGAATTATACGAATAAAAAAGGCGCCTTGAGGCGCCTTGAATAATTTATGCTGACTCTTTTTCATCCTTTTTTATTATCACCGGGTCAGCCCTGGAGCTAACCGTATCCTCGTTAATTATGCACTCTTTAATATCTTTGTGAGACGGTATTTTATACATAATATCCATCATTGTTTCCTCTAGTATGCCCCGCAGACCTCTTGCTCCCGTTTTTCTGTTTATAGCCTGTCTGGCAATTCCTCTAAGAGCACCATCGGTAAAGGATAACTTTACATTATCAAATTTGAAAATTTCCTCATACTGTTTTACCAGCGAGTTTTTCGGTTCCGTAAGTATAGAGACGAGTGCATCTTCATCCAGATCGTCCAGAACAGCTGCGACAGGAACACGTCCTACAAATTCCGGGATCAGTCCATATTTTATAAGATCCTCGGGCTGTAAAAGCTTCAGGATATCTGCTCTTTCATAATCGCTGACATTTTTACTGTTCGATTTGAAACCGACTGCTTTTTTTCCTATACGTTCTTTAATAATGCCGTCAAGATGTTCAAAAGCACCACCACATACAAACAGGATATTGGAAGTGTCTACCTGAACATAATCTTGATTAGGATGTTTCCTGCCACCCTGAGGTGGAATATTGGCAACAGTACCCTCAATTATTTTCAACAGTGCCTGCTGTACACCTTCCCCGCTGACATCCCTGGTAATGGATGGGCTGTCGGTTTTACGGGTAATCTTGTCAATTTCGTCTATAAAAATGATACCTTTTTCCGTTTTATCCACATCAAAATCGGCAGATTGAAGAAGTTTCAGAACAACATTCTCAACATCCTCACCGACATAGCCGGCTTCTGTAAGTGTTGTCGCGTCAGCTATGGCAAAAGGTACATTCAATATCCTGGCCAATGTCCTTGCCAGCAGTGTCTTCCCTGTCCCTGTAGAACCGAGCAGAAGAATATTGGATTTTTCCAGTTCAACTTCAGATTTTTTGCCGTACAACACACGCTTAAAATGATTGTATACGGCAACACTCAAAATCTTCTTAGAGCTTTCCTGACCAATAACATAATCATCCAGTTTGTTCTTTATCTCTTTCGGACTTAAAAGCTCGACATCGCCCTCAACTTCTTTCTCTTGAAGATCCTCTTCCAAAATGTCATTACACAAATATATACATTCGTCGCAGATATATACATCAGTCGGTCCTGCTATAAGTTTTTTAACCTCTTCCTGATGCTTTCCGCAAAAAGAGCAGAAAAGCTCTTCATTTTTCTTTTTCGCCATTAGGCACCTCTTAGACTAAACCGTGATTCAACAATTATTAAAGATACGGTATTGTTTAATTTTATCAAGACCTTTTTGAGATAACTTCGTCAATCAGCCCGTATTCCAGAGCCTCTTCACTGCTCATGAAAAAGTCTCTGTCGCTGTCCGCCTCAATCTGCTCCAAAGGCTTTCCGGTCTTTTCCGACAGTATTTCATTTACCCTGGCTTTCATCCTTAATATTTCCTTAGCATGAATCTCTATATCCTTTGCCTGTCCCTGAAACCCGCCAAGAGGCTGATGGATCATTATCCTGGCATTGGGTACAGCATACCTTTTCCCGTTGGTTCCGCACGCCAGAAGAATAGCAGCCATGCTTGCAGCCTGTCCGAGACAGATCGTAGAAACATCAGGTTTTATATAATTGATTGTGTCCAGAATTGCCAACCCGCTTGTAATCACTCCACCGGGGCTGTTTATATAAAGATGGATGTCTTTGTCAGGGTCATCCGCTTCCAAAAACAGAAGCTGGGCAATTATGGTATTTGCCAGGTTATCTTCAATGGGAGTTCCCATGAAAATAATTCTATCCTTAAGAAGCCTTGAATATATATCGTAGGCTCTTTCTCCTCTGCCTGTCTGTTCTATTACATATGGGACATAAAAACTCATTATTCTTCCCCGCTTTTCTCTTTATTTTCTTCCTCTTGCTCTGCTGTTTCTTCAGCTTTCTGTTTTTCAGCAAGCTCATCCGGGTCAACATATTTCTCGGTAATTTCATTATGTTCGCCGAGAAAACCGAATATTTTATCTGTCATGATATTATTACTTAGACTCTCTTTACCGCCCTGTTGTTCAATTTCTTTTTTATATTCTTCTACATCTTTTTTCATCTCTTCAGCAAGTTCTTCAATTTTGCTCTCAATCTCTTCCTCGGAGACTTCTATATTGTTCAGCTCAGCAAGTTTGTTAAGAATAATTGCACTTTTAACCTGAGTTGCTGCTCTTCCCTTAAATTCCCCTTTTATATTGTCTTTATTCAACCCCAGCTGTTCAGGATTAACGCCGTACATATACATATATTGCTGCAGCGTCTGGTCTGCAAGTCTGCCGGCCTGCTCATCTACAATAGTATCAGGAACTTCAAAAGGATTTTCCTCTATCAATTTCTCGATAATCTTATCATACATTCTGTCTTTAGCCATCTGCTTAGCCTCTTTTTCAAGATCCTCTCTGACAAGTTTTTTCAAATCATCCAGCGTTTCACAGTTTTCATCGACATCTTTCGCGAAATCGTCATTAAGTTCAGGTACATCTTTTTGCTTAACTTCTTTTACCGTAACCTCGAAATTTGCGTCTTTACCGGCAAGATCTTTCGCATAGTTCTCAGGAAACGTCACTTCAATGTTCTTTGTTTCCCCTGGTTTCATCCCGACGAGCCCCTCTTCAAAATCTTCCAGAAACGTACCGGAACCCACAACAATACTGTAGTCATTCGCCGAACCGCCTTCAAACTTTTCACCATCAATTGTGCCGACAAAATCGATCACAACCATATCATCCTTTTCAACAGCCTTATCATCTACAGGCTCAAAAGTGCTGTTTTTCTCACGGAGATCTTCAAGAACATTCTCCACATCCTTCTCCCTGACCTCTGCAATCTCCTTTTCAAACGAATAACCTTTATAGTTTTCCACATTTACCTCTGGAAATACATCGACATAAACCTTGAATTTAATAGGTTCGTTTTCTTCAAAATTCACATCCTTAACAACGGGAGTACTCAACGGGTTAATACCTTCTGAAGTTATAGCCTCATAAACTGAATCATTAACAAGCTGCTCCAAAGCATTCGCCTTCAGTTTGTGATTATGCTCCCTTATAATAACATTTTTCGGAGCTTTCCCCTCTCTGAAACCGGGAATTTTCACAGTAGGAGCAAGCTTTTTGACCTCAGCCTCAAACTTTTCATTATATTTCTCGGCAGGAACTTCAACCGTTAGTTCCTTCTGAGAATTTTCAACATCTTTTACTTCAACCTTCATAACTTAATCCCCTTTAAAATTTGTGATTTATTATTAGAAACAGGTGACGAGACCTGAAGCTCTTATGTAATTTTATTCCGGACATAACTATGCCTTTACTCAAGATGAATATGTATAATGACAAAAACATTTAAAATCAAGACTTTTTTCAAGGTATTCAACCGTTTTGCGTTATTGGTTATGGGTTTTAGGTTTTGGGTGATGGATAAATTCAACGTTGGGTCAAACTAATAACCGCTGCACCAATATACAAATCAACCAATACACTTCTCAATAAATTACTAAAGTTCCGTCTCCGGCTATATATTTGACTTACTTTCTAAAAATTCCTTTAATGCTGAAGCCTGATTATACCGACGATTTCTTGCAGAATAGAGTAATGTTAACCTCTTATCACCCCTTGCCATAGCATACAATTTATCCAAAACCTCAGCTTTTCCTTCCAGTTCTACAAAATACAATTTTTTAAATTCATCCCATTTTTTTTCTTCATGAGAAAACCATTTCCGCAAACTGGTGCTGGGTGCGGCATCTTTTAGCCAGAGATCCAGATGCAAATCCTCTTTCCTCATCCCTCTTGGCCAGATGCCGTCCACCAAAATTCTTACACCGTCGTTCTGAGCTACCGGGTCATATACCCTTTTAATCTGAATATCCATATTTCCTGCTTTTATATAAGGAATTTTTTACTGTATTCATCTATCATCTCGTGATATTTTTCGTGTGTTCCTTCACCCATTTCTTTCTCTTCTATTTCTTCAAACCTTTGAAAAAGCTTATTATCCATATCGCTGTCCAGAGATAGATCTGCCATTCTGAACAGGATATCGTTTTCTTTATCGATATGTTGCCTCAAAAGCTCCACATAAGCGTATGCATTGTCGACAAATTTTTCCGCTGCTATTTCACTTTCAGCCAAATCATCCAAAACCTCAAGCATAGCTCTGATGTGATTTCGTCCCATTTCATGCTCATCAAGCATTACCCCTATGGGTCCGCCTTCTTTCTGTATCCCTGCTTTTTCAAGAGTGGGAAATAATTCACGCTCTTCCTTGGTATGATGACACTTGTCTGCAAACTCTCTGAAGAATGTTACAGTATTTCTAATATCCTCATCTTCCAGCTTACTAACTTTCCCTTTTTCTACGTACTCAGCAATACTTTCCAGCACATCAAGCATGATTTTAATACCTTCATGTTCATTTTTTAACTGCTCAGTGGATTTCATATTTTCCTCCTTTACTAATTATTATTAGTTGTAAATATCGGCATTTAAGGAAATTAAACTTTGATATACATCAAAAATATCCAAAATCTTGGAATTAAGTTTGAAAAATAATATATTTCCAAACTAAATTATTCATGTTGGAAATTTTCTCGTTTGCAACTTATTGCCAATAAAGCAAAAAAATTACACTCTAAAGTAAGTTTACTATTGACAAACAGTATTTCCTGCCACTATTTTTTTCAAAACATCGGTTCAAAGCCCCGGAACAGCGGCTGAAAAGATGCCGGTTATTGGATAGTTTTTATATTATTTTAACCCAGGGATCGGAACTGATCCTAATAAATTGAGAGGTGAAAGAAATATGATACCTGAGCGCATGGCAGCGGTTCAGCTAACAGGCCACGGGGGTATTGAAAAACTTAAATATAGAGAAGATATTCCTGTACCGCAGCCCGGTAAAAATGAGCTATTGATAAAAGTTACGGCCACCGCGAAAAACAATACCGATAGGAAGGTTCGTGAAGGCTTATACCCGACAGAAGATAACAGCGATGTTACTTCCTTCAGCATGAGCAAAGATTCCGGCTTGAGTTTTCCGAGAATCCAGGGTGCAGATGTAGTGGGAAAGGTGGTAAAATGCGGGCCCGGTGTTTCGGAAAACAGATTGGGAGAAAGGGGATTGCTGGATTTTAACATCTATTCCACAGACAGAGATGATATTAACCTGACTCCGGATTATTTCGGTCACGGAAAAGACGGCGGTTTTGCCGAATATACGGTGGTTCCTGCTGACCAGTTTTACACCGTTGAAAATCCTGAATTATCAGATGCAGAGCTTGCAGCTATGGGGATGTGCTCGTATCAAACCGGTCTTCATATGCTGAATGCTGCCGGTATAGGAGAAGGTGAAAATCTACTCATTACCGGAGCAAGCGGCGGAGTGGGAACAGCTCTTATTCAGATGTGCCGTTTAAAAGGTGCAACTCCATACGCAGTTAGCAGCCCGGGGAAATCAAAAGCCCTTTTTGAGCTGGGAGCTGAAAACGTTATCGACCGCTCAAAGGTTAACAATTGGCCGGAAGCTGTGAAAGAAGCTGCAGAAGGTAAAATAATTGATGCCGTTATGGATCTCGTGGGCGGTGACATGACAATACCTTTGATAAACTCCATGATCCAGGATATGTCTTCCAGGCAAACATATCCAAGATACTCTATTGCCGGTGCCAGCGGCGGGAACGTTACCAAAATTCTCTGGACAAAGATTTATCTCTATCAGGTTCAGATATTCGGCATTTCCCACGGTACAAGAGCCGAAGCACAGCAGCTTATTAACTGGATTAGAAAAGGTGAGCTGAAACCTGTGTTACACGGAACTTTCAGGTTGTCGGATATACACAAAGCGGAAGATTACTTCGTAAACCGCGGCAGTAATTTTGTCGGCAAAATTGTAATAGTCCCGGATTCCGAATGGGAAGAACACGGGAAAAAATATGCTATTTCAGGAGAATAATATGGACAGAGTACGTCGTATCCAACTTATTGATACACATTCCGGTGGTGATGTAAGCAGAATTGTAACCAGCGGAATAGGCTTGTTACCAGGCAAAAATGTAAGGGAAAAAATGGAATACCTGCAAAAACATGCTGACGGTTTGCGTAAACTTCTCATAAACGAGCCTTACGGAATACCTGAAATGTCTGTGGATCTTATTGTTGAGCCTTCCCACCCGGACGCTGTTGCAGGCTATATTATTATGGAAGTGATGGGCTATCCTGTTTATTCCGGATCCAATACCATATGCACAGCCACAGCTTTGCTGGAAAGCGGGATTGTACCAATGCAGGAAGGTGAGCAGGAATTCATACTGGAATCGCCGGCAGGTCTTGCCCATATAGGCGCAAAATGTCATAACGGACGTGTTGAATCGATCACCTGTGAAGGATTGCCAAGCTATATTGCT
>Ga0114984_1000789_pt1 | contig 11955 bp, 11 predicted proteins | sample Shrwel1BS1Day1_FD_96987 | JGI IMG/M metagenome (GOLD analysis project Ga0114984, IMG submission 96987) | Subsurface microbial communities from deep shales in Ohio, USA - Utica-3 well 1 S-1-Day1 | ecosystem: Environmental > Aquatic > Deep subsurface > Shale gas/oil reservoir > Produced water/Flow... | reverse complement strand
GCAGGCTTATTACCCGCCGTCGATGAGAACGCCAAAGAAGCGAAAACCAAGTCGACGGCGGGTAATAAGCCTGCCACTGCCAGCAAGCCCGCCGCCGAAAGCAACGTCCGGGTCGATACCCGCCTGCTCGACAAGATCATGAACATGGTTGGTGAGCTGGTACTGGTGCGCAACCGTCTGGTCCGCCTCGGCGGAGCCCGCGAGGACGAGGAGATGGGCAAGGCGCTGGGCACCCTCGATATGGTCACCGCCGATCTGCAGACATCGGTCATGAAGACCCGTATGCAGCCGGTCAAAAAGGTGTTTGGCCGTTTCCCACGCCTGATTCGTGACCTCTCCCGCAGTCTCAAGAAAGAGGTACGGCTGGAGTTGCGCGGCGAAGATACCGATCTGGACAAAAACCTGGTGGAGGCCCTGGCGGACCCGCTGATCCACCTGGTGCGCAACGCCGTGGACCACGGCATCGAACCCCCCGAGGAGCGGGTCGCCGCCGGCAAACCGCGCGAGGGCAACGTGCTGTTGTCGGCCGAGCAGGAGGGCGATCATATCCTGTTGATCATTCAGGATGATGGCGCCGGCATGGACCCGGAAGTGCTACGCAAGCTGGCGGTCAAGCGCGGTATGATGGACGCGGAAGCGGCCCGGCGGCTGACGGAACAGGAGTGTTTCAACCTGATTTTCCAGGCGGGCTTCTCCACCAAGACCGAGGTCTCTGACGTATCCGGTCGCGGGGTCGGCATGGATGTGGTGAAAACCAAAATCAGCCAGCTAAACGGTACCCTCAGCATCGACTCGGTGCTGGGGCAGGGCACCCAGATCGCAATCCAGGTGCCGCTGACCCTGGCGATCATGCCCACGCTGATGGTCATGCTCGAGGACCACGCCTTTGCCCTGCCGCTGGTCAATGTGAACGAGATCTTCAACCTGGATTTGACCAAAACCAATATCGTGGATGGCCAGCAGGTGATCATCGTGCGGGATCAGGCGCTGCCGCTGTTCCACCTCAAACGCTGGCTGGTGACCGGGCATGAGAGTGCGCGGCTACCGGACCAGGGGTATGTGGTCATCGTCAGTGTCGGCACCTCCAGAGTGGGCTTCGTGGTCGATCAACTGGTTGGCCAGGAGGAGGTGGTGATCAAGCCGTTGGGCAGCATTCTGCATGGAACGCCGGGGCTGTCCGGTGTCACGATCACCGGCGATGGGCGTATCGCGCTGATCATCGATATACCGAATCTGTTGAAATACTACGCATCGACCTGATCCGGCTGGTGTGACTTGAGGGAGCGCTATGCCGGTAAAAGTGTTGATTGTCGATGATTCGGGTTTTTTCCGCCGCCGCATCGAAGAGATGCTGAGCGATGATCCGCGCATAGAGGTCATTGGCACGGCCGAGAATGGGCGCGAGGCCGTTGAAAAGGTAAAACGGCTGCGGCCCGATGTGGTCACCATGGATGTGGAGATGCCGCAGATGGATGGCATCGAGGCGGTGCGCATCATCATGCGAGAGGCGCCCACCAATGTACTGATGCTCTCTTCGCTGACCCAGGAGGGGGCGCGGGTGACGCTCCAGGCACTCGAGGCCGGTGCGGCCGATTACCTGCCCAAAGATATCCGCGCCTGGATGGACAAGGGCAGCAACGTGCGCGGTCAGCTGATCGAGCGGCTGGTGGCGCTGGGGCGTAGCCGCCACTTCAAGCGTCGCCCCGTATTTGCCCGTGGCGTGCCGGGTGAGACCCGGCCTGGCACCTCCCTACTGTTCCGTCCCGACGATGCCGAACCCCCGACCGGGCGCCCGGCCGCGGCGAGCCGATCGAGTGCGGCACAACCGGCCCGGCCTGCGGTCTCCGAACGGGCAAGAGCGCGCCGGGAACCCCCACCGCCGACAGCGCCGCCCGCTGTGCCGCCCGCCCGCGAGGCGGCCGCGGCGGCCACGACACCGGCGGCGCGGGTTCGCTTCCCCGATTGCAAGCTGGTGGTGATCGCTGCCTCCACCGGCGGCCCGGCGGCACTGCAAAAGGTACTGACCGCCCTGCCGGCGAACTTCCCCTACCCGATCTTGCTGGTGCAACACATGCCCAAAACCTTTACTCAGGTGTTTGCCGAGCGGCTGGATCAGCAGTGCCTGATCAAGGTTAAGGAAGCGGAAGATGGCGACCGGATCCTGCCGGGGCAGGCGTTGCTCGCGCCGGGCGGATTGCAGATGATCATCGACCCCAGACAGACCGATCGCGTGCGGGTTCTGCCGGGGGATGAGCGTCTGACCTACAAGCCGAGTGCGGATGTCACCTTTGCATCGGCGGCCAGAACCTACGGCGCGAAGGTGCTCGGAATCACTCTGACCGGGATGGGGGCCGACGGCTGCGATGGCTCTCGCCTGTTGAAGCAGGCGGGCTCCACCCAATGGGCGCAAAGCCGTGACAGCTGCATCATCTACGGCATGCCCCAGGCGGTGATCAACGCGGGGCTGGCGGATGCGATCCTCGACCTGGAGGAGATCGGCCCCCTGTTGGCGACGCGAGGGGCGCGCTGATGTGGGTGCTGCTGGGCTTGCTGCTCAGCGTGCTTGCCATTCTGGGAGCCAACCACCTCGAGGGTGGCCAGCTGCAGGCGCTGCTCAATCTGCCCGCGGCGCTGATCGTGGTGGGGGGGACGTGCGGAGCCGCGCTGGTACAGACCCCCAAAGATCTGCTGCGGCGCACGCTGCGCCTGCTCCGCTTTGCCCTCGCCGAGCGCGCCCAGCCGCGTTATGAGGATGGCATCGGCCGGCTGGTGCAGTGGAGCATCACCGCCCGGCGCAAGGGGTTACTGGCCCTCGAGCAGGAGGTTGGGGGGGTTGACGATCCCCTGATAGCGAACGGGTTGCAGCTGCTGGCCGATGGCAAGCCGGCGGAGCTGATTCGGGCCGCGCTGGAAACCGAGCTGCTGGCCCGGGAGCAGCGTGACCATCAGGCGGCCCGAGTCATCGAAAGCATGGGGGGGTACGCCCCAACGCTCGGCATCATCGGCGCCGTACTGGGGCTGATTCAGGTGATGGTGAATCTGGGGGACCCGGCCCTGCTGGGCGTGGGTATAGCCACCGCCTTCGTGGCCACCATCTACGGCATCGCGCTGGCCAACCTGCTGCTGCTGCCGTTGGCCGGTAAAATGCGACATCTGATCGACAGTCGCACTCTTTATCAGGAGATGATGCTGGAGGGATTCCTGCTCATCGCCGAGGGGGAGGGACCCAAAAGCGTTCAACTGCGTCTGCAGGGTTACCTGGAGCGAGCGGATGCCAAGACGCCGGCGGCCTGAAACCAACCTGCACACCGATCGCTGGATGATCTCCTGGGCGGACTTCGTCACCCTGCTGTTCGCCTTTTTTGTCGTGATGTATGGTGTGTCGAGCGTACAGGAGGAGAAGTACCGTCAGTTGGCGCACTCCCTCGCCGGAGTGTTCCGGGCGCAGGGGGGAGATCGGGTGGTATCCCCGCCGGACGGGGAGGGGGTGCTGCCGGAGCGGGGCCTGCAACTGCAGCCCCCGCCGGTGACCATAGCCGCCCCGGATGCGGAGCAGACCCAAGCGCTGGAGCAGCTGCAACGGCAGGTGGAGGAAAAACTGCGCGATTGGATCGAGGAGGGCACGGTGAAGGTCAGCGGCAACACCCTCTGGCTTGCCATCGAGCTGAACGCCAGCCTGCTGTTTCCAAGTGGCGACGCGCTACCGGTGATCGAGGCTGAGCCGCTGCTGCAGCAGATCGCCGCGCTCATCGCGGGTCGGGATAATCCGGTGCATGTGGAGGGGTTCACCGATGATCGGCCGATCAGTACCGATCGTTTCCCCTCCAACTGGGAGCTATCGGCGGCGCGGGCGGCGGCGGTGGTCCGCATCCTGCAGCAGCAGGGGGTGGACCCGGCGCGCATGGCGGCGGTGGGGTACGCCGAGTTCCAGCCCGCCTACAGCAATCGGACCGCAGAGGGGCGCCAGCGCAATCGGCGTCTGGTGATCGTGATCGCCCGGGACGAGCGTGTTCGCCGGCTGGTACAGGCTTTTGGCAGTCAGCGGGTCAGTGAGGATGCGGTGCGGGCGCTGATGAGTGCCGAGGAGCGCAGGGAGACGGCTGAGTCGCCGGCGTTGGAACAGGTCGAAACCGAGTCCGGCATTCTGTTTCGGCAGGCACGACCGGAGCAACAACAGGAACGATGACGATGCAGGTATGGGCAGTCGCAAATCAGAAGGGCGGGGTGGGCAAAACGACCACCGCCATCACCCTTGCCGGCTTGTTGGCGGAGGTTGGCTATAAGGTGCTGCTGGTGGATCTGGACCCCCACGGCTCGATGACCAGTTACTTCCGCTACGATCCCGATGAGATCGAGCATAGCGTATACGATCTGTTCGAACAGGTTCAGGTCAACTCCGAACAGGTCCATGGGTTGATCCTCGCCACCTCCCATGAAAGCATCCAGCTCATTCCAGCCTCCACCGCCCTGGCCACCCTCGAGCGCAAGGCGGTGGCCCAGGAGGGGATGGGGTTGCAGGTGGCGAAGGCGCTGCGATATCTGAAAGCCGATTTCGATTTCGTGATCATGGACAGCCCGCCGGTGTTGGGGGTGCTGATGGTCAACGCTCTGGCCGCCTGTGATCATTTGCTGGTGCCGGTGCAGACGGAATTTCTCGCCCTGAAGGGGCTGGAGCGGATGATCAGGACCATCGAGATGATCAACCGGGCGCGCAAGAACAAACTCGAGTACACCATCGTGCCCACCTTTTACGACCGCCGCACCCAGGCATCCGTGAGCAGCCTGCGTGAACTCCACCGCCTCTATCCCGATCACATCTCCAACGCGGTCGTGCCGGTTGATACAAAATTCAGAAACGCCAGCCTGAAAGGGCTGGTGCCGTCGTCACTCGACGCGGGCAGCCGCGGGGTGCATGCCTACGCACGCCTTCTGCGCAGCCTGCTGGAACGGCGTAAACAGGAGTGAGCTGATGGCAAACCAAAAAAAGGTCGTATTCGAGTATCTGGAGGCGTTGCTGCACGACCCCCAGAGTGATGAGACTCCGCCCCCGGCCAAGGGGGAGGAAACCGCCGCCCCGAAACCGAAACCGGAGCCCAAGCCGGAGCCCAAACCGGAGCCCAAACCGGAGCCCAAGCCGGAGCCCAAGCCGGAGCCCAAGCCGGAGCCCCAGCCGGAGCCCAAACCGGAGCCCAAACCGGAGCCCAAGCCGGAACCCCAGCCGGAACCCCGGCCGGAGTCCAAACCGGAGCCCCAGCCGGAGCCCAAACCGGAACCCGCGCCGGCGGCTTCGGGCGAAGAGATGAACTGCATTCTGCTCGATCTGCAGGGGTTGAAGCTGGCCGTGCCGCTCGAGCGGGTGGAAGGCGCGCTGCAGCTGGAGTCGCTGACGCTCACTCTGGAGGGGCCGGACTGGATACTGGGCCGCTTTGGGGAGGAACCAGCCCGGACCTGGCTGGTGGATACAGGCAAGTGGCTGATCCCGGAACGCTATAAGCCGGAAAACTCGAACTATGCCGAGGTGATCATCTTACAGGGGCGCCGCTGGGCCATCGCCTGCGATGAGCTGATCAAATCGGTCCGTATCGACACCGCCCAGATCAACTGGCATCGGGACAAACGGCACCGCCCCTGGTTGCTGGGTACCTACATGCCGGAGCGCTGCGCCATACTGGATATCGATCAACTCCTGCTCGAGTTTGAGGCCACCATCGCCTGAAGGCGCTGAAGCGGGGCGGCAGATGGGGTAAACTGACCGACTGTGCGTTGAGAGATCGCTAACCGGGTTGGGACCTTGTGTGGCCGAATATACGTCGATACTGATGCTGCTGCTGACGCTGACCGCTGTGCTGTCGGCGCTGATCTGCGTCTATGTACTGGTGCGGATCAAACGCCAGGAGCGGCGCCAGCAGGCGCTGATCAACGTGTTGCGCAATGAGATTCGGGCGATGACCAACGGCTCGATCGGCATGGGCAAACGGCTGTTGGCGATCGAGCGCACGCTCAACATAACGGTGGAAAAACAGCAGGAGCTGGAAAACCGTGATCCGGGTGTGCTGGCCTACAATCAGGCCGCCAAGCTGATGGAGATGGGCGCGTCGGTGGATGATCTGGTGCGCAACTGTGGTATCGGTCGGCCCGAGGCGGAGCTGATGGCGTTGCTGCACCGCGAGCTGCACGCCACGCAGAGGTTGCCGGAGCAGCATCCGCGGCACTAGCCGGGCGGCGGATTGCATCCGAGAGGAGCAACCCGATCCCTCTGGATGGATGATGGGGTGTTCGATTGGCTCAATCACCCGCGATGTCAGATCACTTCAGTGTGCTGGCGCTCCCAGCCATCTCTTCCGGGCGGTGAAATGATTCCCACCTACGATCAGATCACCTGCCGCTCTCTCCGCTCTATCTGCTTTATTATCCGTCGCGGATCTTCAGCAACTGACTACCAACCAGCGCGGGGCGATGTGAGTGGCGGCCGCGGCGATGGGGTTAACGCGGTCGACGCGGCTGCCACAGCAGCTCGCCATCACCATCGCGCCGGCTCAGGTGGCGGGCGCAGACGAACAGCAGGTCTGACAGCCGGTTGAGGTAGGCGGCGCTTTGCGGATTGATGGTTTCGCGGCCGGCCAGCTCGACCACCCGGCGCTCGGCGCGCCGGCAAACACAGCGGCAGAGATGGGCCTGGGCCGCGGCGCGACCGCCGCCGGGCAGAATGAACTCCTCCAGCGGCGGCAGCTGCGCATTGAGCTCGTCCAGCCGCTGCTCCAGCCAGAGCACCTCCGCCAGCGTGATGACGCTGTGATCCGGGTCGGCCACCGCCAGTTCGCCGCCGATGTCGAACAGATCATTTTGTATGCGCCGCAGCGGTGCCGACAGATCGTCGGTGCCATCCAGCTCGGCCCGCAGCAGCCCCAGCAGGCTGTTCAGTTCATCCACGTCGCCCAGGGCCTCGATGCGGGGGTGATATTTGGGCAGCCGCTGGCCATTGGCCAGCGCGGTGGTGCCGCCATCGCCGCTGCGGGTGTAAATTCTGTTGAGACGGTTACTCATGCCGGTTCCTTATGGTTGCTCCGTGGCGGCGGTTTGCTGCTGCAGGCTGATATGGGCCGCCTGTACGATCAGAGGGTCGGGTTCGAGGGAGATCTCCGGGTTCGGGTCCGGGTAGGGCAGGTGGCTGAGAATATGGCGCATGGCGTTCAGCCGCGCCCGTTTTTTGTCGTCGGAGCGGATGATGGTCCAGGGGGCGTCGGCGGTGTCGGTGTGAAAAAACATCGACTCCTTGGCCTCGGTATAGGCGTCCCACTTGTCCAGCGAGGCCAGATCGATCGGGGACAGTTTCCAGTGTTTGAGGGGGTCGGCGCGGCGGGCCTGGAAGCGCTTGAACTGCTCCTCCCGGCTCACTTCGAACCATAGCTTGAACAGCCGAATGCCACTGCGCACGAACATCCGCTCCAGCTCCGGGGCTTCGCGCATGAATTCGAGGTATTCCGACGGGGTACAGAAATCCATCACCCGTTCCACACCCGCCCGGTTATACCAGGAGCGGTCGAACAGGATGATCTCACCTGCGGCGGGGAGGTGCTTTATGTAGCGTTGGAAATACCATTCGCTCTTTTCCCGCTCGGTTGGCTTCTCCAGCGCGATCACATGGGCTCCGCGCGGATTGAGGTGCTCCATGAAACGCTTGATGGTGCCCCCCTTGCCCGCGGCGTCCCGCCCCTCGAAGATGATCAGAATTTTCTGGCCGGTTTCCCGCACCCAGCGTTGTACCTTGAGCAGTTCGATTTGCAGCTCGCGCTTTTCCGCTTCATAGAGGCTGCGCTTGAGTTTTTTCTTGTAGGGGTAGTCCGGGGTGTGTGCTTCAGTCATGCTGGGGTTCTCTTGCCGTTGTCACTGCTCTGATCCGTTGCAGCAGGGTTGTGTTCACCGGGGTGGCGATGCCGTAGTGAGAGGCGCGAGCACAGAGGTAGCCGGTTATCCGCTCGATCTCTGTCGACCGCCGGTAGCGTACATCTTGCAGCATTGAGGGGAAATTGTCGCCTGTCGCTTGCGCCACCGCCTCTGTCTGTTGCTGCGGCGGGACCGGGAACAGCGGTATGGCGGCCGCCCAAACCGGGCAGTCGGGCAGCCGGTCGACCACCGCCTGCTGCTGCCCATGCCGTTTTGCAACAGGACGATCTGGCAGCCCGGTTGCAGCCGATTTTGTATGGGGCGCACAGCGCCGTCAGGGTATCATGGGCCTTGGTCGTGACCAGCAGCTGGATCGGGGCGGGGCTGTCGATGATCTCCGCTGCGGGTGAATAAAACGCTACCCGGGCCGACTCCTGCAGCGCTATGCCGCGACCGTGCCGCCACCGGCGTAGTGTCGATCTGTCCCGCAGTATGCGGGTGGTGGGTATCGCGCCCTGCTTGAACAGCCAGGCCCAGAGGCGTCCTATGGCGCCGGCGCCGAGAATGTACCAGTGCATGGGTACTCCGCAGGTCCAAAAGCATGATGTTAGCCCCGTTCGCGGCGGGGTTGAAACCGATAGTAACAGGAGAGTGGCAATGCCTTCATTCGATGTGGTGTCTGAACTGGATAGGCACGAAGTAACCAACGCGGTCGATCAGGCCAACCGCGAGCTGCAGAGCCGGTATGATTTCAAGGGGGTCAAGGCGGCGTTTGTGCTCGATGGGGATGCGGTGACGCTGGAGGCGGAGGTGGATTTCCAGTTGCAGCAGATGCTGGAGATACTGAAAGCCAAACTGGCCGGGCGCAAGATCGACATCAAATGTATGCAGATCGAGGAGCCGGATCTGAGCGGAGTGAAAGCGAAACAAAAGGTGGTGCTGCGCCAGGGGCTCGACCAGCCGCTGTGCAAAAAGATCAGCAAGCTGATCAAGGATGCGAAACTGAAAGTACAGACCCAGATTCAGGGGGACAAAGTGCGAGTGACCGGCAAAAAACGGGATGACCTGCAGGAGGCGATCGCCCTGCTGCGCGAAGCGGATATCGAGCTACCGCTGCAGTTCAATAATTTTCGTGACTGATCGGGCGCAGGTTACTCCCTGTTGTCGGCCGCGACGGCGATGGCGTCAAACCGGTGGCGTAACGTCCAGAGCATCAGCAGTGAGGGCAGCACCATCAACGCCGTGACAATAAAAAACCGCTCCCAGCCGCCCAGCCAGTCGACGCTGTAGCCGCTGAGGCCGGCCAGCGTGGTGCGGCTCAGGTTACCCAGCGACGCCAGCAGCGCGTACTGGGTAGCACTGAAGGCACGGCCGGTGAGCAGCGTCAGGAAGGAGACGAACGCCACGGTCGAAAACGCGGTGGTAAAGTTATCCACCACCAGGGTCAGGAGCAGCAGCCACTCGATGGGGCCGGCGGCCGCGATCAGGGCGAACATCAGGTTGCTGGAGGCCATCGCCACACCGCCGAGCAACAGGCCGCGCACAACACCAAAACGGGTATTGAAGGCACTGCCGAGCAGGGTAAAACTGACGGTCACAAACCAGCCGAACATCTTGGTATACTCGCCGATCTGCGCGTTACTGAAGCCAACCTCCTTGTAGAACACGATCGACATGCGGCCCAGAAAGGCCTCGCCCAGCTTGAACAGAAAGATGAACAGCATCAGCATCAATGCGACCTTGATCCCGTTTTTGCGGAAAAACTCGGCGAACGGCTCCACCACGGTCGCCATCAGCCAGGCGACGCTCTTCGAGCTGTGCAGTTGCTGCTGATAGCGCCGATCGGCCAGCTCCTGTAACCGATCGCGGGCGGTGACCGGCTCGCGCACCAGCAGGGTGAACAGCATCAGCAATAGCAGCACGCCGGCCATCAGCAGGTAAACCCCATTCCAGCCGATCCGGTCGGCCTGCATGAAGGCCAAGTAGCCCGGCCAGGAGTAGCCGGTCCACCAGCCCACGATCGCCATCGCGGCGGCCGGCGGGAGCTTCTCTTTTTCATGGCGGGCGAACTGGTCGATGCGAAAGGCATCGATCGCCACGTCCTGCGTGGCTGAGCTGGCGGCGATCCCCAGTGCCAGCGCCCCCGCCAGCAGCAGGTTGGAGGCCGGGTCCACGCTGGCCATCAGGAGTACGAACAGCAGCATCAATAGCTGCGTGGCGAAGATCCAACTGCGCCTTTGTCCCAGCCGGCCAACCAGCGGCAGCTTTACCCGGTCCACCAGCGGCGCCCAAAGAAAGTTGATCGCATACACGGTGGCGACGCTGCCCAGCAGGCCGATCTCGGCGCGACTGATGCCGGCGTCGGCCAGCCAGCCGCTGAGGCTACTGCCGATCAAAACGAAGGGAAAGCCGCTGGAGCAGCCCATCAGAAAGATCCACAGCAGACGAATATCGCGGTAGCGAGCGAAGGTGTCTCTCCACGACTGCGGCATGGCGGTAGGTCCGGTGGGTTCAAAAGAGGGGAGTATATAGGAAAGCGGTGGGCGCGGCAGGCGGGGGTAGGGTGGCAGGCCGATGCGGCGATCGACACTGCCTGGGGGCGATCAGATCCGCAGGCCGCCATCCACTTCGAAGCAACGGCCATTGACGTAGTCGTTTTCGAAGATGAAGCTGACGGTTTTGGCGATCTCCTCCGGTTGGCCCAGCCGTTTGGCGGGAATACCGGCGGCGATCTTTTCCAATGCTTCCGGTTTCATGCTCATCACCATTTCGGTGGCGATAAAGCCGGGGGCGATGGAGGCGGCGCGGATACCGTAGCGCGCCAGTTCTTTGGACCAGGTGACGGCCATGGCCTGAACGCCGGCCTTGGTGGCGGTGTAGTTGGTCTGGCCCATGTTACCCGCGCGGGAAATGGAGGAGATGTTGATGATACAGCCCTCGCAGCCCAGCTCGATCATTCGGGCCGCGGCTTCACGGGCGCACAGGAAAGCACCGGTCAGGTTGACGGCGATCACCTGATTCCACTGCTCCAGCGACATTTTGCTGACCACCTTGCCCTCCTTGGCTTTGATGAATAGCCCGTCACGGGTGATGCCGGCGTTGTTGACCAGCCCGTTGATGCAGCTGAAATCGCGGACGACATCGGTAAACAGTTGTTCGACGGCGGCTTCCTCGGCGACGTTGGCCAGGTAGGTGCGTGCTTCAACGCCCTTTTCGGTACACAGGCCGGCGGTTTGATCCAGATCATCCTGATTCAGGTCCACCAAGGCCAGCTTGGCTCCCTTGCCTGCCAGTTCCACCGCCATGGCACGACCCAGGCCCCGGGCTGCGCCGGTTATAACGATCACTTTGTCTTTGAGTTCCATCGGGAATACCCTCTAATCGAATGGATGATGTTTCATTGTGCGCCGCAATATATTGCAGTGCAACAAGTTAATTGGCTGCGGCGGGAAAGTCCATATCTGTCGCAAAAAAGTCATAAAAAGGGCTGATATTGCACTAATTTGGTGCGTACTGTCCCGTTTCGGTCGGCGCCCGCGGCCGGCGGGAAACGGCCGCTTTACCCCGTGTCGGCCGGGGAGGGACCGGCGCATGACTTTGCGACAAAACTGAGCGATCATGGGGCGGTTCGATCGCCACCCCCAGCTTGCCCTTCGGGAGTCCCATGCGCTTTCTCTTCTTGCTGTTCATCATCATTCCCATCATCGAAATCACCGTCCTGATCCAGGTGGGGCAGGCGATAGGCACCTGGTATACCGTTGGGCTGGTGCTGCTGTCGGCCTTTATCGGCGTCAACATGCTGCGTCAGCAGGGGTTGTCGACCCTGCTGCGGGCCCAGCGGCGCATGGATCAGGGTGAGGTGCCGGGGCAGGAGATGGTCGAGGGGCTACTGCTTGCCGTCGGGGGCGCGCTGTTGGTAACCCCGGGCTTCGTCACCGATCTGATCGGCTTCAGCTGCCTGATCCCCGCCGTGCGCCGAGCCTTGATCAAACCCCTGATCAGCCGCTTTACCATCGTCGTGGCCACTCACACCGAGCGGAACCAGACCGATCGGGCGCATGTGTATACGGT
>Ga0114984_1000788_pt1 | contig 11959 bp, 10 predicted proteins | sample Shrwel1BS1Day1_FD_96987 | JGI IMG/M metagenome (GOLD analysis project Ga0114984, IMG submission 96987) | Subsurface microbial communities from deep shales in Ohio, USA - Utica-3 well 1 S-1-Day1 | ecosystem: Environmental > Aquatic > Deep subsurface > Shale gas/oil reservoir > Produced water/Flow... | reverse complement strand
CGCCGTTGATGTGATCCGGGTGGAAGTGGGTGTAGACCACCGCCTTGACCGGCTTGTCGCTGAGCTTGCGGAACTCGGCCATGATCTTGCGCGACTCGCTGACCGACTCGCCGGTGTCGACGATGATCAGCCCCTCGGGCGCCTCGATCATCACCACGTTGCCCAGCTGCCAGCCGACCGCCGAATGGACGTTGCCCGCGACGCGGTAGATCTGCTGGGCGAAGTGCCGGGTGTGCGCGGCCAGTTCGGCGTGAATGCTCGGCTCGATACGCTCGGCCGGCAGTTCGGCCTGTGCGCCCAGAGGCAAGGCAGCGGCCAGCAGCAGGCCGCCAAGGCGAGAGAAGGTGCTCATGGCGATAGGACGTCTTGTTGTTGAAGTACTGGCAGGTTGGCAAAGGCCACCTGATAATTCCAATGCATTCGAATCCAATAACCAATGCATAACGCGCATGAACGACCTACGCCAGCTCCGTCACTTCGTCGCCCTCGCCGAACAGGGTCACTTCGCCCGCGCTGCCGAGGCAGTGCACCTCAGCCAGCCGGCGTTGAGCCGCAGCATCCAGGCCCTGGAGGCGCAGCTCGGCTGCAGCCTGGTGGACCGCCATAGCCGCGGCATCAGCCTGACCGCCCACGGCCACCTGGTGCTGGAACATGCCCGCCGTCTGCTGGCCGGCAGCCTGGCGTTGAGCAATGCAGTCAACCAGCTGGGCAATCTCGAGGCAGGCGAGCTGCGCCTCGGCGCCGGCCCCTACCCGGCCGCACGGTTGATACCGCAAGCCCTCGGGCAATTGCTGCAGCGCTATCCGCGGGTGCAGGTGAAGCTGGACATCGGCAACTGGCTGGAGCTGCGCGACAGCCTGCTGGACTCGGCCATCGAGCTGTTCGTCGCCGATATCCGCGAGCTGCAGGGCGATGCGCGGTTGCAGATCGAAGCACTGCGCGTGCATCAGGGCGTGCTGTTCTGCCGCCCGGCGCACCCGTTATTGCAGCGGCGCGATCTACAACCGCGCGACCTGCTGGACTTTCCCCTGGCCGGCACGCAGTTGCCGCAGGCGGTCGAGCGCAGCCTGGGTCACGCCAGCGGACGCGCGCAACCCTTGAGCGTGCAGTGCGACAACTTTCTCGTGCTCAAGCGCCTGGTGGCCGACAGCGACGTGCTGAGCATGGCGCCCTGGGACGTGATCGCCGAAGAGGTCGCAGCCGGCCAACTGAGCCTGCTGCCGCTGGCCCCGGCGAGCCTGCAGCAGCAGTCGGCCTACGGCCTGGTCAGCCGCGCCGGGCACAGCCTGTCGCCAGCGGCGCAGGCCATGGTCGAGGTGATTCGTCGGCTGGATGCAGTGACCCCGCGCGCGGCGGGTTGAGCCTTACCAGCGGCGCTCGCCACCGCGCTGCTGGTGGTCGTTGCTGCGTCCGTTGGAAAAACGCAGCTGCGTGCCGCGACCGCTGTCCCAACCGCGCTGCACCTGCCCGCCACGATGTTCCTGCCGACGTGCGTCGCGCCGATGTTCATGCCGCGGCTGCTCATGGCGCTTGTAGCCATCGCGATAACGATGATCGTGGCCATAGTGATGACGCGGCGGCGGTGCCGGCACATGACGCGGCGGCGCCGGGTAGTAATGCTGGCGGCGATCCTCGTAATAGTAATAGCGAGGCGTCACGTAGACGGGTGGCGCATAGTGATCACGGCGGTAGCCATCGTGGTATCGATAGGCATGGCCGTTGTGATAGCCACGGTCGTAGCCGCCGCCGTAAACGGCGCAGCCGGCGAATGACAGCAGCAAGGCGCAGAGCAGGATCTTGTAGGGCATGGCGGCCTCCTGTGACCGCTGGGACGACGCCGACCGATGCCGGCCTCCGGGAAGGTATTGCTAGCCATCAGACAGCGCCGCCGGCGACAGGTGCGATCACTTCGTCGGCTGTGATGGGGCATGCAAAAGCGCAGCATGCCCTAGGTTCTGTACGAAAACTGCCTGCGCTCGGTGATGCTTCGTTAAAAACAGGTTCGGAATGCTCATTTACAGCTCGTAAACTCCGCTTCCTCACCTGTTTTTGCCTCGCCTGACCTTCGCTCGACGACTTTTCGTACAGAACCTAGCGCCAACGGCAGGGCTGGCACGCCATTCGCTTAAAGCCGCAGCGGAGAGCCGATCCGCGATGCGGATCGCAGTAGCGAATCGCAATGGCCGACTAGGGTTCCGGCTCGCCAGTGGCGAGTGACTGGTCCGAGAGTGGGCGACCTCATGCAGCGGCGGGAAGCCGCGGGGTTACACGGCGGGACAAAAGCCCGGGAGAACGCGCAGCCAGGCTGCCGGCTTTCCCGCTTTCGTCCATGACAAGAGGTTTTCCATGTCCATTCGCTCCCTGCTCACCGCCCTGCTCTGCGCCTGTCTGCTCGGTGCTCCAACGGCCCAGGCCGCGCCCAAGACCTTCAAGCTGTGCTGGTCGATCTTCGCCGGCTGGATGCCCTGGGGCTATGCCGCCGAACAGGGCATCGTGAAGAAATGGGCAGACAAGTACGGCATCGACATTCAGGTGCAGGAAGTGCCGGATTACGTCGGTTCCATCGAGCGCTACAGCGCCGGCCAGTTCGACGCCTGCACCATGACCAACATGGATGCCCTGACTATTCCCGCCGCCGCCGGCAAGGACAGCACCGCGCTGATCATCGGCGACTTCTCCAATGGCGCCGACGGCCTGCTGCTGCGCGGCAGCGGCCTGCGAATCCAGGACCTCAAGGGCAAGAGCGTGCTGCTGGTGGAGAACTCGGTGTCGCATTACCTGCTCAGCCGCGCGCTGGAGTGGGCCCTGCTCGAGGAGAGCGACGTGACCATCATCAACGTCTCCGACACCGAAATCGCCGAGGCCTTCCTTGCCGGCAAGGGCGACGCGGTGATCACCTGGAACCCGATCCTCTCCGAGATCCGCCGCAAGGCCGAAGTGAGCCAGGTGTTCAGCTCCAATCTGATTCCCGGCGAAATCCTCGACCTCACCGTGGTCGACAGCCAGACCCTGGCGCAGCACCCGGAGTTCGGCCGCGCACTGACCGGCGCCTGGTTCGAGACCCAGCGCCTGCTCGGCCTGCCCACCCCGGCCGGGCGCGAGGCCCGGGCCAGAATGGCGGCCGCTGCCGACACCACCGCAGAAGATTTCGAGGCCCAGTTGGGCACCCTGCGCTCGTTCTACTCGCCGCGCACCGCGCTGAACTTCGCGCGCACCGGCAAGCTGCCGGATCTGATGCAACGGGTGGCGCGCTTCGCCGATGCCCACGGCCTGCTGGGCAAGAGCGGCATGGGGCTGACCAATCTGGGGATCGCCTTTAGCGGCGAACGGACTTTGGGCAACCCGCAGCGCATCCTGCTGCGTTTCAATCACGACTACATGCAGTTGGCCGCCGACGGCGCACTCTGACGCCCCAGCAGGCAGCACGACCCGAGCCCAATGCACCAGCAGAGCGCATCGCATACCCCGACGCCAGCCGAACGAGCGCCGCCTGCTGCGCTTCGCGGTGCATGGCACGATGTTCGCTAAGAACAGCCCGTGCAGGAACAGCCCGGCTCGCCGGGATCGCGGCACCACAATTTGCCAATAGCCGGCTAGGGTTCCGGCTCGCCACCCGCGAGCGACTGGTCCGAGAGCTGGCGACCTCCAGCGAGGTTACACGGCGGGACAAAAGCCCGGGAGAACGCGCCCCATCCGTGGGGAACCGCCGCGCACTCCTGCCCGCCCCCTGTCCAACTGGAGGTTCACCATGGGTATGCCCCACTCGTTTCAGCGGCCATCGGCCACCCATCCCAAAGGCCCGATGCCCGCACGCCCTTGCGCCCGCTAGCGGCGCAGGCATTTCGCTCCAGGCCCGACGAGGACTCCCCATGCGCCTGATCAATCGCCACCCGGATCGCAGCGGCCGCCTGCTGCTGATCCTGCTGCCCTTCGCCCTGCTGCTGTTCGTCTACTTCAGTGCCTCGACCACCCGCCTGGCCGAAAACCCCAACGACAAGCTGCTGCCCAGCGCCAGCCAGATGGTCGATGCCATCGACCGCCTGGCCTTCACCGAGGACAAACGTAGCGGCCAGTACCTGTTCTGGCAGGACACCGCCTCCAGCCTGCAACGCCTGGGCATGGGCCTGGGCATCGCCGCGCTGCTGGGCCTGGTGCTGGGCATCGCCGCCGGCAGCATCCCGCTGTTCGGCGCACCGCTGTCACCGCTGCTCACGGTGCTGTCGATGATTCCGCCGCTGGCCATCCTGCCGATCCTGTTCATCGTCTTCGGTCTGGGCGAGCTGTCCAAGGTGATGCTGATCGCCATCGGCATCACCCCCTGCATCGCCCGCGATATCGAACAGCGCGCCCGCGAGATTCCCGGCGAGCTGCTGATCAAGGCGCAGACCCTCGGCGCCAACACCTGGACGCTGATCCTGCGCCTGGTGCTGCCGCAGCTGCTGCCGCGCCTGCTGATCTCGCTACGCCTGATGCTCGGCTCGGCCTGGCTGTTTCTGATCGCCGCCGAGGCCATCGCCTCGACCGACGGCCTCGGCTATCGCATCTTCCTGGTGCGCCGTTACATGGCCATGGACGTGATCCTGCCCTACGTGGTGTGGATCACCCTGCTGGCCTGGCTGATGGACCTGGGCCTGCGTCAGGTGCTGCGCCTGTGCTTCCCCTGGCATGAAGGAGGCAAGGCATGACCCTGTTCAGCCAACATATCGTCCCGCAGAGGGAACCTGCCATGAGCGAATCCAGCGCTACGGCCGCGAGCCCAGCGACAACCGCCTTTATCGAAGCGCGCAACCTGTGGCAGGAGTACGGCGACCAGGTCGTGCTCGAACGCCTCAACCTCAAGGTGAATGAAGGCGAATTCTGCACCCTGGTCGGCGCCTCCGGCTGTGGCAAGTCCACCTTCCTACGCATGCTCCTCGGCCAGGAACGCCCGAGCCGCGGCGAACTGCTGCTGCGTGGTCAGGTGCTGCCCAACGAGCCCGATCCGAGCCGGGGCGTGGTGTTCCAGCGTTATTCGGTATTTCCGCATCTGAGCGTGCTGGACAACGTCGCCCTCGGTCTGGAGCTGCCGAAGTCGAAGCTGCTGGGCCGGCTGTTCGGTGCCGCCAAGCGCGAGGCCCGCGAGCGCGCTGCGGAAATCCTCACCAAGGTCGGCCTCGGCCATGCCCTGAACAGATACCCCAGCGCGCTCTCCGGCGGCATGCAGCAACGCCTGGCCATCGCCCAGGCGCTAGTGATGCAACCGCGCATGCTGCTGCTCGACGAACCCTTCGGCGCCCTCGACCCCGGCATCCGCAAGGACATGCACGCGCTGCTGCTGGAGCTGTGGCAGGAAACCCGCCTGACCGTGTTCATGGTCACCCACGACCTGTCCGAAGGCTTCAGCCTCGGCACCCGCCTGCTGGTGTTCGACAAGGTACGCCACGACCCGCAGGCGCCCGGTGCATACGGGGCGCGGATCACCTATGACATCCTGCTCAACGCCGCGCGCCGGGCACAGCTGCAACTGCCCAGCGAGCTGACCGAGCGTATCGCCGCGCGCACGGCGCTGTAGCCCGGATGAAATCCGGGGATAGCCGGCACCTTTTCCCCGGATTGCATCCGGGCTACGGAGCGGCCAGCCTGGTGCGCACAGCGCACCCTACGAAGCGCACACCGCGCTGCAGAACGTAGGGTGCGCCGCGCGCACCACCGGTGCCTCTGGCAAGGAAGCTCCCCTAGCTCAACACCTCGAGATAGCGCGCAAGCGTTTCCCCCTCCGCGGCGAACCAGCGCTGCGCCTCGTCGGTAGTCGGCGTGGCGAGATCGGCGCGCCAGTGCGGCTCCAGCGTATCGATAAGGAAGGTGCGCACCACCGCACGGCCATCCGGCTTTTGCAGGTGCTGGCACACGCGCCCGGCCGCCGGGATCTCGAAGCCCTCCAGCGAAACGCTCTGCCCGACCCGCGCCGGTTGGGTGGACAGCGCCACCCGATAGCGGCCCGGCTGATCGGCATAGGCCAGGGAGGTCTCGCAGTCGAATAGCGCGGCCAGGGCCTGTCCATCACCCTGTGCCCGCTCCGCGCGCTCGCGCAGTTGCAAGGCTGATTCACTAAGCTCCGCTCCCCGGCCATGCACCCAGCCAAGCCGGTCGCCACAGAGAATCAGGCCACCGCCGCGCTGCAGCACCTGGCCGGTTTCGGCATCGCACTCCTCCAGCAGACGCAGGCCGATCAACGGCCCGCCGCTGGCCTGCAGGCGCCAGTCCTCGACATAGGCGCCGCTGGTGCCGAACTCGATCATGCAGTTGCCGATACGCTGCAACTGCGCCGGCTCCGGCCAGCGGTTGTGCAGTTGCAGGGACACCCCGCCGCGCCAGCTCAAGTAGCCGTTCTCCCAGATACTGTCGGCCATCCAGCCTTCATGGTTGGCAAGCTGGCGCAGCTCGGCGGCGTCGTAGTCCTGCCAGGCCCGCACCGGCAGCGCGGGTGCGTCCGGCAGACGCAGGTCGATGGTGAAGGTGCGGCTCTGCAGCCAGTGCACCTGGGTACGCTCGTCGCTGCGGCCATCGGCGAAGCTGATGCTGCGCCGACGAAAGTGCCCGAGCATCCAGTCCGGCACGCCGCCTTCGGCGCGCTGCGGGTAACGTGCAGCCAATTCCAGCAGGTTCATGCCGTCACCTCCCGGCCGCCTTGACCAAAGCTGGACAAACCTGCCGCACCATCCGGCAATTGCAGTGAGCCGTCCTCCAGCCGCTCACGCAGATAGCGGAAGGTCTGCGCCGTCTGCGCGAACAGGTGGTCGCCACAATTCACCGGCGTGTACACCCGCTCACCGCGCGGCGACAGGCCGGGGATCGGCGCGATGCGCGTCGGGTAGTCGCAGGCGCAGAACAGCGGAAAGGCGAAGCGCTCCTCGCTGACCTTGCGCACGCGGTGCGAGGTGGCGACGAAATGGCCGTTGCTGAGCACTTCGAGCATGTCGCCGATATTGATCACGAAGGCGTCCTCCACCAGCGGCACGTCGATCCACTGCCCGTCGCCGTTGAGCACCTGCAAGCCTTCGGCGGTAGGCAGAAGAATGGTGAAGCACTCGTAGTCGGTGTGCGCGCCGATGCCGGGACGGTCGGCCACCGGATCGGGATCGAGCGGGTAATGGACCATGCGCAGCTGGCTGGTGGGATGCCGGGTGATGCCGGCGAAGGTGTCCTCGGCCAGCCCCAGCGCCAGGGCGAAGCCACGAAACAGCCTGTCACCCAGCGCCAGCGCCGCGCGGTAGTAGGCGCTGACCTCGCGCTTGAAGTCCGCCGAGTCCGGCCACTGCGTCGGGCCCAGCAGCGGATAGACCTGGGACGCCTCGGTGTAGTCGTAATTGACGTCGTAAGCCTCTTTCAGGTCCTTGCTGCCACCGGCAAACTGCTCCTCGCCCTCCGGCACGTAGCCGCTGTGGTTGCTGGACTGGCCGATGTAGAAGCGCATCTTCTCCTCCAGCGGACGGGCGAAGAAGCGGCGCGCCTGGTCGACCAAACCGTCGCGCAGCTCACGCGCAATGCCGTGCCCGACGATCTGCAGGAAGCCGACCTCGCGCGCGGCACGGCCCAGCTCATCGGCTACGCGCTGGCGCTCGGCAAAATGCTCGCTATACAAGCCCGAGACGTCGATCAGGGGAATCGAGGTGAAATGGGTATGCGCCATGGCAATCTCCCTTGAACAAGTGAGTTACCTGGTCGTCCAGACGAGCAGCGGGTCGGGTCGTCCCGAGGGCGGCAGCAAGGCCGCCCCTGCAACGGGGTCGATAGCGATTTCCATGCCACCGCCATCATGCCGCCAAGGCGCGGTGCTTTGAGCCGAATTGCCCCCGAACGGTGCAATGAACACCGCCCAGGCCCCATCAGGCAGCACGCAAACCGCAAGCAGCGTCGCCCAAGCGCGTAGTCACGGGCTCCGGCGAGCTGGCACGCTATTCGCTAAAGCTCAGGTGTGCAGGTTACAACCGGGTTTTCCCGGAATCGCGGCACCACAATTTGCGAAATGGATGACTAGGGTTCCGATCCGCGCAGGCGGGTGACTGGTCCGAGAGTCATCGACCTCCAGTGAGGTTACACGGCGGGATAAAAGCCCGGGAGAACGCGCCTTTCGAACCATTCGAAACGTGCCGCGACTCCTGCCCGTACTCAACAAGACTGGAGGTTCCAATGCGCAAGTACCGTCTGCTCTCCTTCGCCGCTGCCGGTCTGGCCGCGCTGCTCAGCTTCAGCGCCCACGCCGAGAAGAAAGACAGCTTCAGTGTCTGCTGGACGCTCTACGCCGGCTGGATGCCCTGGGGCTATGCCAGCACCTCCGGCATCATCGACAAATGGGCGAAGAAGTACGGCATCGACATCGATGTCGTGCAGCTCAACGACTACGTGGAATCCATCAACCAGTACAGCGTCGGTCAGTTCGACGGCTGCACCATGACCAACATGGACGCCCTGACCATTCCCGCCGCCGGCGGCGTGGACAGCACCGCGCTGATCGTCGGCGACTACTCCAACGGCAACGACGGCCTGCTGATCAAGGGCGAAGGCAAGACCCTGGCCGACCTCAAGGGCATGCAGGTCAACCTGGTGGAGCTGTCGGTATCCCACTACTTCCTCGCCCGCGCGCTGGAAAGCGCCGGCATGAGCGAGCGCGACGTGAGCGTGGTGAACACCTCCGACGCCGACATCATCGCCGCCTTCTCCACCCCCAGCGTGCAGGCCGTCGCCACCTGGAACCCGATGCTCGCCGAGATCAAGGCCCAGCCGGGCAGCACCGAGGTGTTCGACTCATCGAAGATCCCCGGTGAAATCCTCGACATGATGGTGGTCAACACCCAGACGCTGAAGGACAACCCGGACTTCGGCAAAGCCCTGGTCGGCGCCTGGTTCGAGATTCTCGACCTGATGCAGCCCGGCACCGCGGAAGCCACCGAAGCGCTGACCGACATGGCCAAGGCCTCCGGTACCGACCTGGCCGGATTCCAGGCCCAGCTGGCGACCACCAAGCTGTTCTACACGCCCAAGGAAACCCTGGACTTCGTCACCAGCCCGGCCCTGCCGGAAACCATGACCAAGGTCGCCAACTTCAGCTTCGAGCACGGCATCCTCGGTGAAGGCGCGCGCAGCGCTGACGCCATCGGCATGACCTTCGCGGGCGACGTGACTACCGGCGACAGCGCCAACATCAAGCTGCGCTTCGACCCGAGCTACATAGAGATGGCCGTCGACGGCAAGCTCTGACGGGCAACTCTAAAAACTACCTGCGTTGCCATCACTGCGTTAAAAACAGGCTCGTGCGCGAGTCCGATCAAAATGCTCATTTACTACTCGTAAAGTCGAGCGCGACTCCGATCGTTTTTCGCCTGTTTTTGCCTTGTGCTGACTGCCTCGCCAACGTTTTTTAGAGCCGCCCTAGACCATATCGCAACGATGATCAGGCGCCACTGCCGGCGCCTGACGATACGGCTTTGATCCCGAGGTACCCATGACAACTGCCCTTACCCTCCGCCCCACCCTCTATGAGGAAACCGTCCCCGGCGGCGGCCACACTTCCTTCGTGCTCAAGCGCGGCCAGCTGCTGCGCATCACCGATATCGAAGGCGGCGCCAACGTCAGCCTGCTGCTGTTCAACGCCCTTGAGAAAAGCGAGCGGCTGAACCTGCCGGACACCCTCAAGTGCCAGCACACCGCCAAACTCACCGCCGGCCACTGCCTGTATTCGGACATGGGCCGCGTGCTGGCCGCCATCACCGCGGATACCTGCGGCTGGCACGACAGCTTCGGCGGTGTGCTGAATGCCGACGAGGTGCTGGAAAAGTACGGCCAGGGCCGCTACCAGGAACTGCGCAACGGTTTCTTCCGCAACGGCATGGACAACCTGCTGGTGGAAATGGGCAAGTGGGACCTGAACCTTGCGGACCTGTTGATGAACCTCAACCTGTTCAGCCGCGTGGAGGTCGACGCCGATGGCGTCTTCCACTTCCAGCCGAACAATTCCAAGGCCGGCGACCATATCGAGCTGTACGCGCCGATGGACACCCTGGTGGTGCTCACCGCCCTGCAGCACCCGATGGACCCCAACCCGCAGTACGCGCCCAAGCCGGTGCAGCTCGCCTGGAGCAAGGTTGCCAGTGACGGTATCACCCTGCTCTGCCGCACCTCGCGCCCGGAGAACGGCCGCGGCTTTCACAACACCGAACGCCAGTACCTCTGAGGATGCCGACATGAGCCTGACCGCAAGCAACCTGCATCCTGAAACTGCCAGCTTCCGCCACACCATCCCGGCGGGCGAGCCCTACCTGTTCGAGGTCAAGGCCGGGCAGACCCTGCGCCTGCATGATCTGGAAGGCAACCAGGCGATCGACACCCTGTTCTTCGCCGCGAAAAACCCACGCGAGCGTTTCGACCCGCAGCGCACCCTGCGCAAGCAGAACAAGGTCTACCTGACCACCGGCACGGTGCTCTACTCCAACCTCGGCAAGCCGCTGCTGACCATAGTCGCCGACACCTGCGGCCGCCACGACACCCTCGGCGGCGCCTGCGCGCAGGAGAGCAACACCGTCCGGTATGCACTGGAGAAGCGCTATATGCACAGCTGCCGCGACAACTTCCTGCGCGCCAGCCTGCACGACGGCCGCCTGAGCAAGCGCGACCTCGGCGCCAATATCAATTTCTTCATGAACGTGCCGGTAACGCCGGAGGGCGGCCTGACCTTCGAGGACGGCCTCTCCGCGCCCGGCAAGTACGTGGAACTCAGGGCCGAGACCGACGTGATCGTGCTGATCTCCAACTGCCCGCAACTGAACAACCCCTGCAACGGGTGGAATCCGACGCCGGCCGAAGTGCTGGTGTGGAACTGACGTAGGGCGGGTGAAACCCGCCAAGGCCCGGCGGGTTTCACCCGCCCTACAAAATTTGTCCCCAGCACGCGCAACACGCATCACCCGGATTTTCACCACGGACGACCGTGGCACATGACGAATGACGGCGGGACGGCCCGCCACGCCCTTCGAGGGTCAATGAAGATGTTCGACAAACTCCTGATCGCCAACCGTGGCGCCATTGCCTGCCGCATCCTGCGCACCCTGCGTGAACTGAACGTCAGCGGCGTGGCCGTTTATGCCGAGGCCGACGCCGCCAGCCTGCATATCCAGCAGGCCGATGAAGCCTTCTGCCTCGGCGACGGCCCCGCCGCGCAGACCTACCTGGTGGTCGACAAGATTCTCGCCGCGGCCAAGGCCAGCGGCGCGCAGGCCATCCACCCCGGCTACGGCTTTCTCTCCGAGAACGCCGCCTTCGCCGAAGCCTGCGAAGCGGCCGGCATCGCCTTCGTCGGCCCGACGCCGGAGCAACTGCGCGTATTCGGCCTCAAGCACACCGCCCGCGCCCTGGCCAAGCAGCATGGCGTGCCAATGCTCGAAGGCACCGAGTTGCTGGAAAGCATCGATGCGGCGCTGGCCGCGGGCGAGGCGGTCGGTTACCCGGTGATGCTGAAAAGCACCGCCGGCGGTGGCGGCATCGGCATGCGCGTCTGCCGTTCGGCGGCGGAGCTGAGCGAGGCCTTCGAGGCGGTTAAGCGCCTGGGGCAGAACAACTTCAGCGACAGCGGCGTCTTCATCGAGAAATACATCCAGCGCGCCCGCCACCTGGAAGTACAGGTGTTCGGCGACGGCCAGGGCGAGGTGCTAGCCCTCGGCGTGCGCGACTGCTCGGTGCAGCGGCGCAACCAGAAAGTGCTGGAAGAAACCCCGGCGCCGAACCTGCCCGCCGGCATGAATGAGGCGCTGTGCGAGGCGGCGATCAAGCTGGCCAAGGCAGTGAATTACCGCAGCGCCGGCACTGTCGAATTCGTCTACGACAGCGAGGCCGAGCGCTTCTACTTCCTCGAAGTGAACACCCGCCTGCAGGTCGAGCACGGCGTCACCGAACAGGTGTGGGGCGTCGACCTGGTGCGCTGGATGAT
>Ga0114984_1000787_pt1 | contig 11982 bp, 30 predicted proteins | sample Shrwel1BS1Day1_FD_96987 | JGI IMG/M metagenome (GOLD analysis project Ga0114984, IMG submission 96987) | Subsurface microbial communities from deep shales in Ohio, USA - Utica-3 well 1 S-1-Day1 | ecosystem: Environmental > Aquatic > Deep subsurface > Shale gas/oil reservoir > Produced water/Flow... | reverse complement strand
TTATACTGTGGGTAAATCATATAAGGTCACTATCAATAATAGTGGTGTTATAGGTCCAGTAGATGAACATGGGATGGTGCCTCCTGAGAATTATGGATTTGAATTTAAACTTGTAGCAACACAAGAACAGCAAAACAAACCACCAAAGTTACAAGATGGAATGGTGGTGGAAGTTGGGTGCGGAAAACGATACATTGTATTTGGAGACAGGTTGGTAGGAAAGTTTGGTTGGAATCCGTTGAGTTATTATGATGATGATCTGAATGGTAATGAGGACGTGGCGGGAGATGACTATGTGATTAACAAGGTGTTTTCTGTCAAAGAAGCTCTTGATGTGGAGAGCATTCTTGACAAAGATGACAAACGTATTTGGATTAATAGTGTAGAATTGCTATGGGAACGTAAAGCAATTCCTACAGAACAAGAACAACACATCAATGAGCTTGAAGAGCAGGTTGAAGAGATGAAGCAGAAGGTGTCTGCAATGGAGCAGAAGGTGGAAGAGTTGAAAGGATCTTTGTAAAGAATCTTGTTGACACAACACAAGGATGTGTGTAGTATTAGAAGCATAGAGAGAGACAACACAGCAAAGACAATTTGGAGAATGTTATGAACAACACAAAAACTGTTGTATTTCGTGACAGAGAGAGTGGAGCGATCTTTAAACAATGAGGCTGGTGTTCTGTAGAACCAATCTCAGAAAACTGTGCTAAGATTACAGCGTCACGTTTTAGAGATACAGAACGTGTTGTTCTTAAAGCATCTGTCGATCATACAGACGAGGGCTTTGGAGCTAACTGGTATTTCGTAGAACCATTGTCAGAAGAGGATTACGATAAGATTGATAGTGTGAGTTATAGAGTGGATATTAGTTGACAGATACACTAAAAAATATGTTTGGAGAATGATATGAATATTCAAGAAGAACGAAAGCAACTGGAAGAATTGCAAAAGGTAACTAACAAGTTTGGTGATCTGTTAGACAGGCATCATTCCTTGGATACACGGAGAGTTATCAAGAATAGAATTGATTATCTAAATGTCTGTGAGATGTTTGATATAGATTTTGGTAAAACTGGTTATGTGGTGTGTTCTAATTTTACTGTAGGTGATTTTGGTAGGGTTCTACTCGGCCCAACCATCACTTGGTCGGATGATGGAAAACAGCCAAAAGAAAACGAGTACTTGTACATGTTAAGTTTTCCAACTGGTCCCTACATTTTCGGGAATCACTACCCACAAGAACTCTTTAAGGAGATGTTTGAAGAACTTTGTGGATATAATCCTAAGTATAAAGATACAAACAACAAGAACCTCTATTTCTCACCAGAGAATGCTAAAAATATCCATGCAGATATTGACAGTATTTTGGTGGAATATCGGAGGAAAGACAAAGAGTATTCTAAGCAAAGACGTAAGGAAGAGTTGGAAGCTGAATTAGAAAAATTGAACAGTGGACAATAAGAAATACATACAGCCTCTCAGGGAGAAATCCTTGAGGGGCTTTTCTTATGCATACAAATAAATTTCTGTAAGCATTGTTCAAAAGATTTGGGCGGCACCGTGTTTAAGAATTCTACCTAAGTATCTTAGGGAATATAGTAGAAATACTATATAAACTGTAGGGACAACACCGATAAGTAAACAGGAATTACTATCGGAAGCTATCAGGAAGAATTATCTGGTGGGAATGGCATCGGAATATGCCTCTGAAACGCTCTGAGAAGCTCTGTATGAGACGTTTGGAAGAAACCAGTAGGATAGGTCAGGTCAGTAATGATGCTGCTTGTAGAGCTTCTGAGGGGCTTGTAAGGACACTGGTAGAATTCTGGTGGGATACTGTTGAAATTGCGCTTATATAGCGGCCACACACTGTTATAGAAAATTATGTACGGAATTACGTACGTATAGGCGTTGGCAGGGATAAAAGCGGCAGGGGGTATTTGAAAAGAATCGGCAGGGATTATGTGGAGGGATACATGGGGATATTGTCTTGATTATGCTTGTGGGGGATTGTAAGCACCTATAAGTTCCTGTGTGTTAGGCCCACCACCAATTGCAATTGTTTCTCATTGCCATTTTCATTTCGATTATTCTTCAAAATTGCATACGAATTGCAAATGTGGTTACGATAGGATTTTCCCAAGGAGAGTTATTACAGGAGGGAAGGTGTGAGTTTGTAAAATCTGGTCCAATCAATTTTTTACAGAGATTTCTATAGAGGCTAAAGTTTGGCACAAGCAATTTTTCACAGACTTTGGCCCAAGCAATTCTTTACAGAGATTTTTGTAGAGAATCAAATCTGGCCCAAGTAACTTTTTACAGAGATCTGTAGAGAAATCTGTAGAGTGCTGTCAAAATGTTGACACTCATTGTCAGAATCCCGTCATTTCTTGTCAATTTTTTGACGCTCTTAGATGCGAATCTGAATGCAAATCATTCTCATTAGCGAAGGCTTATCACTAGCATTACTATCTGTAAATAGTAATTATTTGCAAATGAGTCTCGTTCGCATTACCCAACAATCAGGCAGGGGCGGTGATTGTCTCGTCCGTATTAAACAGACCAATCCGCTGTCGTATGTTTTGCTAAATAGATCTACCCGATAAAAGCCCCTCGTTTTGCTTTCGATATGCTTATACTAGCCATTTCCTGCTACCGTGTCAATAACAAATCAGAAAAATATTCCAGCCTATATTGCTTGCATTCTATGTTTTAGTGTGCTATTCGCGTGCGCGTTCCTTTCTATATGCACAAGCTAGAAAATTCTTTTAAATTTTTTCTGCAGAAAGTATTGACGGCCATGGTGTGAAGTGTAGAATGGGAACCATAGAGACGGCAAGCAAAAGCCAGAAAGAAACAGAAAAAGTTTCTAAGAAAGGTTGACACGACAAACCAGCCTGCTAGAATGAGTAACAGATCAACGGGAAACAGAAGCCCAACAACTGAAAGAAGGTTATTACAATGATCACCACATACAAACGCGCAAGTATTGCAAATAAGCTTCCCAACGTGTTACATTCATCCGACATTGTTAAGCTGGCAAGTATGAATAAACAAGCGAAAATTGAACGGATCAATAACACAAAAATGTCATTCAAGGCTCGACTAGCAGCTATGCAAGCTGTATCATCCAGTACAGCCGTTAATAAAGTGTGGGGAGTGTAAAATGAAAATTGAGGTTATTAAGCTGAATAAAGAATACATGGCAAGGCCAGAAGGGAACCTTGGTAACGTTGGGTGGACGCCATTTGCATGGACAGCCTGCTATGCTAGCACGGCGGCTCAAGCATTAAGAAAGTTTGAACAAGTACATTCTAAACAGATAGCAGAATACGTTAATAAGTAACTTCCAATTAGTAATCAATCTCAATAGGTGAAATTATGTATACCAATGTTAATGAGTTCGCATTCATGGAAGCATTTAAAGATATGGGCCGTCTGGACAATTTCAGCCCTGAAGGTTTACGCACCTTGTATGCTTACCTGACCGAAATGGAAGACACAACTGGCGAACCGATTGAACTAGATGTAATTGCTATTTGCTGCGATTTTTCAGAAGAACCGTTAGACGATGTGCTGAAAAATTATGGGTTGGAAGACGTAGAAGAATTAGATAATAACACTTTGGCAATCGGCCTTGAAAATGGAAATGTACTATATCAAGTATTCTAACCGCCTGTAAGCCATTCTATAGGCCATTGTGTTCAATCCGTACAGTGGCCTATGTAATAGTAAAACAAGCGTAGAATCAATGAGAGGACGTTATAATGGGTAAATTTAAAGTGTTCCAGCTAACCGAGGATAGTGTTTTGGTTTACTACGCTTATACAAATAAAGGTCATTATCTAATGGTAAAAGGCAGTGAGGAATATATAGAACAATCAATCAGAGCCTATGCAAAAGACTTGCAAGCATTTTGGAAAGATTACTTGATCGATGATGCGGATAACTACCAGATAGGCGCTTTATTTGATTCTAGTCATTGCGAAGAAGTGACTAACTATTATTTTGGTAACTTTCAAGGTTAACTTTTAAATCAATATCTAACAGGTGACAATATGAAATACTATCTCCAATTCGGCAACAATTCCGGCCCTTTCCTGACCCAATACGTTGAACATAAGGAGCAGCCCTTACAGCATCACAAAATGGGCTTACAATACACGGCGATCGGCTATGGTAGCAAAATTCCTACTGTCCATATGGTAAAATTTGGAGGGCGTTGGAGACGCGTATATTGTGCCGTGTATGGCAATGCTGGAACGTGTTACGTAATCATTGATAGCGAGAAAGTTATTGTAGACCGTGAGGGGTGATCATGTCTGATTTCAGGGTGACAGAAGTTAGTAATAAGTTGGTAACACATTGCCTTACATGGTCAGCAAAAAGGGCGCAACATTGGATTGATAATATAGACCTCAATTTAATGATGGACAAAACATTAACGCGGGATTGTTTTATGATTCAATTTTACAACGGGAAAGAGTGGGTTGATTATGTCTGATTCAATTTATCAACACTGCATTAAACCCGTTAATCAGTCAATTCTAATGGGATTAGAAAAACAGATTGCAACATATAAAACCGGAGATTATCGCGTAGTGATTTATAAGGACAATTATGGACAATTCCGATCAATCCTAAAGTATATACCTGACAATACAATCGTGTCTGGCATTGTATACGATTCACACAAAACAATTCGATTCAAATTCACCGCCAAACACTACCGGGGCAATAATCTCACAAAATCACTACAAGCGTTTACGCAATATCTAACGGGCCTCACGTTTTGCCATTCGGACTATCAGACAGAAGCCGGAAAGGCCAGCGCGTAAACTTTCTAGCGCCATATATTGTTCAGAATTTTATACCGGGGCTAACGCTCCGGTTTTTTATTGCATGATTGTTGAGAATGCTGGACGAAATGTTAATGCGAATGATTCTCAGATATTTTAAAATTGCGATTCGCAGTCGGGGTGGACGTGTGTTGTTGTTAAGCACCGTAAATATAGAAACGATAATTTCCCAAATTTTTAAATGGATTCCCACCGGATATTTCCCAAGATATTTTCCCACTATCTTCCCAAAGTTCTCACCAGATATTTTACACAAGAAATACAGATTGTTAGTGTGTGTGCTGATATTTTAGTCTGTATAAAATTCATTCAACTCTTCAAGCAGAAACACATTCTCAGATTTCAGATATTTTATCTCAACCATAGCTCTATCAAGTTGTGTCTTAACGTCATTATATTTCTCACGTTCTCTCACAAGTAGTGTAATAAGATATTTGCGGTCATCGTCTCCTATCTTTACTAGATCAGCAAAGTGTTTAGTTTCTTCTTGTTTGTGCACTATGTCACTCCCCTTTGTTCTGAAGATATTTCACATACTCACTATGCCTACTCTCAAAATATTCCTGCACACTACGATTGCTCAAATCTTCCATACAAGCACGCACCCTCTCTTTAAGATCAGAGTCACTCTCACCAGACTTCCTTTGCAATCCCCACAATTCTCCAAGCTTATCTACAGCTTCACTATCTGTTTTACAAGAGAAGCGTTTAGCCCATTCTAACAGTTCTTCGTTCATTCCACATGCTCCTAAACAATCCCAAACCTATGATATTTACAACTAACATCAAGCTTATGTGTCATTGGAAACAAATAATCACACAAGTCTTGATTAAGAATATTCAGATGGTACTCCAAAAAGCTCTTCTGGTCAATCGCATTCTCCCAAGCGCAATAATCAATGTAACGATTTACGTTCAGGATATTTCCATTGTGAACATAAGAAAGCTCCAAGAGATAGCCTCCCATCTTCTTAGAGCATTTCCACTTGCGTGTGTCTTGCATTTAGTTCTCCGCCATCTCAGCAACAATACGACAACACTCTTTCCGATTCTCGATGTAACGAACAATTTGTTCTGGTGTTCCCTTGCGTTCTACAAAGTCATTGCTAATCACAGCAATTTCATCTCTTGTAATCATCACCTCTTCGTATGTGCCTTGTAGGGCTTGTTGGATAGTCTTTAGTGCTTGCGTGGCATCCTCACTATGAGTCTCATAAGGAAGTTCAATAAGGGAGTACTCAAAAATCGGATTTCTTTCTAGATAGCCTAGTGGCGTGTACTCATTATTGTTACCTTCATGGTTATTCCAGAACGCCTCCCCTTCCATTGATGTATCTAATATGGGCTTCTTCTGGAAGACGCACACCGCACCATCTTCATCAACAGCGGCCCATTTGTAACCTTTCCCTTCAGGAACATCAAAACCGTATATTTTCATATCAACACTCTCCTTAATTATCAACACGCTGTGCCACAACAGGAATACTCAACGTAATCCCTTCTGGTGTGCAGCTAACAGCGTATTGGTTTGGTCGCTTTACAGAAAGATAATTTAGCATATCCTCATATGTGTTACAAGACACAACGTAGAAGTTTTCTACACGTTTTGATGTGATGCCTTTCATTTATCCTCCAAATAATCCAATCGACATTCATTAATCATGCTATCAATCGCTGAACGAATTGCTGGCCATTCTTCCTTGTCAATCCTAATAGTTCTATTTCCATTAAATCCAGCAAACTGCTTCACTTCAACAAATTCACCAGCCCCTTCGTCTTGAATTTCTATGTGTGTTGCCATTTCACTAAACGTAGGCTCTCCTACAGGCATTACACAAATACTTGTTGTTCGTGTTTCGTATTCTTTCATTACGCACCCTTCATAGTTTTAAGTTGGTCGCCGATAACTTCTTCAAGACTAGCACCACCATTGTAATGCAATGTATGGAAGTGGATCACCCCGTCGGGATCAATATCAATAGTAGCAAAGAAATCTACATCCTCTTCTGCTTTGACTTTCCATTCCACCGTGTAGACATTTCCGTTGATTTCCATCATGCTATTATCTTCCAACCAATCCAAAAATTCGCACCCGTCCATGTCTCCAATGAACTCTTCAACTGTTCCCACACAAACCAACGATCCTTTATTACGTTCTAGTGTACTCATTCCATACCTCCATTTGCAATCCCAGATTTAATTCGACGTTCTGCACAAAGACTCTGTGCAAGATCAATGTAAGCACGTAGTTTATTCAGATCGTCATAATCAATCACCACTTCATTCAACACGATAGCCCCCTCGGAATCTGCTCCAACGTCTTTAATGACAATCCCGCTACCATCTTCAAACATAGCAACGTCAATAGTTCGACCATCTTCGCAATCGTTAAAACGAAAACAATCCAAAGGATCGTTGATGTGTTCTACCTTTGTCTTATAAAGCCTTGTGTCAAGATTTGTGTTCATATAAATGTCTCCGTTTGTGTTAATCATTTATTCACCAATCATATCAAGAATCTTCTGAGAAGTACGTTTGTTAATCTCTTCAATATTCTCATTCACGTATTCGTACATTGTTTCGTACCACACATCCCGCCTGAAGTTTTTAGGTTCATTATAACCTCCACTATACAATCCCCACTCAGGATTTAAACGAGTGTAACGCAATACTTGGTTTGCTTCTTCTTTGAACTTCTTTACGTTTGCTTCATATTCTTCTTTTAATGTCATCTGAATCTTTTTCATACACTCTCCTATATTCACCAACCAAGCCCAATAAAGACCCCGAGCGCAATCGTAGTAGCGTCTCTTCCAAGCCCCATCAAATGACTACGCTTGCATTTGCCTTTCAGAATCAATGTGTCTTCGTGTTTTGTGTCAAAAATGCCTGCGATGATGCACAGGGCAATAATGACTACGATGTGTGCAATCATTCTCCATCACCCCACAATTCTTTAGCTTTCTGAAGAGCTTTGATTAGGCAGTCAATATCTTTCTTAAATAGAGTGTACCCTTCGCCACAAAAATCATCCTCCAGTAGAATAAGCTCATCATTAAATTCTCGTATTGTGTCACTGTATGAAAAACGTAACTCTATGGCCCCATCATCAGTATTATTACTATTCCTAAGATCAATCTGCATAGACTCTCCTCCTCAATATGATGTTCCGCATAGCTTACACAAACTCCCGTCAACATGCAAGCCAAATATGCTAATTTCTACAATGCCTCTGTAAGCTCCTGAGAGCGTCTGTACGAGCTTTTGTATCAACCCTAGGCTACCCTAGTGGGTCACTCCTGAACGTCGCGTACAGAGCTTCTCAGGGCGTTCTACGGGCATATTCATTCTGCCATCACGCTCAATGCTCCATTTGCCACACAATCTCATCAATAAGCTGCGATTTGAGTGTTTCGATTGCTTTTGTTCCCTTCCCTTGCACCTTCAGGCTATCTAGAATATCTTCCAGCAAGCATTCTGTAACACCAACAGTGAAATCCAGGTTGTTCATATCGTCATTGATGTCCAGCATGAAGTTTTGAACATCTTGTGGCTTCTTTTCAAGGAGTTTGTCGAGAACATCACTTGTGCTTACTGTTAAGTTTACTTCTATTCCTTTCATTTTTAATACACCTCTTCGTAAAAGTTCTTAATCCCGTAGTAGTCGAAGATTTCCCCAAGGTGTTCTACCGAGTCTTCTCGGTCTGCTACATGAACAGCCTTCTCACAAACACCATCTGCATTATAGATTTCGACACGAAACCCATCACACATTTGAAAAATACCTACTTCGTTCATTTCAGACCTCCATTATTAACAAAGTCTTTCAATTCTTCCAGCGCATTATCATTCTTCAGATTAAACACAGGAATGTAAAAATATTCAGCTATTCTGAGTGCGTGACCTGTGCCGCCTGACGCCTTACCATCTTTTGTCCAGCATACTACAAAGTCTACTGGTGTGTCACCATCTCTACCGAGAATTTGCATAGCATTCCTGCACATCAGTCGCTTTGCATAATGTGATAGTTTATCTGGTGCCCTGTGAAAATGTTGTGTGAATACGTGTGTCCATCTTGGAATATCACCCCAAGCTTTGTATATCTCTTTTCGCTTAGTGCCCTCTTCAAAGGCACTGTCAGCACCCTTAGCACCGCCAGAGCGAAGAATGTAACCTTTCTTTCCCAACCCCTGAGCAATACGTGACATAAGGCGCAACGTCTCGTCTGGTGTAATTCTCGCTCCTATTCCTGCGTAATATTTCTTGGTTGCTGTCATACTTTCTCCCTTGCTAAATAGTTTTTGTTTCTACACCCTCGTTTTTATCACGTAGGAGTCTATCTGCTTTCTGTAACAAGGCGTAGTAAACATCCTCCCTGCTCCCCTTGAGGGCGATGTATCTTTCAGCACTTTCTCTTATTGTCGCAGCTTTAAACCCTTGGTATGCAGCATGTGCTTCTTCAGGGGTATTATAAGAACCTAGATTGATAGACTCACCATTTCCAATGTTGTTGTGACACCTAGCAATAAAACCTTTACATTTTTGTTGCTTAGATACACCTAGAGGAAACTCCCCTCGTCTAGCGCCCGCTAGCGTAAAAAGTACATTAACAAAATCAGGGACAAAGCAACACACTTCCTTTGAATAGATTTTACCGTCACCTAGTATATCTTTGTCTAAATTCCAAGTACGACCTGACTTATTAAAATTATTATAACCTTCTTGGGATTGTACCCAATCTCCTAATTCTTGGTATGTAAAATGATTCTTGACACCTATATAAGTATTTCGGTTTCTTTGATACGAACCACCTTCTTTACATCTTGCTACTACTGAGGCCCACAGTAAAGACAGTTTAGTATGATATATGTAAGCTACATACTCTTCCTTGTCACTGAACCTAAATGACTTGACCCAATTCCCACTACGGTCTTTAAAATCAAAACCCAACCTAACATTTATTTGCTTCCTCTTCATTAGTCGCTCCTTTTATAACCACTTATCTTTATGCCCAACTCCTTTAGGTAATTTATAGATTCCTCAAACCCCCACCGTATTTTAAATTCTTTTTCTGGCTCTTCAAATACCACACGCTTGATACCTGCTTGTGCAATCACTGAGCAGCAATGCAAACATGGATGCTTATTTATGTAAATTGTGCAACTCTCTGCCTTTCCTTTAGCATTCATTATCGCAGTCTCTTCTGCGTGTAGGATCATCTTTAATTTTTGACTTCTGTAGTGCAGGCGTTCATCGTCACTAGCACCTTTAGGGAACCCATTGTATGCTGTAGAGACAAGTTGTTTATCTTCGTTGACGATACAAGCTGCAACACCGCATCTAGGGTCTTTACTCCATGTAGACATGAGTGCCGTCACTTGTAACCAACGAGCATCCCACTCTTGTTGTGACGTTTGTTGTGTCATTCAAACCTCTCCTTAATTTTCTCAAGAACACCCTCAAACCAATCTGGTAATGTCACCCCAAAGAACACAAACACCATAATCACAGGCCAGAAGATGAAATCGACAAGGCTTTTAGAAAGACTACCTGTGTAACTGTAATCATCTACGACAAGGTAGAAAAGAATGCCTACGTAGACGAATAGGATTAACCAACCAATGTTCATTTATTTTTCCCTCCGATTCTTCAAGATTTTCTTCAACCAAATAGGCTCTCTTGTGCAAAATATGATAGTGACTACAAGCACTGGCCATAGGAAATATGTTTGCAATGTCCAGCTCAAACGTCCTCTGTCCGAGTAATCAGCCAATAGTGTTGTCAGTGCGACTACAACGTAACTAAACAGTATGAAACTAAAAACTGTCATTTACACCTCCGCTTAATTTTCCGAAACATTTGCCACAACAGTGCAGCGAGAATAATACTGCCCATCATCATAACAATGACAGGCCACAATAAAATATCGACAACATCAATATCACCATGCAAGCTTTGCTCGTAAAACAATATGGATATGCCAGCGATATAGACGATAAGACAGAATACTAGCATAGCCCACCTACCTAGCATTAATATTATCTTTAAGCGGCTCTAGGCCAACAAAACGGATCTGGTAGAAACCCTTACCATATACTTCATCAACGATCGCCTGTGCCTTATCCCTTGCTCGTGCTTTGACATACACATGAAACCCAAAAGCATCCATAATGTAATACCGACTAGGTGGTGTGTTGATTTCTTCTTCAGCGTATCGAACAATGAATAGTGGGTGTTGTGATTGCACAGCTTTACGATAGCGTTCTGTACGATCTTCTTCGATTAGGTTTGAAAACATAGTTTAAAATTCTCCTGTGATTTCATCTGGTGTATTCAGAAAACTATCTCTAGCAAAATATTCACCAACACTTTGATTGAATACCCCAAGCTTATTGATAGCATCTTTAGGCTCCATGCTGTCGATTGTGCCAATATGACTGCATACAAGATCATCGTCTATTGCTTGTAGCCATTCAATACTCTGGTGAATTTGTTCTGCTTGGTAGTCCATATTTTGTGAGAAACAGTCGTCACGTAGTTCTCTAAGATTATCAATCAAGCTCATTACACTCTACCTCCAATCGCCACCCAATCTTCTCTCGCTTTCTTACTGTCAAGCTCATACCGAAAGATATAGCTTCTACGATTTTTACGTGAGTATTGCCACATATAGATATGTCCATTCAGCACATAAGCTTCCAGAGCCTGATTTAAGGCAAAATAAAAGGGAACCGTAAATGACGGCTCCCGATTAAATCCTTTAACTTGTACTGAATGTGGATCATTTGCGACACGAATGAATTTGTAAATACTGATTTGCTTTTTGCTCATTGGTTTTGCTCCGATTCGTCGGCTTGTTGGTACAAACATTGTGCGTAATGTAGCAAGGTACGCTGATCACCTAACCCAACAGCGTAATTTGCAGCTTGTTCCACCGCCTCAGCCTGCTTGCGGAGGATTAATACGTCCTGTTCAGCCCGCATTTTGTTTATGCAGTCTCTGGCGGCATTTCTTCGCTCACGCTGATGGTCATTATCCTGTTCAAGCTCAGCCACTCGCGCCTCGGCCTGTTGGAGCTGTCGATGGGTGTTTGCGCCGTCACACCAACTTTGAGCTTCTG
>Ga0114984_1000785_pt1 | contig 11992 bp, 8 predicted proteins | sample Shrwel1BS1Day1_FD_96987 | JGI IMG/M metagenome (GOLD analysis project Ga0114984, IMG submission 96987) | Subsurface microbial communities from deep shales in Ohio, USA - Utica-3 well 1 S-1-Day1 | ecosystem: Environmental > Aquatic > Deep subsurface > Shale gas/oil reservoir > Produced water/Flow... | reverse complement strand
GCCGTGGAACGGTACCAAGAGCTGGCCCGGCATGTCGCGCGCAAGCTCTGTGTCGGTGAAGTCGATGTGCATGTGGTCGTGCAGGGGTCGATGCGCACGCAGACCACTACGGCTATGTGGGGTAACACCAAGTTCGACTTAGACATCGTCGTCAAGCTGTCGGCGGCGCGGTTCACGGCCTTGCGCAATTCGGACGCCTTCTTCCAGGAATTCGGCCGTGCGCTTCAGGGCATTCCGGGGGCGGGCCAGCCGGTGGCGAAGAATCGCTGTTGGCGCCTTCAGTACCCCGGGGAGCCTTTCTATTTTGACGTCACGCCCGCCATACCGCTCAGCTCCAGTATCACGGGCACGGACCTGCGTGTGCGTGACCCTAAGACGGTGTGGAGCCCCTCGAATCCGGAAGAGTTTGCCGTCTGGTTCTGCAAGATCGCTGAAGGCCGCTTTCCGTTCCAGCAGCAGCTGATCAAGCGTTTTGCTGAAGCCCGTACGCAGGTGGAAGCCGTGCCCACGGGGCGCGTCGGCATCGACGACATCCTTCGTCGCACCGTGCAGCTCATCAAGCTCCACCGCGACAATTACTACCGAGGCCTGCCCGACTATCGCCGTGAAGGCATGCCCATATCGGTCATCCTGGTGACCCTGGCAACGTCCATCTTCCGCGACCTGCTGGCAAACGAAGCCAATCGTTTCAGCAGCGCCATCGAAGTTGCCCTGGAAGTGGTGGACCGCCTGCCCAAGTACATCGACCGTTCGGGTTCCACGGTGCGCGTCATGAACCCTGCCTTGTCCGGCACCATCGGGGAGAACTTCGCTGACCGCTGGAACGGCGACGGCGGCGTGCGCAACCACGAATTCCAGACCTGGCACACCCAGCTTGTGGCGGACCTTGAAGCGCTGTTCGCCGACGAGCACACCAAGAAGGATGAGAGCCGCGTCAAGCGTATCTTCGGCGAACACGGTGTGCAGGCCTGGAAGAACGGCCTGATTGCCGGCGGCCTGATTGGTGGCCTGCTGAAGACCTTGCCGGCCGAACCTCGCTCGAATCCGCAGAGTCCGGTGCCGACCGGTTCGAGGAACCAGCTTGCCTGAAGACATCGCCAACAATGGACGAAGTCCGTTCGTCACACCAGCGCACGCCGTCGCTGATTGGCTGGATGGGGCCGGCTCGACCCATGCTGTGCGTGTCACAACATCGGGGTCAGGTCGCAAACCCTTTGCTTGGAACCTGGTAGGGACGGCAGCGCATCTCGGCGGCACGCCCGCCAAGCTGGTATTGCCCTTGGATTTCCCCGCCAGGCCGGCGGAAGTACACGTGCACCGGGACCTGTGCTTGACCCTGCCGCATGTTGAAGAGAACGGTAAGGTATGCCTCGGCTCGCCAGCCAAGCCTGGGGACTACGAGAGCCCGGCGCATGCGGTGGCCGACACGCTGAGGGATTTCGAGGCCTACCTCGGAAAGTGCTCTGACCTCAAGTGGGTCGAGGACGAATTCCAGCGCGAGCGCCTGGCCTACTGGGCGCGCTACTGCGAGGCCTACAAGCGCAGGCGCAGTTTCCCCACTCCGAAGGTCGTGCGGGCGGCCCTTCAGCCCTTCAAGGGCCATGCCGAGGGCAACCTTGCTGCCTATGACCAAGGCAGCAAGAGCGAACGCAGCTTGCTGTGGCTGGCCGCGATGAACGGCGTCGAGGCCAACGTCCTGGCCCATCGTCACAACTGGGCCAAGGGGACCTTACAGCGCGGGCAGGTGCTGTTCGTCGAGATGCCCGAGACCGCGAAGTGGACGCCAGCCGACTGGCCCGCGACCCTCGTCGACCTAGAGCGACAGGTGGCCGATTGGACGGACCAGGAGTTGTCGGTAGTGTCCTGGATCGAGGGCAAGAAGGACGACAAGCCGCAGCCATTCTTGGTCGTCTTGGTCCAAGGCACGGTGGCCTTTGGCTTTTGCCTGGCACCACCGCTTGTTCCTGTTCTGACGAACGTAGGGCTGGTACCCGTCGTCATCGAGCGGGTTGACGCGAACTGGGCACTAGCCCGCGACCATGAGCTCTCGGTCCTCCAGCCGCGTCGCGATAAGCGTGTCTTGCTGCTGGGCTGCGGTTCGCTGGGCGCACCCATTTCAGAGCTGCTGGTCAGGTCCGGAATCGGGCGTTTAACGCTCGTCGACATGGAATTCCTGGAACCGGAGAACACGGCCCGCCACATCTTGGGCTATTCAGCTGTTAATAGCAGCAAGGCCGTCGAACTGGCCAACCGGCTACGGCGCGAAATCCCGGGCATCGACGTCAAAGGCCATCACGCGCTGGCCTCATCCTGGCTGGCACACTGCGTGCGCGCGGGCGACTTCGATCTGGTCATCGATTGCACAGGGGAGAGCTCGGTGCGCTGCCTGCTGGCGCAACTCTCGACACAGCATCTCGCTGGAGTCGACATCGCGCACCTGTGGATGGAGCCGTTCTGCGCGGCGGCCCATGTGGTGTACCTTTTGCCCGGGGATAAATGGCCTGACGGCGACCCCGCCGACACGCTGGTGAATGTCGCCGAATGGCCTGACGATGTGCGAGTGCGGCTGCCAGCGTGCGGCGCAGGGTTTCATCCGTATGGCGCTGCGGATGTATGGCAAGCAGCGGGCTTCGGTGCCGAACGATTGCTTGCGCATCTCGATGGCGAAATCGATGCTTCTACTGTTTGGACCTGGATGCGTGGCACGGGCTTCTTCGAATCCTTGGGTGTGGCCGCCAGCCCGGGTCCGCTGGTTCCGCATACAAAATCCAAGTTCGAATGTCTGACCTTGAAGCGTTCTTTTACGGAGCTCGTAAGTGACGCACAGCAAGCATGATGCGACCTGTCGCATAGAAGGTGCCGACTGGACTCTAACGTTTAAGGCGGCGGCATTGCAACAGATTGGCGCTCACGCGCAGACGCAGCGCTCGAGCAAGGAATCGGTGGGGCAGCTGTATTGCCGAGACCTGACTGCTGGGAACATCGTCATCGAACACGCCACGGTGCTGCCCCGGTGCCACGCCGGACATACCAGCGTGCAATTCAACCCCGAGGTGGCGATGAAGGAAAGAACCAAGTTGTTCAAGGAGGGGTGGCATTGCGTCGGGCTATGGCACACCCACCCTGAAGCCTTTCCGCGTCCTTCGCAGAGCGATTCGATACTTGCGGCAGACCATGCACGAGCAGCAGTCAACCATCTGAATGGGTTGTTGTTTGCCATTCTGGGAACGCGTCAGATTCCGGAAGGGCTCTCGGTATGGGCGCACGACGGGGTTCAGTTCTGGTCGGCGCACTGGGAGTAGTGGTGATGAACAGGACCGCAAGACCTGTGCAGTTAAGCCGACGCGGGGTGCGCCCCCCAACGACCCAAAAAGCACAAATCCCCAGGGAATAGTCGTTACGGGATGCGAGGGGGCGTTTCGCCTGCGGCCCTTGGATTATCGCAATCAGAGGAAGCGGCCTTCGACCGCGAAGCTTGAGCGGCTGCAACCAGCCTTCACCAGTTATCAGCGCTTTCCAGCGATCATGATCCACGGGTTTATTAATTTACTTTCCTTTGAAAATCGGACGCCGCCGTCACGCTCATGCCCCGCGAACTGATGCTTGTCCTGAATGGATTGGCTCGCCGTTCGGATCAGTCGTTCTCAACTGGCAGAATCGTGTTCAAAATCCGAAACGATACTGTTTCGAAGCCTGACACCTTCATGGGGGGAGAAGCTGGATGGATAAGAAGTCCATGTCCGAGCGGGACATCTGCACCAAGTTCATCACGCCAGCTATCGCGCAGGCTGGCTGGGACATCCAGAAGCAGGTCCGTGAGGAGTTCAGCTTCACCAAGGGCCGCATCATGGTGCGTGGCAAGCTGCACACACGCGGCAAGGCTCGCCGTGCCGACTTCATCCTGTACCACCAGCTCAACCTGCCCCTGGCTGTCATCGAGGCCAAGGACAACAAGCATTCAGTGGGCGCGGGCATGCAGCAAGCCCTGGATTACGCCGATGCGCTGGATGTGCCCTTTGTCTTTTCCAGCAATGGCGACGGCTTTCTGTTTCACGACTGCACCGGCACTGGCGGGCAAGTGGAAACCGAACTGACGCTCGATCAGTTCCCCAGCCCTGATGAGCTCTGGCAGCGCTACTGCCAGTGGAAAGGTCTGGACTCGACCGCCAGCGCCAAGGTGGAAGCGCCGTACTACGACGATGGCTCAGGCCGCGTGCCGCGCTACTACCAAATGAACGCCATCAACCGAACGGTAGAGGCGGTGGCGCGCGGCCAAAACCGTGTGCTGTTGGTGATGGCCACCGGCACCGGCAAAACCTACACCGCCTTCCAGATCATCTGGCGCCTGTGGAAGTCTCGCCAGAAGAAGCGCATCCTGTTCCTGGCCGATCGAAACATCTTGGTGGATCAGACCAAGAACAACGACTTCAAGCCCTTCGGCGCAGCGATGACCAAGATCAGCAAGCGCCAGGTGGACACGTCTTACGAGATCTACCTCTCGCTGTACCAGGCCGTCTCGGGAAATGAAGAAGAGAAGAACATCTACAAGCAGTTCTCTCGCGACTTCTTTGACCTCATCGTCATCGACGAATGCCACCGAGGCAGCGCGGCCGAAGACTCGGCCTGGCGCGAAATCTTGGACTACTTCTCTAGCGCCACCCATGTGGGCCTGACCGCCACGCCCAAGGAGACCAAAGAGGTCTCCAGCATTCATTACTTTGGCGAGCCGGTTTACAGCTACACCCTCAAGCAAGGCATTGAGGACGGCTTCCTCGCGCCCTACAAGGTGGTGCGCATCGACCTGGACAAAGACCTGGAAGGCTGGCGCCCCACCAAGGGCATGGTCGACAAGAACGGCGAGGTCATTGAGGACCGCATCTACAACCTCAAGGACATGGACCGGCATCTGGTGCTGGAGGCACGCACACAGGTCGTGGCCCAGAAGATCACCGACTTTCTGAAAGCGTCTGACCCTTTCCAGAAAACCATCGTATTTTGCGATGACATCGACCATGCCGAGCGCATGCGTCAGGCCTTGGTCAACCTGAACCCTGAACGGGTGAAAGAAAGCCGCAAGTACGTCATGCGCATCACGGGTGACGAGCAAGAAGGCAAGGCAGAGCTCGACAACTTCATCAACCCGGAATCACGTTACCCGGTCATTGCAACTACCAGCAAGCTCATGACCACGGGTGTGGACGCTCAGACCTGCAAGCTCGTGGTGTTGGACCAGCACATCAAGTCGATGACCGAGTTCAAGCAGATCATCGGTCGTGGCACCCGCATCAACGAGGACTACAACAAGTTCTGGTTCACCATCATGGACTTCAAGAAGGCGACCGAGCTGTTCGCTGATAAGGACTTTGATGGGGACCCGGTGCAGATCTACCAGCCGGGTCCGGGTGAGTCGCCCGTTCCACCCGATGACCTTCTGGGCGACGCGCCAGAGACTGGTGGTTCGGACGGCTTGCCGGGTGAGTCCGGAGGTGGTGACGACTTCCCCCCCGAGGACACGGGTGGTGGCGGTGGTGAGGGTGGAGCCAAGCGCATTAAGTACGTGGTAGCAAATGTGCCCGTGTACGTGGTGGCCGAGCGTGTGCAGTACTACGGCGCCGACGGCAAGCTGATCACAGAATCCCTGCGCGACTACACGCGCAGCTGCGTTCAAAAGCAATTCGGATCGCTGGATGCCTTTTTGCGTCGCTGGTCTGATTCAGACCAGAAGACGGTCATCATAGAAGAACTGGCCAACCAGGGCGTGCTGTGGGACGCTCTACAAGAAGAAGTAGAAGCCAAGCTCGGCAAGCCGTTGGATCCTTTCGATCTGGTTTGCCATGTTGCGTTTGACCAGCCGCCCTTGAGTCGTAAGGAGCGCGCCGAAAACGTCAAGAAGCGCAACTACTTTGCCAAGTACCAAGGCGCTGCGAGGCAAGTGCTCGAGGCCTTGCTCGACAAGTACGCCGACACGGGTCTAGCGAACATCGAAGACATGAAAATACTGCGGCTCGACCCGTTCAGCAAAATCGGTGCGCCCATCGAGCTCGTCGCAGCATTTGGCGGCAAAGCGGGTTACACCCAAGCCGTTGTCGAGCTTGAGAAGAGTCTATACGCCTGACGCTATCCCATTGGTTTTTGCCTTGCGGGCTGACAAGCCCACATTTGTTCCCTTGAAGGTTATTTCGTGTCCATCAGTAGCACCATCAAATCCATACAAGACATCATGCGCAAAGACGTGGGTGTCGATGGCGACGCCCAGCGCATCGGCCAGCTCGTCTGGATGCTCTTCCTGAAAATCTTTGACGACCGCGAGATGGAGTGGGAGCTGCTGGACGACAACTACACCTCGCCCCTGCCCGAGCAATACCGCTGGCGAAACTGGGCCGCCAACCCGGAAGGCGTGACGGGCGATGAGCTCAAGAGCTTCATCGACAACGAGCTCTTCCCCGGCCTGCAAAGCCTGGAAAAGCACAGCACCACCCCCGCCGCCTACGTGGTGCGCGGTGTGTTCGAAGACGCCTACAACTACATGAAGTCGGGCCAGTTGATCCGCCAGGTGATCAACAAGATCCAGGAAGGTGTGAACTTCAACAAGGCCCAGGAGCGCCACGCCTTTGGCGACATGTACGAGCAACTGCTGCGCGACCTGCAGAACGCGGGCAACGCCGGCGAGTTCTACACCCCGCGCCCGGTGACCGAGTTCATGGTGCGCATGGTGGACCCCAAGCTGGACGAAAAGGTGATGGACCCCGCCTGCGGCACCGGCGGCTTCCTGACCTGCACCATCGAGCACAAGCGCCAGCGCTATGTGCAGACGCCCGACGACGAGCGCGCCCTGCAAGCCAGCATCCACGGCGTGGAGAAAAAGCCGCTGCCTCACCTGCTGGCCACCACCAACATGATCCTGCACGGCATCGAGGTGCCCAACCAGATCAGGCACGATAACACCCTGGCCCGCCCCCTCATCAGCTGGGGACCCAAAGACCGGGTGGACTGCATCGTGGCCAACCCGCCCTTTGGCGGCATGGAGGAAGACGGCATCGAGACCAACTTCCCCGCTGCCTTCCGTACCCGCGAAACGGCCGACCTGTTCCTGGTGCTGATCATGCACCTGCTCAAAGACGGTGGCCGCGCCGCCGTGGTGCTGCCTGATGGCTTCCTGTTTGGCGAAGGCATCAAGAGTCGCATCAAGGAAAAGCTGCTGACCGAGTGTGACTTGCATACTGTGGTGCGCCTGCCCAATGGCGTGTTCAACCCCTACACCGGCATCAAAACCAACCTGCTATTTTTTACCAAGGGGCGGCCCACGCGAGAAGTGTGGTTCTACGAGCACCAGTACCCCGCAGGCGTGAAGAACTACAGCAAAACGCGACCCATGCGCGTGGAAGAGTTCAAGGTGGAGGAAGCCTGGTGGGGCAGCGAGGCCGATGGTTTTTCCAGCCGCCAGGCCAACGAGTTTGCCTGGAAGGTGAGCCTGGACGAGATCAATGCGCGCAACTGGAACCTGGACTGCAAGAACCCGCATGTGGGCGAGCAGGTGAGCCATGACCCGGCGGAGTTGCTGGCGGCCTATGCGACGAAGCAGGAGAGCATTGCGCAGCTGCGCGAGCAGTTGAAGGCAGCTCTGGCCGAGGCGTTGGAGCGTGAGGCATGACGGCACTGGTGACGAAGCACTTGCCGTTGTTGGCCGGGGCGCCGGATGGCATCAAGAAACTGAGAGCGTTGATTTTGGATCTCGCGATCAGGGGCAAGCTCGTATCGCAAGACCCGGCGGATACGCCAGCAAGTGAGTTGTTTGCCGCTGCGCGTGATGCGCTTTCCAAAAATCAAAAACGGAAATCAAGTACTGCGGCAGGTAACGCATCCGTTGATGTGGCCTCACTGCCTTCACTTCCATCAGGATGGCTCTGGACAAGGCTGGTTGACGTTGCCCTGATTAATCCAAGAAACAGTGCTGATGACACATTGACGGTCTCATTTGTGCCGATGGCGATGATCGGCGCCAAGTTCGATAGCGGGCATGAACATGAACTTCGCCCCTGGGGCGAAGTAAAGCAGGGCTTCACGCACTTTGCTGAGGGGGATATTGGTGTTGCCAAGATCACGCCTTGCTTCGAGAACAGCAAAGCATGTGTTTTCACTGCCCTCAGCAATGGCATTGGTGCAGGCACCACGGAGCTGCACGTTGTGCGGCCGGTGGCTGATACGTTGGTGCCACGCTACGTCCTCGCGTACTTGAAATCACCTTGGTTCTTGAGCATCGGTGAGACCAAGATGACTGGCACTGCAGGTCAGAAGCGTTTACCAAAGGACTTTGTCGAGAATCATCCATTCCCGCTTCCTCCCTTGGCAGAGCAACACCGAATCGTCGTCAAGGTCGATGAACTGATGACCCTGTGCGATCGGCTGGAAGCCGATCAGGCCGATGCCGAAGCGGCCCATGCCCAGCTCGTGCAAGCCCTGCTGGACAGCATCACCCAGGCCACCGACGCCGCCGACTTCCGAGCCGGCTGGCAACGCCTGTCCGAGCACTTTCACACCCTCTTCACCACCGAAGCCAGCATCGATGCGCTCAAGCAGACGGTGTTGCAGTTGACGGTGATGGGTAAATTGGTGCCGCAAGACGGTTCAGATGAGTGCGTGAGTGCTTTCCTGGAAAGGATCGATCAAGCCAGGACGAAGCAACAAGCGGACAAGGCCAGCCGCTCGCGAGCGCGTTTGGGTGATCGCGACGAGATGGCTGAGCCACCATATGAAGCGCCGATAGGTTGGATGTGGCGAAACCTGGGCTCTGTCCTTAACATCACAGGCGGTGTGACCCTGGGTCGCAAACTTGCTGGCCGTAAGCTGGTGTCCATGCCATACCTACGGGTCGCGAATGTCCAGAGGTCGTATCTGGTACTTGACCAGATCAAGCAGGTAGAGGTGCCAGAGGATGAGGTTGAGAAGTACAAACTCTTGCCCAATGACCTATTGATCACCGAAGGCGGCGATTGGGACAAGGTTGGCCGCACAGCTATCTGGCGCAACGAGATTGCTGACTGCCTTCACCAAAACCATGTATTCAGAGCCCGTGCCCTAACCGATGAATTCAATCCTCGGTGGGCCGAGCTTTATCTCAACTCGATGCCTGCCCGTAACTATTTTGCGGGCTCATCGAAACAGACCACAAACTTGGCATCGATCAACATGACTCAATTGCGGGCATGTGCTTTCCCAGTCCCGCCGCTGCCAGAACAACAGCGCATCGTCGCCAAAGTCGATGAATTGATGGCCCTGTGCGATCAGCTCAAAGCAGGCCTCGCCGAGTCTCGTCAACTCCATGGCCAACTCGCCACCGCTCTGGTTGAGCAAGCCGTGGCCTGATCCCGCTTCACCATGGCAACACCACACAACGACAAGCTGGCCGTCCTCATCGACGCCGACAACGCACAGGCCAGCATCATCAATGAACTGATGGCTGAGGTGTCTCGCTATGGCACCGCCACCGTGAAGCGCGCATATGGCGACTGGACCACGCCCAACCTGCGTGGCTGGAAGGACGTGCTGCACAAGCTCGCGATCCAGCCCATGCAGCAGTTCAGCTACACCACCGGCAAGAACGCAACGGACTCGTCCTTGATCATCGATGCCATGGACCTGCTGCACTCCGGTACGGTCAGTGGATTCTGCTTGGTCTCATCCGACAGCGATTTCACGCGATTGGCCACGCGCATTCGGGAGGCCGGCTTGGTGGTCTATGGCTTTGGCGAACAGAAAACGCCTCAGCCTTTTGTGGCCGCCTGCGATAAGTTTATCTACACCGAGATCCTGCGTACGCAGGGGGCTGGAGCAGCACCGGCTCCGATAGTGACTCAGGAGCCCGGCCAAACGTTGGAGTCCATGTTGCGTACCGCTGTCACGGCTACCGCGCGCGAAAACGGATGGGCAGCACTGTCAGCTGTGGGCTCGATGGTCATGAAGAACCATTCCTCATTTGACCCACGCAACTACGGATGTCAGAAACTGGGCGAATTGGTGCGCAAGCAGGTCTACCTGGAGGTGAAGGAGGTGCCCGCCCAAGACGGTTCAAACAACCTGCACCTCTTCATTCGCTTGAAAGGCTGAGACATGTCATCTGAAGATGACGAAGCTCGGCGCCAGATTCGTCTGATGATTGAAGCGCTAGGTGAGCTTGCGCTGAGGCTTAACTCAGCTCAAGCTGGTATGGCGCTGCTTCCTTTCCTGGAAAAAATCACAGGGCTATCCGACACAAGGCTCGCCAAAGGCAATCTCGACAATATGCGGCCTTCAACAAGGGCACGCGTCATGGAGCATGCGAGGCAACATGCTCATCAAGTCGGCCAATCAAATGGCCTTGCCGAGCAGGAAATTGAAGAGCGCCTGGCGAGACTCAGCGCAATGTCTATCGGGCCATTAGGGCTGTTGTGCCTGCAAATTGCGCCGGTAAACCCCGACCTCCTGCCTTACACGCTGGCATTGGCTGCGGACTACGACAAGCATCTCGAAGAACTGGGTAGCTTTGCCAAAGACGACAGGTTCATCGACTTCAAGGAAACCTTTCTAGACGTCAACTCAAGGTTGAACGCTAGTGGCCATCCCGAAGTTCACACTGCTTTGCAGGCTGCAACGGACTGGTCTTCCATTTTTCATGTTTGGAACAAGGTCGCTCTGACTTGGCTTGGCGACCTGATTTCAGCTTTGGATGCCGAATGGGGAAGGCTCTACTTCAAACGGATGAAGTCCATGCCGTACTTCCTGTGGGTTGCTCCCAAGACGAAACTTCGGATGACCGAGGGCGCCTCTCTCCCAGGGCGGCGTAGAAGTCTAGTGGACTCGCCGGTTAGGCGCTTGCTGGAGCTGTCTTACGCACTGACCCTCTTTGCTTACAAGCAGGAATGGCCATCAAAGAAAGCCGGGCCATCCGAAATCGGGAAAGCGGCTGACCGCACTGAGGCCACCATTTCTAACTTCATGGACGGAACAAAAGTTCTACGCGAAGGAGACTACCTTCAAATATGGGAGGCGCTTTGTCGATCAGCATCGGGTGCCCGCAGTGATTTCGATGTTCCAGATATGCCTACAGCGATCTTCAACATTGCGCTGCTTTGGCAGGATCTGCTCATCAAAACTGATTCAAAGAAACGCCTAACCGGTTTCATCGTGCTGGACGAACGCTCATACACGAGCAAGTGGGAGCAACACATAAAGCTGTTGCCGGACCAAGCAACCTCGCGGAAGGTTGCTTGGCCTGAAGCAGCGATTAATCAATCCTCGTCTGCTTCTCCTACACGGTCGTGCCAGTCTTCTGGCCGCTCATCCTCACCTCGTGACTGCCAGTAGGCATCATGATTTGGGTTGAGTTGATTGGCGTGGTTGTCGTTGTCTGCTTGGTTCGGTTGCATCTGCGTTCTCCTCACTTGGTTTTGGCGATGACACGTTGCAGGCGCCCGACGTAGCTGCCTTGGGGAACTGCTCCTCCATGCTGCTTGGCGACGACGCCCTGCATGCGCGCTACATCGGTTGGCGTGATGGGATTGGTCGGACGAGTTGGCTTTCTCTGGGTCTTGGACATACGAGTTCCTTTCTGAACGTCGAGGTACGGTTGATGGATGGTTCTTGACGCCCTGTTTGCAGGGCGTTGAAGAACTATTCCAAAATTCAACTCACCAGTTCATCCAGAAATTCCAACTTTCAGGGCATCGCCACACAGATGGCTTTTGATGACGAAACGCGGCCCAACGAGCGACGCCTCAACCGGTAAAGTCCGTGGGTATGCCACCTATCAGCAGGAAGGAAATCGCCAGCATGAGCACTGAACACAGCAACCTGACGCCAGAATTGCTCAGCGCCATCACACAGAAGTACGACTTGTCACCGACCGGCGTAATGGAGCCACTTCGTGATCGGCATATTGGAGCCAGCCGATGATCGGCGTTATGGATCCAGTGCGTGATCGCCGTATTGGAGCCAGCGGCGGATCGGCGTAATGGAG
>Ga0114984_1000782_pt1 | contig 12020 bp, 11 predicted proteins | sample Shrwel1BS1Day1_FD_96987 | JGI IMG/M metagenome (GOLD analysis project Ga0114984, IMG submission 96987) | Subsurface microbial communities from deep shales in Ohio, USA - Utica-3 well 1 S-1-Day1 | ecosystem: Environmental > Aquatic > Deep subsurface > Shale gas/oil reservoir > Produced water/Flow... | reverse complement strand
ATCAGGTCTATATAATTGAATTAGTAATAAAGAAAGCTGTTCGTTAATAAAGAACATATTTTAACTAAGGAGATGTTAAAATGGCTAAATATATAAAATCTGTTCAAAAAGCAATAGATATTATAGATTATATAGCAAGAAATGTAGAAGTAGGGGTAACAGAGGTTAGCAAAGAATTTAATATGTCTAAAAGTAGTGCACACGGTTATTTAAACACTTTCTTTAAAAATAATTGGATTACTAAAAATGAATCAACAGATAAATATAAATTGGGGCTACATCTTTTTGAGCTTGGAAATTATGTAAGAGATGGTTTTAAAATAAGAGAAATTGCTATTCCTTATATGAAAAATATTGTAGATAAAACTGGAGAAACTATTCATCTGACATTATTAGATAATGGAGAGGTTGTATATGTAGAATCTGCCCAACCTGAAAATAAATTAAGTGTTGCATCTATTGCCGGTAGAAGAGCACCATTATATTGTACTGGAGTAGGGAAAGCAATTTTAGCTTTTAAATCAGAAGAATTTATTGATGATTTATTGAAAAAAGTTGAATTAGAACGGTTTACTGAAAATACAATAACAGACCCTAAATTAATAAAGAAAAACTTAAATGAAACTAAAAAAAGGGGATACTCAATTGATAATTCTGAACATGAAGAGGGAGTTCGATGTGTTGGAGTACCAATTTATAATGCAGAAAATGAAGTTTTTGCTTCACTAAGTTTGACTGGGCCTTCTCCAAGAATTAAAGATGAAAAAATAGAAGAATACTCGATAATTTTAAAAGAGGCTGCAATTGAAATATCACGAGATATAGGATGGACCAAGCATACTTTTTAAATAATTTTGTAAAAATTTACTTAGTTACAATTTAAATATAAGGGTATAAAGACTAAGATAAAATAATTTTAAAAAAGGAGGGATAAATGAACTATTTTTTATAGGAAATTAGAACATTAAAAAAATTAGGAGGAAAAAATAATGAAAAAAGTTTTAATGATTTTATTTGCTTTATTAATGGTGACTGTTCTATCAACAGGTGTAATGGCACAGGATATGCCAGAGTATGATCTTAGATTTTCAACAGCCGCTACTCCAAATCAACCTCAAACTAAAGCTCTAAATCTATTTGCTGATACAGTAGAACAACTTTCTGGTGGTAAAATAACAGTTGAGATCTTTCATTCAGGTCAGCTTGGAGATCAGAAAACTCAGATACTTGGTACAATGAGAGGCGACATTGATATGAGTGATGGTTCCCCTACATGGTTTGCTGATTTAGCTCCTTATCCTGAAATTAGTGTTTTAGAAGCAGCTTATGCCTATAAAAACATAGATCATCTTTATCAAGTTGTAAATGGACCAATTGGTAAAGAATATTGGGAAAATTTAAGAGAAAAAACTGGAATAGTAGTTCTTGATACCTGGTATTTAGGTAAAAGACAATTAAACCTAAAAGAAAGCGTTGGAGAAGTAAGAACTCCTGCTGACTTAGAGGGTGTAAAATTAAGAATGCCTGGTTCTGAAGCATGGATGGATGTCGGAAGAGCTTTAGGAGCACAGCCAACTCCATTAGGATTTAATGAAGTTTATATGGGACTTAAAACTGGTACAATTGAAGGTCAAGATAATCCATTACCAACTGATGATGCAAATAAATTCTATGAGGTAACACATTATATAGTATTAACAGATCATCAAATGACCATTATTAATCCTTCAATTAATGAAGAAGTGTGGGAGAGTATGCCAGAAGATTATAAAGTATATATGAAACAAGCTTTAACTGTTGCTAGAAACTACAATAACAAGCTTGTTTTAGAGCAGGAAGCTAACCTTCTCTCTAAATTCAAAAATGAATATGGTATGGAAATCATAATTCCTGATAAAGATGCTTTCATGGAAAATACCAAAGAAGTATATAAAAAGAACGCTGAAAAGTGGGGAGAAGGAGTTTATGAGAAGATTCAAAATGTAGGCAAAGAAATCTATGAGGTTGAATAACTTAATTATTTAATTAGAAGAATTATAGTATAAAACTAATTGGATACAGGGGTTAAACCTTGTATCCAATTATTAAAGTTAGGAGGAGGATTAGTGTTAAAAAAAGCATATAATTTTATATTATATTTAATTGAAGAAGTTATTCCTATGATAACTCTTTTCATAACAGTAATGTCTATTTTGATTCAGGTTTTTTTCCGTTATGTACTAAATATATCTTTAACCTGGCCTTTTGAACTTTCTATTTATGGTTTTATTTGGACTTTATATCTAGGTGCTGCTTTTGCTCGAAGAAAAGGCAAACATGTTAAGCTTGATATTGTTTATGAAAAACTTCCTGAAAAAGTAAGGGCTTTTTCTGATATTATCTTTAACATAATTACCATAATAATATTTGCAATGATTATATACCCTGTTTGGGATTACTTACTTTTTTCTTATCGAATTAAAACTGTTGCTCTTAAAATACCTTGGACATATGCTTTTGGTGTTTTCCCTGTTTTCTTAATCTTAATTATTATTCATAATATAGAATATATAGTAAAAGATATTAAAATTTTAATGAAAAAAGAAGAAAGTTAAGGAGGTCAAAAATTGGAACTTACAATTTGGTTGATTTTATTTATTTCAATGTTTGTTTTAGGTTATCCAATAGCTTTTGGTATTTCAGTTAGTTCAATGGCATATATTTTAATAGCCAAAATAAGTCCAGCAGTTATAGTAGATCAGATGGTTGTTAAATTTGAAAATCAATTTGTTTTATTAGCAGTTCCGTTATTTATACTTGCTGCTAATGTAATGAATGAAGGTGAGGTTACAGAAAGGATTTTTAATTTTGCTAATAGATTGGTTGGATCTTTAAAAGGTGGATTAGGTCATGTAAATGTTGTGGCCTCCATTATCTTTTCTGGTATGACAGGTTCAGCTGTTGCTGATGCATCAGGTTTAGGATTAATGGAAATTAAAGCAATGGAGGATGCAGGATTTGATTCGCCATTTAGTTGTGCTGTGACATCAGCTTCTGCTACTATTGGTCCAATAATACCACCAAGTATACCAATGGTTATTTATTCAATGCTTTCAGGAGCTTCAATAGGATTTTTATTTATTGGAGGAATTTTACCTGGTCTAATTTTAGGTTTAAGTATGATGGCTTATATTATGTATATATCTAAAAAAAGAGGCTATCCCAGCGGAGAAAAATTCAGCTTCAAACTTTTGCTAATTTCTTTTGGAAAATCATTTTTCCCATTATTAACACCAGTAATTTTGTTAACTGGTATCTATAGTGGCGCTTTTACTCCGACTGAAGCAGCAGCAATTGCTACTTTATATGCAACTTTATTGTCTGTTTTTGCCTATAGAGCAGTAGGATTTAAGAAATTAGTTGAAATTTATAAAAATGTAGTGGTTAGTACTGGTTATATTTCTTTTATAGTAGCGTCAGCTTTTCTTTTTAGTTATGTAGTTGCTAGAGAACAACTGCCAATGCAAATAACAGATTTTATGATGAGCTCTGGTTTATTGTCAAATAAAATTGTATTTTTGCTAGCCATAAATGTTTTCTTTTTGATTTTAGGTTTATTTTTAGATCCAATGGTGGCACTTCTAATTGTATTACCTATAATAATTCCACTCTTAAACACTTTTAACATTGATCTTGTTCATTTTGGAGTAGTAATAGTTTTAAACTTAATGATTGGACTGTCTACCCCACCCTACGGGGTTAATTTATTTGTTATAAGTGGTTTAACAGATGTTCCCTTAAGTAAAATAATTAAAGAAATATGGCCTTTTGTTGGAGTTTTAGTAGCAGTTTTATTGTTATGTACTTATGTACCAGAAGTAGTGTTATTTATACCTAGAGTTCTGGGTTATGGAGGATAAAGGAGATGTATATTAATGGATAGAATAAAAGGAATTTCAGCAGCATTATTAACACCATTTAATCAAGATGGAGAATTAGATTTTAAAGCATTAGAAGAGCATTGTGATTTTTTAATTGATAAAGGAATTCATTCGCTTTATATTTTAGGGACTACAGGAGAATCATTTTTAATGAGTGTAGAAGAAAGGCAGAGATTTGCTAAACATGTAGTTGACTATGTTTCAGGCAGAGTTCCTGTTTTTATGCATATTGGAGACATACCAACTAGAAACGCAATAGAAATGTTAGAATTTGCAAAAACAATTGATGTAAGTGGTGTAGGTGCAATTACTCCTTTTTATTATGGTATGAATCAAGATGAATTATATACTTATTATCATGATCTATCTCAAGCGGCAGGGGATCAACTTGATCTTTATTTATATAACTTACCAGGCTGTACAACAAATGATTTATTGCCAGAAACTATAGTTGAATTAGCTAAATTAGATAATATTATAGGAATAAAAAATAGTATGGATGATATGGTAAGATTATGTAATTTGGTAGATCAGACACCTGATGATTTCGATGTTATACAGGGAAGCGATATCTTATTAAGTTCAGGTCTTTTATATGGAGCTACTGGTTCAGTTTCAGGTAATTCTAATGTTTTTCCAGAATTCTTTGTTCAACTATATGATGCTTATTTAGATGGAGATATCAAAGAAGTTAAAAGAATACAAAAAATAATTTCTGAAGTTGCCATGGTTTTAAAAAATGGATCTAACTTGGCATATTTCAAACGTGCTTTAGAAATAAGAGGATTAAGACCTAGTTATACTCGAAAGCCAATTAAAGATTTAAATAAAGATCAATTTTCTGAGTTGGAAAAAAGTATTAAAGAAATTGAGAATAAATATTTATAGAAAGCTTAATCATGTTATAAGGTTAAGAAGGTTTCATACTCTAAAAATTAAATAAAATAATTATTAGGTTTTTGGTTAATATGTTAAGTAATGATTTTAGAGTAATATTAAATGGCACTAAGTATATAATACTAGACGTCCTATGTAAAGTTAAAAATTTCCATGTAAGAAAATGGTACTGATTTTTAGCGTAAGAATACCCAAGGGTTAGATATTAGTTTTTAAAAGTCTGCTAAAAATTTAAATTAACCAGCTTTATTAAGTACTTCATAATCAATATTTTCTGGTAATTTGTAGGCAGACCTATCCCTCATCATAGCATAGATAATATCAACTAAACGTCTCTGTAAACAGGTTAAAGCTACCGCTCTTGATTTACCTTCTTTAAGTTTTTTCTGGTAATACTTGTAGGAAACAGGATTTTTGATTTTGCTATTTTTGGTTTTCCCTACCTGTTCGAATGCAAGCATATAAAAAGCATGGTTTAAATCGCGACACCCATATTTTTTGTGGCCTAACTTTTTGGAAGTACCAGAACTATGTTCTACGGGTGCTAGACCTGCATAACGTGCTAATTTACTGGCTGATTCAAATCTATCAATATTTTTGATATTGGCAATAAATAGTGCAGCCAGTTTGAAATCAATACCAGGCATGGTGGTCAGCTGATATTGACTTTTCTCAATAGCTTTTTTAAGCTGATTATTGATTTTCTCAAGAGATTTTTCAAGTAATCTCAGGTGTTCAATGGTGCTCTTAATGATAGTATTTCTGGCTTTGGCATCAGCGGTTTCCTTTTTATCCTTATCAACAAAAGAAAGTATGGTAGCAGCTTTATTATTGCCGATAGACTTAACTTGGTCTTCTAGAAAATTCTGAAGTCTAGTTTCTCCATAATAGTTAAGATCTGAAGGATGAGGGAATTCTTCATAAAAAGCCATAGCAGTTTTACCAAATGGATCACTAAATAATTCTTTGTATTCAGGATATTGCTGATGAATTAGATTATGGAATCTGTTTTTAAGTATAGTTCGTTCTTTAACCAGCGTTTGACGCTGATTGTTTAGCTGTCTGATTGCTTTAAAATTAGCATCATAGAGGGCATCAGGTAGTTTGTTCAAATCTGTTAATAATACATTGGCAATGGCTTCAGAATCAATTTCATCAGATTTGTCAGGATTAGCACTGTGATGTCTTTCTCTTTTGGTTAGAGCAGGATTGATTTCTTTAACAGTATAACCCTGATCTAAGAGCCACTGAGAAAGAGAATGACCTAATCCCTGGGTATCTTCCAGGCCAAAGATAATCTTCTTATCAGGAGTTTTAAAAGAATTAATGTCCTGAATAAAATTTTGATAATGGGCTGGATTATTGGAGATTTGAGTTAATCCCAACTTCTGGTGAAAACAGTCTAAGACACAGGCAGTATGCTGGTTTTTGTGAGTATCAACACCGACAAATACGTAGTTTTGATGATCCACAATGATCAGCTCCTTAGTTAGATTTATTTAAATTATCATCAGGCGTGCCCTATTGGATTAGCGTTGATTCGCAGCGTCCTATTTGACGTTTCTGATGATAGAATAGGTGGATGGCAGTCTCGTATAAAGCGTTACTCTGATAAGATAGACAGAGCCGCAAGGAGGAAACTAGCCTAATCCACCTATTATGAACAAATTTATTAAACAAAAGAAAAAGGGACAGAGTACACAATGTTAGAGCGTTACTCTTTTAAAAGAGCCGCAATGTACTCCATCCCAAGTAGATTATATCAAAAGACAAAATGGAGTACAAATTATTTAGTTTGATTAGTTTCTATAATTTAGAATAACACAATAGGAGGTTTAATCATGGTAGAAAAGAAAGGTAGAAAAAGACTGATCGGATCAATGCCCAAAATTGGTATCAGACCAATTATTGATGGTAGAGAAAGAGGAGTCAGAGAATCTTTAGAAGACCAGACAATGGGGTTGGCTGAAAGAGTAGCTGAATTTTTAGAAGAAAATTTAAGACATCCTAATGGATTGCCGGTAGAATGTGTAATCGCTGACAGTACTATTGGTGGAGTGGCAGAAGCAGCAAAAGCTGAAGAAAAGTTTCAACGTGAAGGTGTTGGTGTCTCCTTAAGTGTAACCCCTTCCTGGTGTTATGGAACTGAAACTATCGATCAAAACCCTTTAAGACCTAAAGCAATCTGGGGTTTTAACGGATCCGAACGACCGGGGGCGGTTTATCTGGCAGCAGCTGCAGCAGGACATAACCAAAAAGGGATTCCTGTTTTTAAAATATATGGTGAAAATGTTCAGGATGCAGGAGATGAAAGCATTCCAGAAGGCGTAAAGGAAAAAATCATTAAGTTCTCCAAAGCTGGTTTAGCTGTAGCAACAATGAGAGGTAAGTCTTATCTATCAATGGGCGGTGTTTCGATGGGTATAGCCGGCTCCATTGTAGATGAAGAAGTTTTTCAGGATTACTTAGGTATGAGAAATGAATATATAGATATGAGTGAGTTTACCCGCAGAATTGAAGAAGAAATCTATGACAAGGAAGAATTCGAAAAAGCTTTAGCCTGGGTAAAAGAAAATTGTACCGAAGGTAAGGATAATAATCCAGAAGATGAGCAGTTTAGTCGTGAAGAAAAAAATAAACAGTGGGAATTTGTAGTTAAGATGACCTTAATCGCTCGCGATTTAATGGTTGGTAATCCTAAACTTAAGGAAATTGGTTATGGAGAAGAAGCTATGGGACATAATGCAATAGCTGCTGGTTTCCAGGGTCAGAGGCAGTGGACAGATTATTTCCCTAATGGAGATTTTATGGAAGCAATACTTAACTCATCTTTTGACTGGAATGGAGTCAGAGAAGCATATATGATGGCAACTGAAAATGATAGCTTAAATGCAGTGCCGATGCTTTTTAATCACTTATTAACAAATAGAGCGCAGATCTTTTCTGATGTAAGAACTTTCTGGAGTCCTGAGGCTGTAGAGAGAGTAACAGGCAAAAAACTAACCGGTAGAGCTGAGAATGGAATAATCCACTTAATCAACTCCGGCTCTACAACTCTCGATGGTACTGGTAAGATGAAAGATGAGGATGGTAATTCAGTTATGAAAGAATTCTGGAATATTAAAGAGGAAGAAGTAGATGCCTGTCTTAAAGCAACAGAATGGCGTCCTGCAAATTTAGGCTACTTTAGAGGTGGAGGTTTTTCTTCTCAGTTTTTATCAGAGGGTGGAATGCCTGTAACAATGGCCAGAATGAATACAGTTAAAGGTTTAGGACCAGTTTTACAGATAGCAGAAGGATATACAGTTGATATTGATCCTGAAATCCATGAAGTTTTAAATCAGAGAACAGATCCTACCTGGCCGACAACCTGGTTTGTTCCAAATCTGACAGGGGAAGGAGCCTTTAAAGATGTTTATTCAGTAATGAATAACTGGGGCTCTAACCACGGTGCAATCAGTTATGGACATATAGGAGATCAGTTAATTACTCTGGCCTCAATGCTCAGGATTCCTGTCAATATGCATAATGTAGCAGAAGAAAGGATCTTTAGACCTGATGCCTGGAACCTTTTTGGCACCAAAGATCTAGAAAGTGCTGACTACAGAGCATGCAAGAATTTTGGACCTCTTTATAGATAAAATATTTGAATTAAAAATATAACTAATAAACAAAGGCCTAGAATTCTTTAATTTTTCTAGGCCTAATTTTCTTATATAAGGTTTAAATTAATACGATATAAGACTGGAGGTTTATTTATGAAATCCGAAAAAATAAAGTCTATTCAAGATGGAAAAACTGTTTTAGGTATAGAGTTTGGATCAACAAGAATTAAATCAGTTCTATTAGATGAAAATAATGAAATTATTGCAACTGGCAGTTACGATTGGGAAAATAGCTATGAAAATGGAGTTTGGACATATAGTTTAGATGAAGTTTGGAAAGGTCTGCAGGCTAGTTACAGAGAACTGGCAGATAATATAAAACAAGAATATGAAATAGAACTAAAAAAAATAGCTTCTATTGGTATAAGTGCAATGATGCATGGCTATTTGTCTTTTGATAGAGATAATAAGCTATTGGTTCCTTTTAGAACTTGGCGTAATAACTTTACAGGTGAGGCAAGTGAAAAACTAACAGAACTATTTAATTATCCTATACCACAAAGATGGAGTATAGCTCATTTGTATCAGGCGATATTAAATGAAGAAGAACATGTCAGCGAGGTTGATTATATAACTACTTTAGCCGGTTATGTTCACTGGCAGTTATCTGGAAGAAAGGTTCTAGGGATAGGTGATGCTTCAGGGATGTTTCCTATTGATATTACGACAACCTCTTTTAACAAAAGAATGTTTGAGCAGTTTAATAATTTAATTGAGGATAAAAATTATGAATGGAATATAGAAGAAATAATGCCGAATGTTTTAAAAGCTGGAGAAGATGCAGGTTTGTTGACAGAAAAAGGAGCAGAACTTTTAGATCCTGAAGGCAATCTAGAAGCAGGCAGTTTAATGTGTGCACCTGAAGGGGATGCGGGAACTGGTATGGTAGCTACTAATAGTGTTGCTGAAAGAACAGGTAATGTATCTGCTGGTACTTCTATTTTTGCAATGGTTGTTTTAGAAGATGAACTTGACAGAGTACATTCAGAGTTAGATCTAGTAACAACTCCTTCGGGTAACTTAGTTGCCATGTCTCACTCAAATAACTGCACTTCCAACATTGATTCGTGGATTAAAATATTTAAAGAAGCATTAGAAACATTTGGGACTGACGTAGAAACCAGTGAACTATATGAAAAATTATATAAAAAATCACTTGAAGGAGATAAAGATTGTGGCGGTCTTTTAGCATATGGATATCTGTCTGGAGAACATATGACTGGTTTTGAAGAAGGCAGACCACTATTTGTTAGATCATCAGATAGTAATTTCAATTTAGCCAATTTCATGAGAGTAAATTTACAGAGTGCTTTAGGAGCTATGAAAATAGGAATGGACATCCTTCTAAAAGATGAAGGAGTTAAATTAGATAAAATGTTAGGACACGGTGGTATGTTTAAAACTGAGGGAGTAGCACAAAGATACATGTCAGCAGCTGTAAATGCTCCAGTTTCTGTAATGGAAACAGCTGGCGAAGGCGGTGCCTGGGGTATTGCTCTACTTGCCTCATATCGTTTAAATAAAAATAAAGGTCAGAGTCTGGAAAATTTTTTAGATGAAAATATTTTTGTAAAACAAAAGGAAAAAGTAATTGAAGCATCTCCTAAAGATATTGAAGGTTTTGAAAGATTTATGGAAAGATACAAACAGGGCTTGGCCATTGAAAGAGCAGCTGTAGAAAATTTAAATTAAGGGCAATTAAGTTAGTTTAATATATTAATCATAATAATTTTAGTTAATTTAAAGGAGTTATTATAATGCTGAAAGGAATTCCAAATATTATTTCACCAGATTTAATGAAAATTTTAATGGAAATGGGACATGGAGATGAAATTGTGATTGCTGATGGTAATTTTCCTGCTGAAAGCTTAGGTAAAAGAGTAATAAGATCCGATGGCCACGATGGAGTAGAAATTCTGAAGGCAATTTTAAAGTTTTTCCCATTAGATAAATATGTTGATTCTCCAGTAATATTGATGGAGCCTAAAGACAAAGACATGAAAATACCAATATGGAATGACTATAGAGATATAATTAATAAATACTCAGAAAATAAAACTAATATAAAACAAATAAGTAGAAATGAATTTTACAAAAGATCAGAAAAAGCATATGCTATTATAGCTAGTAGTGAATTACAGCTTTATGCAAATATCATCCTAAAAAAAGGAGTTATATCAAAGTAATTTGTATTTCAAAAGAATCATAACTAAGTTATGGGTTAAAATTACCAATGATTCTGGTACCCTTCATTATATTTTAAACTTAACTTTTAAACTCGAAGGGGGCGATTAGTATTCGCCCCCTTAACAAGATAGGGTTAAATCGTAAAAAGTTTTATTTATCTTGGGGATTACATCAGCTTTTTATTTCTAGCAGCCACTTATTCTTCTTATTTCTAATATTCATCAAGTTTTACTGTAACATCAGGTTTAGCTATGCTGCAGTTAGGGCAGAACCATTTTAATTCTTTAATATTTGGAGCATCAGGGTTATCAAAGATAGTCTGAATCGGAATAAAGTCTCTATTCTCTGGTATATGTTTTCTTGTGGCAATATTCCATTCCATAGCAGAAAAAGATAAACCACATGCTTTGCATTGAAATTTCATATTCTAAAAACTCCTGTCATTGTAGATTATGTTAATTATAAATTTATAATGCTGACAATTATTAGAATATCAATTTTCACTGTTCTTTACAATGATTTCTTTTAATATCTTCAACTATAGATTCAGCTTTATCCCAACCTTTTTTAGTTAAGAAAAAACTATTTCTACACCATTTGTCGACAAATCCTTTTCTAATTGTTTCAGCTAAGCATGATCTGTAATTAGCTTTAACTCTTGAATCAGAATTATAATGCTGGTTTCCGATGCTCACATAAGGTGTTTCCAGATAATAATTAGTCTCAATTCTTATTTCACCATCAGCATAAAAAGCAAAACCCAATATTTCTCCTTCGCAATATCCTAATTCATCATCTGAAACAGTATCAAATTCTTTTATAGCTTTAGTCAGTTCATGCAACATTATAATCACTCCATTCATATATTTTTTTGCTAACTTAATTATATCATTCACAAAATGTGATTATAAGTGGCTTTTGTTATTTTTTTAAATAGCATTATTTTATCATAAGAAATATTTTCAAGTCGTTCCAATATGACACGAGTTCAAATACCGGCAGCTTGTCATAAATCTAAAACTAGAAATGCTTCCAACCGAAGTTATTCTGACATCATTTCAATTAATTACTACATGACTTTAAATAAATCTTAACTACCTTCTCAAAAGGTATACCTTTAGACACTCTTTTATTAGTAGATCTATAAACCACTAGTAAAGCCAGTGATAGCAGTGAATCTGAACTGCTATTTTCTTTTTATTAAATTCGTATCAAAAGGTGCCAAATTTAATTTTGAACTATCCCATAATAAACATGTACCTTTTGAAACTTTTATGATATACTATACCTAATAATTGGAAATAGAGGTGGAATAATATGAGTGGTAGAAAATATGGTTATATAAGAGTTT
>Ga0114984_1000781_pt1 | contig 12029 bp, 9 predicted proteins | sample Shrwel1BS1Day1_FD_96987 | JGI IMG/M metagenome (GOLD analysis project Ga0114984, IMG submission 96987) | Subsurface microbial communities from deep shales in Ohio, USA - Utica-3 well 1 S-1-Day1 | ecosystem: Environmental > Aquatic > Deep subsurface > Shale gas/oil reservoir > Produced water/Flow... | reverse complement strand
TTCTTCAACAGCGATTTCGCAGAACGGGTTCATTGCCATCTTGACGTTGGCGAGGTCAACACCGGTGTTGTCCGGCTTGACGCGCACCTTCACGTTGTAGTCGATAACTCGTTTTACAGCGACGAGGACTTTCATCCACTTCTCCTTTTTTAGATGTCAGAAACCTCGGGGTTCCCAAAACCGGGTCACGTGCAACCGGCAGATATGCACCTGACCTCATAAGCCAAATTCAGTAAAGCCAGAAGGAACCAGAGAGGGGGCGAGTCCGTCGGGATTTCCGTTAACCGTATAGCTTTCAAAAGACCCGGGCCTTCTGCGGCCCGGGTTATCATGCATTTCTGGAATTATCAGAAATTATACTGAGCAGCGAACAGCACGCGGCTGGCGTCGCCATCATCCCCACTGACTTTTTTTACTTTGAAGTAGCCATACTGAACGCCAAGGTTCACGCTCTTGACGGGTGACCACTGGTAGTTGACGAAAGCATTGGTATTGCGTTCGTGCTTGTCAGCAACGGCCACGCCATCTGCTTCTGCGTCGTCCCAGTCCATCTCAGTCATACCTGCGACCAGATTGAAGGTGCCGCCGGCGGCTTTCAGGCTGGCGCCGATGTTCCCGCTCATGCCGCTGATGGTTTCAACGTTTCCGTTAACAACGTAGGCATCTTCACCGTAGTAGTTGGTACCGGACCGCCAGAGGTAAGCGTTGCCGCCGTCGCTGTAGTTAACGGAGCCCTGGATGCTGAGTGTGTCTGTCAGGGACAGTTTGGCGGAGCCAAAAACGGCGTAGCCGAGGGCAGCATCATCGTTGACACCATCATCGTATCCAACTTGCTGCACCACGGCGGCCGTGGAGAAGGCGACCATATCCGCTTTGTCTTCGAAGCGGGCGGTAAAAGCGGGGAGGCCGTTCTTAGGCGTAGCGCCTTCGATTCGGGTTGTAGAGTCTTCAACCGACAAGGACAGGGGGCCGTTGGTGTAACGTACCTGAGCTTTACGAGAGCGCAGACCGGGATCGCCCGCCACGCCGTCGAATTCCAGAACCGACGTGCCACCTACAAAGCTGTTGTAGTTGGACCAGGTCTGGCCGAGGGTCCAGTTCTTGTACTGGCCATAGGCATGACGGAGTCGAACCACGCCACCGGTAGAACCGCCTCGGAAGTCACCTTCAATGTTTACCTTGACGCCGGTGGGGAGTGTCGTCCGTACCCCGATGCGGGACTGAACAGCATCGGCATCGAAGTAGCCGCTCGCTTCGTTATCTTCGGCAGCGCCGGTGTTAATCTTGCTGAAGTCGCCGGATTGGGTGCCTGTGGCGCGACTGATTGATTCGTCGATGTCGTAGACTGCATTGAGCCGCGCATAACCGTAGATGTCGACTTTTGCTTCGCCCGCTTCAAAGGAAATCGCGCTGGCCTGGCTAGCAACGCCCATGGCAAGGGCAGTGGTCGCAAACTTGACGGTCCGGGACAGTTTATTATTAGGCATGGGAAAATCGTCTCCAGATGTTATTTGTTTTCGTTGAAACTGTTTTGTCTCTGATGGCTTGGCGGTGCTATCCCTCATGGTTAGCAGAGTTGGCCTGCCAAACTGCACTGCCAAGCTACCAGCGGTAAGTAGTTTCAACAATTAGCTATATTCTATAAATCGTATGCTTTAACGGCATATCAGGTGCTGGAGTCGATTTTTGAAATTGGTCTGGAAGTTACTCGTCTATTTCTTTGATCTCACCGTCTTGTCGGGCAGATTGACTGATTTCTTTGGGGTTAAACAGTAACTTGCCTTTCCATGTGCCGGCTTCGACCTGCTCTGCTACCTGCTGCATGATGATTTCGGCCAGTTTCATCGTGGCAACTGAGGAGGGAAGATCGGTGGGGGTTACGATGGAGAGTGTTCGCTTTATTTCTGGCGAGGTAATCGGGATCGCAACGACCTCATTTCTCTGAACCATCTCGTGGACGGCTGCGGAAGACAGGATGGTATAGCCCAGTCCCCGGCGAACCATGTCCGTCAGCATGGGCCAGGCGCTCACTTCCATAGCCAGGTTCAGGCTTTTGTTGCGTTCGGCGGCTTCCTTTTCCATGGAGACCCTCAGGCCGTGCTTCTCTTCCGGCATTATCAGTGGTAATTCAACCACCTCATCCAGCGTGATTTCGGAGCGTTTCGAGACCTTGGTGTTGGGTGGTGAGATCAGGTAGAGCTGCTCTTCAATAAGGGGGCGGTAACGCAGGTTTTTATGGTTGCTGTGGTTGTAGCTGATGGCCAGGTTCAGTCGGTGCTGCATCACCATCTGTTGCAGGGTGCCGCTCATGGCAGACTTGACAGACAAATGCACTTGGGGAAAGCGTTTGCGGTACTGCTCAATAATCGTGCCGGAAAAACCGTGAGTGACTGTCGGCAGTAAGCCTAGTATCACCTGGCCGGTCACTTCGCCTGCTACGGCGGTCACATCCGCCTGAGTTCTCTCAAGGCTCTGAAGCAGTATCCGGGCCCTTTCATAAAGCAGCTCGCCCGCGGCAGTGAGTACAACTCCCCGGCCATGGCGAACAAACACTTCTACGTTCAGCGCCTCCTCCAGCATTCGGATCTGGCGGCTGAGGGCGGGTTGTGCCACGAACAGTTTCTCTGAGGCGCGGCTGAAGCTGCCGGTATCGGCAACCGTGAGAAAAGTATTCAGCTGGCGGAGATCGATGTTCAGGTTGAATGGCATGAGGGCGTTCTCTTCTATAAAAATAAATTATTCGTTTCCCGTACTCTATCCCACCTTTTGGGGGAGGCCTAGAAATGATAGTAGCAGAAATGTATGCCAAAAAGTGATTGATGATATAAAAAGTATATAATTGTTGTAGTTTTTTCTTGCTGATACGGTTGAATCCATCTGGTTTTCCGCGCATCGCGGCTCCGCTAATCAAGGCGAGGGTGATCAAGTTGCGGATTCACCTTTATGCCGGAAGTCATCAAGAGGACAAAACTATGCAAAGTCGTTCTATCTTTAGCAGCGATCACGAACTTTTCCGCCAGAATGCCCGCCGCTTCTTCCGGGAGGAGCTTGAGCCGAATATCGAGCAATGGGAAAAGGACGGCATCGTGCCGAAAGCTTTCTGGCGCAAGGCGGGTGAGAACGGCTTCCTGTGCTGTGGTGTGCCGGAGGAGTATGGCGGACCGGGTGCGGATTTCCTTTATAACATGGTGCTGTCTGAAGAGACCGGATATGCCATCGGCGGCGCCAGTGTCGGATTTTCTGTCAGTGCCGACATCGTTGCCTACTACCTGATGCATGCCGGGACCGAAGATCAGAAGCGCCAGTGGCTGCCAAAGATGGTTACCGGTGAAGCGATTGCTTCCATCGGTATGACCGAGCCGGGTGCGGGTAGTGATCTCAAGGCCATCCGTACCTCTGCCGTTCGTGACGGTGACGAGTACGTCATCAACGGCCAGAAGACCTACATCACCAATGGTCAGAATTCTGATTTCGTGCTGCTGGCCTGCGTCACGGATCCCGGCAAAGGTGCCCGCGGTATCAGTATGATCATTGTCGAGGCTGACCGCCCGGGTTTCGCGCGTGGTCGTAATCTGGACAAGATCGGTCAGAAGGCGGCGGACACGTCCGAAATGTTCTTCCAGGATGTGCGTGTTCCGGTTACCAACCTGGTCGGCCAGGAAGGTGAAGGTTTCGCCATGATGATGCGAGAGTTGCCCCGTGAGCGCATCACTATTGCCTGTCGTGCCCAGGCCGAAGCTCAGCGTGCGTTTGACTTGACCAATGAATATGTAAAGGAACGCAAGATGTTCGGTCAGGCCCTGGCCGACTTCCAGAATACCCAGTTCACCCTCGCAGAAATCAAGACCAACCTGGAAGTGGGTTGGGCCTTCCTCGATCAGTGCATCCAGAAGTGCTCCGAGGGCACGTTGACCCCGGAAGAGGGCGCTATGGCCAAACTGTGGACTACGGAGAATGAAGGTGTGGTGGTCGACAAGTGTCTGCAGCTATTCGGTGGCTACGGTTACATGTGTGAATACCCGATCGCCCGTATGTTCGTCGATGCTCGGGTTCGCCGTATCTACGGTGGTGCCTCTGAAGTCATGAAGCTGGTTATCGCCCGCTCCCTGTAATCCGGCTATTCATCTGGCAATCCGGCTGCCAAAGGTGGCCGGACTCGCACAACAAGAAAGGAAGGAATTCACATGTCTGGTATTACCGCTTACGGTGCCTACATTCCCCGGACCCGCCTGCAGAAATCTGCGATTGCTGATGCCAATGACTGGTTTGATGCGAGCCTGCGAGGCCTGGCCAAGGGCGAGCGCAGTGTCTGCAACTGGGATGAAGATACCATCACCATGGCCGTGGAAGCCGGCCAGGACTGTTTGTCCGTTCTCGATACCCATTCCGTCAGTACCCTGTACCTGGCTTCAACTACCCTGCCATTTCTTGACCGGCAAAACTCGGTTGTCGTGAGCCAGGCGCTGAATCTGGGCGATGATCTTCGCACGATGGATGTCGCAGCTTCCCAGCGCGCCGGCACCTCGGCTCTGATTTCCCTGCTGGAATCCGGCTCGACCACGGGCAATGCCCTGCTGGTGGCCTCCGAGCACCGTCGCAGCAAGTGTGGCTCTCGTGCCGAAATGCTGTGGGGCGATGGTGCTGCAGCTGTTTCGGTGGGAAGCGAGGATGTGATTGCGGAGTACCTGGGTAGTGAAACCTACGTTACTGACTTTGTGGACCACTACCGTGGCGAAGATTCCACCATTGATTACGAGTGGGAGGAGCGCTGGATCCGTGACGAAGGTTACATGAAGAGCGTTCCGCTGGTGGTATCACGGCTCCTGGATAAGGCTGGAGTAAAGTCATCTGACATTGCCCATTTTGTTCTGGCCTGCGATCAAGCTCGTACCCCTGCCGCTGTCGCCAAGAAGATTGGTGTTTCCGCCGATGCGGTGGTCGACAACCACATCGGGGATCTGGGTGTAGCCGGCGTTGCGCATCCGATCCTGTTGCTCACTGAAGTGCTGGAGAAAGCAAAAGCGGGTGAGCTGATCCTGTTGACCGGCTTCGGACAGGGCACTGACGCCATACTGCTGAGGGCGACTGACGCACTCGCCGGCAAGCGCCCGAAAACCGGCTTCACTGGTGCGCTGGCCCGTCGTCGGGAGGATGCCAACTACAACAAGTTTCTAAGCTTCAACAATCTTGTGGACCGTGAAGTCGGCAAGCGCGGCGAGCTGGACAAGCAGAGTTATCTGGCGGCCATGTACCGTCGCAAGGATCTGCTGACCGGCTTTGTCGGTGGGAAATGCCAGGAGTGCGGAACCGTCCAGATTCCCAAGGAGAAATACTGCGTCAATCCCGAGTGCGGTGCGCTTGATAGCCAAGAGGATTACCCCATGTCGAGGGTCAAAGGTCACGTGAAGACGTGGACTGCCGATCGTCTGACCTTTGACTGGAATCCGCCTGCATACTTTGGCCTGGTGGAGTTCGAGGGCGGCGGGCGCCTGATGATGGACTTCACCGAGGTTGAACCCGGAGCCATTGAAACCGGTGTGGAGGTTTCTGTGCATTTCCGTATCCGCCAATTCGACAACCAGCGTGGCTTCCGGAAGTACTTCTGGAAGGCCACTCCGGCTCAGCAATAACTCACGCAGCGACTACAGGTGAATAGCAATGGCTAGTGGAATCAAAGATAAGGTAGTGATCCTCGGGATGGGCTGCAGCAAGTTTGGTGAGCGCTGGGATGCCAGTCCTGCGGACCTGATGTCGGAGGCGTTCGAGGAGAGTCTGGTGGATGCGGGTATCGACAAGAGCCAGATACAGATGGCCTGGTTTGGCGCCGGCATCGATGCCTTCAACGTGGGCTCCAGTGCAATGCCGCTGTCCATCGCACTGAGACTGCCCAATATTCCGGTGACCAAGGTTGAGAACATGTGTGCCACCGGCACGGAAGCCTTCCGCGGCGCGGTTTACGCCGTTGCCTCTGGTGCTTGTGATATCGCCCTGGCACTGGGTGTGGAGAAGCTCAAGGACGTAGGTTACGGCGGTTTGCCGCAACGGACCCGTGGCGTGGAGAACGACATGTACTGGCCCAACCTTTCTGCGCCAGGCGCTTTCGCGCAGCTCGCCAGCGGTTACCGTGCCAAGCACGGTGTCGACAAGGGAGACCTGAAGCGTGCCATGGCCCACGTCTCCGTGAAGAGCCATGCGAATGGGGCCAAGAACCCCAAGGCCCACCTGCAGCGCGAGATCACCGAAGAGCAGGCCATGAATGCTCCTTACATTGCAGAGCCGATCGGGCTGTTTGACTGTTGTGGTGTGAGTGACGGCGCCGCCTGCGCAATTGTCTGTACTCCAGAAATTGCCCGTGCCCTTGGCAAGGCAGATCTGGTATCTGTCAAAGCCTTGCAGCTTGCTGCCTCCAACGGTGAAGAGGCGGGCTTCAGCAAGTGGGATGGATCGTACTTGAAGACCACCCGCATCGCGGCCCAGCGCGCATACGACGAGGCCGGCATTCGCAAGCCCCGTGAAGAGCTGAGCATGACCGAAGTGCATGACTGTTTCTCCATCACCGAGCTGGTCACCATGGAAGACCTGCAGCTTTCGGACGAAGGTCAAGCGGTGCGGGATGTGCTTAATGGTGATTTCGACGCCGATGGCCGCATTCCCTGCCAGATCGATGGAGGCCTGAAGTGCTTTGGCCACCCGATTGGCGCTTCAGGTCTCCGGATGATCTACGAGAACTATCTGCAGTTCCATGGCCGCGCCGGGGACCGTCAGCTGAAGGATCCGAGGTTGGCACTGAACCACAACCTGGGCGGCTTCCCGCACCAGAATATTTGCAGTATCTCGATCATCGGTCGCTACGAGTAAGGTGGTTCAGCCGGGACAGTCCACACTTGGCTGTTCCGGGTAGTATGCCCTAATTCATTGAGTCAGGAAGGTTTCGCATGAGTGTCGGTGAACGGGCTGTAGCCCTGGAACTTGCAGACAGCAGTATCAACATGGTTGATCAGTTTGTCCGTCGTGGACTGAAGAATCTCAAAACCTTCAGTACCGTCGATGGCAAGCTTGATGGCGACTTGCTGGATAAGCATCAGTTGAGTTGTTACGAATTGGCCTTCTGCACAGCTGAACTGGCCGCGGCCAGGGAGGTCTGCGTTTACGCCAGAAAAGTCGGCGATGACGATAGCCTTGCCACGGATGCCGCACTTGGGTTTAGCTCCGAAGCCGTCACCTCGGCACTCCAGCGTTTGCTGGCCCGTGCCACAGATCTGGGTCTGGATGTTGTGGAACTGTCCGCCCTGTTTGACGACAGTGCCATCAGCGTCCTGCGTGCCGAGTTTGGCAGTGCGGAGTTTCTGGCTGGCATCGGCTCGGCTGTCACCGAGCGTGGTAGCAGTCGCCTGCCTACCCTGCTCAGTGACGACAAGGAAATGGTTCGCGACATGTTTGCGCGCTTCGGTGCCGATGTTGTCGACCCGCTTGCGGAGAAGATACACCGCCACGACCTGGACATCCCGGATGAAATCCTACAGCAGGCGGCGGAGCTGGGATGTTTCGGAATCAGTATTCCGGAGCGCTTTGGTGGCCTGCAACCGGATGATCGGGACGACAGCCTAGGCATGATCGTGGTGACCGAAGAACTCTCCAAGGCGTCATTGGGCGCCGCAGGTTCATTGATTACCCGTCCGGAAATCGCGGCCAAGGCGTTGTTGCAGGGGGGCACTGTTGCCCAGCAGGAAACTTGGCTGCCGCAGATCGCCTCCGGCGAAAAGTTGTGCGCCATCGCCATTACTGAACCGAACTTTGGTTCGGACGTGGCATCGTTGGGGTTGAAAGCAACTCCGGTGGACGGCGGCTGGGTGCTCAACGGCAGCAAGACGTGGTGCACGTTCGCTGGCAAGGCCAGCCTGCTGTTGGCAATGGCTCGTACCGAAAAGGACCTTGCGCTCGGACATAAAGGACTGAGTCTGTTTCTGGTGGAGAAACCGGCTGCCACGGGGCATGAGTTCCGCCACCAGCAGCCCGACGGTGGGGTGATTCAGGGCAAGGCAATTGCCACTCTGGGCTACCGTGGCATGCATTCCTATGACGTGTTCTTCGAGGACTACTTTGTGCCCGCCGATCGCCTGATTGGAGAGGAGAACGGCCGTGGCAAAGGTTTCTATTTCACCATGGCAGGCTTTGCCGGTGGCCGTATCCAGACTGCGGCTCGGGCCACGGGTGTCATGCAGGCGGCCTTCGAGAAGGCCCTGAGTTATTCCCGTGAACGCAAAGTCTTTGGCAGCCCGGTGGGCGACTATCAGCTTACTCGGGTGAAGCTTGGCCGCATCATGGCCACTCTGACCGCATCCCGTCAGTTCAGCTATGCCGTTGCGCGGATGATGGACGAGGGCAATGGTCAGATGGAGGCAAGCCTGGTCAAGCTGTTCAGTTGTCGCGCAGCAGAGTGGGTAACCCGTGAAGCCATGCAGATTCACGGCGGTATGGGGTATGCCGAGGAAACTGCAGTGAGCCGTTATTTCGTCGATGCCCGTGTGCTGTCGATTTTCGAGGGTGCCGAGGAAACCCTGGCACTCAAAGTGATTGCAAGAAACCTGGTGGGCAATGCCTGAACGGCGGTCACGCCAGAATCGAATGAACGGCAGTTCTGAACTGCCACAAGCCAAACAAAGATCAGACAACAAGAGACCTTTAGGAGGGTGTCATGAGCGATAAAAAACTGCTGGAAGGCAAAGTCATCGTAGTTACGGGAGCCGGTCGTGGTATCGGTCGAGCAACCTCATTGATGTTGGCAGAAAGTGGAGCCAAGGTTGTGGTGAACGACATTGGTGGCAGCGCTGACGGTTCTGGCAACGATGCCACACCGGCGCAGGAAGTGGTCGACGAGATCAAGGCGGCCGGCGGCGATGCAGTTGCGAACTTCGACAGCGTGACATCCTGGGAAGGTGGTCAGAAGATTGTCCAGTCCGCTATCGACAACTTTGGCCGCATTGATGGTGTCATCAACAACGCGGGCAACCTGCGTGATGTGATCTTCCACAAGATGACCGAGGAAGACTTTGATGCCGTCCTGGCGGTGCACCTGAAAGGTACTTTCAATGTCAGCCGTGCTGCGGCTCCTATCTTCCGGGAGCAGGGCAGCGGCACCTTTGTCAACATGACTTCCACTTCCGGCCTGATTGGTAACTTCGGCCAGGCCAACTACGCGGCGGCCAAGATGGGTATCGTTGGTCTGTCCAAGTCCATGGCGCTGGACATGCAGCGCTTCGGGGTAACTTCCAACTGCATCGCGCCATTCGCTTGGAGTCGACTGATCGGCAGCATTCCTACTGACAGTGAGGAACAGAAAGCCCGCGTTGCCAAGATCCAGCAGATGACTCCGGACAAGATCGCCACCCTGGCGGTGTCCCTGTGCAGTGACCAGGCCAAGAATGTGACCGGCCAGATCTTCGGTGTTCGAAACAACGAAATCTTCCTGTTCAGCCAGCCGCGTCCGTTCCGTTCTGCCCACACTTCCGAAGGCTGGACCCCGGAGACTGTATTGAACCGCGTGCTGCCGGCCTTCGAAGCGGACTTCTATCCGCTGAGCCGCTCTGCTGACGTTTTCAGCTGGGATCCGTTCTGATCCCGGTTTGACACCGCAGTCGTGGTCCGGCCCTGCGGGGCCGGCCCCCTATTCGGCCCGGACAGTAACAATAAAGGAGCACCAAGGTGGCCATCGATTACGATAAGCTGATGAATCGCAAGTTCGAGCGCCTCGAACACACCTACCGCGAGAAAGACACCATCCTCTACGCTCTGGGTGTGGGCATGGGTGTCGACCCCCTCGATGAAGATTGTTTGAACTTTGTCTACGAAGATGGCCTTAAGGCGATGCCTAGTATGGCCAACGTACTGGCCTATCCCGGTTTCTGGGCAAAGGAGCCGGATACCGGCATCGACTGGGTGAAGATTCTTCACGCCGGTCAGGAGATGATCATGCACAAACCGCTGCCCGCAGCGGGCACGGTTGAAGCTACCACCAAAATCAACGAAATCGTTGATAAGGGTGAGGGTAAAGGCGCCCTGATCCTGTCTGAACGTACCGTCCGGGACACCGCAACGGGTGAAGATCTCTGCACCCTGATCAGCACGACCATGGCCCGCGGCGATGGTGGCTTTGGCGGTCCTTCGGTTCCGTCTCCGAAGCCGGACCCCATTCCCGAGCGCGAGCCGGATCTGGTCTGCGACCTTCCGACCTTGCCGATGTCTGCGCTGATTTATCGGCTTTGTGGCGATTACAACCCGCTGCACGCATCCCCTTCAGTAGCGAAGGCTGCTGGATTCAAGGCCCCGATCCTGCATGGCTTGTGCACCTTCGGTGTGGCCACGCATGCCATTCTGAAAACTTCGTGTGACTACGATCCCGCCCGCTTCCATCGGATCCGTTTGCGGTTCTCCTCGCCGGTCTATCCGGGCGAGACCATCCGTACCGAAATCTGGCGTAACGGCAACGAGGTGGCGTTTCGTTGCCGGGTGACCGAGCGGGACGTGGTTGTGATCAACAACGGTTACGCTGAAGTCAGCTGATGATCTGTCCGGTCGCCCCGAAGGCGGCCGGCGTTTCCAATACTCCGACAGCCAGGAATCAAGCTTCATGCAGAACATTCTTTCAGGACTCCGTGTTGTGGAGGGTAGTGCTTTTGTAGCCGCGCCCTCCGGTGGGATGACGCTGGCACAACTGGGTGCCGACGTTATTCGTTTTGATCCCATCGGTGGCGGTATCGATTACAGACGTTGGCCGGTGACGGCCGACAACAAGAGCCTGTACTGGCACAGCCTTAACAAGGGCAAACGCTCCATTGCTGTGGACTTCCGGCGACCTGAAGGCCAGGAACTGTTGACGCGGCTGATTACCCAGCCAGGTGATGAGGCCGGTCTTTTCCTGACCAACTTCCCTGCCAGGGGCTGGATGGCCTACGAGCGCTTGAAGGAATTCCGGGAAGACCTGATTTATCTGAACCTTGTGGGCGATCGTCACGGTCGAGGTGCCCTCGATTACACAGTCAACTGTAAGGTGGGTTTCCCTGCGCTTACCGGAACCGGTAAGAGTGGGGATATTCCTCCGCTGAACAATCCGCTGCCCGCCTGGGATGTGATTACGGGACAACAGATCGCCCTCGGGCTGCTGGCGGCTGAACGCCATCGTAGCCGGACCGGGCAGGGGCAGCTGGTGCGCATAACGCTGGCGGATGTTGCACTGGCCACTCTCGGCAACCTGGGTTATATCGCCGAGATGATGATCAATGGTGCGGAGAGGGAAGGCATCGGCAATAACATTTTCGGCACCTACGGCCATGATTTTGAGTGCCAGGATGGTGAGCGGGTGATGGTTGTCGGTGTTAGTCCGAACCAGTGGCGAGCGCTGGTAGAGGTGACGGGTACCGAGTCAGAAATTGCGGCACTGCAACAGCGCACGGGCCTCGACTTCCGAAAGGAGGGAGACCGGTACGAAGGTCGGGATGGCATCACTGAAATTTTCCGACCCTGGTTTGCCGCTCGCAGATTTGAGCAGGTGGCCACAGAACTGGACAACGCCGCTGCCTGCTGGGGCAAGTATCAGAGCGTTCGTGAGGTTATTGAGAAGGACATAGATTGTTCCGAGGACAATCCGCTGTTCCAGATGGTCGAGCAACCCGGAATTGGGAAATACCTGATGCCTGACCACCCGCTGCGCTTTACCTCAGTGGATCAGGATCCAGTACGGCCGGCACCAAAACTTGGTGAACACACCGAGGAAATTCTGGCAGACACGCTCGGCTTGTCTTCAGGAGAAATCGCCAGGCTGTTCGATGAGAAGATCGTGGCAAGTTCAAGCAAATAGAAAATCAGACCAAAAATAACAAAAGCCTCCAGATATCGGCGGCGAAGGAGATTCCAAATGGGACCGTTGCACGGTTTTCGCATTATCGAGTTGGCCGGCATCGGCCCGGGCCCCTTTTGCGGCATGGTGCTGGCAGACTTGGGCGCCGAAGTGATAAGTGTGGAACGCATCGGCG
>Ga0114984_1000775_pt1 | contig 12057 bp, 10 predicted proteins | sample Shrwel1BS1Day1_FD_96987 | JGI IMG/M metagenome (GOLD analysis project Ga0114984, IMG submission 96987) | Subsurface microbial communities from deep shales in Ohio, USA - Utica-3 well 1 S-1-Day1 | ecosystem: Environmental > Aquatic > Deep subsurface > Shale gas/oil reservoir > Produced water/Flow... | reverse complement strand
GTCGAACGACTTGACGCAGTCTGGCTGACGCCTTCGCACCCGGAGCCGGTCATTGGGCCTGATGTTCACATGCGGAGTTTCCGGGTGACCGCTGCGCAGTCTGCGCGCGACGCAGATCGACCCAAAGCAGCCACATGAAAAACGCCACTTCGCTTACCTGACGCCCAATTTACAAGGCGATGGTTCCGTTGATGCAGGTTACCGACTGACCACCGACACGGATCACATTACCTTCAAAAGCCACGGAAATTCTTCCGGCACGGCCAACGACCTGGCCCTGCGTGCTGATGTAGTTTGAGCCAAACGCCGGAATTTGCCCGGCATCACGAATGAACGCCGCCACGGCACCATTGCCGCTACCGCATACCGGGTCTTCGTTCACACTCACGCTGGGTGCAAACGCCCGCACCTCGATGGCCGACGGCCCGCCTTGGGCATAGGATCCAGCCCTTCTCCGTTCAGCACCGAGCAAACGGGAGATGCATGCCGACGCAACCAATAAAAATATTTATATGCCGGCAAAAAATTGATGATTTTTATTATTTACGTGGACTCTCTACGCTTCACGGAAGCACGGGCTTCTTCCGTTCTTCGCTCAGCTAACTGTAAGAGATCCACCATGCCACTGATTGTCTATATCTTTGCGGTCAGCGCGTTTGCGCTAGGCCTTGCCGAGTTCGTTCCGATTGGTTTGACGGATGTCCTCGCGCGGAGCCTCCATGTCAACGTTGAACATGCAGGCGCCGCCGTGACGCTGTATGCATTGGGCGCCACGTTTGCGGCCCCAGTTTTGACGGCCTTGACCGCAGGTTGGACCCGGCGACGCACCATGCTGGTGACCGTGCTGGTATTCACTGTTGGCAGCCTGGTGGCAGCCGTCGCCAATGATCTGCCCACCGTGTTGGCTGCACGGTTCGTGGCTGGTATGGGGCACGGTCTATTCCTGGCGGTTGCATCCAGTACGGCCGCGCGCATGGTCGGTCCCCAACGGGCGGGCAGGGCGGTCGCAGTGGTGTTCGGTGGTTTCACCATCGCGTTGGCGGTTGGCGTGCCGATCAGCACCTACCTGGGCCGGATGGCCTCATCGGGTCCGGTGCTGGGCGCCATTGCCGCATTTGGTGCCGTGGGCTTGGCAGGACTGTTCTTCGGCATGAAGGAGCCCCCAAAGACGCTGCAACATGAAGGCTCCAATTCGGTTGGTCAGGCCCTCAAGGCGATGTTCCACCCGGTCTTGCTGTTCGCGACCTTGGTGACCGTTCTAGGCTATGCCGGCTCGTTCACGGCGTTCACCTACATCGCGCCCCTGCTCACGGATGTGACTGGCGTCAGCGCTGCAACCGTTGGGGTTTTCATGCTCGTCTATGGCGTGCTCGCAGCGATCGGCAACGTGATAGGCGGCAACCTGACCGACCGACTCGGCGCGGACAAGGCGAGCGTGGTTGTTCTCGCAGGCATCGCGGTGACCTCGCTGGGCATCTGGGCCTTTGTTTCGTCGGTCCTTGCCATGGGGATCTTCGTCGCCTTGCTGGGCATGTTCAGCTATGCAGCCGTACCAGCCTTGCAGGCCCGTCTCATCGGTGTGGCCGAGCAACATGCGCCCCACGCCCACAGCGTCGCGGCAGGCCTGAACATCGCAGGCTTCAACTCTGGCATCGCCCTTGGATCGGTGCTGGGCGGCATGACCATTGGTGTGGCAGGCCTCGCATACACCGGCATCGCTGGTGCGGGCGTTGCGTTCCTGGGGCTCTTGGTACTGCTGGCTCAGATGGCGCGCAACCGAGATGTTGTACTCCGCAAGGTCAGCGGGTCTGGCCACTGATCGACCGATCACCGTGCACACCTCTGGCGGAGCATCGAGGCGTCTGACCCCGTTGGCTCGCAGGCCGGAGGACTTCCATTTTCTTGACCCCTCTACATCAAGGTAAATCATGACAACCCTGTTCGACGCCTTCGATCTCTCGGGACTGCCGCTGTCCAACCGCATCGTGATGGCGCCACTGACGCGGAATCGGTCTCCCCGCGCGGTGCCACAGCCGATCACCGCCACGTACTATGCTCAACGAGCCAGTGCCGGGCTGCTGATCACCGAAGCTTCCGCCATCTCGCATCAGGGGCAGGGTTATGCCGATGTCCCTGGCCTTTATACCCAGGAAGCGCTCGCGGGCTGGCGAATGGTCACCGAAGCAGTGCATGCCAAGGGCGGCAAGATCGTCGTGCAGCTCTGGCATGTGGGGCGCATTTCCCACACGGCTTTGCAGCCTGGCGGGCAGGCCCCGGTTGCTCCCTCGGCGATTCAGGCCAAGGCCAATACTTATCTCATTGCCTCCGACGGCAGCGGCAGCTTTGTTCCAACCTCTTTGCCTCGCGCCTTGGAGGCCAGCGAACTGCCCGGCATTGTGGAAGACTATCGCCGCGCGGCACGTGCCGCCATCGACGCTGGCTTTGACGGCGTTGAGATCCACGCAGCCAACGGCTACCTGATTGATCAGTTTCTGCGTAGTGGCTCCAATCACCGAGCCGATGTGTACGGTGGCTCCATCGAGAACCGATCACGCTTTCTGTTTGAGGTGGTCGAGGCGGTCACAGCTGAAATCGGTGCGACACGCACTGGCATTCGTCTGTCACCGGTCACGCCGGCCAATGATGCTTTTGACCCGCTCCCGCAGCCTCTTTTCGAGCATGTCGTGCGTGGTCTGGCGAAGTACTCGCTCTCCTATGTCCACATCATTGAAGGCGCCACTGGCGGAGCGCGGGATCACCAACAGGGTGAGCACCCCTTCGACTATGCCACCCTCAAGCGGGTCTACCGTAGCGCAGGGGGCAAGGCCGCATGGATGGTGAACAACAGCTATGACCTTGCCCTGGCGAAGCAAGTCATCGAAAGCGGGGACGCTGACCTGGTTGCTTTTGGGCGCCCATTCATCAGCAATCCCGACTTGGTCGAGCGCTTGCGACTGGGGGTTTCATTGACTGAGGTGGATGCCTCCACGCTGTATGGCGGAGGCGCCCACGGCTACACCGACTATCCGACCTTGGGGGTGGTCGCGTCTTGATTGTTGGTGTCCGGCAAGCACTCTGGATGGCTGCGCCTCTCTGGCCATCCTGTCGCTAACCGAGCTCAGCCGCAAAGCGTGGTAACGGGAGTGGGCCGTCGATGCGACGCCCACCCGCGTTAGCCGGAGCGGAGCCAAGGCTTCATCCCGATGTTGTTCATATCAGGGTGTTGGTGACTTGGATTGCTTCATCGCCGGATCGCCCTCACCATTGTGGTCATTTCCCTTCAAGGAGCGTTCGTCTATGAGTACCTCAACAATTGCTGCATTGCAGATCGGCGCATCCCCGTTGGGGAAGGCAGCCACGCTGGAGAGCATCCTCTCTTTTGAAGCGCAGATCGCCGCGTCCGGTGCGCAATTGGTGGTCATGCCTGAGGCCTTGCTGGGCGGTTACCCCAAGGGAGAGGTGTTCGGCACATACCTGGGCTACCGCACGCCAGAGGGCCGAGCAAGCTATGCTCGCTACGTTGAGAACGCTATTGACGTTCCCGGTCCTGAAACGGCTGAGTTGAGCGAGCTCGCTCAGCGCACCGGTGCACACCTGGTGGTCGGCGTCATAGAGCGGTCCGGAAGCACGCTCTATTGCAGCGCGCTGTTTTTCTCCCCTGAGCAAGGGTTGATCGCCAAGCATCGCAAGCTCATGCCGACAGGCACCGAGCGATTGATCTGGGGACAGGGTGATGGCTCGACGCTGCCCGTGGTGGAGACGCCGGCAGGTCGCATCGGCGCGGCCATCTGCTGGGAAAACCACATGCCCTTGTTGCGTACAGCCATGTACGCCAAGGGGGTCCAGATCTGGTGCGCACCCACCGTGGATGCACGAGATGTCTGGCAAGCCTCGATGCGGCATATTGCGCACGAAGGGCGCATGTTCTTGATCAGCGCCTGCCAAGTGCAGCCGTCGCCCAGAGAGTTGGGCATCGAGGTGCCGCATTGGGAGCCGGACCTTCCCTTGATCCAAGGTAACAGCATGATCGTCGGTCCTCTCGGCGATGTGCTGGCGGGCCCGCTCAAGGGGCAGACAGGCCTGCTGGTGGCCACGGTGGATCTCAATGAACTGATCCAGGCCCGGTACGACTTCGATGTGGTTGGTCACTATTCACGCCCAGACGTGTTTTCGCTATCGGTGGACGAGCGTCCCAAAAGTTCGGTCGTCTTCCATCGGTAAGGCGAGACGGGTGGAGCTTGAGCCAGCTCGTCGGCTGGCAAGACGCCTCACGATCGATGGCCGTCACACCGCACGCATCAACTACGCCACGGCCGTGATCCACATGACGGCCAGGGGCATCAAGAGTGCCGTCACAAGACCGTTGAGGCTCATGGCCATGGCAGCAAAGGCCCCCGCTGTCTCGCTGATTTGCAGCGCCCGCGCGGTACCAATGGCATGCGCTGTCAGGCCCAGCGTGAATCCATGGACGACATCATCGAGAGGCCCCAATGCCCACTTCAGCACCGGGCCAGACAGCATCGTCCCTGCGATACCGGTAATCGCCACAGCGGCGGCAGCCAACGACACCAGACCACCGAAATGGGCGCTCAAACTGGTTGCGATCGGCATGGTCGATGACTTCGGCGCGAGAGAGAGCAGCGTCTGCGTGGTGCCTCCGAAAGACCAGGCAATGAGCAAGGCAGACAGGATGGCTACGACGGATCCCGTCAGCAGCGCCACGGTCACAGGCCACCATATCGCTTTGAGGTGCCGAATCTGGCTGAACAGTGGCACCGCCAATGCCACTGTGGCGGGGCCCACCATGAATACCAAGGGATGAACGGCCGCAAAGTAGTCGTCATACGAGGTGTCAGTGAGGACCAACAGCAGCATCACTGCGGCGGTCCCAGTCAAGACCGGGAGCAACAGGGGGTGGGCCTGGCTGCGCCGATAGATGGCCGTGCCCATAGAGTAAGCCAGCAGCGTTACGGCGATCCAGAACAGACTGGCCATCTCGTGAGTGTCCATGAGCCACTGCTTGGCCCAGACAACCCATGCGTAAAGATCAGCTGACATCGTCTGGGCTCCTTTTCCTTGATGACAGCATCCATCGCAAGGTCCAGGCCGTGGCGATCAATGACACCACAGCACCGAGAACGCAGGCCGCCAAAAACGGTAGCCACTGAGCGCTGACTTGCTTGGCTTGCGCGATGATGCCCGTGATGAAGGGGATGAAAAGCAACATCAGGTTCTGCAACAAGGCCTGACTGGTTTGCTGCATGCCCTGGCTGAGGCGACCTCGTGTCATCAACCAAGCCAGCAGCAACAGCATGCCAACGAGGCTCCCTGGCAATGGCAAGCGCATCCCCTTGGCCAGGACCTCACCACACCATTGCAGCAATATGAGGATGGACAGCGCTCGGATCATGGCATTCAAGAAGATTGTCTCTAAGGTGTCGTCACGTTTTTCGCTCACACGATCGCGCGGAAGCCTCGCCGGCGATTTTCTTTGAGCAGAGCTGCGACCCTCTTCATCGCCTGTCCAAGCGCGGCCTGACTGGCGGCCCCACCCACGGAGATGCGAATCGCATCGTCCGTCTCGGGCGCCACACTGAAGGAGTCCGCACACGCCACCGTCACCCCGGATTCTTCGAGTGCGCTGGCGAAAAGGTGCTGGTTCCAGTGAGCGGGCAACGGCAGCCAGATGTGGAGCCCCGTTGGGTGGGCATATGCCTCTTGAGGCAAGAGCGATCGCGCCAGATTCTGGCGTGCGCGGGCTTCTCGCTGGATCTCTTGCACCAAATGTCTGGCTGTGCCACTGCGTATCCACTGTTCGGCCAGCGCCAACAGCAGGGCGGAGCACCCCATGCCGGATGCGCGCAGACCTTCCTGCATGGTTGCGCCGTCATCTCCTCGGGGAGGGAGCACAAAGGCGGTACGCAGACTGGGCCAGATGCACTTAGACAGCGAGGCCAGATAGTAAGTGCGCTCGCCACCGGTCAGCGTGGCGAGCGGCAGTGGCGCATCGCTGAGCAGATGACGGTATGGATCGTCTTCGATCAGGGTCATATTCAGCCTGCGCAAGGAGGTAGCGACCTCTTGGCGCCGGCGTTCAGGCATGGTGCGCGTGGTTGGGTTGTGCAGTGTGGGATTCAGATAAATCAACCGGGCACCACTACCGTGGTGCGCTCGCTCAATCGCATCAGGCAAAACACCGTCGGCATCCCAGTCAACAGCGACCACGTTCAGACCGAGTTGTCTGGCGGCCTGAAGAAAGCCTGGATAGGTGAGCGGTTCGCACAGCACGGTATCGCCACGCCGGACGGTTGACGACAAGATGCCGAAGATCGCTGCTTGTGCCCCTGCGCACACGCTCAGGCTTTGGCTGTCCAGATCGCCCAGCACGGGCCTGAGCCAAGCCTGCGCTGCCTGGATGGCGGACCGGTTGGACGCACCGTCCTGATACGTGGACAGCACCTCAATCGGGTGACGGGTCAAGACCTCTTCTATCCCGGCCTTGACGCGCTCGGCCATCGACCTGTCCGCCGGTTGAGGCGGAATGTTCATGGTGAGATTGATCCGGCTGCGCTCCTGTGTATCGCTGGGGTCGACCACATATGAGCCACGCCCGCTGAAGGAGGCAATCAACCCTCGATTGCGAGCTTCCGTGTAAGCGCGGGTCACCGTTGTGAGATCCACGCCTAACTCCGAAGCCAACCATCGCTGGGCGGGGATTTGATCGCCCGCATTCAGTTCGCCGGACTGTATGGCTTGACCGATGAGATCGGCAATTTGCAGATACCGAGGCCCCGCTCCCTGTGCGAGCGGCCTGATCCAGCCTGTGCGGGCCGCTTCCTTTGTGTCTTTGGCAACAGCCATGCGAGCTCCTTGGGTTGTCAATCCATACGTTTGTGACTATTATATTCAAACGGTGAACACTTTTATGCATACACAATGAAAGCGTATGGTCTTTGCGATAAAGCCACAGGTGTGGCAAGCATGGCGCCTCCGATGCCGCCTGAGCTCTCAAGCCAAGGGGGGGGGCTCAGATGATCGATTGCCACCTGCTCTCAGCAAATCGGCTTGCCGACGGTGCGGTCGTGTGGCTCAACGACGCCCATGACTGGGTCGAGATGCTGGATTCGGGTTGTGCCTTCGATGACAAGCGCATCGAAAGTGCGAAGCTCGCCGCCGATCAGGCAGTTGCAGCAAACCTGGTCGTCGCCCCCGCCCCGCATTTGGCACAACTCGTCGATGGGGTTCCCGTTCCGGTCGAATATCGCGAGCAACTGCGGGCGCGTGGGCCATCGGTACGTACTGATCTTGGCAAACAGGCCACCCTCGGCACGCGCCAGTCCGGCGCTGCTTTGCCGCGTCCCGTTGTCCCAGGCGAGGTTTCGCATGCAGGTGTCTATCGGTACGACTCGATCGAACGCGAATTTCTGAAAGAGCGCGCGCAGCAGTTCGGGCAGCAGGTTGCCCGGCGTCTGTCCGGCGAGCTCAGTGAAGAGGAGTTCAAGGTCTATCGGCTCATGAACGGGTTGTACCTCCAGCTGCACGGCTACATGCTGCGAGTGGCCATTCCCTACGGGACGCTGAGCGCCATCCAGATGCGGCAACTGGCCTATGTCGCTCAGACCTACGACAAGGGTTACGGCCACTTCACAACCCGCCAAAATCTGCAGCTCAACTGGACGCAGCTGTCGGACGCTCCGGAAATTTTGTCCGTCTTGGCCGACGCTGACCTGCACTGCATCCAGACCAGCGGCAACTGCATCCGGAACGTGACGACCGATCACTTTGCCGGGGCGGCTGTGGACGAGGTCATCGACCCGCGTGTGCACGCTGAGATCCTTCGGCAATGGTCGACTGACCATCCAGAGTTCACCTATCTGCCCCGCAAGTTCAAAATTGCGATCACAGGCAGTCCCGTGGATCGCGCAGCCGTGCGATTCCACGACATCGGGATCTTGGCGAAGAAAAACGAGCGGGGAGAGGTCGGCTTCCAGATTTATGCCGGTGGGGGACTCGGACGCACCCCCATCGTTGGAGTGAGGGTCCGGGACTGGCTGCCTGAGCGCGAACTTCTGCGCTATGTCGAGGCGATTCTGCGGGTCTACAACACCCTGGGGCGGCGCGACAACATCTACAAGGCCCGCATCAAGATCCTTGTGAAGGAGCTCAAGCCGGAGAAGTTCATCGAGATGATCGAAGAGGAGTTCACCCATCTTCCTGTCGATCGCCAGCATCTCGAGCCCGAGATCGTGCAGGCCATCCACGCGCGCATCGTCTCTCCGGCCTTCGCGGATCTGCCGGCGGTCTCTCCCGAGCACGCGGCCGCGCTGCAGGCCGACACCGACTTTGGCCACTGGGTTCGCACCAACACATATCCACACAAGCAGTTGGGCTATGTCAGCGCTGTGCTGTCACTCAAGCCCGCCGGGGGCATTCCAGGCGACGTCAGTGCCGACGCAATGGAGTTGATTGCCGACCTCGCTCAGGTGTACTCCCTCAACGAAATTCGCGTATCCCATGAGCAGAACCTGGTGCTGCCCCATGTCAGGCTCAGTGAGCTCTACACAGTCTGGCAAAGGCTGCGGAACGCGGGACTGGCCACGCCGAACATCGGTCTCATCTCGGACTCGATAGCTTGCCCAGGGATGGACTATTGCAGCTTGGCGACAGCTCGCTCGGTACCTGTCGCGCAGCGCATCGCGCTCCGATTTGACGAGGCCAAGCAGCGCGAAATTGGTGAGCTCAAGCTCAACGTGTCAGGCTGCATCAACGCGTGCGCGCATCACCACGTGGCCCATATCGGGGTCCTCGGTCTGAACAAGAGTGGGAAGGAGTACTACCAGATCACCCTGGGCGGCTCTGCAGACGAGAACGCAGCGGTCGGAACCATCCTGGGTCCATCGGTAGCGTATGAAGACCTGCCCGATGTCATCGAGTCCCTCGTGAATATCTACCTCAGACTTCGAGTGGACCAGGAGCGGTTCATCGATACATACTGCCGAGTGGGCATCCATGCATTCAAGGAGGCACTCCGTGACGCTCATTGACACGACGGGGGGGCCCTTGGCCAATCCCTGGCAATACCCAGGTCAGGAATCCGAACTGACGCAGTCATCGCACAGCATCGTGCGACTGGCGCAGTGGGAAACGTACCGCCAGCAGTTTGGTTCACCTGCTTCAGGTGTCTGGATCGCAGGCGAGCAGGACCCGGCGGATTTCGTTTCTTTGCTGGACGAGGCCAAGGTCATCGTCGTAGAGTTTCCAAAATCCAGAGACGGCCGGGGCTTCACGCTCGCCCGCGTCTTGCGATCGCGGTGCAGCTACAAAGGGGATGTGCGCGCGGCAGGGCCGCTGCTTCCCGATCAGTTTTCCATGTTGATCCAGTGTGGCTTCAGCAGCCTTCTGGCGCCTTCTACGGTGCCACTGGTCCGGTGGCGGGACGCGGCAGCCGCGATCGCGCTGGCCAGGAACAAGCCCAGGACGCTGCTGGACCGTCTTTCTCACAGCAGGCAGGCATGACTATGTCCGACTTCACAGCGCTCGAACTCGCCCGTATCCAGTTCGGATTCACGGTGTCGTTTCACATTATCTTTCCCGCCATCACGATTGGCCTGGCCGCATTCCTTGCCGTGCTGGAAGGCTTGTGGTTGTGGAGGAAGGACCAGAGCTACCTGGACCTTTATCACTTCTGGTCCAAGATCTTCGCCGTGAACTTCGCCATGGGCGTGGTCTCCGGGTTGGTCATGGCCTATCAGTTCGGCACCAATTGGAGCTTTTACTCTCAGTTCGCAGGCAGCATCACCGGCCCGCTGCTTGCATACGAGGTCCTCACTGCGTTCTTTCTCGAAGCGGGCTTCCTCGGCGTCATGCTCTTTGGTTGGAACAAGGTTGGGCGTGGCCTGCACTTTTTCGCAACCTTGATGGTCGCCATTGGCACGATGGTCTCGGCGACCTGGATCCTGGCGTCCAACAGTTGGATGCAGACACCTCAAGGGCATGCGGTGGTCAACGGTGTGGTGGTCCCTGTGGACTGGGGGGCGATCATCTTTAATCCGTCGTTCCCATATCGTTTGGCTCACATGGTGACCGCAGCGATGCTTTCGACAGCCCTGTTTGTGGGCGCGTCCGGTGCCTGGCACTTGCTGCGCGGGAATCGCCAGCCTGCCGTCAAGCGCATGTTCTCGATGGCGCTGTGGATGGTGCTCTTTACGGCGCCGTTGCAGGTTCTGATTGGTGACATGCACGGCTTGAACACCCTCAAGCACCAGCCAGCCAAGATTGCCGCCGTTGAAGGTCACTGGAGCAATACACCTGGTGAGGGTGTGCCACTGATCCTCTTCGGTATTCCCGACATGGAGGCCGAAACCACTCGCTTCAAGGTCGAAGTCCCTCGACTGGGCAGTCTGGTTCTGACCCACAGCTGGGACGGTCAGATTCCTGGTCTCAAGGAGTTCGCGCCGGAGGACCGTCCAAACTCGACCATCGTGTTCTGGGCGTTCCGGGTCATGGTTGGGCTGGGCATGTTGATGGTGCTCTTGGGCCTCCTTGGCGCCTTGGCCCGCTGGCGTGGGCGGCTCTACGAATCGCGGGTGCTGACGCGGTTCGCCCTGTGGATGGGCCCTTCAGGCTTGCTGGCCTTGCTGGCCGGCTGGTTTGTGACAGAGATCGGGCGCCAGCCTTGGGTGGTTTACGGCTTGATGAGGACCAGGGACGCCGTATCTCACCATTCGGCGATGACCTTGTCGGTCGGGTTGGTGATCCTGGTGGTGATGTATTTCGCCATTTTTGGAACAGGTATCGCCTACATGATCCGGCTCGTCAAACAAGGGCCCCACACAGATGAGGCGGACGCCATGGCGCATCCCACCTCCGTCAACCAGCGACCGGCTCGCCCACTGTCAGCAGTGGATGAGTCCTTGCATTCGTCCTCGGACCAACGTTAACGTGAGAGGCATGTCATGGGTATCGACCTCCCCCTCATCTGGTTCTTGATCATCGGGTTTGGAGTCATGATGTACGTGATCATGGACGGCTTTGATCTTGGAATCGGCATTCTGTTTCCATTCATTCGTGCACGGACCGACCGCGACACCATGGTCAACACCGTGGCCCCTGTCTGGGATGGCAACGAGACATGGCTGGTATTGGGCGCCGCAGGGTTGATGGCGGCCTTCCCCAAGGTTTATGCCATTTTGCTGAGTGCGCTCTACATTCCTGCGCTGTGCTTGCTCGCCGGCCTGATCTGGCGAGGCGTGTCCTTTGAGTTCCGTTTCAAAGCGGATGACGCGCACAGACCGTTCTGGGACATCGCCTTCATGGCTGGATCCTATGTCGCCGCGTTTTTCCAGGGCGTCATACTCGGTGCATTCATCGATGGCCACCATGTCGTCAACGGGGTGGTCACGTCCGGCGTCATGGACTGGCTGACACCCTTCAGTGTGTTCACGGGGCTGAGTGTTGTGGTGGGGTATGCCCTGCTGGGGGCGACATGGCTGATTCTCAAGACAGAGGGTGACCTCCAGAGGCGGCTCATCCAAGCCACCCCGCCCATTCTGCTGACCATGCTCCTCTCGATCATTGTCGTGGGCATCTGGACGCCCCTGGCACACCCGGCGATCGCGGCGCGTTGGTTCACGCTACCCAACTTCTGGTTCTTCGTTCCTGTGCCGGTTCTCGTCCTGCTGTCGACATACTCGATCATCAGGTCACTAAGGGGCACGCCGCATGCCGGCCCCTTCATGTGGTCTCTGCTGCTGGTCTTTCTGGGCTATTCCGGCTTCGTCATCAGCATCTGGCCAAACATCCTGCCGCCAGACATCTCCATCTGGGAGGCTGCGGCGCCGCCACAGAGTCTCGGCTTTGCCCTGGTTGGCGCGCTGTTGATCATTCCCGTGATCCTCGCTTACACCGCGTGGTCGTATTACGTCTTCCGAGGCAAAGTCAAAGCGGGCGAGGGGTACCACTGATCATGATCAAGCCCGTTTCACCGCCTTACGGTTGGGTCAGACGAGTGCTGTGGCTGGTCGCGATATGGCTGATCAGTGTGGCGGCACTTGGGGC